>SDBT01015819.1_pt1 | contig 11979 bp, 9 predicted proteins | sample 2277101 | NCBI WGS metagenome assembly SDBT01 (sample SAMN10404973, study PRJNA504765) | marine sediment metagenome | isolation source: marine sediment core GS10_PC15, 103 cmbsf | place: Arctic Ocean: Southern Knipovich Ridge | collected 2010
TCCAGCTGCTGTTAATCTCATTCTTTCATCCCAGCTACTGCTATAAGTTGTGAATATTAAATCATCGCCCGCGCCAATTTCCAAATCTGCGCTAGCTAGATTTGTTCTGAATACAGGTGCAGACTGCGATGTCCCGCCAAAATATAAATAACTATACCAATTAGCTCCATCATCACTACTGTTGGCAAAATACAACCGATCATTGGATGCTACGCGAAGCCGCCAATCGTCAGCATCGCTCCTCATTATTTTGATGCCCGGATAATTGCCGTCCGTTGAACCAACTTTTATATATTGGTTTCCGGTGCCGGAAACTTCCAAATGTTCTGACGGATTTGTTGTCCCAATACCAACATTGCCATCTAGAGAGATAAAAAGTGTAGAGGTAGCAACAGGATTACCAAATGAGTCAAAAACAACAGTTTGGCCTTGATTGCCCGTAAGTCCTGTTGTTACCTGATTGTTGTTCCAATATAATATTCCTCCATTATTATAGAGAGTATTGGTAGTTGATAATGGCGTTGATGAGGCTAAAGTAGCACCCTGGTTAACTAAAAGAAGATTGTTGAGGGTGGTGGTGGCAAGTGTAGTAGTAGCAGTAACTATAAAATCGCCAATGACATGGAGGACTGAGGATGGTGTGCTTGTTCCAATGCCAAGCCTGTTGTTTCCGGCATCAAGAAAGAAGAGGTATTCATCCGAGATTCCTTCAAACTGAACATCTACATCCTGACTGTCTTTGTTGATATTAAATAAGGTAGTTGGCGTGCCACCTGTTCCATAATCCAAGCTAAATGTTTGGCCGTCCTGTTTAAACTCCGCGTAAGTTTGGGAATATGAACCATCTTTTATTTTTAATGCGCCTGCGCCACCACCACTGCCCTCAATCACTAATGTGGTTACGGCATTGGTCAAGCTGATATCCTTAAATTCAAAATCTCCCCATGACTCAAACAAGGCACTACTACCATCATGAGAAAAAGACAAGGTATCTCCACTGTCTACGAGCGTTAATTTTCTTGAAGGCGTTATTGTACCAATTCCAATATTACCGTCTTTGTCTATTGTAAAAGGCGAAGTATCATTCGCAGAGTCATTGATTCTAAATACGCCCGGACCAAGATTATTAATAGTGTATGAAACATCTGCCACTTGTGAATCAGTAGTAAATTGAACATACAATAACGGCGCTTGCGTTGAGTTACCATTATATGACTCAGCTGTTCTTACTCCTGATCCAGTTATAATGATTGAAAGCGCGTTACCGCTTGACCAGCCGGGACGATTAATAATCTCTTGAATGATAGATGACAAATTCGGTGTCTGATGAGTTTCATCAACAACATTCCAAGCCGGCACATTACTCCAAGCAACACTGACCGTGGTGGTTGCCCGGTTTGAAATATTATAACTACTTGCAGCGAATTCAGAGGTATTGTCCGAATCCTCTCCCCAAAAATACAGTGTGGTAGTGCCAGAATCTGCTGCATCGGTTGTAAACTCAATGTAAGCATTGCTAATAGTCGCGCCTTGAGGAATATTAATACCTTGCCACCGAATGCCAACTTCCTGATCATAAGTGCCATTATTTATCAAATCTAAATCAGCGCTCGAAGTATTTGTAACTCCACTAGACACTCTTTCTTCAGCGTCATCTGCGTTTTGTGATACGCGCAAAGTAATGTATTCTCCATTACCAAAATTATAGGTAAATTCACTAGTAGTAGCGATATTCATTATTGTTCCATAACTACTTTCAGCCAGCATGTTCCCATAAATATCTAAGGTTGCAGATGGACTCGTTGTGCCGATGCCCACATTTCCTCCATCAAGCACCGTGAACACTTCTGTTGCGCCATCAAAGAGATTCAGAATGTCTCCTGTGCCAGATTGTGTAATGGTCAAAATTGCACTAGCTGAGCTTGAAGCAACAGTGCCGGGTTCATCACTACGTAGAAATGACAAAGAATCAATACCATCAAGAGTGTCCGTATTAAAAGCATACCCCGAAGCTCCAATTCGCTTGCGGGGAGTCATCTCTGAATCTGAACCAACTTTCACCCCTAAGTAATATGTGTCGTCATTAAAATCCAGTGTCATAATATTTCCAGATCCAGAACCTAATAACACACTGAAAATACCATCAGCAATAGTTACTGCATTGCCATTAGCTGCAGTATAGGTGCCAGTCCACAAAGGAGAAGTGCCAGTGGCTGCACTATATATGTAAAAGATTATATCGTAATCACCATCTGACACTTTTACCCCACCACTGGTTTTTAAAACACCCTGATAAGAAATTTGTTTATTTATTCCAGAAGCAGCCAAAACATCAGGAATTAAAAACAAAGAATTAAAAATCAGAAATACAAAAACAGCGGATACAGTTTTTAAAATATTATTTATAATTATTTGTGATTTATAATTCATAATTCTAATTATTATGCCCAATAAGTCATCAATAAATTAAAATCAAAAATATCTACTCTGCCATTGTTGTTAATATCAGCTATATTACCGGCTATGGTTAAACCCCAGTTAACCATTAAAATATTAAAGTCAAAAATATCTACTTTATTATCTTTATTGACATCAGCTCTTTGGGCTTCAGAAAGTGGTCTAAAAATAATAATGTCAGTCACCACTTCTGATGCTACTCCTAAAATATCATAGAATTTGACATAAACAGTTTTTACGCCTTCGCCTTCAGTTAAAGTCCATGTTCTTATTTCATCATATGGTTCCTTATTAGCACCACTAAAATTCTTCGTATTAGAAATCATCATTGTCTTTACTATTGGATCAACGTCAAAATTTAGGATTACCAAACGGCTGTTAGTTATTTTGTCATTATTATTAATAACAGCCCTAAAATCTCCTCTTAACATTAATCCTCCTGCAAAAATGCCTCCTCCACCGCCTACGGTTGCTGCAGCTGCTTCTTCTGATTCGCCCAAGGTCGCAAATAAAGTCAAGTGGTCAGTCAGTATGGTAATGGTATTCTCTGCAGTATCCAGGGTACTATCAAGAAACGTTGTCCATGTCTGTTGCGACTCATCCCAAAAATAAATGTCTACTGTTTCTTCATTTAGATTGGCAATGTGTTCTTCAGTATAGTGAACAATCATAGCAAAGGGAGCATCAAATGTTGCTGTTTGTATTGCCCCCACAAATGTTCTCATATCATAAATCAAGCTCCCAACCACATCTTTGCCCGTTGGTAAGGGTCGGTCACCAATAACAGCACTTTTCTCATATGCATCAATGAAAAAATCCAAAGCTACTTGTGTTGTTCCAGAAAAGAATATAATGGTTACAGAACTGCCGTCAGGATTTTCGAAATTAAAGGTTCCTCCACTCGAGGCTTCGAATCTATGAACCTCGCTATGAGACGGAAAGAATGTTTCTCCCCCGGTTATTATTGAAGGGGTTGGATGAACAGTGAGCGACATATCTGTCACTTCAGCCTTAAGCTGTAAAGACATATTAGAATAAAGCATCCCAATGAAAATGAATAAGATAATATATGTATAAGAGCTTGTGTTTTTCATCTATTTTCAGAATATATATTTATCCTTGCTAGAAATAAGATTCTACTTATATAACAGTCAAAGTAGCTGTGGCCATAAAACTGCCTGATAAAGAGTTAGCATGAACATTTAACTCAAGGTCTTCATTTTGTTGATAAGTGCCAGTGCTATTGTTTGAATCCCCAATCATTAATGCTTTGGGATCAGAACTAACACCAGAACCAGTTAATGTCTCGGCTGTGCCAGCACTAACACCAGTATCTCCATTTATTACTGCAACAGTATCAGGAGTAATCAATAGTCCAGTATAAGGAAAAACATCAACTGCAACTGACCATTTATCTCCCACCACATAAGTAGTGGAGGCAAAATTAACAGACACTCCATGGCTAAGAATTAAACTAGGAGCAGTGCTAGACCCTGTAGTCAAAGTGCCATCAGGAGCAGTCCATTTAAATTGTGCTGCACCCACTGTTCCACCAGTAGTAATCTCGACAATATACAATCCTGGCGGATCAATTATTCCATATGTACCATTATATGTTCCAGAAAATGTTACTGTGTTATTAGAACCTGACAATAGTTTAGTAGAGGCTAAATGAGTAGGATGGGTGAAAGTTATAGTTACAGACCATCCAGCAGTTCCATCATCAATTACCTCTACTCCAGAAATAGTACCAGTTGCAGTTTGGTCAAAGGGAGAAATCGTCTTCCCGCTCAAGGAAGTAGTAGTTGGAGCAACAAGACTAAAAAACCTGAATAAATAACTGGAAATAAATGGTTCTTCCTGATAATTGGTGCTTGTGCTAAACCCGGTTGCAATTTCTCCAAATGCATCATTGAGCATATAATTAGTTGAAGTTGACAGTCCCCCGCCTTCATTAAGGCTGTCCACTTCAATAATATAATTTTCACTGTTCATTCTTGCCGAAGTTATTATTGGCCAGAAAGTAGCAGCAAAAATTAGAGCAAAAGCTATTTTTGTTATTTCATGTTTTGTTCGCATTATATGATTTTTTTACTTTCTTAACTTTTTCTTTAAAGCTAGATAAAGACCTGTCATAACGATAGCGGAAACTATAAAGCCAATAGCAACCCCAGTTCCGATAGAAGCAAATGAAGAAATAGCAGCAAATTGTTTAAGAAAAGGAATGGAAAAAGTTAGTTCTTGAGCAAGCGACCGATTACTACCATAAATTACAAGAGCCTGAGCTTTGAACTCGCCTCCAAGCAATGCCTCTGGATTCCATTCTACTGGAATAGTAATTGTCTTATTTGGGAAAACCTCTCTTTCAGGTATATTTAAAGTGTCCACTACCTCTCCAAAAACATCTGTAATTTCTATATTTCCTTTCAGTCTTATCCTAACATTGCCTTTATTAACAAAAGTCGAAGAAAAAATGACTATTTTATTCTCTGTTTTTTGAGTAAATTCTTTAAATTCTAATTCTTTTATTATGTCTCCTGGAATAGTAATATACATCCTTACTCCAACACGGGTAGCAATACGAAGGCCGCTTTCTGCTGGTCCTGATGAAAGCTCTTTATTTTGCATTATAATTGCTCCCATCTGATCTCCTACCTCAGCATCTTCTGGAACTTCTATAACAAAATCAATGGTTTTAGTTTCTTTGGAAGCCAAGGAAATTTCTGATTCAGCTAATGTAGTCCAGGCGCCGACACCAATCTTTTTTTTGTCCTTGGGCTCAGGAGCAAAGGCTCCATCTTTTGTGGTAACTGCATCAACTGGATAAACCTCAAGTTCTACCAACTCATTTGAGGTATTAACAATAACTACTTTTCCTTTTTTTACCTCACCTGGTTCTAATGTATAGATAAACCAAGATTTGGTGAGAGGATTCTTTTCATCTACCTCACTCGCATTAGGATAAATACCCAAACCCCCATACTCAATTGCCTTAGCCGGATGCAAGTTAAAAAAGCCGGCCAAGGTAAAAAGCGAAAAGACAAGAATAAGAACCTTGTTTTTCGCTTTACTTGAAATAACAATTTTTTTTGGATATTTCATACCTCGTTAAGGCAAGGTAATGAAACCAATCAATAAAAGTTGGCTTCATTTATCCTCACCTTCTAGATAAAATAATATCTGTTTACGAAACAGTAATAGTCGCATCAGCCTTAAACGTGCCTGACAAAGAGTTAGCATGAACTCCCAAATTCAAACTCGGTGCCTGATCATAATCACCAAATCCATAATTCGTTCCAGCAGTCATTAGGGTTTTGGCATCAGAAGTGGAAGCACTGCCACCTAAATACTCAGTTGAACCAGCACTTACCCCAGTTAAACTGCCACTGAAAGCAGTAACACTGCCTGGAACGACCTGGAACTCAGTATATGGAAATACATCAACCCCTGCTGACCATTTGTCTGCAACTACATATGTAGCAGAAGCAAAAGTAACGCTTATGCCGTTACTAAGAACTACACTAGCGCTAGTGGTCACATTCGTAGTCTCATTACTAGCTGGATCAGTCCATTTAAATACGGCTGTTCCCACTGAACCACCAGTCGTGATTTCCACCTGAAAAGTGCCGTTCGGATCTAAAACACCATCAAGTCCATCATATGTCCCAGTAAAATTAACTGTGTTGTTGACTCCTGATAAAGTTTTAACTGTGCTAGTAGTAGTAAAGTGTTGAGAAGTCATTACCATACTCCAGCCAGCCCCTGATCCTCGTGTGTCAGTAACACTTACATTGGCAATAGAACCAGTTGAAGTTGCTGCAGAAGTAGCAACTGTTAACCCAGACAACGAAGCAGAGACAGAGGAACCAACACTTAAGGTTCCAACACCCATAGTTAAATCTATGCTTGTGGTAGCAGCTTTTATAATTTTCAATGCGCCAGTCAAACTAAATAAACTGAGGATTAAAATTAAAGCAGAAATTTTTTTCATCTTATTCTCTTCATACGAAAGAGTGCATCCTTTGAAACAGATTTTTAACAGCACTCCTGTCGTATTATTGATTTATTTAATTTATAAGTTTAGTTAGGGGATTATTGATCCTATACCTCAAAGGCTTCGACCTCTAACAATTATTTTTCTATTCTCAAAATTAAATTTATATTGTAATTTTTTTAAAAAAGCTCGTCTTACGACGAGCTTCGAGAGCTTCTATGAGATTAAAAGGTTAGTAAAAAACTCTACCTTGCGGCGAGCTTCGAGAGCTTCTTGAGTTTTTTACATTGTAGATAAAATCTACATTGTATAATAATAGTATAATTAAAATTAAGAAACAACCTCTACCTGTGGATAATTAAAGCTTTATGTTTTCTCATAAAAAAGACCGACGTCATCATTCATTATTCTATAATAGCCGCAGTGATCAGCGATTTCACATTTAGGGCATTGGACAAGCGCTTTGCTAACAACTTCTTCTTTGGATAGCAAAGAACCATCACTTTTTGTATACGAAGCATGCTGGTCAGAACATAAAAGAAATTTGCAATTTAAACCTTTAACAAAATTAAACTTTTTACACTTCCTACACTTAATCTCTATTGTGCAATGCATAAGATCACCTTTAAAAAAAAGTTTGTCGCAATATTTGCACCTATATTCTTTAAAAAAATCAGGCATAACTTATAGAACTAAATTTAAATCTATTATAATTTTAAAACTTTAAGGTAAACTATTGATAAACTCTTTCTAAACAGAACATTAAAAAAAATAAAAGCTCAATGGTCTGAGCCTCTTGAGCTTCTCGCTGGAAATCGTTCAACTTAAATGTTCTTTCTGATTTTTTTATTATAAAATTATATAAGGAACTTTGCAATTGTGGATAATTAAAATTAAATTAAGAAAGAGGGTTATTAATAAATTATTTTTTCTATGGTAAAATATTAATGAATTAAATAAATTTATGCGAATTTTAATTATTGAAGATGAAAAAGAGATCTCTGATTTTCTAAAACAAAGTTTAGAAAACGAGTGCTTTGCTATTGATGTTGCCAAAGATGGTGAAAAAGGTTCTTTTTTAGCTAGGACCAATGATTATGATTTAATAATCTTAGATTATATATTGCCAAAAAAAGATGGCCGCCAAGTTTGTGAAGAAATCAGAAAAGCCAAAAAAACTGTTCCTATATTAATACTTTCGGTAAAATCAGAAATCCCCACCAAAGTAGATATTTTAAATATTGGTGCTGATGACTATTTAACCAAACCTTATTCTTTTGAAGAATTATTGGCCAGAATTAGGGCATTGCTGCGCCGGCCAAAACAAATTGAAGGCAAAGTGTTAGAAATTGACGACTTGATCCTTGATAATAAAAAACATTCAGTGAAACGAGGTAAAAAAGAAATATACTTAACCCGCAAACAATTTATGCTGTTAGAATATTTAATGAAAAACCAGGGAATGGTTATGTCACGAGGAATGATTATGGAGCATGTCTGGGATATGAGTGGAGACCTTTTTTCTAACACTATTGAAACGCACATTTCAGCTTTACGGCGCAAAATTCATTCTTCCACAAAGAAAAAACTCATTCAGACCATTTCAGGAAGAGGATATAAAATCGCTTAACAGAAAAATCATAAAAATACACTCTTTATTTCATAATAATAAAAACCGTTCAGCGGGTTTTTTGTTCTAACATCTTTAAGAAAATTTTAACTTTATTTTATTTTATTTTGTTAAAATTAAGAAAAGGTCGAAGCTTTGTTTATAAATAATATTTTGATAAACTAAAATATGAATAAATTAATCAAAAAAATTCTTACCGATAAAAGAATGAGGAGTTTAATGGCATTAAGCACATTTTTAGCAACAATTGTAGCTATCGGAAGACCTTGGCATGATATATAATATATAGTAACAGTAATAAATAAAAAATGGATACTCTAAAAAGACATAAATTTAGGGAAAATTATTATCCCAAAATATGTTTATTTTTTACAAGGAGTGTTCATTTTTTGTATAAATTAATAAAGCCAAAGTCAAATAATGAAGATTTAAAACGACGGGAGTTTATCCTGAATGTTATTTTATTAGGGTCTCTCATGTTCTCAGGAACACTTACTGTTATTACACTTATTGATGTGATAAATCTCGGGACAGCATATGGAGGAATTTCACCCCTCATTCTTTTTTTGGGATTTTTGCTTTTTCTTTTTTTATATTTTCTTTCCCGAAATGGCTTTTTTAGTGCCTCCGCCTATATCCTCATAGCAATTTATTTTATACCCATCACTTATACTGCTTATAATTGGGGAGTAGATATTCCTATAGCATTGTTGACCTATGCATTTATTATAATCGTATCAGGTGTTCTTGTTAGCACCCGTTTTGCGTTTATAATTACCCTATTTATATCTATTACTATTGCAGTAATTGGCTATTTTCAAATTAACGATATTATTCATCCTAATTTATATTGGACAGATGAAATATTTAACACAGGAGATATTACTGCCTATATAACCATTCTTGCTGTAATAGTTACTGTCTGTTGGCTCTCTAACCGAGAAATTGAAAAGTCTTTGAGGCGAGCACGCAGATCAGAAAAAGCATTAGGAAAAGAACGAGACTTATTAGAAATTAAAGTAGAAAAGCGAACAAAAGAACTTAAAAAAGTACAAATGGAAAAAATGGAGCAGCTTTATCGTTCAGCAGAGTTCGGACGATTATCGTCAGGCCTATTTCATGATCTAGTTAATCCTCTCACTGCTATCTTTCTTAATCTTGGACAAGTTAAAGATATAGACAAAAATAAGTTAGCTGACACAAAGACTCATTTAGCGCGAGCCATTGCAACTACCAAGCGTATGGAAAATTTCATTATTGCTGTTCGCAAACAAATTGCCAAGGAAGAAAAGAACCTATTATTTTCCTTGACTGAAGAAATTATGCAAGCAATACAATTACTTTCTTATCAAGCCAAGAAATCTAACGTAGAAATTGTTTTTTATCCTACAAAAAACATAAGAACTTTTGGCGTTCCAATAAAGTTTTGTCAGGTTGTTATTAATCTTATAACCAATGCCATTGATGCTTATGGAAAAATTGAATCATTCGGAAAAAGAAGAAGAGTGCTTGTTGGGCTTACCATAAAAGATAATATTATTCATTTAACCGTTCAAGACTGGGGCAAAGGAATTCCTCCAGAACACATAAACAAGGTTTTTGAACCCTTTTTTACTACTAAGGACCCTAGTAAAGGTTTGGGTATTGGTCTTCCTATAATAAGAAACATAATTAAAAAAGATTTTGGCGGAAAGATTAGAATTGAAAGCAGGTTAGGAGAAAAAACAACCTTTATTGTTGAATTTCCTCAAAGGCAAAATCCACCAGAACTTATGTCGTCATAATAATTAAAATGCAATCCATAAATAAATTCATAAAACAAGGAATAGCTTTTCTTGCTAAAAATCAGCTTAAGAACGGCAGCTTTTTAAGTCTTTCTTCTCCTAACTTTAATAATTTTATATCAGCCGAACAATACCAAACAACATTTCCCGCGTCTTTAATTCTTTCCAGTTTGAATACCTTAAAAGAAACACTAAAAGTTCAAGAAATGAAAACAAAAATTGCTAATTTTCTGCTTTCACAAAAAAGCAAACATTGGTCATTAAATTATTTTGTTCGCAATTCAAAAGATGCTCATAAGCTTCCTTTTCCTGACGATCTTGATGATACTTTTTGTGCTTTGTCTGCTCTCGTACAATACAATCCTAAATTAATTGACGCTTCAGCAATGGCAAAAATTGTGATGCTTTTAACAGCGGTTGAAGAAAAAGAGGGTGGCCCTTACTACACTTGGCTTGTTCCTCCGGATACGGAAAAAACGTGGAAAGATATTGATCTGGCAGTGAATAGCAATGTGGCATATTTTCTTTCTTTACAAGAAGTAGAGCTTCCTAATCTAACTTCTTTCATTGAAACAGCAATTGATAGCACTAGTTACAAGTCACCTTACTATTTTTCTGTATACCCGGTTATTTATTTTATTTCGCGATTCTATAAAGGTGATAAAACTAAAAAGATAATTAATTTTTTATTGAAAAAACAGAATAAAGATTATAAATGGGACAACCCACTCAATACTGCCTTATCTATTTCGTCGCTCTTTAATCTTGGTTTTCCAGTAGCTAAACTTGAAAAAAGCATTTCCTCTCTTACATCAAAAGATTATCATCAAGAATGGTACAAACCATATGCGCTTGGAATTGATCCTGCAATTCAAGAAAAACAACATTATTGCGGCTCCCCTACCTTGACTCTTGTTTTTTGTTTAGAGGCATTAAACAAATACTTGATATCTCAAAACGAAAAGATGGTTCAAAATATAGCTTCTCCTAGGACAGTTGATACCACAAAGCAAACAAAAATATATAATTCAGTAAGTAGTACAGCAATAAAAAGGTGTTCAGATCTTAACAAAGATTTAAAAGAACAAGCTCTTGATCAACTTGCTAAAACCTTAAAAACAAATAAGGACAAACAAATTGTCCTACTCCCTTATTTCTTTAAAACTGCTCTGGCCGAGAAAGCTAAAAACATCTCTAACGAAAAACTCCAACAGCTTGGTCTGGCTAACCTCTATGGATGGACTGCTTATACTATTTATGATGACTTTTTAGATGATGAGGGTGAACCAAAACTCCTGTCAGTGGCCAATCTAATGTTAAGGAATTTAACAACAATCTTTAATAATGTCCTAGCTCCTGAATCTGGATTTCACATTCTCTTCCATAAAACAATGGATAGGCTTGATGCAGCCAATACCTGGGAAGTAAATAACTGCCGCATAAATATCAAAAATAATCAATTGAAAATTCCTAATGTTCTTCCTGATTACGCTGATTACGTAAAAATAGCTGAGCGTTCTTTAGGGCATATGCTAGGACCAATAGCAATTCTCTTTTTGCTTGGCTACACAGAAGAATCATCTGAAGTTAAAAATCTTGCATCTTTTTTTAGACATTATCTTACTGCCCGTCAACTCAATGATGATGCCCATGATTGGGAACAAGATATAAAAAAAGGGCATATTAATATTGTGGGGGCTGCTGTACTAAAAAAATGGAAAGAGATAATACCTTCAGTCCAGCATCAGAAAGCAGATGTATTTAAAATTATGCCTGATTTGCAGAAAATATTCTGGCAGGAAGTAATGCCTGGAATATGTCAAAATGTATTAAAACAAGCAGACTTAGCTGAAAAATCTCTGCTGCAAATCTCTCTTATCTCCAATCCTTCAATAATAACAAAATTCTTAGTGCCAGTGAGGCATTCAGCTCAAAAAGCACTGACCGAACAAAAAGAAGCAATCAAATTCTTAAAGGCATATAATAAATCTTAGAAACTTAGAGTCTATTACGATATCAATCTAACAGCAATACTTCAACCACTCGCGCCTTCTTGGCAGTCTTTAATTCCTTTCGCTATAATCAATAATCTAATTTACTTACCCAGTCAGGAG
>SDBT01015820.1_pt1 | contig 11979 bp, 15 predicted proteins | sample 2277101 | NCBI WGS metagenome assembly SDBT01 (sample SAMN10404973, study PRJNA504765) | marine sediment metagenome | isolation source: marine sediment core GS10_PC15, 103 cmbsf | place: Arctic Ocean: Southern Knipovich Ridge | collected 2010
CGGTGCAAGCGGGTGAGCCTGTCGGCCAAGCCCAACGTCGTGGTGCTGGACTTCGTGGGGATCATCAAGCCCGGAGTGCTGGTGAGCCCACTGGACGCACTGGCCGGTAATTACTCGCCTGCAGAGGTGAAGAAGGCCAAGGAGAAGGCGAACAAGGGCGACGGGAACGACGATATCCTGGCCCTGCTCAAGGAGGCTCGCGCGGAGCTGAAGCGGCTGGCCCAGGACTTCACCGTGCGCGTCAACGCCCGGGTCGTCGACTTCGACCCGTTCAAGGTGCTCCACGTCAACGCGCCCGACAGCGACCGGTACGCCGCGCGCTTCGGCAAGGCTCCCGCCACCGAGAAGCAGCTGGCAGCGCTGAGGCAGGCCGGCGTGTACGACAACGACCTCAAGGACCTGTCCAAGCAGGCCGCCTCGAAGCTCATGAACACCATCGTCCTGCGAAGGCAGCACGGGCTCTGCACCTACAAGATGCTGCGCCAGCTGCAGAAGTACGGGGTCAACGAGACGAGGGTGACCTTCGCGAAGGCCTCTGAAGTGCTGGATTACATTAGCTCCACTGGGTGGGGCAAGCGCAAGGACATCGATCCTGCAAGGGTCGACGCCATACTGGGGCGCACAAGGCAACCGGGAGACGACTGATGAGCCGATCTGGATATCACGACGATGGCGACATGTGGGAGCTGATTTGCTGGCGCGGCGCGGTCGAGTCCGCACTCGGTGGCAAGCGGGGTCAGGCCTTCCTCCGAGAGATGCTCACAGCGCTCGATGCGCTACCGCAGCCGCGACTCATCAAGTCCGCGCTTGTGACCCCCGATGGCTGTTGCGCCATGGGAGCCGTTGCGCTGGCGCGAGGGGCGGACGTGTCCGACGTCAACGAGTACGAGGCCGAGCAAGTCGGAAGGGTCTTTGGGATCGCACGGGCGATGGCCGCGGAGATTGCCTACATCAACGACGACGAGAACGATGGCGCTTCGGGGCACCCTGAGCAGACCCCGGAGGTGCGTTTCGCACGAGTCCGCAGGTGGGTCACCAGGAACATCAACCCCACGCCCGAGGAGATATGAAGCCCCACCTCCAACTCGTGCGCGAACCCGACAACCCCATGGACGTGGTCGCCAAGAGCCCCGAGGAGGCGGTCTACGGCGTGTGGTTCGTGCCCACCGTGACCCACTTGGAACTGCGCCGGGTCCACCTGGACCTGAACCTGCTCGTCCTGCACCAGGCCTACAAGCTTTGCTGTTGCGACTGCGGTCTAGTCCACCGTCTTGACTTCCGCCTGGTCACCTACGGCCGAGGACTCTTCAAGAAGATCCAGTTCCGGGTCTTCCGAGACAACCGGGCCACCGCGGCTATCAGGAGGTGGAGAAAATGAAACTACGAGACGCGAACCAGACCCTAGAAGTTATCCTGAAGGGGTGGGACGAGAGCGTCACCGCTGCGGCGGATGCCATCCGTCACGACCGAGCCGAAACACTCCGAGCTGCCGCGGAAGAGATCCGCAGTGGCGTCGCAGATCCGGTCGCCTGGCTGGTGAATGGCGCCCACCTGATCGAGCGAGGCCACAAGTGAGACCCCGCACGCTCATCATCCGCTGCAAGAAGTGCCACCGGGACACCTTCGCCACGAAGTACCTGGCCATCCGCAAGGGCACCCAGTGCTGGGTCAACGTGTGCGAGGAGTGCGGCGAGACCTACGAGGCCATGGCGCCGGGCAAGAAGTTCCGTACCGCGCGCCAGCGTCGCGTAGTGGAGCAGGTCTTTGGCGGGTGAGGACCCGGCCTACCTGGCCTTCGTGCGGGCCCAGCCGTGCGCCGTTGGGCACTGCCACCCCGGGGGGGTACCGCACCACACCGGCCCCAAGGGGCTCTCACAGCGCAGTCACGACCACGACGCTATCCCCATGTGCGACCAGCACCACAAGGAGCGGCACGCGCTCAGCGGCTTCTTCAAGGGCTGGAAGAAGGCGCATCTGAAGGCGTGGGAGACGGACTGGGTGGAACTCACCCGGAGTGCCCACACCGAGGACGTGTTTTGATGCCCGCCCTGTACCGTCGGATAGGGACACTGAGACGACTGGGTGACTGGAAGTGGTGCTCCCGCTGCGACGATTGGTGGCCCATCTCCTGCTTCTGCCGCGACCGGACGATGCCCGACGGCCACGACAACCGCTGCATAGCGTGCCGTCAGGAGGCCCGAAAGGCTAGGGCTGCACCTCGGTCGACAGCCACTGCTGGATAGCGAATGTGCCCTGGGTGACCCCGCCGTTCAGCCAGTCAAACCTGACGGACTTCTTGCCTGAGATGTTCACGCGGATCTCCGTGGTGAGCGCCGGGGCAGCGATGACCCCCGAATTGTAGAACTCGGTCTCCGTCACGAAGTCGTCATCGGACCAGAAGCCGCGCACGGTGCCCGTCTCACTATGGTCGAGGCTCAGCCCGTAGGTGCGCTGCGCAGTCTCGAGCAGTTGGCCCGGCGAAAGCTCCCCGCCGTCGAAGAGGACCTCCGTGTCGGCGTCTGCCGGTAGCGTGGTGCCCACGTACTTGATTGCCGTAATCGGTTCAGCCATGACCTTTTCCCATCAGCGTCGCGCTGAGTCTCATGTTGAGTGTGCCCATCCGCTTCTCTGCATGCTTAGCACGAGCGCGCTCTAGCTCGCGTCGTGAGTAGATCGCGTCGGTGTTCTCCGCCCAATCGTCTGCTCGTACAGAGCTTCCATCAGATCCACCGTCTTGTGCATCCTGTCGTTCAGGGTAAGCATCTGCTCCGTGTGAGCCTTCGCGTCGTCGTTCTTCTCCTTGTGCAGCGCCTGGTTTTGGCGGTGCAGAACTACGACGACGGAGAAAAGGGCGAGGATCACAATGCCGGGCAAACCATGTTGCAAGAGTGCCGTTTCCATTTGCCATGTCGTCCCTTCTCTCAGTCCCTGGGTGAGCCGTCCGGGTTGCGTCCGCTCAGCGCCCGCATCCCCTGCTCGATGGCGTACGCCGCGGCGAGCCCCGCGATGAGGTCGTTGTCAATCTCGCGGGGCACCTCGACGCCGGCCTCCTTCAAGGCCTGGACCATAGTGGTTAGCTCGCCGAGGGCTCCCGCAATGTCTTTCTCTTCGTAGAGGCGCTTCACCCTCTGCACTTGCTGTGCGGGGGAGCCGTTCTTCTCTGCGAAGTCGTTCACGCGTGTCACCACGCTGAGGATGTCCGCCGCAGTCTTGATAGCCGTGAAGACCTGGCCGGCGGAGCAGCCGGTCAGCAGGCACACGGTGAAGATGGATACGAGTAGTTTCATCGTTCAGGCCTCACGTCTCTGCTCGTGTCGAGCACTTGTTCTCCGTCAACGTCCTTCGTCCATCCCGCGGGCAGGTCGGCCTCGTTCGTTACGAGACCCCTGAGCCACGTCGCGTCGGCAGCGTCCATGCGCGGCAGGATAGCAGCGAGCCCGGCGCGTAGGCGGTCGTCCATCTGCAGCGACCAGCTGTCGTCGGTTGGGTGCTTGGCGAACGATTTGTAGCGGGTCGTGTGGCCGTAGATGTCCTTGTCGCCCGGCTGGGCATTACCCATCGGCTGCCCATTCGCCCGCGGGATGCCCATTGCGACGTTGACCCAGTGGTTGAGCCTACGCGCCTCAGCGGATGAAGTTGCTACGAGGTAGGTCATTGGACCGTCGCTCCGTACCAGGCGCCCATGGCGTGGCGCAGGTCGGCCTTGTCGGAGTCGGCCGGGAGAGCGAAGTAAGTGACGAGGTCAGCGAGATCGTTGTCCCCGAAGGCGTTCGCTACACCACTGGGTCGTCGCGCAAACAGTGTGGCCTGATCCACCGCAAGCGCCACGTTTGCCTGTGCGGCGCCCGCTACTATCTGCGCACCATTGTCCCACATGCTTGTCTCTGCGCCGTCGAACGCAATCTCGAAAATTCGGGGCGGAGCCACCAGGGCCCCTGCGTTCACATCCGAAGTGGCGTCCCCTGCGCGTCGTCTCGACCGCCATGTGGTGGTATTGAGCTGCTGGTAATGAAAGTGCGTTCCGTTAAGCGACGAATCTATGGTCCACCACATTTGAGTAGGCGTGTTGATGTTGATCGCCGCGATGATATAGAACGGCGTGTCGTCCCCGGTCAGTGCCGTGGCAATACTGTCCATGGTCATGTGGCGAGACACGCCGTCTCCCGAAACGAACGGACGCCCATTGAACAGCGCGCTCTCGTTGCGCCTCGTGATCGCTGGCTGGTCGGCATCCGTCGGCTGCGTTGCGTTGTTCGCAAGCCCACTGTCGAGGTCAGCCCACGCGGCTGCGCGTCCGGTGATGATGTCCGGGGTGATGCCGCGCCCAGCGTCGAGTCGCTGCAGCATGTTCGCCGTGTACGGCAGCACCAGCGTGTGCCAGGAGTCACTGCGCGTATCGAGCGACAGTTGAAGGTTGAACGTGGTCAGCGCGCTCTCGCTGTTGGTCCATAGGACGCGCACGTCCCGGTAGCCTGCGACCTCGATCTCACCGACAGAGGTGAGCGCGGGGACAGGGTGAGTCTCGGTGTGGTAGCGCGTCCAGCTCACTCCGCCGTCGTCGGAGAAGTACGCATCGACGGTGCCCTCCTGGTCGTGGGCGATGTCGTAGTCGAAGTACCTTTCCCCCATCTGCGCCATCGCGCCGCGGGACATCCCCGCATCCACGCTGTTGAACAGCGTCACGGTATCGTCGCCATCAGGCAGCGCTGTGTCCGTGTACTGGACCTGCGTGATCACGGGGCGGCCTGTTGCTCCGTCGGCTGTTCCCCTTGAGCCCATCTACCCGCCGCCCCGGCCAAGGTGACGAGGAGCCCAGCCTTCTCCTCAGCTGTCGGCTCCTTCCCCTCACCCTCAGGCAGCTTGCTCGCGGCAAAGCCCGCGCGTCCACCGCGGAGCCCCGGGACGTGGGGACCAGGCATGAAGTCTGGCTTGAGCCACGCGGCCTGCCCCTCCGGCGCTGCGCGAGGCTTGAACTTGAGCATCCGCGTCAGCATTCGATCGAGCGAAGGGCTGATGCGCGAGATCAGCTCGTCGGGTGCAGAGCCGAGACTGCGGCTGGCCGCGCCACCACGAAGAGCGAAGGGCTCCATGATGCCCGCAGCGTAGAGTTGCGCGCCGCTACCACCAACGCGGCTGCGCAGCCCGCCCATGATGCTCATCGCCTGCTTCATCTTCTCGAACTCGACCATGCCAGTCACTTGGAACAGCTCCCGCTCCACACCCGCCATCTTCGCGAGTTGCTCCTGGGCACGACGGCCCGCAGGACTGCCTTGGCCGGCGCTCCAGAAGTTGGCGACGCCCTTGTCGAAGGTGTCGCGCTCCTTCGGAGTGAGCTTCGCCTTGAACTCCCGCGGCGGGCGCATGCCGATGGAGACCTCGGCCCCGAAGTCACTCGGCAGCTTGTTGCGGAAGAAGAGCTCGCGGACTTCCTTGGCCTCTCGGTCATGGCGATGCTTGTGCGCTGCCCAGCCGGTGACTTCTATCGACGGCGCACCGCCCACGCCGGGCACGTCCGACCTCGCCTCACCGAGCGGGCCGCTACCGAACTGGTTACGCACTCTGCGCGCAGCAACAGCGAGCCTCTCCCATGCAGGGTCGGGCTTCGCGCCAGCCTCGGTCACGAAGTTGGCCTTGTTGTCGAGCCTGCCGATGACGCCTTCAAGCTTCTCCGCGTTCAGGTCGATGGGGTTGGCCACGACTCTATAGAGATCCTCGGGGGGAGCGGGCCCGCGCGCCATGCCCTCTGCCGTGAGCGGCTCGCGAGGACCCTTGCCCTGCTTCATAGCCTCGAGCTGGAGGTTGATGTCGTCCCTACCGAACATCTTCTTGGCGTCTCTGACGCTAAGCACGATGGCCCGGCCGCTTTGGTTCGCGACGGCAAGCGCCTGCGACTCGGGCAGCACCTGCACGTCCTTGAACATCTTCTTGATCTCACCGTAGAACTCGGCGTTGTTCGCGAACGGGTCGTCTATGCCTCGCGCGCTCCGTTCCTTGATGATCTTCTGCAACTCGTTGGTAAGCTCGTCGATGGGCTGGCCAATCTTGCCGTCACGGTGGCCGAACATGGCCTTGTTCTCCCCACCGATCTTCGCGACGACGCGGTTCTTCTCACGCAGTGCGGCCTGCACCATCGGATCCGACGCGCGCTCCACCATGTAGTCGCCCAGCTCTTTGAACTTGTCGGGGTTCTTCCTCATCGCCGCGACCATCTCGGACGGCATGACAAGCCCGCTGACCTTCATGTCCACGCCTGCGGCCTGCAGCTTCTTCAGCGGCTCGTGGTACGCGCCGCCGAGCTCAGCCTGACCGCGCCCGAACTTTCCGAGCGCTCCGCCGGCAACGTGTAGCGCCGGGGCGAGAGGAACACCGCTCACCATGCGCTCGATGGCGTTGCGCTTGAGCACCTTCGGGTCGGAGATGCCGGAATCGAACACGTCCATGGTCATGCTGTCCGCGGCGATAGCAGGGGCGACACTCGCAGCTGCGCCGGGCGCACCCTTGACCGCCGCGCCAATGCCGGCCGGCATTGAGCGAGGCAGCACCACCTCCGCCGCCTTCTTGGCCGGGCCCTTCCCTAGCAGTTTGGCAAGCTCCCTCTCCGTCGCTCCGATTGCGCCCTTGGTAGCCTTCATCACTCCGGCGCCGAGAGACACGGGGCTCATCGCGCCGGCAAGGATGCCCGGGTAGGCCAGGCCGCCCCAGGTACGGTCGCGAATAGCCTTGGCAGTGTCGTGCTCTTGCTGCTGGGTCTTATCTCCCGCAGCGGCGGCGAGATGGCTGCCCGCCCAGGTCCCCATGCCACCGTAGGCGCCGTAGTCGATGTTGTAGACGGTACCCGCGGTCTGCAGCGCAGCCTCGTTGACCCAATCCGTCAAGCCCTTCTCCGCCACGTCCTGGCGGATGTAGGAGCGCCCCGAGTTCACGGCATCGTTGGCGAACGTGGTGAACTTCTGGTCGCGCCACTCCTTCACCGCCATGTCGTGCTCTGTGTAGAGCGACGGGTCCTTGTCCAGCGTCTCGGCGTTCTCTCGAATGAACTGCTCGATGGGCGGCTCGATGTAGGTCGTCTTCGTGCCGCCCGGGATGAAGAAGGGCAGCGAGTCTCGCGCGAGTCTCACCGCAGACTCCACGCTCACGTCCTTCATGGGCGGTTCGAACTCAGGCGCGGCGTTGTACATCGGGTCCATGAGTCCCGACAGGTTGGTCGTTGAGCTGCGGTCCTGCTTGGCCCACCCCTGCGCAATCCGCTCCGCCTCGGCCGCGGTCATACGAAGCTTCGCCGACTCGGGCGACTCCTGGTCGGGAGTGTGCTCGTCGGGGCCGATGTTGGTCGCGCGGTGGTCGAGATACTTCTGCGTGATCCTGCGCGGCTCGTCCCAGTCTTCCGCTCCCTGCTCCCAGGGCTGCAGTGGCGGGATGTCGGTGAAGTCTTGGGTCGGCTGGGCATAGCCCGGCTTGTCTGGCACGGGAGCGACAGGCTCGTCGTCAGGGCCCAGCGGAGCGCCAAGCACACCAGGGCCGAGCTCGTACTCGGCGATCATCTGCTCGGCTTTCTGCCTCTTGTCCGGACTGAACTTCGGCAGGCTCGCCTTCAGCGATTCGTACAGTTTTGGGGGAATGCCAGGCATTATCTAACGTACCCGTACTCCTCGAATACCGCGTCCACGTCGTCGTCGTCCATGTCGTCAGGAGCGGGCGCCGGACTTTGCTGCGCCGACCGAGCAACCCCGCGCTCCACGACAGTCTGGTAGCCGTGCGCGCCAGAGCCACCCGGAGTGCCGGGGAACACCTTGTCGTAGACACGCAGGTTGTCCACTCTGTTCTGCACGAAGCGGCCAATCTTCTCGAGCTTGGTATCTTCTAACTCGACCATGGCGTGCGTCATCTGAAGGAAAAGCTTCTGGTATCGCTCGCTCGTCTGGCCAGATTTGTCGCCGAACTTGATCTTGTTGTACACGCGCTCGAGCTCATCCCAGACGCCCGTCGCGCTCACCATGCTCTTGACGTCGTAATCGGAAGGGCGTCCCTGCTGCGACTTGACCTGCTTCACGATGGCAGCGTGCTGAGCAATCGGGTTGGCCATGCTCATCATGGAGGTAGCGCCGATGGCGAACTCTCTCGCCTTGATCGCGTCCTTGTAGCCGCGCCCGTCGGCTAGCGTCTTGATGTATCCGTCGAGCTGCTTCACCCGGGCAAGCTCAAGCTTCTCGTGCTGGATGCCAGCGCGCGCACTCGTCGCGCGAGCCTTCGTCACCTCACGCTCCCCTGCTCGCAGGTCGTCGATCCTGTCGCGCGCCCACTTCGTGCCGATAACGTTCGCCGCATCCGCGTCCATCTTGCCCGCAGCCGCCTCGACCTTCTTCATGGCTTCGGCTTTGATGGCCTCCTCCGCCGCGCCAATGGGTTGCCACATGTTAAACTTCGCCACCGCGCGGCGCTTCGTCTCTAGGACGATAGCCCCCTGGTCCGCGATCATCTCTTCGCCAGTGATCTCGTCGACCAGCACAGTGGCGGCGCGTCCCATGTCTCCCGCGAGCGACGGGTCGATGCCCGCGGCCTGGGCCTGCAACTCTTGTGGGGTGAGCTGAGGCGGCGCTGCGGCCTGTGGTGCGGGCGCGGCCTGCGGCTGAGGGGCCTGCGCGGGAGCCGCCTGGGGTTGTACCGGCTGCGGCGCGGCAGCGGCCGGCGCCTGCGGCTGGGGGGCGGCTTGCGGAGCCGGCGGGGCGGGGACTCCGCCTGCCGCTGCGGCCTGCTCGAGCGCGGCTTGCTCTTCGAGCGCCTGCGCCTTCATCTTGTCGGCCGCCCAGCGCTGGATCTCCTGCTCCTGCATCTGCACCGCTTGGTCCTGCACGTCGTCGGCCTTCGCCTGCGCGTCGATCTGCTGGCGCTTCCACGCCTGCATCTCCGGCGTCATGCCCGGCTCCAGCGCCAGACCTTCGGCGACCTTCTCCTTCTCGGCCCGCGCCACGTCGGGTTTCGGGGTCGCGCGCTCCTGGTCTCGCACTCCGATGCCGGCCTTCTTCAGCCGGTTGATGTGCGGGGTCATGTCCTCGCGGGGATCCTTCAGGGCCTGGTAGTAGTCCTGGACGGCCTTCTCCTTCTCCTTGGCTGCCGCTGCCGCGTACTTGTTGCCAAGGGTGAAGAAGGCCATCTGGTTGGTGAGTGCCGCGCGCTGCTGTCTACCCGTCTCTTGCTCGCGCCGCATGCGCTCCTGCTCAAGGGCAGTACGCTCAACCTCGGCCTGCTCGCGCTCGAACTGCGACCGTTGCTGCATGGCCTCCGCGCCGCGCTGCAAAGCGGGCGTGCCTCCCAGTTGCGACGGAGCGTGGGTGAGCGACTCGATGTAACCGAAGGGTACCGGCATGGCGCTACCCGAATCCGCTCAGGCCCCCAGAGAAGAGTGACATGACCTGGCCGACGTTCTCCGTGGCCTGCTTCTGCTGCTCCGCCGCAGCCGATGCGCCGCGCGCGGCGGTACCGGTGCCCCATCCCAACTGCTCACCCATGAGCGCAGCGTCAATGCCCGCCATCTGGTTGTACTGGTTGAGCGCCTGGTTCTGCTGCTGGCTGCCCACGCCGAAGATGCGGTTGAACATGTCGCCGAGGCGCCCCTCGCGTGCGCCCTGGCCGCCCAGTCCGGCGTTGACCCCTGCAGTAATGCGGCTGATGTCCATGCCTCCCATGCCCAGGCCGAGGTTGCCGAGACCCATCAGCTTGTTGATGTCCATGCCGATGTTCCCGCGCGACGAAGCGTCAGCGGCGGCGCCGAGGGTGCCCTGGCCCATTCCCCACGCGCGCTCTTCACCCGCACGGCGGATGTCCCAGTCTGCCTCACGGTTGGCCTGCTCTGCCGCCAGCCCCATCGACGCGTCGGCCTGCGTCCCGGTCGCTGCAGACGAGCCGAACATCCCTCGAGCTCCGAAGGACGCGTCGATGGCCTTCTGCATCTCCGCGCGCTGCCGGTCGTAGTAGGGGTCGAGCCCCGCGTCCCGGTCGAGCCCCGGGCCACCGAGGCCCTTGAAGTCGTAGTAGGACTCCTCGGCAAGGTTGGTCCCTGTGCCGATGTCCTCCTTGCCTTCCGTCATCAGGTTCATGAGGAAGTCGTCGGTCGGGCCGGCGCCGAACAGTCGGTTCGCCCCGTAGGTAGCGCCCTGCTCCCCGGTGCCGGGCTTCGTCAGATCCATCCCGGTGGGAGATCTGATGGGCGCGCCACCTTTGCCCCAAGGAGAGTCGATGGCCTGGCGCGCGGGAGAGTCGCCCGTCCTCAGTGTCGGCGGAGCGTTCGGCGCTTTCGGTTTGAAGGCTGACGCCCCCGGCAGCGGGGTCTGTGGGTTCTGGACTCCCATCTCAGAAGAAGCCTCCCATGCCAAAAGGAAGCCCGCCGAGCAGACCGGGCATACCTTCGCCGCCCGGGATACCCCCACCGAAGGGGATGCCTCCGCCGCCGGGCATACCGCCAGGCATTCCAGGCATCAGGCCACCGCCCATGCCGGGCATTCCTCCGCCTCCCATACCAGGCACGAGTCCGCCGAGCATTCCGCCGGCCATGCCCACCGGACCCCCACCGCCCATCTGTACCAGGGACTCGGCCCCCGGCATCGGCGGGTCGCCGGCACCTGCGCCCGCGCCGCCCTGTGGCTGCTGCGGGTAGGCCTGAGCGATGGGTGAGATGGCGTTTGGGTTGCCCATGAGGGCACCGGGCCCCGAAGGCATGTCGAGCCCCGTGGGGGGCATGAGGCCGCGGAAGGGGGTGTAGGGCTGAGGGGTCAGTGGGGGCTGGATGCCGTAGCCGAGCTCCTCCTGCCGTGGGCCTCGAGGCAGCGACTGGGTGATCGCCCCGGGCATGACCTCGCCGACGATCGGCATGCCCTGAATCATGCTGAACGGGCCACCGATCAGGCTGCTATCGCCACCACCACCGCCAAGCAAACCGCCCATCAGAAGAGCCCTCCTACGAGAGGCACGCCGCTAAGCAGCCCGCCACCACCGCCGCCGCCGAGCATGTCACCGACGATCGGGACTCCGCCGAGCAGGCCTCCACCACCACCGCCACCTCCTCCCCCACCCTGTTGCTGCGGGGGTGCTTGCCCCCCGCCGCCGAGGTTGCCGTAGGCTGCGGGGTTGATGGGGGAAGCGTAGGTCGGACCCTGGGCTCCGCCGATGGCAGCTCCCGGCCCGTACATCTGAGCCAGCATGTCGCTGGTCGGCTGCATGTATTGCTCCGCGCCCATCAGCGCGTTCATACCCGCCTCCTGCGCGATGGGTCGATAGGCCGCCGTCTGCTGGCGAGCCATCTCCATCTGCTGCTGCGCGCGCTGCTCGTCGGGGTTCTGGAAGAAGCCGCCTACGAACGGGGTCTTGTGAAGCTGAAGGTCGAGTCCCATGCCGCCAAACATGTCGCCAGGATTGCCCGCACCGCCTCCACCAAAGAGACCGCCGCCACCACCACCTCCGCCAAGCATACCGCCCATCTCATGTCTCCATCGGTTCGTACTGCTCTTCCGTCCTGATCAGCTTCAGCGCTTCGCTACCCGAGTACTCCCAGCGCCACTGTCGGCGCCGGTAGGTCCCGAGGCCTCGCAAGGGTACCACAGGATTCGTCTCGTTACTTTTGCCCAAGTCAAGCCTCAAACGCCTCCAGGGGCCAGGCCGATCCCGAAAGGAGATGAAGACTTCCGGGGCGATACCCCCCGTCACTTTCCCCCTCTCGAGGGTGACGAAGATGGCCTGGCACTGCTTGAGCCGAGAGCTCTCCCGGTCGATGAAGCCCGTCTGGATGTACGTGTTGATGGGCTCACCGAGGTCGTCCTTCACGTCGAAGCTGAGCTTCCCCATCTTCCCGTCTTTGGTCCCGACGATGCTCTGCCCATCGATCGTGCTCTTGTGGTGGGCGTTGATGGCCAGCTGCTTCCAGTTGGTACCGAAGCCCTGCCACTGTCCCCACAGTCCCTCCTGGAAGACGAACGTCCGACCGTCCGT
>SDBT01015821.1_pt1 | contig 11979 bp, 10 predicted proteins | sample 2277101 | NCBI WGS metagenome assembly SDBT01 (sample SAMN10404973, study PRJNA504765) | marine sediment metagenome | isolation source: marine sediment core GS10_PC15, 103 cmbsf | place: Arctic Ocean: Southern Knipovich Ridge | collected 2010
GGATACATACAGGAGAGAGAGCTTATAACAGTTATAGGGCCAATAAGGATAAGGCAACCTTTTGTAGATGGAGAATTATGGAGAGAGGTAGCATAAAGGAGCTTAGGGTTCATACCTGGGATGTGCTTTTTTTCTCAGGAAAAGGGGTTTAGAACCTGTGAAGTGGGAAGAGTGGATGACCGGAGCGGCTCCGTCAACAAACACCTGGGGCGTGTGCTGCGTTTGCAAGGCTCGATAGTGGATCTTGGATAACAGTTGGAGGTAGAAGCATGAAATACATAGTGCTGAGATTCCTTAAGAATGCAGCATCCTTCGTTTATTCCGCCGGTGCATTACTTACCACTCACATAATAGAAATGTTAGCCGGTTTTAGCGTTAGAAGTACATATTCCATAGACCATGGTTATGTGTCTTCCAAGAAGTTAGAGTATAAATTTATTACCAGCCTCTTCCTGGACAAGAACAGAAGAATAAAAGAGGAATTGTCGGAGTTCCGTGAATGTCCAGTATGTCTTAGTAATGAAAGTTTACATTTTTGCTATTCACAAGATGGCTTTGAATATGTGATGTGCCGACGCTGCCAAATGATATATACATCTAGAGTACTATCATCTCAAGCTTATCAACTTTACCAAGAGAATCTAATGGAAAGTTAGAAGGAGTGGACATCTAGCCGAGAGGCTAGTAATGACGTAGATAAGAGATGCTTTTTTCGTTACCTGAAAAACATCAGGAAACACACGAAGATAGGTAAGCTATTGGATGTCGGTTGTTTCACAGGAACATTTTTAGAGTGTGCATCAAAGAATGGATTTAAAGCAAGCGGTGTAGAAATACATAAGGACAAAGCAAATATTGCACAGTCAAAGGGATTCCTGGTATTCAGCGGCGATTTCGAGACCGTCAACCCGGAGAGTACCTACGATGTTATAACCATGTTCGAATCACTCGAACACATGAATAACCCACGAAACGCAATAAAAAAGGCTTATGAGCGTTTGAACAAAGGTGGTATTGTAGTAATTACTGTTCCGAATGGGAATGCAATAAATGCACGTATTCTGAATGGACATCTCATATGGCTTACTGGCATGGGACACAAGAATATGTTTACACCTTCTTCGATGAGGTATCTTCTAAAGGAAAACTGTTTTAATCTGCTACAGTTACGAACTATTGAAAGCCCTTCAATGGACGATATTATTAATTATTTCAATAACAGGTTTGATATAGTCAAGTCATTCAACAATTGGCAAGAAATGAACGTCGAATATCCAATTGTCAGGGGATCTAAGTTGCTATCATTCCTGCTGAGGCCTATCCTTGAACACTACGACATGTGTGCATTGATATTCGCAATAGCACAAAAAGCTTAATGAACGTTGTTACCGAATGCTCGATCTCAATGGGCTGGGGTATATCAAATTGTTGTAAGTGACCGCGTGCTTTCTTGCCCATACAGCTGTGTTCACTCAGAATTAGTACTAACACTGCTCACTACGACGCGGTAACTCAGCTTGCTGTTATGTGGAAAATCAAATCCAGACACCTCTCGCTTATACATATGATTTAGTTAGTTGATGTGTGGGAAAATAAAAGTTAGTCTGAATAGCCTCTTAAAGAGGGGAACATCATATGAGATACTTCTTCCATCCGGAACTCACTTTTTTTCTCAGGAAAAGCGGTTTAGAACCTATAAAGTGGGAAGAGTGGATGACCGAAGCGGCTCCGTCAACAAACACCTGTGGCGTGTGCTGCGTTTGCAAAGTTCGATAGTGGATCTTGGATAGTCATATCTAATTATATCATTTTACGTATAGTTGAGGCCACAAAAGTGATTAAGATCATTGGAATAGTGGGTGCTCGCCCAAATTTCATGAAAATAGATCCGATATTTCGACAATTTGATTCAGACAAGTATGAGTTTAATGCAATACTGGTGCATACCGGTCAGCACTACGATACGAACATGTCACGGGTTTTTTTCGATGAGCTGAGGCTGAGACGACCAGATTATGAGTTGGGTGTTGGCTCAGGATCGCACGCAACGCAGACGGCCCAAGTTATGATGAAGTTGGAGCCGATCTTCGTGCAGGAGAACCCTGATCTGGTTTTGGTAGTAGGCGATGTGAACTCTACACTGGCTGCTACTCTGACAGCCGCTAAATTGAACATTCCGATTGCCCATGTTGAGGCAGGGTTGCGATCATATGATCGGAGTATGCCTGAAGAAACAAATAGAATTGTAACGGACGCCCTCTCGACATTTTTGTTCACAACTTCCCGGGATGCCGACGGGAATCTGTTAAAGGAAGGAATACAGGCAGAGAAGATTTTCTTTGTCGGGAATGTAATGATCGACACACTCATCAGGTGCAAGGGTATCGCAGAACACTCTGATGTCTTTGGAAGGTTCGGTATCGAAAAGAAAGGATACTTCCTGGTCACTCTTCATAGACCGAGCAATGTCGATGATAAAGAAGTGCTGGAGGAAATTGTCGGGGCTTTGCTGGATATCGCCGAAAAGCACAAGATAGTTTTTCCGCTACATCCCCGTACTGCAAAAAGGTTAAAGGAAAACGGGTATGAGGAAGCTCTGAAAAGTACCGAGAGGGTTGTTCTGCTTCCTTCTCTCGGATATCTCGATTTTTTGGCTCTCGAAGCTAACGCCCGGGTAGTACTCACCGACAGCGGAGGCGTTCAGGAGGAAACCACGGTGTTAGGTATTCCATGCTTAACAATCCGGGAGAATACAGAACGCCCCGTAACAGTGCAGTACGGCACCAACAAGTTAGTCGGATGTGATAGAAAGAGGATAGTCGGTGAAGCATACAGGAGCGCAGAGTGCTCGGAGCAGTTGGGGAGAATTCCCGAACTGTGGGATGGGAACGCTTCGGGAAGAATTGTCGAAACGATAAAAGCGCGGGTTGCCGGAGCGTTTCCAAAGAAACCTCGAAAGCAGATTGGTATCAAGAGAGGAAAGGGATGATACAGGCTTTGATAAAGAAAGGGCAAGTTTTTCCAGGAAAAGTGCCGCATCCTCAAGTGAGTAATGGATGTGTGTTGATCAAAGTTGTACACAGCTGTATCTCCGCAGGTACCGAGTCAAGCGCAGTTAGCAGGAGCGGCGAAGCCTTGATCGCCAAATTGCTAAAGCAACCTGATCAGCTGGGGAAAGCGATCAAGAAGATTCGATCCGAGGGATTGTTCAAGACTTATAATACAGTCGTGAAAAAAAGAGAGACTACCAGCGCGGTCGGGTACTCAATATCAGGAATAGTGATCGCCACGGGGAAGGATACCGTAGGGTATTCGGTCGGCGCCCGGGTAGCAGCCGCCGGGGGTGGCTATGCAAACCATGCTGAAGTGGTAAACGTTCCGGTTAACCTGGTGGTTCCGATACCCGAGGCGGTGAGCCTTTTGGATGCATCCTCCGTAGCTCTGGGTGCTATCGCAATGCAGGGAGTCAGGAGAGCAGGTTTGGCTCTGGGCGACTATTGCGTGGTCTTCGGCGCTGGAATTATCGGAATGCTGACGATACAGCTTTTGCGCAGCGCCGGGATACGTGTTGCTGCGGTGGATATAGATGACCGCCGTGTCCAGCTGGCCAAAAAGCTGGGCACTGAAGTAGCCGTGAAACCTGATTTGGAAGACAGCATCAATGCAGTACTGAAATGGACGGGTGGAAACGGGGCAGATGCGGTTATATTCACAGCCTCAACAGCAAGTAGTGATCCTCTGTCTTGTGCCTTCCAGATGTCCAGGAGGAAAGGGAAGGTAGTACTTGTCGGCGTGTCAGGCATGAATATACGGCGGGAAGACATGTATGCAAAGGAGCTTGATTTCGTTATTTCCACCTCCTACGGACCGGGGCGGTACGATACGAGGTATGAGGAGGATGGCGTAGATTATCCCTATCCGTATGTACGCTGGACCGAAAAACGTAATATGTCCGAGTACTTGAGGTTGCTGAGTTCAAAACAGGTAGACCTCATGCCTATCACCGACGGGGTGTATGCAATCGATGATGTTGCTGCGGCATTCGGTCGTTTGAATGCTTCGCCTAAACCGTTGTTCCTCTTCCTTGACTATGGAGACGAACACCCTGAAGGGAGGAAGGAAGCGTTAGGGGACAAATCTATTGTCAGAATCGAAGCTTCTTCACAGGCAAGGCGAGGGTCGATCAAGACCGCCGTCATCGGAGTGGGTAAATTCGCCAAGGGAACTATTCTGCCATTACTCAGCGAGATGGCAGACCAGTATTCGATCCACGCGGTCGCCGGTAGAACGGGGTCAAAAGCGAAAGATGTAGGTATAGAATATGGGACGAGTTATGCCACTACAGATATCGCGGCAGTCCTGAACGACAAAGAGGTTGAGCTGGTTGTAGTCGCGACCAGGCATGATTCCCACGCCTCCATCGCTCTCAGAGCACTAAGAGCTGGAAAGCATGTATTCGTTGAGAAACCTCTTGCGATCAACACCGAAGAGCTCAACGAGATTGTGTCTTTTTACCGCGAGGGCCGGGATGGACAGAAGCCTTTATTGACAGTGGGATACAACCGCCGTTTTTCGGTGTACGCAAAGACAATCAAGTGTTACGTTGGGGAACGGACAGGCCCCTTGTACATCATGTACAGGATGAATGCGGGGTCCTTGCCGCTTGATCACTGGGTAGTGGGGCGAGAAGGCGGCGGTCGGATGATTGGAGAAGCCTGTCATATCATTGATCTGTTTACATACCTTACCGAATCCACGATCCACTCGATATCCTGTGAATCCCTGGAATCGGGTTCTCAACCAACCATTAGCAGCGACAATAAGGCTGTTATCCTTAAGTACAAAGACGGATCTGTATGTGTCTTGAACTACTTCGTCGTTGGTAATAAAGAACTCCCTAAAGAATACATGGAAGTGCATTTTGACGGGAAGACCCTGATCCTAGACGACTATCGTCGGCTCCAGGCCTATGGATTGAATATCGGCAAGGTAGAAACCAAAATTTCTGAAAAGGGACATCGGGAGGAGTGGCTGGAGCTGTTCAAAGCACTCCGGGGATCGTCCGGGAAGTGGCCCATTGAGCTATGGGACCTGGTGCAGACCTCCGAAGCGACCTTTATAATCAAGTGAAAATCTCGTTACTACACCGGTAAGAATGCTTCGAAAAATAAAAGAGATCTCAAAAGACACACTCGTATACGGGTTCGGGCAGGGGCTGAACGGGCTGATTTCCTTTCTTCTACTACCCATATACACTCAGTACCTCAGTCCAATAGATTACGGATACCTAAGCATGTTCGAAGTTCTGCGGACGTTGATCAACATGCTCATTGGATTCGGGATCTCTTCGGCACTCTTTCGCTACTATTACTACTCCGATGATCCAGAGCAAAGAAAGAGCGTGGTTTCAACAGGATTTTTGTTGCTGATCTCAATATCGGTGTTTCTCCTGATATTGGTTATTCCCTTACGCGCCTGGATCTCAAATCAACTGTTTGAGAATCGTGAGTATGGCGGGTTTGTTCTGCTCACCTTCATGACCAGCTTCTGTTTCAACATCATCGCCTACCGGATGTATCTGAATAGGATTCGTCGAAAGCCAATTAGTTTCCTCGTAATCCAGCTTACACTTTCATTTATCAGGATAGGGCTGAACATTTTCTTTGTAGTGATCCTGAAATACAACTTTAGAGGGATCCTGTGGGGTAATTTCATCGCTAGTGCAGCTGTCGCCTTGGTAATGGCGATTATATTACTACCCGAGATTATTAGAAACACTGTCTCACGTTTTTACTTGAAAAAAATGGTAGTTTTCAGCGCGCCAATCTTAGCAGCAAACATCATTTTCTATTTCCAGAACTCCTTTGACAGAGTTCTTATTACCAGATTTCTGGACTTTACCCAGAATGGTTTATATTCCTTTGGGAGCAAGATTGGTTCGATTGTATTTTTCGGGTTCATCACCCCTTTTAAGATCGCTTGGCCGCCATACGCTATGTCGATTTCACGGGAAAAAGACAGCCGAACCACATATGCAAACATACTCCTCGTGTACGCCGGTGCATCCCTTATTCTTTCAACTGCCCTCGTTTTGTTCTCCAAGGAGCTTGTGGGTCTGCTTGGCCATGGGAAGTACGATTTGGCCAGCACTGTGATTTTATTCATTGTATATGGAAACTTCTTCAGAGGGTTGTACTACACTATCAGTATAGGGATTGATCTTGCAGAAAAAACACACCTGACAATATTCACCCAGATTGTGGGAACAGTAACCAGTTTATTGCTGAATTTCATTTTGATTCCGAGGATTGGTATTCAGGGTGCAGGGATAGCTTTCCTTTCCTCGAACCTGTTGATTTTTATCACAGTGTTTACACTGGCCCAGAGGACGTATCACATTCCATACCCCATCGTGCGCTTTCTTGTTCTAGTCGGAGTCAATCTACCATTAGCAATAATGCCATTAGAATCAGTAATGCTAAAAGTAGTGCTTTTTGTTTTACTTTGCATTCTGACTTGCTTTATGTTTTTCTACGATCCATTAGCCTCAAGATATAGGGCTTATGTTCAATTTAGAAGTGACACGACGAAGCGGTAATTTGGTGTCAAGAGATAATAAAATCTTTTTAAACACGTAGTTGCGATAATTCTATACGCTTTTAGGCGATATAGATATAGTATTTAGATTGGATAATGGAGTAAGGGATGAAAGGTGTTATTCTGGCAGGTGGAAAAGGGACACGGTTGTACCCCTTAACAAAGATCATTTGCAAGCAGTTGCTGCCAATTTATGATAAACCAATGATTTACTATCCGCTTTCGGTGCTAATGTTGGCTGGAATCAGAGAGATATTAATAATAACTACAAAAAAAGATATAGATAGGTTCAAGGAAATCCTATCAGACGGCAATCAGATAGGAATCCAAATAACCTACAAAGTGCAGCCTAAGCCACGGGGTATCGCTGATGCATTAATCATTAGTGAGGATTTCTTGAATGGCGATAGTGTTTTTTTGATCTTAGGTGACAACATTATATATGGGCATGGACTACCAGAGATGCTGATAGATGCCATCGCTAACAATCCTGGAGGTACGGTTTTTGGGTATTATGTTAAGGATCCGCATAGATATGGAGTCGTTGAACTTGGTCCAAATAACGAGGCACTAGGAATAGAAGAAAAACCTAAAAAGCCCAAATCGAACTATGCCGTTGTAGGACTTTACATATATGACAACACGGCATGCAGGATAGCAAAAAACTTGAAGCCATCAAAACGAAATGAGCTGGAAATTACTGATGTCAATAGAGTGTATCTGAAAAGGGGCGAGCTACGAATAATACTTCTCGGTCGGGGGTATGCTTGGCTTGATACGGGTACTTTCAGTTCAATGGTCGATGCAACTCACTATGTTAAAACGGTGGAAGAACGGCAAGGATTGAAAATATCATGCATCGAGGAAATTGCATATAAGATGGGATATATCAACAAGAAGCAACTTTACAAACTTGCCGAAGAATTGCAGAATACCGACTATCGGGAATATTTCGAAAAGGTTATCAGCGGTATTTACTAGGTAGGGGAGACGTTCGTATGAGAAGATTCAGAAATATATTAGTTACCGGTGGTTTGGGCTTTATTGGATCGAATTTTATACGATACATATTAAATGAAATTGGTGTTGATGGTGTGCTCGTGAACGTAGATAAAATGACATATGCCGGTAATAGTGACAACCTGAGGGACATCAGCAAGAAGTATCTAGGAAAATACCATTTCATCAGAACTGATATCTGCAATTTTCATCAAATGTCGCGTGTTTTCCGAAGATTCAATATAGATCTTGTCGTCAATTTTGCTGCGGAAAGCCATGTAGACCGGTCTATCTTTGACCCCGGGGAGTTTGTGAGGACGAATATTTTGGGGACATTCGCCCTGTTAGAAGTGTGCAGGAAACAGTGGAAGAATAAAACTGACGTTCTGTTTCATCATATTTCCACTGATGAAGTTTATGGCTCGTTGGGTGACGAAGGCTATTTCGTTGAGACCACGCCCTATAATCCACGAAGCCCGTATGCAGCAAGTAAAGCCTCAGCAGATCACATGGTGCGAGCTTACAACGCCACGTACGGAATTCCAACAACCATATCCAATTCTTCCAACAATTATGGACCTTACCAGTATCCGGAGAAGTTCATTCCCTTGACGATACAAAATATGATTGAAGGAAAAGCTATTCCCTTATATGGAAATGGCGAAAACATTCGCGATTGGATATTTGTCAGAGACCATGTCGAGGCGATTTGGACAGTAATTAATAGAGGGGAAGTGGGACAGCATTACAACGTGTCGGCACTGGAAGAATGGAGCAATATTGATTTGTTGAAGTTGCTGTGCAATAAGATGTCATTACTACAGAACAAACCTATAGACCACTTTGAATCCCTGATTACTTTCGTTTCAGATAGGCCAGGGCATGACAAAAGATATGCAATGAAACGAGAGCTAATAGAACAAAAACTTGGTTGGAAAAGCAGGTACTCATTAGATGAAGGTCTTGATATTACTATCAGATGGTATTTAGAGGGGCAACAGTGGGTGCGAAAAGCTCTTGGACGCGGATATAGGAGATGGATCAATGCTAACTACGCAAAACGTATCATATCTAGGTGAAGAATGATATCGGCAAAAAATCATGTTTCAGGTTAAGGAGAAAAAAATGGAAGATACACATAGCGAACTTCCCTTGATGGATGACAAAGAAGGTAATATTGTGCTGTTTTACCCTGAGGTCTCGGAAAGTGCTATAGAAAATGTAGTGTTGACTTTGCGATCTAGGTGGATCGGACAAGGACCTAAGGTAAATGAGTTTGAGAAGAGATTCAGTAGTAGATTTTGCAGCGGACGGGAGACGATCGCTGTTGGTTCGGGAACAGATGCATTGCATCTTGCCTATATTCTAGCTGGCATTGGCGAGGGTGACGAAGTTATTTCGCCTGTTTTTACATGCACTGCCACAAACATACCTTTGCTTTACTTACGGGCGAAAGTTGTATTTGCAGATATCCAAAAAGAGACGCTCAATATTAATCCGGCAAGTATTCGGAATAAAATCACGGACAGAACCAAAGCTATTGTGTGTGTTCATTATGGTGGGCTTCCATGCGATATGGATGAAATTTCGATGATTGCTGCAGAGAATAACATACCAGTGATTGAGGATGCTGCACATGCATTAGGTGGGACATACAATGGAAAAGAGATCGGTTCGCTATCAGAATTTACTATGTTTTCTTTTCAGGCAATTAAACATATTACTACCGGTGATGGAGGGATGTTAGTTCTAAAAGACAGAAATCTTGCTGAAAAAGCAAAAAGAATAAGGTGGTTTGGCATAGATCGGTCAAAGAAGCAGCTTGGTATTTGGGAAAACGACATCACTGAAATTGGCTACAAGTATCAGATGACAGATATATCGGCGGCATTAGGCTTACCAGCATTGAAGGAATTTGATTCGAAGTTAGCGCTAAGGCGATCGTTGTTCTCTGTATATAAGGAAGAGCTTGCGAGAGTGCAAGGTATGGAAATGGTTGGGTCCAAAGAGTATAAGGATCGAGAGCATGCGGCTTGGTTATGCACCGTGATTGTCGAGGATAGGCATCGGCTTCAAGATAAACTCCGTAGGAGCGGGATCGAATCAAATCAGGTTCATTTTAGAAATGATCGATATTCGATCTTTAGAGATAAGAAGGAAAACCTTCCGAACATGGATTCAATTGAGGATAAATATCTTGTCTTGCCGCTTCATACCAAGATTACAGTTGATGATGTAAAAAGAATCTGTGGTGTAATCAAGAAGGGTTGGTAAGCGACTATTTATAATTGAAGTGTGATTAATCTATGTTTCGCTGTACAAATTATGGAGAATGTAAAACTAAAGATAATTATTAAAATATTGATTGCGGCAATTCCATTTATTCCACTGAAATTGAAATCGCGATTTTTGCGTTCTGGTTTTTTCCCACTAGAGAAATTTACGTGGATCATTGTTGGACTGGTAGTTTTGTTCAAACCTAGAGTTGTAGTAGAGTTAGGTACCGGGGAGGGCAATGAATCGTTTGTTGTCGGAATGGCATTGCGGAAGAACAAGCTCGGAAAACTATATTCCTTTGATAGCTACTCGGAGAGGATAAATAACTTTGAAAAAAAGGCAGATGATTTAGTGAAATTCAAGGCTCAAATGATCGGTGTGAGTCGTTATGTTGAGTTCATAAAATGCGATGTGTTCAAGTACACATGGGAAGGCGAGAAAATAGACATGCTCATTATTGATATAGACAACAATTACGAAAGACTACGCAGACTGTGTAAAGCCTGGTTTCCACACGTAAAAAAAAACGGTTTTATATTAATTGAAGGAGGTTATTCAAAACACGGAAATTGCTCAAGAGGAATTTATAAATTTTGTATATACTTGAATGCTCAGGGATATCAAACAACTTTGTTACCAGTATATCCCGGATTGGTGATAGCCAGAATAAATAGTGCTGTGGACTACTAGTTTGTTATTATTACCAAAAAAACGTTAATCATATTTTTCTCTATGAAGATACTATTTTATACCGTACGTCCGAACTCTAATGCGAGTGCTAGGGTGCATGCATATCAATTCTCAAACGTATTCCGAGTACTGGGAGGGAGAATAAAATACAATCGGCCTTTCAGTAGTTCGGTAGATATGCTCATCAAGAACACAAATCCTAATATGAAACACAAATTTGCATATAGAGCATTTATAAGATATTTAGTGTATGTACTAATACCGATTCGGCGATTCTACCAATTAGCTGATATTTTATCACATGAAGTAATAGTGATCCAGAAGTGTATGACCTATTGGTTTGATTACATCATATTAGAAAAATTAGCAATTCTGCTTGCTAGAAAACTACAAAAACCACTAGTGTATCATTTTGACGACATCATCGATAACACCAAAAGACATAAGATGGAGTATCTAATAAGAAACTGTGATTTGGTTATTACGGTGAACGAAGTCTTAGTCGACTATGCTAGTAGATTTTCTAACAATGTGGTTCTGATACCTGAGAGTATCGATGAAAGGGAATTCAGAAAGAAGAACTTAGCAACAAACAACGCGTGCATTACGATTGGCTGGATCGGATCGGCCGGCAAAGACAAATATGATTCTATAAGAGCTATGATCGATGCGATAGATAGGTTATCAAACGAGTACAAACTAGAGTTGTTAATCGTATCAAATGAACCGTTGATATTAAAACGCCGGATAGGAGTGAAAATTCGGTATGTACAATGGACGGAGGAGAATGATCAGGATTTCTATTGTGATATAGCGATCAATCCTTTGAATAGAGGATCAACTCAGAAAGGAAAGGGTTCGTACAAGTTGTTGAAGTATATGGCTATGGGAATACCAAGTATAACATCCTGGACAGCAGATAAATTTTTACGAAACAATGAGACATGTTTGGTAGCCAACAACAACGAAGAATGGTATGGTGCTATGAAAAATCTGATTGAAGACTCAGCAATGAGAACCAGAATAGTGAATTGCGGATACAACGAAGCAAGAAAGTATTGCACTCAAGCAATCGGAAAAAGGTATTATAATGTCTTATTAGGGTTACGGCAGAAAAGGTATGAACGATAGATCACACTAATTGGCACTGGAAATACATGATATTGGTGTAAGATGAAAATCAAGATGAAAATACTGATGGTTTTACCGAACGAATTCCCGCCGGACATTCGAGTCGAAAAATAAGAAGCAAAGGGATTTTTATTTTATCAATCTTTCATAATGTCTTGGTTAAGCGTGAAATGGAATTTTCCGCTTCTAAAAAATGCGAATGTATCTGGGGACTCTGTCCCCAGACCCCTGGGGTTTTTAAGGCATAAGAGGTGACTCTGGATATCAATATCACCCAACAAAGGA
>SDBT01015822.1_pt1 | contig 11979 bp, 6 predicted proteins | sample 2277101 | NCBI WGS metagenome assembly SDBT01 (sample SAMN10404973, study PRJNA504765) | marine sediment metagenome | isolation source: marine sediment core GS10_PC15, 103 cmbsf | place: Arctic Ocean: Southern Knipovich Ridge | collected 2010
GCGATTACCGCCATCGGTGACCAGCAGCCGTGTGGCGTGGACCTGGTGTTCACGTTCTTCCCTTTCAGTTCACTGGCCGGTGCCGTGCCGGGTGCGATCGTCGGCGTTCGGGTTCGCGGGGGAATCGGGACGTCGGTGAAGACTGGCATGGCGGCGTTCACAGCAATGGCTTTGGTCTGCGTCGTGGGGGGATGGGCGTCTGCTGTGCTATCCGGTGGCCCTGTTGGCGACTCCTTCTTCCCGCTCTTGATGGTGTTGATCGATGGCCCGCCGGTTGGTGCTCTGTTCGGTGCGCTATACTGGCTCTTCGACGAGAGTGTTCGCAAGCGCCGAGGCCTGAGAAAACAACGCTCTTACGGCGTCCGCCAATGATCGCTGCCAATGCTAAGCCGCAAGCGGCGGAGGCGAATCCGCTTTGCCCCAGCCACCCCTTTCTCGCAGGTCGACGAAGACTCCAGCCGCGGGGTCTATCCCGACACCGATTAGATCCAGGTTCTTCTGGAGGAATACGCAGAATATGCCGATTTTACGCATGGCGCAAACTTTGCGGGCTAATGAGGGACGGCGCGCGAATGCGGGGCGGTTGAGTGACTTAGTGAAGATTAGAAGGCACCGGAGATTATTGGATCATGGACGTATCTCGACCGCGATGTGGGCTTTCGGTCTGTCTGGTGGCGACGGCGGCTACGCTGGTTGCCGCACTAGCTCCCGCACAGGAAATGGTTACCGTTAGCGACTACGAGCCGGTCGATTCACAGGCATCACGGGCTAGCCACGTCGTGGTCGAGCGGCAGATGATGCCGGCTCTGGAACGACCCGCTTCCTATCGGCAGATGCAACCCGTCGCGGTGCAACCCGCTCCCTTGCAGCAGACGACACCGGATCCGGCGCAATCCGGTGCCTATCGGTCGGGCATGACCCTCTATCAGCAGAAGTGTGCGAGGTGTCACGTGCTCTACCGTCCCACCGATTACAGCGCCGCTGCCTGGCCGGGGATCGTCCGCTCGATGAAGGCCGAGGCGTCGCTCGACGAGGAAGAGATCCGGGCGATCAGCGCCTACCTCACCAGCGCGGCCGGTGCGGGTGGTGCGTACGGTTCCGGCGCCGCGGGGGGCGGTCCGACGATCGGCGGCTATCTTTACACCGAGTACTTCCAGACGCCGCAAAAGACAAGTAACTTCGATATCCACTATCTGACCGTGTCCATCAGCGGATGGGCCAGCGAACAGATCCAATACTTTGGAGAGTTAGAACTCGAACACGGCGGCACCGGCGGAAACAACACCTTCGTCGAACAGGCGTACATCGATTACTGGTTCGTGCCGAACGTGGCCGTCAAGGTCGGTGCGATGCTGACGCCCTTCAACCGCTTCGACGATTTCCACGGTCCGCTGGAGAATTTTGCGATCACCCGGCCGCAGGTTTCCCGGGAGATCGGCGTCAGTGCATTCAAAGAAGTGGGCGTCGATCTCCACGGGTACTTCGACGTTACCGATTCCCTCACGTGTAGGTTCGACGTCTACATCATCAACGGACTTGGCGAGGGGGAAAATTTGCGCGGGAGCCGGCAATACCGCGACAACAACGAGGATCTGGCCTACGGCGGCCGGTTCAGCCTGATTCTCTGCGATGAGCTCGAAGCGGGGTTCTCGACGTATCAGGGCGCCTGGGACGACGGGGGCCTGTTCGACGTGACGATGTACGGTGCCCACTTTTTGGCACACACCCCGCTGGCCGATTTCTACGGCGAGGCCGCCTGGGCCACGTCCGAGAACCCCGCGCCCACGGCCGACGGTCGGATGACCGGGTACTTTGTACAGGCCTCGCGGCTGATCGCAGACCGTTTCCGGCCGACGGTCAGGTACGGCTCGCTCGACTATTTCGACCCGGGCACCGCGCTGGGCCGGAAGGCCGCCAGCGGCAACAAGGATCTCAGCGAACTGGTCCTGGTGCTGGGGTTCTACCCGACGCCCAAGGTCGTCTTCAAGTTCGAGTACGTCTTCTTCATGGAAAACTTCCGAATCGCCGAGGTGGACAACGACCAGTTCGGCTTCCAGGCGGCGGTCCGGTATTAGAGTCTCTCGTTGTCGCTATAGCGACGCCGTGACGTGGCGGACTTCGGGGATCCGAGCTAACGCTTCGAGCTGCTTGACGTCGATTGTGCCGATCACCAGCTTGACCGACTTGGCGCGGGCGAGTTCCTTGAAGCCGAGCGCTTTGAGCTTCTTAATGACCTCGTCGCTCAAGGCGGCAAGTTGGATGCGGATTTCGACCCGGCCGGACTTGACCCGCAGCTTGCCGACGGTCAGGTTGCCGTCGGTGCCCTGCTTGGCGACCTTCTCGGCCAGACCCTGCAATTCGGCGGCCAGCTTGAGCTTGACGAGTTGCTCGACGAGCGTTTTCTTGGCCTCGTCCGGCTTGCCTTCTTGCTCTAACTTATCGAGTTGTTTTTCCAGCGCGTCGGCGTGGACCTCACGCGAAAGGGCCTCTCCGGCGGCTCGGTCCGCGTCCTTACTTGGCCGAAACGCCATCCGAGCCGAATTGCCGGCTCTCATCCTCGACGCCGGCCTCAACATCCTGAACATGACAATGCCGCCGCCCATGCCGCCCGCTCGCCCCCGGCCGAAGACGCCGTCGTAGCTGACGCCCGTAGGCATCTCGACCGGCACCAGGACGGTGCGGACCGTGTCGCCTTCGGTGATCCGCAGGTGCTCAACCGCCACGAAGCTGGTGAACTGCGTCAAGAGTTGGAACCGCAGCCCCAGGCCGAGGATCTCCTCCTTCACGGCCGGGTCCGGCTGGCCCCGCTGGACGCCGGCCAGATCCTTGCCCATCAGGTCGTCGACTTTGGCCCGGGCCCAAAGCGGTGCGAGCACCTCGTTGGCCGGCTCCGTCTGGGGAAACACTACGTCGATCTTCCGCTCGAACTTGCCTTCGCCCGTCTTGCCCTTCAAGGTGATTGTCCCCCGACCGCCTTTCTTGTACTGACCCTTGACCACCACCGGCGTGGAACTGAATAGATCGGGCACTCGCGGCGGATAAAGCTCGCTGACTTCCAGGCCGCCGAAGTCGAGTTCCACGTCGGTTAGCACGGGCGAGCGGACCCGTTCGTAGAACCGCTCGGCCGCCCCGTCGACCTGCCGCTCGTCGAGGATGTAATGCACCTCGCCGCGTCCGGCCCGGGCCATGCCGTCGAGCAGAAACCGGTTCACGCTACGGCCGATGCCGAAGGAGAAGACCCGGGCGGTGCCTGCGCTGCGCTTCACGGCGTCGATGATCGCCATGTCGTTGCCCACGTAGCCGTCGGTCATGAAGCAGACCACGCGGATTCGTTCCGGATCGTCCTGCCCGGTCAGGCAGGCGTTGATTGCTTTCATCATTTCGGTTCCGCCGCTGCCCTGCAGGCTTTGCAGATAGGCCAGGGCCTTTTCGCGATTCTCGTCGGTCAGCGGCACCGGTTTGTCGAAGCAGAATCCAACGCCGCCGGCGAAGGTCATCAGGTTGAACGTGTCGTTCTTGTGGAGTCCCTGGATGCACAGCCGCATTGCTCGTTTGGCCGTCTCGATGGGGAAACCGTTCATCGAGCCGCTCTTGTCGATCACGAAGACGATCTCCTTGGGCACGATCAGTTCCTGGCGGACCCGCTTGGGCGGCTGCAAAACGAGCGTGAAGAAGTTGCCCCGCTCGTCGGTGTGAGCCAGCACGGCGTCCTCGATCTTGTCGCTGGCCGTCTCGAAGACGAGCACGAAATCTTTGTTGGGGATCGTCTTGCGCCGCTTCAGCTTGATCGCGGCCCGGGTCCGCTCGCGGTCGGCGTACTCGACCTCGACGACGTGCTGCTTGGAGTCGAGCCGACGGATCGGCGCGGCGGCGTCGAGTTCCACCGTGATCGAGATGTCGTGCCCTGCCCGGGTCCCCTCGGGCGTGACCGGCGGGGTGATCCGATCGGCGTCGGGCACTTGGGCCGTGGGTTGGCCCGTGGTCATCGGCGCCGGAGCACTGCCGCCGCCGGGGATGTATCGCGGTCCGACGACCATGGGGAAGTCGAACGAGTATTCACCGTCCTTCCAATCGAGCGTTTCACTATAAGAGATTGTAATATCGACCCGCTCACCCGGCTCGATGTTGGCGACTGACTGGGTGAAGATATTGGGTCGCTCCTGGTCGAGCAGGCTGGCCACTTTGCCCTGGGCCTTGGCCGCCTCGTAGATCGCCCGGGCCTCGCCCCGCTCCTTGATTTGGCCCTTGACGATCCGATCGCCCACTTTCATGGTCATCCGGTCGACGGCGGCCTCTTGCGAGAGCGGGAAGACGTAGACGGCCTCGATCTTGTCCTTGAAGGGGTTGTGGAACTGCTGCCGGACGGTCACCCGGGCGATGAACCCGGAGATGTCGACCTCGACGTCGGTATGTTTCAACGGGCATCTGCCCAACGGCTTGCCTTCGGGTCCGACGGCGTCGAGACGACCTTCGGTAATCGCACGGCCGGAGTCGGCCCAGGCGGCGGATGCGGCGGCCAGCACGACCAGAGCGGCGGTGGCAATACGGCAGGAACGGGCGGTTTTCACGGCGAATCTCCTTGTTTGGGGGGACTTCGCCAGATTAGACGACGCCGGGACCGATTTGGTTCCCGTGCTTCTGCGAGGTCCGTCAGTGACGCTGTCGGTGCGAAGCCGCCAGCGGCGCAGCCGAATCCGCTTGCCTTTGCCGGCCGGCGCGAGGTAGAATTGCGCAGGATGTGGGGTCTTGCCGCGGAGGATGATGCGATGGATTCACTCCCATTACGCAATTCGGCCTGGGTCGTCGCCTTGAGTGTGGTGGTTGCTGCCGGGATGGTCCTGCTCGCCGGACTGGCGGTCTCGATGCAGGGCAAATCGCCGCGAGCACAGGTTGCCGAGGGCGCCGCGGCCGAACCGGTCCAAGAAGCTCAGCGACCGCAGTCGCCCGAGGAGGCGCGTTTTTCCAAGGCCCGGCGGCAGATGGTCGAGCGGGATCTGAAGCAGCGGGATATTACGGACAAACGGGTGCTCGCGGCCATGGGGCGGGTCGAGCGGCATCGGTTCGTGCCGGAGGACCTACGGGAAGTCGCCTACGCCGATCGACCGTTGCCGATCGGTCACCAGCAGACGATCTCGCAGCCCTACATAGTGGCCCTGATGACGCAGGTGGTTCGGCCCAAGGCGACCGACCGGGTGCTCGACGTGGGGACCGGCTCGGGCTACCAGACGGCCATGCTGGCCGAGCTGTGCAAGGACGTCTACAGCATCGAGATCGTCAAGCCGCTGGCCGAGACGGCCAAGAAGCGGCTGGCCAAGCTGGGCTACAAGAACGTAACGGTCCGCTCGGGCGACGGCTATCGGGGCTGGAAGGAACATGCCCCGTTCGACGTGATCGTCGTGGCCGCCGCCCCGGACCACGTGCCCGGTCCGCTGATCGAGCAACTGGCCCCCGGCGGCCGGCTGGTGATTCCGGTGGGCGACTTCTGGCAGGAACTTCTGCTGATCGAGAAGGATCGAGAGGGCAAGGTCGGCCGCAAGAAGATCGCGCTGGTCGCGTTCGTGCCGATGACGGGCGAAGCCGAGCAGCGCAAAGACTGACGTTGCGTGGCCACAGGCGGCTCGCCTGTGGTATAGCGCAGGCGAGCAGCCTAGGCCACGAACGCAGGCGAGACGCCTACGCCACGAACAATCGAGCAGTGGAACCTACACGCGTGGGTCTCGTACCTCGACCCACCCTACGATCGATCGGCGGCTGCTAGGCCGCTCTTCGCCTGGCAGGTGCGTCGTTGTCGAACTGGTCGACCGAGTCGAGCTTGTCGTCCCAGGCCGGCTTCTGCGCTTGCAGCGCGTCGTAGAGTTCGGCGAGCGTGAGCGTGCGATTCTTGATTTCCAGCGGTTGTTCGCCGTCCGGTTCGCACAACAGATCGACCGAGCCGTCCTCGTTCTTCAACGGATCGAACTGTCGCAGCAGACCGTCGCGGACCGCTTGCCGAACCAACTGACCGCGTGTGGCGGGCTGATCCCTGGCCGAGTCGTTCAAGAGCGCGAAGGCCCGTTGTACCAATGCCGGCAGATACTCGTTCGGAATGTCGATCGATTGAGGAACGTATACTTTAACTTCCATCGTCTTACCCCCCAAGGATATCAGGATGGGTGCGTCGGGACCGAAAGACCGGACTCTCCGCGCCCGGTCCCACGCCCGTTGGACTGCATAATTTCGACACTTTCAGAGTATCGGCAAACGGGTTGTGCCGATTGCACCGAATCTTGCGAATTCCTGCCTTGTAGCGGTATTATTGTTCCCGGACCGGTCCGAGCGTGGCGGAGATCCGGGGGATCTGCGGCAGTGGCGGTGTAAACGACGTCGCCGCAGCCCGGTCAGTTTCCGATTGGAAGTTGCATCAGCGTAACCGGATCGTCGCGAGGCAATACCTGCAGATTGTGCTGGCGGCCTACCTGCAGCAATGCCAGATCGATTAGCTCGTCGACGCGTAGCGTCCACATTCTAATCACGTTGTCGTCGCCGGCAATCACCAGCCAGTGGTTGTCGGGACTGACCGCCATGGCCGTGATCCGCCCTTGATGTCCCTTCAGCGCGACCGACGAGGTGCTTGTCTGCGGCGCGTTCTGGCTGGCCAGATCCCAAATCCGGGCCGTTCCGTTGTCGTCGCCGGTGACTAGCCAGCGTCCGTTGGAACTAACCGTCATGGTTTCGATCGTCGCGGAGTCACCCGGCAACACGATCGCCTCGGCAACCGGCTTACCCTGGGACAGGTTCCAGATGCGGACGTTGTTATCTTTTCCAAGCGAGATCACGCGTTGTGCGTCGGATGTGGCGATCGTTGCCAGAACACCAGTTGGGTGGCCGGGCAATACGACGGGGCCGAGCGACTTCTTGTCCGCAAGGTTCCACAAGTTGAGCGTGGGATCGCCCGCTACGACGCTATCGCTGCCGGTAACCAGATGTCGCGAGTCGGCGCTGAAGGAGGCACACCGCACGGTCCCGCTGTGTCCGTTGAGAGAAATCGAAGTCGCCTCGGGATGTTCGGCCGTGAGGTTCCAGAGCCGGGCCGTTCCCCCTTCACCGGCAGTCACAATCCACCGGTTGTCCGGGCTGACGGCAACCGCGTAAACTTTCCCCAGATGTCCGCGGAGTTCGACCGAAGAGGCGGACGGACCGGGGGTCGAAAGGTCCCAAAGACGTGTGGAGTTCTCCGCCGGCTTGAAGCCGCTGCTGCCGGTTACCAGCCAGCGTCCGTCGCGGCTCAGCGCGACGATTCCGATTCGGCCCCGATGACCGCTCAACACCATGGGCGAGGCCGCCGGGTCCTCGGCGCCGAGATCCCAGATGCGGACTGTCGAATCGAAGCTCCCGCTGGCAAGCCATTGGTCGTCCGGACCGAACCTCACGCCGCTGACGTAGCCGCCGTGTCCGTCGAGGACCTCCGCCGACGCCGAAGGGTCGGCGTCCTCCAGATTCCACAAGCGGACAGTCCGGTCGTAACTCCCGCTGGCCAGCAGGCGACCGTCGGAACTGATCGCCAGCGACGAAATGTGGTCGGTGTGACCCGTCAGACGACGACCGTCGTTGCCGTCGAGCGAGTCGTGAAGGATCTGCCGTGCTTCGGGCAACATCGGTCCGCCGCCGGTCGACGTCAGATGGAGCGCTTCGGCGGCCAGCAAGACGCTCCGGTCCGGATTCTCTTCGCGTAGCCGCTGTGCATCGGCAGAAAGCCTCTTGGACCACGATGTTTTCACGTCGCTGACGGCCCGCTCCGTCCGCCGGTGGGCTTCTCGGAGTCGCCGATCACCCAGTTCGAGTCGGCGTTGCGAGTCCTGTCGCTGCCATTTTAGTCGGTCCTGCAGGTGTTGCTTCTGAGAACGCAGCGCCTGCACGGTGCGCTTGTCCTCGATCTGCCGCCGGGCCAGATCGCTCGAGACGTGGAGGTAGGCGACCGTCGGGACCACCGATGAGAGCACGACGACTACCACTGCCACGACAATCAGCGCAGTCGCAAAGGGATGCTTTTGGTAATAGCGGCGTCGCGGAATCTTCGGTGAAGCCGATCCGATCTCTTCGCCGGCCAGCCAACGATTCAATACGCTGGCCGGATCGTCCGGCAGCGGCGCTTCTTCGGGTTCGATCGGCAAGGGCTCCGGTTCCGGCTCAGGCGGCTGAAAAGCCAGGCCGCAAGCCGAACATCTCACCTGTGAATCCCTGGCTTCCGCCTCGCTGGGCGACCCGCAGAGTGGGCACGAAACCTCGAAGGCCGTTTTCCGGGACGCTTCTTCAACGGGCGTTGAATCGGCTTCATCGTTCATCGTCCCATGCCTCTTCTTTGGTTCTGGCCGGCCCCCCTGATGCGCGTGGCATCAGGTCCAACGCCTCCGCCGCCAATTCGGTCAACGTCTTGCTCCAATCCGGCAATTTCGGTTTGGTCACTACAGACCGGAACAAGCTCATATTTGTCATCGGCCCAACCCCACTGAATGCCGGCAACAATTGTCCCTCGCCCACAGACCCGGCAAATTCGTTACACGCCGGATTGCCGGCACAACACTCCTCACTCCTCCTAGGAAACCTTCCCAACTCGTGATAAAATGGGGGTTTCGTATCGGGTTTCAAGCGTTTCTACCACAGGTTGGCGGCATGTCCTCACAGCAAAACACTCCTCGACGGATTGCGGTCGTCGGCGGCGGAATCTCCGGACTGGCGGCCGCACATCGGTTAGTCGAGTTGGACCCGACCTGCAAAGTGAGCCTCCTGGAACGCCGAGAAAGGGTCGGCGGGGCGCTGTGGACGATCCACGAAGACGGTTTCCAGGTCGAGCAGGGTGTCGACAACTTCATCACCACTCTTCCTTGGGGGCTGGACCTCTGCCGAAGGCTGGGGCTGGAAGATGATCTGGTGCAGACCAACCCGGACTATCGGCAAACGTTCGTCGTCCGCGGCGGTCGCCTCTACAAACTGCCCGACGGGTTCCTGATGATGGCACCTACGCGGATCTGGCCGCTGGTCACCACGCCGATCCTCAGCCCGTTGGGTAAACTCCGCTGTGCCTTGGAGTATTTCATCCCGCCCAGCAAAGAGACGGCCGACGAGAGCATGGCCGCCTTCGTCCGCCGCCGGCTCGGACGCGAGGCCTTCGAGCGGCTGGTCGAACCGCTGGTCAGTGCCGTCTACGCGGCCGATCTGGAGAAACTGAGCGTCGACGCCACCCTGTCGCGGTTCCGCGAAATGGAACGCGAACACGGCAGCCTCGTCCGCGCCATGCGCAAACAGATGGTTTCCGGGCGTAAGAGCCAGGCAGAAAGCGGCCCGCGGTTCAGCATGTTCGTTACACTGCGCCGCGGACTATCCAGCCTGGTCGACGCCATCGTCGAGCGGCTGGGCGAAGGGACCATTCGGCCGGAGACGACCGTCGAGCGGATTCGCCAGGAAGGTAACCGGTGGCGGGTGTGGACGTCGCCCAGCGATCATTCTGAAGGCGAACTGTTCGATGCGGTGATCGTGGCGGCGCCCTCCTACGTGGCGGGAGAGTTGCTCGAACCGATCGACGAGACGTTGGGTCGGCGACTGGCGACGATCGAGCATTCGAGCACGGCCGTGCTGACGTTTGGCTTCGACGAGACGCAAATTGCCCATCCGCTGGACGGCATGGGGATCGTGGTGCCGGCCGCCGAAAAAAGCCCGATCCTGGCGTGCAGCCTCAGCAGCCGCAAGTACGTTCATCGGGCCCCGCAGGGCAAGACACTGTTGCGGGTGTTCGTCGGCGGGTCGCGATATCCGGAAGCGGCCGAAATGCCCGAGGAAGAGCTTTGCCCGTGGGTATTCGGCGAATTAGCGACACTGCTGGGCATCGAAGGTCAGCCGATCTACAGCCGCATTGCCCGATGGCCGAGGACGATGCCGCAGTATTACGTCGGGCACAAGGATCTGGTTGCGAGTATCGAAACGGGCATGTCGGCATTACCGGGACTCGAACTGTGCGGCAACGCCTACCACGGCGTCGGCATCCCCGACTGCATCCACGGCGCCGAGCAAGCGGCCGAGCGAGCGCTGGGGCAGGACGCTTAGTTTAAGCTGTAGGCTGGGTCGAGCGGACCAACAGCGAGAGATTCTCCGTAGCCAGTTGTGTTATGGCAGGGAAAAGGCTGGAATCGCCCTTTTATCGAGCGAGGCCCACCTGTTGCGTAATCCAATACCGAGAAAGGTGGGCCTACATCACTTAAGCATCACCGGCGAGACGCCGATGCCACTACTCCATCTCCGCAACGTCTACCAGAAGTAGACGTACAGCGCCACGGTGGCCACCACGATAAACACGCCGACGATCTTGGCCCCCCCGGAGGCGGTCATGTCGAAGTCCTGTTGCTCGGGCAACTTAACGCGTTGCTTCAAGGGCGCGATTGCAGTGGCCGCCGCCAGCACAACCACGAGCATGCCGACCGTGATTGCCATGCGATTGAGGAAGGCGATCTGTCCACCCCAGAACAGCCGCAACACTTCGTAGATGATCGGGCTGAGGATCAGCCCGAGCGCACCGCAGAAGCGAGGCGTCTTGGCTACGAACAGGCCGAACAGGAATACGGTCAGGATACCCGGCGAGATATAGCCCTGGAACTCCTGAATGAAGTGGAACGCCCCCTGGAACTTGGGGCTGGCGAGTTCGGGCGCGATCAGACACCCCACGAGCACGGCCACCGGCACACAGCAGCGGCCGACGAGCACCAGATTGCTCTGCGAAGCGTTCTTGTTGACGTACTCCTTGTAGACGTCCATGGTAAAGATCGTCGACGCCGCATTGAGCATTGCCGCCAACGAGCTGACCACCGCCCCCATCAAGGCAGCGATCAAGAAGCCACGTAGTCCGTTGGGACTAAGTTCGGCCACCAGCGTCGGAAACGCTGCGTCGTAGTGATATCCGACCAGATCCGTTTGGGTTTCCAACTTCGGGTTCTTGGCGGTGGCTGTTTTCAGCAGATCGTCGTTGAGTTTGTCCGGATTGTTGCCCGTCGGCACGTCGACGCCGGCAACTGCCGCGTTGAACGCCATGAGTTTCTGCGTTTGTTCGGGATAGAGTTCGGCGAAGTCGTCGTTGAACTTAAACAGTTCCCCGGCGGTATCGGGGTGGCCCTTGATTTCGTCGAACCGGGCCAGCACCTTGTCGTTGAACTTGGCGGACGCCTTATCCTGCATCTGCGAATTGTAGAGCGAGAAGGCGATGATGCCGGGAATGCACACGATGAAGGGGATAATCAGCTTCAACCCGGCGGCGAACACGACGCCTTTTTGCCCGTCGGCCAGCGACTTCGCCCCCAAGGTCCGCTGCATGATGTATTGGTTCAGCCCCCAATAGTAGAAGTTCGGGATCCAGATACCCAGGACCAAAGCAGTCCACGGCACTGACGGGTTGTCGGCCGGAAGGACCATGTGCATCTTGTCTTCTTTCAGCTTGCCGAACTTCTCCTCCAAGGAAGCATCCTCCTCGACGCCGATCAACCGGCAGACTTCCTCCGGATCGATGCCAAACTCCTCGGGCTTGTCGAGCGCCATGAACGTTAGCACCATGATCATGCCCCCGCCGACGATCAGCGCGGAGCCCCAGAACAGATCGGTCCACGCACAGGCCTTCAGCCCGCCGGCCGCGACGTAGGCCGCCGCCGAAATGCCGACGATCCACGACAGCAGGCGAATGTCCAATTCCATTCCGAACAGAGCATGACCCTCGAGCAGCGGTTCGAGTGCCATTGCACCCAGGTAGATGACCGTGGTGACGTTCACGCAAACCAGCGTGGCAACCATCAGCACCGACATGATGGCACGGGCCGAATGGTTGTATCGGTACTCCAGATACTCGGGAATCGTGTAGATGCCGCTACGAAGGAACTTCGGCAGGAAGAAGAACGCCACCACCACCAGCGTGACCGCCGCCACCCACTCATAGCTGGCAATCGCCAATCCCACACTGTCCTTGGC
>SDBT01015823.1_pt1 | contig 11979 bp, 11 predicted proteins | sample 2277101 | NCBI WGS metagenome assembly SDBT01 (sample SAMN10404973, study PRJNA504765) | marine sediment metagenome | isolation source: marine sediment core GS10_PC15, 103 cmbsf | place: Arctic Ocean: Southern Knipovich Ridge | collected 2010
GGATGTAATGGGGATAGTGATAATTATTGTACTACTGCGATGAATGTGGTGGGTTCGCCTGCCATCTGCTCTGATGAAAGTGGAGTTGCCTATCCGGGATCACCGGGGACGGACTGCGATGATACTCATTCTGCTCATTGGTTGGATTGCGGAGTCTGTGTGGACATAGATGAAGATGGTTACGGGGTGGTTGGCAGTAATTGTGACCTTTATCAGGATGACGACTGCGATGATAACGACATCAATATTAATCCCGGTGCCGACGAGGTCCCCTTTAATAAGAAAGACGATGACTGTGATGGGGATTACAGCCCCGATGTAATCGGCGTTGGCCACGCTCTTGGTAAGTCAAATGCAACCTTTGCCGATGGCAATTATCTTTACGCCAATTCCGGCAGGACATTAAAGATATTTGATAAAACAGATCCCGGCAATCCGGTGTGTATCGCAAAGGTTGATTTATCTGATATTATCTATGGGATATATGTCACCGGTAACTATGCCTATGTGGCGGATAATAAGAGCGGTTTAGCGATCATTGATGTAACCGACCCTGCCAATCCCGGCACCCCGGTCTATCGAGAGACCTCAATTTTTGGGCAGAGCTTTGGAGTCTATGTTACCGGTAACTATGCCTATGTGGCTGATTCGGGTGGCGATTTAGCGATCATTGATGTGAGCGATCCGACCAATCCCGGCGAACCGATCTATCATGTTGCCGGGTATCCCCGGGGAGTCTATGTTACCGGTAACTATGCCTATGTCGCGGGGATGTGGGACGGTTTAGCGATTGTTGATATAACCGATCCGACCAATCCCGGTAGCCCGGTCTATGTGCCTACCTCAGATAATTGCTCCGAAGTCTATGTTACCGGGGGGTATGCCTATGTGGCTAATGGAAGCGACGGTTTAGCGATCATCGATGTAAGCGATCCGACCAATCCCGGCACCCCGGTCTATCGGGATATCCCTGGGTATAGCCAGGATATCCATGTTGTCGGCAATTATGCCTATGTGGCGGTTGGAGGACCTGCAATAGGGGAAGGCAGTTTAGCGATCATTGATATAAGCGATCCGACTAATCCCGGCACCCCGATCTATGAGGAGACCTCAAGTGGTAGCTACGGAGTCTATGTTACCGGGGGCTATGCCTATGTGGCGGATGGGGGTGGTTTAGCGGTCATTAGTGTATCCACTCCGACTAATCCCGGCACCCCGGTCTATTGTGATACCTCGGGGTCAAGCTCTGGAGTCTATGTTACCGGTAACTATGCCTATTTAGCTAGTATGGGTGCCGGTTTAGCGGTAGTTGATGTGAGCGATCCGGCCAATCCCGGAACGCCGGTCTCTCGGGATGCCGTAGGGATTAGCTATGATGTCCATGTTATAGGTAACTATGCCTATCTGGCCGATGTGTACGGTTTAGCGATTATTGATGTAAGCGATCCGACCAATCCCGGTACAATGTACTACCGGAGTACTTCAGGGTATAGTCAGGGAATCTCTGTTGTCGGTAACTATGCCTATTCGGCTGATGGGAACAATGGTTTAGCGATCGTTGATATAACCGATCCGACCAATCCCGGCACCCTTTACTACCGGGATACCTTGTATTATAGCCGAGGAGTTTATGTTGCCGGGGGATGTGCCTATTTGGCTGATACTAACGGTTTAACGATCATTGATGTGAGCGATCCGACTAATCCCGGCACCCCGGTCTATCGGGATACCTCAGGGGATTCCTATGGCGTCTATGTAACCGGGGGCTATGCCTATGTGGCGGATAATATAAGCGGATTGGCGATAATTGATGTCAGCGACCCCGCCAATCCCGGCACCCCGGTCTATCGGGATACCTCAGGGGATTGCTATGGCGTCTATGTCACCGGTGGATATGCCTATGTGGCGGATGGAGGTAGAGGTTTGACGATCATTGATGTGAGCGTTCCGACCAGTCCCGGTGAGCCGGTATATCGGGATACATTAGGGAGTGGCCGGGGAGTCTATGTCACCGGAGGTTATGTCTATTTGGCTGATGGAGCAAATGGGTTGGAGATATTTAAGATATGGTAAAGGCAAAGAAAATCCAAATGTCAAAATCCAAATGTCAAATGAATGACAAATAACTAAATCCCAAACTATAACTATAAAGGAGGTAAAAAATGAAGAAGTTAGGTCTTTTGGCAATGGTTGCGGCTATCCTGGTAGTTGCCTGGACGCTCAGCTGCGGTGATGACGGAACAACACCAGCAGCCTGCGTTGACAGTGACGGGGATACCTACGGAGCAAACTGCTCCGCCGGTGCGGACTGCGATGACAACGATGTTGATAACTGGGAATCCTGCGCATCCTGCGTAGACGGTGACACCGATACCTACTATGTCGGATGCGATGCCTACACCACCCGGAACGGCCCCGACGAATGCGATGATGACACCAACAACTGGACTGCTGCCGGCTGCTCTGGATGCGTAGACGGAGATACTGATGAATACTATGTGTCCTGTGACCGGTATCAGAGCATTAACGGCCCGGACGAATGCGATGATGATGCCAATAACTGGACTGCCGCCGGCTGTGCCGATTGCACGGACAGTGACGGGGATACCCACCGGGGCACCGACTGCGACCTTGACGAGGATTGCGATGATGTTCTCATTAATGTCTGGAGCGATTGCGCTGACTGCACTGATAGCGACGGTGATGACTGGGGCGTTGGTACAAGTTGTGACGCGACCGAGGACTGCAATGATAGCGATACTTCCATTAATCCCGGGGCCGCTGAGGTTGCCTGCGACGGTGCGGACAACGACTGCAGTGCCGCCACCGTGGACGCTCCCCCGGATGGGGACGGTGACGGCTGGGATGTCTGTGGGGCAGGCGATGCCGTGAACCCCGACGGTAAGGACCCGGCTGACTGCAACGATGGCGATGCTTCCATCTACCCGGGAGCGCCTACGATCTGTGGGGATGGGGTGGATCAGGATTGTGATGGGAACGCAAAGTGCTATGCCTATGTGGCTGATGGAAACAACGGTTTAGCAATCATTGAGGTAAGCGATCCGGCAAATCCCGGCGCCCCGGTCAATATGGGTACTACAGGGAACTTCCTAGGAGTCTATGTTGCCGGGGACTATGCTTATGTAAGTGACTGGGATACAGGTTTAGCGATCATAGATGTGAGCGATCCAGCGAATCCCGGCACCCCGGTCTATCAGGTTACCGATGGACATAGCCAAGGAGTCTATGTTGTCGGGGACTATGCCTATGTGGGTAATGAGCTTAGCGGTTTAGCGATCATCGATGTGAGCGATCCGGCCAACCCCGGCACCCCGGTCTATATGGATACCTCAGGGCAGAGCAATGGAGTCTATTTGACCGGGGAGTATGCCTATGTGGCTGATAGGGATAGTGGTTTAGCGATCATTAATGTAACCAATCCGGAGAATCCCGGCACCCCGGTCTATCGGGATACCTCAGGGAGTAGCTTTGAAGTCTATGTAACCGGGGACTATGCCTATGTGGCTGACGGAGGTAGCGGTTTAGCGATCATTGATGTGAGCGATCCGGAAAATCCCGGCACCCCGGTGATCTATAAAGATACAGGGTATAGCTCCGGAGTCTATGTGACCGGGGAGTATGCCTATGTGTGTGCTTCAGGTAGCGGCTTAGCGATCGTTGATGTGAGCGATCCGGCCAATCCCGGCACCCCGGTCTATCGGGATACCGTTGATGCCAAAGGAGTCTATGTTGCCGGGGACTGAGCTGTGTAATGCAAGCATTACAGATTTTAGATTTCGGATTTTAGATTTTAGATCTACAATCCACAATCTGTAATCTACAATCTATTATTTTCTCCTGATTCTAATCCTGCAACACAGAAAAGGCGGTTGGGGAAGAAGCCCTCCAACCGCCTTTTCTTCTATTCTATTCAATTAAGTACTTAGTAGTAAGTGTCAGCGATCCACAACCTAATGACGCCTGTCCTGAGCCTGTCGAAGGGAAAGACGAAACGAGCCCCGGAGAAATAAGTTGCTAAATGTGATTACCTTCGATATATATCGAGAATATTTTACGGGGCAAGCAGCGTAACCACAAATAGATGAGGGGTCAGGTCTACACTCTTGACAAATGAGCAAATGGTGCCGCAGATTGAATTGAACAAAAACCGGGCGCTGTCCATGTTAGGCGGGGAATAGCATCCGCCTTCGCTAAAGCTATGGCGGACAGGGGGAGTAGCACCCTACTTCGTCCCGATGTCCATCGGGACTACGAAGGACAGGAGGAGAAACAGGGATAACAAACTTTGACCTGTAGCCACTACGCCAGCATTCTACTCTACCCTAAGTTTCTACTAAGGAATCGCAAAGTTCTTCCGGTAATATTTTTGGCACTGAAAAGCGAGGTTTAAGACCAAAAAACGCTTGTTTTTGGAGTGAATATTCTAAAAATTCAATGGGGTAGCTTGGTCCGACCCCGGTCCCCGGTCTGTATATGGTCTTGCCTGTGTTTTGCCTTGACATGCCTTAACTATGGATATATAATATAGTCATAATATATGACCATAAAGGAGGCCATATGAAAACCTTTGCTGTGACCGTAGCTGAGGGGAAGAGGGACTTCAGCAGGCTTATAAAAGAGGCCGCCGAAAAGAACGGAGACACCGTGGTGACCAAGAGAGGCAAGCCTGTCGCGGTAATCGTTCCCTATGAGGAATACCAACACACCAAGAAAGTGGGAGCGTACCAGAAGATACTGGAGTCAAGGGCGGCCTTTGTGAAGGCTGGGGTCTCGGCCGCTGAGGTCTACAGGAAGTCTAGGCAAGAACTAGAGAGGAAAAGGTGAAGCGCATAGTCATTGACGCAAGCGTGGTGCTCAAGTGGTACCTCTCTGATGAAGAGCATGGGGATAGGGCCTTGGACATTCTTGAGGGCCATGCCTCGGACCGCCTTTCTCTCCATGCTCCTGCGCTCCTTGAGTTTGAGGTGGCAAACGGCCTTGCCATAGCAAAGAGGCGGGGAAGGGTCGGAGACGACGATGTACTGAAGGCGATGGACGGCTTTACTGAGCTTGGTATCAAGCTTTATCCCCTCTCGTCCTTCTTCCCAAAAGTCATCGCCTATTGCGACAGGTATAAAATCTCAGTCTATGACGCTGCTTATATAGCCCTTGCCGGTGAACTGAAAACCAACGTTGTCACAGCTGACAAACGGCTCTTCAACTCCACCCGTAAGCTTAGGTTTGTTAATTGGATCGAGGAGTTCCGGAGATGAAAAGGAAAGAGGGTCACATCTCAATTATTAATTATTCATTGGAAGGGAGTAACGGGTCAGAGTCATTTTTCTTAAGTTGTTTTAGAACCAACAAAGGTCAAGAGCAAACTTGACTCCTTGCATCAATAGTCCCTTACTTCTAGGAATCGGGATCAGGTAATAATGGGCGACAAAATGTCTAAAGAATCGTTAAGGGCAGCTGAGGGGTCAGGTCTACACTCTTGACAAATAAGCAAATGATGCCGCAGGTTGAATTGAAGATAAAACGTGCGCTGTTCTTATTTTTCCCAATCAGATAGCCTAAAATCATAGATGTCCCCAAGAATTACTGAAACAAATAAGGCGGTTGGAGAAGCCCTCCAACCGCCTTTCTGGTCTGTAAAAAATGTAGACGCGATCCTATGAATTACGGCATACGAATCAGGGCCCGGAATCAGAACACGTATAAGTGCCGCAGGCCATCCACCCGTAATTGGTGATCATAGTATGGCTGTAGCCCCCGCTGACGCTGGAGTATTGGCCGCTGGCCGTGTTATTACGACCCCCGCTGACGCTGGAGGCATAGTTGGCGGCATCGTTATTATAGCCCCCGCTGATGCTGGAAATAAGGCCGCTGGCATCATTGGCGTAGCCCCCGCTGACGCTGGCGGCTTCGGCGCTGGCCGTGTTGCGCCACCCTCCACTGACGCTGGCGAACCGGCCACTTAAGGTGCTGCCAAAGCCCGCCACTAATCCACCGGAGCTTAAGTACCTATGTTCCGGGCCAACGATGAGATTGTGCGAACCGCCCCGGTCTCCGGGCTCTAAGCCGAAGACCACTTCCTCGTTGTAACCCACTACCAGGTTACCCACGCCGTTTATGGTTGAAGTTGCGCCGCTGCCGTTACGGATATGCAGGTTAGCTCCGGTTAAGATCACATGGGGGCCGGCCAGACCCTCAATAGTGCCGGAGCTGATGGTTAAATATTGATCAAGCAGAAGGGCGTTGTTGGCCTGAAGGGCTGTGATCTCGCTCTGCTGGGTCGCCACCTGTCCCTCCAGGGCAGTGACCGCAGATACCAGCGCCGCGAAGTTTGCATTTACCTCGCCGGACTTGGCCGTCGTGCCCGAAGTAAACGTGTTCGGCACCGTGACAGCGTAGCTCACCACCGACACACAGATGACGGCAATGCCGATAAGCCCGATTGCCTCCGGCAGCGAAAACCTCTTTTTCAACATGAACTTCCTCATGACTTTACCTCCTTGAAAAATGGTTATAAACCTAAAATAACCAGTAAGTTGTACTTATCCTCCCCGCATTTGATATTGGGACTTAGGATTTCATTTGTCATTTGGGCTTTGTAATTTGTCATTTGTAACTGATGTTTTCAATCTACTATTCCCATTTGCATTCGTCCCAATTCGAGCCGTCCCAGGTGCAGGTGCGCTCGGTCACTTCACCGCCACCACCGCCGTTACCGCAGCCGGCAAGGGTGAGGAGTGGGAGGAGCAAGGCGAGGCCCACAACTAAACGAGCTAACCATTTCATAACATCACCTCCCTTCAAAATATTGTTACGCCTGGTTAATTTTGCGGTCGCAAATTGCGACCAAAATTCTCTGTCCATTTACTTATATAACTTTAATACGATAATGTCAAAAGAAAAAGGCGGTTGAGGAAGATAACCCCCAACCGCCTTTTTAGCTTGACAGAATAAGGGAAAAATTCTAAGCTTTTGGATAGGCAGAAGAGGAAAAATTGATAAAAAAGGAGGTAAAAAATGAAGAAGTTAAGTCTTTTGGCAATGGTTGCAGCTATCTTGGTAGTTGCCTGGACGCTCAGCTGCGGTGACGACGGAACAACACCAGCAGCCTGCGTTGACAGTGACGGGGATACCTACGGAGCCCACTGTTCCGCCGGTACGGATTGCGATGACGATGACGTGGATAACTGGGAATCCTGCACATCCTGTGTAGATGGTGACACCGATACCTACTATGCCGGCTGCGATGCTTATACTACCCGAAGCGGCCCGGACGAATGTGATGATGACACCAACAACTGGACTGCTGCCGGCTGTGCCAATTGTGCGGACAGTGACGGGGATACCTACCGGGGCACTGACTGCGACATTGACGAAGACTGCGATGATGAAGACCGGTTCAGCAATCCGGGCGCGCTCGAGCTCGGTTGTGATGAAAAGGACAACAATTGCGATACCGTGGAGGATGAAGTCGAGGTGGTGGTCTTCGCCGATCCTAATCTTGAGGATGCTGTGATTACCGCACTTGGCATAACCAGTGATGTGGTAGTTAACACTGATTTCTGCGGTGAGGACAGCCTTACTCTTAATTCTTCAGGTATCACCTATCTTGATGGGCTGGAATACGCAGTCGATGTGACATATCTTAACCTTTACAATAACCAGATCAGCGATCTTACACCGCTTGCCGGCCTGACCAATCTGAACAATCTTCAAATTGCCAGTAACGAGATCAGCGATCTTACGCCGCTTGCCGAGCTGACCAATCTGATACAGATTAGCCTTGGCGATAACCTGATCAGCGATCTTACGCCGCTTGCCGGCCTGACCAATCTGAACAATCTCTTGCTTAGCAACAACCAGATCAGTGTTACATCTCCGATAGCGGGCCTGACCGGTCTGCAATGGCTTGACCTTGGTTCAAATCAGATTGGCGATGAAGACCTCGCTGACCTTTCCGGCCTGACTGATCTATACGATCTTCGCCTTGGCGGTAACCTATTCAGCGATCTTACGCCGCTTGCCGGCCTGACCAGTCTGGACTATCTTCAACTTTACAGTAACTTGATCGACGATCTCAGTCCGCTTGCCGGCCTGACCAACCTGGGAGATCTTTCCCTTTCTGATAATCTGATTGGCAACGAAGACCTTGCTGATCTTTCCGCCCTGGTCAACCTGGAAACACTTTCTCTTGGTTCTAATACTATCAGCGATATTTCTTTCCTACCTTCCCTTACCTCTCTGACCTGGCTTATCCTCGATAACAACAGTATCAGCGATATCGGTCCTCTGACTACCCTGACTGCTCTGACCAGGCTTGACCTTAAAAATATGGGCATTGAAACTATCCCTGATCTTTCCGCCCTGGCCAGTCTGAAACAGCTTTACTTAGACTTAAATAGCGCCCTCACCGATATCTCAGAGGTTGGAAAATTGACCTCTTTGACAGACCTTAGCCTTCAATCTTGCAGTATCAACAGTGCTACCCCATTTACCCCACTGATTAGTCTGAGTTGGCTTGTTATTGCTGCTAACAATATAGTAGACCTCCAGCCTTTAGTGAATAACGCCGGCCTGACGGGAAGCGGAGACACGATTTATGTCTACGGTAATCCCCTTGACTTTGCGTCCTGTTGTACAGATATCCCTGCCCTAGAAGGAAGAGGTGTAAACATTGGTTACGGCTCTGCTTGTAATGACCATTTGCCCTGTCCCTGACGGTAATTTCTGTAGATCGCAAGCCGGGTGCTGGCTCATTGCCGGCACCCGGTTTTTTTTGGCTTCTGGGGAAGAGTTGCAAAAATAGGACAAAAAATGGGCTCTGTGGGGCTGTTGAAAAAGTTAGAAATCTCACCCCGAGCCCTTCGCTCTGTCATTCTGAGGGAGCTACGTGACCGAAGAATCTCGCTCAGGACAGGCTCCGCGAAGGGTCTTAAAAACTTTGTTAAATATGGGAATGAGATTCTTCCCCTTCATTTCATTCAGGGTCAGAATGACAGTGTGGGGAGGTTTTTCAACAGCCCCGCTGTCTCTATTTTCTCCCAAATAGGGTGGAGGGCGGGTAGAATTATTACTTGACAGGAGCATCATTTGGGGATATACATTGGAACCAAGCTCTATTTCTCCTGAGGAATTAGGATTTTCTGGGACTGAACGAATCAGGGCTCAGATTCAATCTTTAAATTTAGTATTGGAAGGGGGTGAGAAATAAAGAAATATTTAGCAAGCGGAAGGAGTTTTTTACCTAAAACAATTAAAGGAGGTCTGAGAAATGAAGAAAGTTAGTAGAATTGGAAAAGGGCTTTTGCCGGTCCTGGTTCTGGGATTGGCAGTAGGTGCCTTACTGAGTTTCGGATGTAGTGATGACAAGATCGTCACTAACACAGTAGAAGTCGAAGTTCCTGAGGTTAATAATGCGCCGGTGCTCGCTGAAATTGGCGCTCAGGCGGTAGACCTCGGTGGCCCTATGACTATTGTCGTGACCGCCAGCGATCTTGATGGAGATACCCTGAGTTATCTGGTATTGAATCTTCCCCCCGGGGCCACATTCGACGCGGCGACGCAGACCTTTAGCTGGACCCCCGAGCCCGGCGTTACCCCGGCAGGCGATTATGAAAATGTCATATTTATCGTATATGACGACAAAGAAAGTGGCGACAGCGAGACGATTACTATTACTGTTACTGCAGTGGCGGCCGCGGGTGCTAATTATACGGGGAAGTACATTGGGATCGCCTCTAACTTTCCTACCGGGGATGGACTCTGCTCCTCTGAGACCGTTTTCATCGAACCCAACGAAGACCTCTGCTATTGGGGCATACCACAGCCTGGGTGTGAAGAGATTACCCCTCCTGGGTTTTTGGTGCAGAGCGATGATGACGCTATTTTTTACATGGCCTGGTTGGGGGTGCCGTTTGGGTTCACAGGTACTGTCAAAAATGACGGCAGCTTCGCCATGGATGACACCATTTCGATACCCTTTTTATCAGGAACCGCAACCATGGTCATGGCATTAACCGGGAAGATCTCTGCTGATAAAACTGAGATAAGTATGGACATAGACTTAGATTTTGGAGAAGAGCTCGTCCAGTGCGAAGTGGGCTTTGATTTCATCGGACCGGGCCTTGATAACAGTAATGCTACTATTACACTCAACGGTTTCACCCAGACCGGCGTAAATGTCTATGCATTCGTTGATCCGAGTGTAGAGCCGACGGCTATAGGCGGTGGCACGATAGGTGACGACGGCAGTGCCGAGATCCAGCTTAGACCTATGCTTTCTGAGGGGGAGTGTTTTGAAGTAGCGGTGTGGTTGGATATTGATGCGGGAGATGAGAGTATTATGGACTGTTGGGAGAACGAACAGTTTATCTGTGATGATGATTTGTGTGCTGGTGAGGAGATTTGTATTGATGAAGGCAGTGGAACTCTCGAATTAGATCCAGGGGATTTTTCGGAAGGGGGATGTTTCTAAGTTTTTCTCTCGTTATAGCCTGTTAGTTTCAATTCACGCAATCTCCGCTAAAAATGAGGAGGTTCCCTTAATGGGGCCTCCTCTTTTTTTCTCCCCAATAGGGTGGGGGGCGGGTAGAGAGGTCGAGGGTCGAATTTTTGATATTGACAAATGAGCAAATGATGCTGCAGATTGAATTTTAGTAAATCAGTCGCTGTCCCTATTTTCCCTGCTGTTTTCCATGCCTTTATATAAAACCTAAAATCATAGACGTCCCCAAAAATTACTGAAACAAAAAAGGCGGGATTTTAAGTTGACAGACGGCATACTATTTAATATTATATCTTGTCATTATGATTTTTGAACTTTGATATTTAATATTACTTTAAAACGGGCGCTGTCAGGCTGTTGAAAAACCTTCCCACGCTGTCATTCTGAGCAAATCGTTGAGAGAGACGATGATAAAAAACAAGACAGAATACGGAGGATATTATTAGACTTTATTTGGATACATCTGTAATTGGTGCGCTATTTGATACGGAAATACCACAAAGGATTGAAATCACCCGTGGCCTTCTTGATTCAATTTTGAAGGGCAGACATATTGGAGTTATTTCAAATATCGTCCTTGAGGAGATTGGACGAAGTCCACTGGATTTAAGAGGAAAACTTCTTGATGAAGTAAGGAGAATTCCCTTTCAGATAGTTCCAGAAGATGAAGAAACTGCCGACCTCTTAGATGTATATGAGAGAGAAGCGTTTATTCGTAAAGGTGCCAGATTAGATTTACGGCATCTTGCAGTGGCCACCATTAATGGTGTTGATGCGGTTGTTTCGTGGAATTTCCGGGATATGGTAAACATTAGGACGAGGCGGGCAGTTCACTCAATAAATCTGCGCCTCGGATTCCCTTTGATAGAAATCGTTTCGCCAGAGGAGGTAATTGAATATGAAGAGTGAGAAACAATGGGAGACGAAATCCCTGGAGTGGATTCATAAGGTTCGTGAAGAAATTGACAGAGAAATCAGGGAAGAAGGTATGACTCCGGCGCAGTGGATAAAAGACAGGGGCAAGATTGATGTTGATCTACTCTGCCAGAAACTGGAGTTAAAGAACTTTACGATTGTCAAAAATAAGAAAGAGGTATAGTCATTGTGATACTTCAGGAATTTTGCGCAGAATTTAATGAATATTTTTAACAAATAAGGAACAGCGGGGCTGTTGAAAAACCCTCCCAATTGTGATCTAATAGTATATAGTAGTATTAGTTGAGGAATTTGCGTTGTAACATTTTTTCTATCCCCCTCCCCTTAATCCCCTCCCACCGGGGGAGGGGAATTTTGTCCTGAGCCATGTCCTGCCAGTCCTGAACCCTCGGCCTTAACCGGGAAAGGGCCTGTCCTGAGCCCCGCCTGTGGCGGGGTCGAAGGGATGGGGGAGTAGCCGCGGACATTTATGTCCGCTTTAGTGAGCTGACCTGAAGGTCAGCGGCTACAAGGGAGAATAGTGG
>SDBT01015824.1_pt1 | contig 11978 bp, 14 predicted proteins | sample 2277101 | NCBI WGS metagenome assembly SDBT01 (sample SAMN10404973, study PRJNA504765) | marine sediment metagenome | isolation source: marine sediment core GS10_PC15, 103 cmbsf | place: Arctic Ocean: Southern Knipovich Ridge | collected 2010
TGTAAATACTTATATGGAAAGAGATTAAAAAAAATTGAAAAAATGGATTTTTGCTCTTACCACCCTGCGCATTTGATTGATTTTCCCTATTGTCATTCCTGCGAAGGTAGGAATCCACTTTTTTCTATTGAAATCGGAACTCTATCCGGTATAATCTCCCTAAAGTGTGCGGAATTTTCTTAGAATTGGCCCCGGCTTGTGGGTGCGCAGGAGCTTACCCTGGGGGCAGGCCCCATTAGAGTGGACGACACTCTAAGCAATGGGGCAGGCGGGAATTGCAGTTTTGGGTATTGTGTGGGGTGAAAGGGGAGGGTGGAGATTGGAAAAACTAAGGCGTCATAAAGCCAAGTAAGGAGGTTTTCCATGCTATGCAATTTGAACCGTAAGTTAATGGAATATCTTCCGCATGAGGAAGAATTTGCTCGAAAACGAGCAAATCTGTCTGATGAGGACTATTATGCTGTGATTGATAAGATCAATGAATACTGTGACACGCATGAAACAGTTAAATGTGTTTACTTTGCACCAAGTGATTGGACTCCAACAGTTTTTCAAGCGTTATACGAAGCATGTGGAAGGAATGCAGAGGACGCGGCAATGTTTCTCGGTCAAATCTTATGGGTAGTGCTCCAAGAACGTGACGATGACTGGTCTTTTTACAGGGAAGAGTCAATTGGGGACAATATTCAAGGAATGAAGTATTTCAGAATAAATCGTTGAGACAAACGTTTTTAATTATTGCCCAAAACAGCTTCGAATTAGTTCCAGTGGGGCTGGTGGAAAGGTTGATTATGTCTGCAAACATAGGTGACTATGCGTAGTTTTGTAAAGGAAGAAAGAAAATGACTTATACTAATAATGCACATGATAATGCTTATCGCGCCCTACCGCACTTGGTTTATTATGCTCATTTAGAAGAAACTATCACTTATGGAGAGATAGGCAGAAGAATCGGCATACACCATCGTCCCGTGCGTTTTTTGTTAGGTTATATAAGAGATGAAATCTGCCTTAAAAGAGACTTGCCACTCTTAAATGTTATTGTCGTTAAGCAAGATACCGGCTTGCCAGGTGTAAGTTTTTTGCCGGAAGATACAAGCCATCTTACTGCTGAAGAATACAGAAGAAGGTTCGAAGACCTTCGTGACGAGGTTTTCGCTTATGCTGAATGGGATGCTCTTTTGAGAGATTTGGGCTTAACGCCACTGAACGATTAAGGGTTGACGCCGGATTAGAAAATTTCAGGTCAAGATTAGATATGAAAAATGATGAGAAAGAATATTATCCACTGATTAAAACCAAAATAGAGGAACTTCTGAATACAAGGGTTAGTGGTGTTTATCTTAAGATTACAGCTGATAAAAATTTTAGTGAGAAATTAAAAAATAAAATACAACCAGAAAGAAATATAATTTTCAATTTTCTTAAAAACGTACGTCCTGACATCACTGGATTTATCAAAGATTCCTCAGATTTTATAGTTATTGAATTCAAGAAAGGGCGAATAGAGTTAAACGACATTTACCAAACTAAAAAGTATCGGGAGTTATTCAACGCGAAATTCACATTTTTGATTTCTTTAGAACCAATTCCTACAGAAATAAAACGATTAGATAAAGCTATGAACGATCAACTTCTTAAGGCAGGCTTGCATTGGACTTTTGCTTTTGTTTTAACTCAATTTGATAGACAAGAAAAGGAATTTGTGGAATGGTATCCAGAGAATCCTTTTGAGAATAGTATTTACTGGAAGTAGGTTCAGTGCGGGAACGCAAACTGAGAATAGAAATAGGCCTGTTGAAAAAGTCGATTGAGTCCGGGAAAATAGACAGGAGGGTTTTAATTTGGTAGAAGTAATAAAAGCCAAACCTGCACCAGAAAGATATCCAGAGTATTTCGCAATAATCGACAACGTCATTGATAAACTCGTTGAATGGATTCACATAAAGGGAATGCGACCACATAAGAGTGCGTTGGCTTTTGTAAAAACAGCTACTATTGTAAGGGCTTTTAATCTCTATAAGTCGATTAAGCTTCTTTTGAGGAATGATCATTGGGAAGATGCGGCAATAATAGCTAGATCACTGTTTGAGTTGCTTTTAAATCTGGAGGAGGTCCTGAGAGAGGAAGCAGCCTCTGAACAGAGAGCTAGCAAATACCTCAGATTCTGGAAATTGCGGGAGGCTTTGCATATCTTGAATGATATCGAATATGAGATCGCGACTGGGCAATGTTCCAAAGAACGAGCGGCACTTCTTAAAAAGTTAATACAGACCATGGAGACTTTATTCAAAGAATTTCGTAACAAAAGGAGTCGAACTGGCTGGGAGAATACTTGGTGCGGAAAAAGCGTTTATAAGTTGGCATCTACCTCGGCTAATCCAATGAGAATTCATCATTATAAAATAATTTATTCCCATTTTTCAGAATTGAGTCACAGCAGTCCCTATTCGGCAATGACAACATGGACCGAAATGAAACCGGGTGACAATGACGATTTGATCGTTAAGAGACGGGAGAACATAGAAAAGAAAAGTTTATTAAATGTTGTATTACTTTCAACCTTTTGGCTTATGGAAATTCTGTTATTGGCAAATTCCCAGATTCCCTCATATGATGGTAAGTGGAACTTGGAGATACTTCAGCAAATATCCAAGACCATGGGACTTAAACCCGGCAGTAAATTGTAGGTCTAACTATTTATGCCTCGAAGCTGATTTTTCTGGCCAATAGTAGACGTTTTTTATAGTTTCTTTTCTGCAAAAGGAATGTAAAATTAAGGGAACAGAAGGGCTGTTTTGCGCATCTTATTAGATGCGCGTTAAAATGCCTGGGAATTTTGGAATATGAGTGAAATCAAATTAAAGACGGCGGTACTTGGTCTCAATGAGAGCGGCCTGGTTCTGCTCAAAGCGGCTTACGAGAATGATTATTTTCAGATTCAGGCTGTTGCCGACAAGGATAGCAAGCTTGCCGAAAGGCTCGCTGCAGAATACAACTGTGCCGCCTACGACGATTACCGGCAGCTGATAATACAAAATCAGCTCGATTGTCTGCTGGTTGCCGCCGGTCTGTACAGCTGTGATGAATACATCAGAGCGGCGATGAAAAAGAAATTCAACATACTTAAGCTCGCTCCGCCGGCGAGAAGCTTTGAAGAGGCCGCGGAATTTGTCCGTCTTGCCGACGATGAAAATGTAAAATTTGCCGTTGTCAACACAAACCGCTTTTCCCAGAGCTTTCTTGCTCTGCGCGAGTTTCTGCAAGAAGGTCAGCCCCCGATTAAATCGGGTGTATTTCTAATAACCGCCGTCTGTACTGCCGGCGAACGGCTCCAGCCCACCTGGCAGAGCGACTGGAAACTATCCGGCGGCGGAGTGCTGCTGCGCAACTGTTACGGAATAATCGACCAGATAGTTTGGAACTTTGGCACCCCTCAGCAGGTTTATTCGTTAAATACCAACAAAGCCGGCGATAGACAACAGCGGTTATATTTAACAGAAGATACAGCAGTTGTAATGATGAAATTTAGCGACACCCTTATCTGCAACCTGACAGCGAGCAGAGCATTTGGCCAGGAACAGGAACTTTTGAAGGTCTACGGCAGAGCTAAAATTTTAACAGTCAGCGGCACTCGATTCACCGTCGGGGACTGCTCCGGTCGGCCCCAGGCGGAATCGGAATACGACGACGACCAGCTTGTCTGTATGGGAAAACTATTGAAGAATTTTGCTCTAAGTATATTATCGCCTGATAAGAACAAGCTCTGTAGCAGCGGCAGGGAGAACCTAAAGAATATGGCGGTCATTGAATCGGCTTATCTTTCGGCTCGTACCGGGATGCCGGAAGAACCCGGCAGGATTCTGCGAATGACGCAGACCGAGCCGATGAGTATTTGGTCGGGCCAAAAATAATAAAAAAATTAAGGATTTGACAAATAACGCAATAAGTAATAACTTATCAGTGCAAATTGCTAACCGCATTGTTGTTTATTATTTTGGAGGTTTTGATATGGAACAAAGCAAGAAAAAGCCGGTTATGGTCGGGGTTATTGTAGCGTGCTTAGTTTTGGCCGGTGTAGTAACTTATATAACCAAGTCTGGAGGCTCTGGGACCGCGATTGGTGAGGCCGGCGAAATGATGTGGGTCAAGTGCCGCAACCCGCAGTGTGCAGCCGAGTATCAGATGGTTCTGAAAGATTACTACGATTACCAACAAGCAAATGCTACGGACCTGAGTTTAGCGCCGCTGATTTGTGAAAAGTGCAGTGAGAAAAGTGCTTTCAGAGCCGTAAAATGCCCAGAGTGCGATGTAGTTTTCTTTTATGGCAGTACCACCGGGGATTACGACGACCGATGCCCCGAATGCGACTATAGCCAGGTGGAAGTGGACAGAAAAGGTTCGCAGGAGTGATAACCAGGGTCGCAAGGGCACGAGCAGAAGCTGGAGTTGGTGGGGCGGCTACCGGTTTTTGGTTAAGTGCGAGATGCGGATAACGCGCCGGTGTCATTCGGAGCGGAAGTATAAAGAGACGAACAATAAATTTTACGAGGCCTGACTTTTATTCAGTTGGGCCTTTTTTATGTGCAGAGCTGACCCCGGCGCCGGGGTTGGCAATAGTAAAGAGAAGGACGTGCAACGGCTGGGGGTTCTGGAAGTATAAAGATAAGAATGGGGAGTTGGTGCCGTTGGCGAATTTGCGGAAGTAACGGACGGGCGTTTTTTATTTTAGTGCGCTCAGGACGGCGGTGAGATAATCATCTTTTCCAGTTTTCAACGCTGCAAGGTTATGATGGTCTGTTTGAATCTTCTGGGTCAAATATGCTATACGGTTTTCTGGGTTTGGGTGGGTTGAAAAGAATTCAATTGGCCTAATCTGCTGCTGGTTTTCGAGCATCTGCATAGTCTCGACCATCCCGTAAGGATTGTATCCGGCAGCAGCCAGATAATCCATACCCACCAAATCGGCCTCTCTCTCATCAGACCTGCTATAACGCAGGCCAAGAATCTGGCGTGTCAACCCCGCGGCCGTTAAAACACCCCTCGGCGTCTTGTCGGAAGTTACAGCGGAAAGCAAAATCTCTATTCCAATCTCCCTGCTCATTGCGGCTGAGGCGTGTCTGGCAACGATGTGGACCAACTCATGTGCTAATATGGCTGCCAGTTGTGCCTCGGTTGTTAATTTCTTAAGCATCCCTTTGGTCACAAAAACATATCCGCCGGGCAGAGCAAGCGCATTAACTGATTCATCTTCCACAGCGAGGAAGTGATACTGCAAGTCCGGCTTATGGCTAACGCGGGCGATTCTCTGGCCAAGGCTATCAATATAGTTTTGCAGGCCCTCGTTTGCGATTCTGCCTCCCATTTGCTTTTCAACTTCGGGAGCATATCTCTGACCTATTGCGATATCCTGCCGCTGCGGAATCAACATAAGCTGTTCTTTGCCGGTTACAGGATTGATTGCACAGCCGGTGCAAAGGAAAAACGTAAGGCCTAATATCAGCAGTACCAGCTTTTTAGACATAATTACGCCTGCAATTGTGGAAAATTCTATTTGAAAACCTGACTGATATTTATTATAAATTTTTTTATTTCATTCGGGTAGCCAAAAATATGGCGCAGCAAAAATTTTGTCAGGATTGCAGCCAAAGTCGCGACTGCCAAAAGATTTATCAGCGGTTTGGCGAAACAGAAGGCCCTCCGGTCGTAATGAAAGTAATAGCCGCTTTCCTGCTGCCAATGGTGGTTTTCATTGCGGCTTTGGTGGCTTTTGAGGAGATTTTAGCCGGGGCAAAAGAGCTGCAAACAACCCTTAGCTTCCTGCTGGCCTTATTAGTAACTTTTATTTCGATATTGATTATAAAAGCGGTAAATAGACAACTTAGTAAAAACAAGTAATCCTGAGATTTTCTAAATATGAAAATTGTCACTAAAGGCAGGTTTTCTTTTCCCGGCGGGACACATCCTCCGGAAAGCAAAAATCTCACCCGTGAAAGCAAAATACAGCAGGGCCCTGTTGTCAAACAGGTTGCAATAATGCTCAGCCAGCATATTGGCGTTGTTTGCCGACCGCTGGTCAGGAAAGGAAACGCGGTCCAGGCGGGACAGAAAATCGGCGACTCTGATGCGTTTGTTTCTGCTCCTGTCCATTCACCCATCAACGGCAAAGTAAAAGAAATTGCTCTCCGGTCTCATCCTGTTCTGGGCCGAAGCCCGGCAATAATTATAGATGCATACTCATATAATCCGACCAGACGGTCGTCCTTTAGATTAAGGGATGACTTCGATGAGAACAGCTATTCAGCAGAACAGATATGCGGTGCGGTCTATGAGGCGGGCATCGTTGGTATGGGCGGCGCCGGATTCCCGACGAGGGTAAAGATAGAGCCGAATCCCCGACTGCCCAAAAAGACAATTATCATAAACGGATGTGAGTGCGAGCCGTATATCACCTGCGACTACCGGATTATGCTCGAATGGACGAACCAAATTATTGCGGGAATCAAACTTGTCAGAAAGGCGTCCGGCTGTTCAGAGGTCTTTATCGGCATCGAAGATAATAAGCCTGAGGCGATTGAGGTTATGAACGCAGCGTTGAGAACTTCCACAGACGGTGACAATATCAAAGTTGTTCCCGTCAAAACAAAATACCCTCAGGGCGGTGAAAGACAGCTTATAAAAGCGATTTTACAAAAAGATGTCCCCACGGGCGGCATACCGCCTATGATAGGTGCACTGGTTCTCAATGTGGCCACCGTTGCGGCAATTGCCGAGGCGCTGATTGCCGGTTCGCCGCTGACCCACAGGGTAGTAACCGTTACCGGAGAAGCAATCGCCAATCCGGGCAACCTTTATGTCCCGATAGGCACATCCATCGGCGAGCTTATCGAATACTGCGGAGGCCTGACCCAAAAAGCGGCAAAGGTCGTTCTCGGCGGACCGATGATGGGGATTGCAATTGCCGATTTGACAACGCCTATAACAAAAACCACCGGTGCTATAACCGTATTAACAAAGGAACAAATAGGAAGGGCCAAATTTACCAGACGCCAAACCCCCTGTATTCGCTGCGGCAGATGTCTGGATGTTTGTCCTGAACAGTTGAACCCGACGAGAATCGCCCACGCTGTCAAAAGCAGTGCTTTCGATGTGGCAGAAAGCTATTATATCAGTGCTTGTACCGAGTGCGGCTGCTGCAGTTATGTCTGCCCGGCCAATATAGAACTGACAGGATATATCAAAACAGGCAAAATCTTTCTTGCCGAGCAAAAGAAAAAAATGCCGGGATAATTATAGAAATTGATTATTGACTGTTTGCCAACTGGAAAGGGCTGAATGCTTAAAAAAATAACAGTTTCATGCTCGCCGCATATCAGCGGCCCGCTTTCCACCCGCACGGTAATGATAGATGTCATAATCGGCCTGGTGCCTGCCATGGCAGCGGCCGGTTATTATTTCCGCATCTATGCACTTATTCTTATTCCCACCTGCTGTTTATCAGCAGCAGCACCCGACTGGCTCTGCAATCTAATCCGCAAAAAGCCCAACCCACTTGAGTCTCTCGGTGATTTCAGTGCGGTCGTTACCGGCATAATCCTTGCACTATCAATTCCGCCGAACCTGCCTGTCTGGGCGGCTGTAATCGGCAGCTGTTTCGCCATTGCAATCGGCAAAATGGTTTTCGGCGGGCTGGGCGCCAACATCTTCAATCCCGCTATGGTTGGCAGGGCGTTTCTGACCGCCTCTTTCGGTATGCTGATGACAACCTGGACGGTGCCGGCTACAATCGATACCACAATGCCCGGAATTGCCGCAGATAATACAATCAACGCACGTACGCAGGCAACCCCTTTGGCATTGAGCAAAGAGGCGATAAAAAGCAAAAGCAGAGCCCAGCTTGTCAATGCTCAGTTTGAAGCTGCGCTCACAGGCGAAATTGGCGGATGTCTGGGCGAGACGAGCACCCTTGCTCTTCTGATTGGCGGGTTGTATTTGTTGATAAGACGCACAATAAGATTTCACATCCCCCTGGCCGTTCTGGTCTCCGCTTTCGTCTTTGCGGGTGTCGGCTATGCTGTAAATCCCGATGCCTATATATCGCCTTTAGCGCACCTGACAATCGGAGGATTGTTAATCTGTGCTTTTTTCATAGCCACCGACCCTGTTACCGCCCCTCTGACAACTAAAGGAATGTGGATTTTCGGAATCGGGGTCGGGGCGCTAACAATGCTTATAAGAATTGTCGGAGAATATCCGGGAGGCGTGATGTATGCTGTACTTTTAATGAACGCTGCAACCCCCTTGATTGACAGGTTCTGTAAGCTGGTCCCGGCAGGAGGTAAGCCCGGTGCTTAAGATAAAACACTTTATCCAACAAAGCTGGCTGCTGATTATTTCGTCATTCTGTTTCGGCCTGCTGATAGCGGTTACGAGCGCCGCCTTGTCGCCGAGAATAGAGCAGAATGAGCGGGATAAGCTGAATAACCTGATGAAAGGGCTCATTATCGAGGCCGAGGATTTCGAGGTAGTGATAGAAGGCGCCCGGATACCCGGCAGGAAAGGCAAGGTAGCCAGAACGGATATTTACAGGGCCCTTGATGGCAATGGCAGGAGCATCGGATTTGCCTTTGTTGCTGTCGGGCCGGGCTTTGCAGATAAGATTAAACTTGTCATAGCCGTTGATGCCGGTTGTAAGAACTTTTTCGGATTTAAAGTGCTCTCGAGCAATGAGACGCCGGGATTCGGCAGCAAAATAAAGGAAGACTACCTCGGCGAGCAGTTCAGGAATGCACCGGCAGGTAAAGTTGAGCTTGTAAAAACGGGCGATGCCAAAAAAATCGATTCAGAAATTGTAGCGATAAGCGGGGCAACTGTGAGCAGCGAAGCGGTCGTTAAGATATTTAACAGGTACATTGGTAAGGTAAAAGAGGCAGTGCAGGCAAAGCAATTGACGGGTAATGGTAAATAAAACATCAACTACAACCAAATTGGGACAGACTTTTACAGCAGGCTTGTGGAGTGAAAATCCGGTATTACGACTACTGCTTGGAATGTGTCCGACACTGGCGGTTACGGCGGCGGTTAAACCGGCCCTGACTATGGGACTCAGTGTCATCTTCGTACTGCTGTGCAGCAGCATCGTGGTCAGCCTGATGCGCAATCTTCTAAAACCGCACCTGCGAATCCTGATGTTCACGCTGACAATAGCAACCTTCGTTACTATTACGGATTTGTTCCTGAAGGCGTTCCTGCCGAGGATGAGCGAGACGCTCGGGCCTTATGTCCCTTTGATTATTGTCAACTGTATTATTATTTGCCGGGCCGAAGCCTGCGCCAGTAAAAATAACTTGATTGTAAGTATTATCGACGCATTAGGAATGGGCGTCGGCTTCACACTGACCCTGTGTGTTCTGGCGGGCGTCAGGGAGCTGCTCTCAACAGGCAGGATATTCGAGGTGCCGGTGATGCCCGATGTGTTCGTGCCCTGGGCTGCGATTGGCATGCCGGTGGGAGCGTTTATAACTTTGGGACTGCTGCTGGCACTGGTAAATGTCATCAGCAGCAAGCGCTCTTGAGAGGTAAGGTCTATGGATACGCTTAACATTCTGCTTATGGGTTTTATATCTATCGTCATAGTCAACAACCTTGTCCTGACGAAATTTCTCGGTATCTGTCCCTATCTTGGCGTATCCGCCCGGATAGATATGGCCTTCGGTATGGGCATGGCCGTAACGTTTGTTGTAACGCTCAGCGGCACGTTAACCTGGCTGATTGACCATCTGATTTTGATGCCGATGAACCTGGAAGTTACGCGATACGTCTGCTTCATACTGGTCATTGCCGGTGCCGTCCAGCTTGTCGAGATGTATCTGCGGAAGTTTTTCCCCACGCTGTATGAAAGCTTTGGCATATTCCTGCCGTTGATTACCACGAACTGTGCCATTCTGGGATTGTGTCTGTTCATAAACCTCTGGGGCATTGACAACCTGCCCGAAGCGGTGGTCCTAAGCTTTGGTGCCGGCATCGGTTTTACTATGGCAATCTGCATTATGGCTGGTATCCGCGAGAATTTGAATCTGGCCGACGTGCCCGCGTGCCTCAGGGGGGCGCCGATTACACTGATTACCGCAGGTCTGCTTACCCTGGCATTTATGGGTTTTGCGGGAATGATAAAATGATTTTAGCTGATATGTCTGGATTATGGAATAGTGCGTGGCCGGCCGGAGCGATAATGCTGGGTCTGGGCAGCGGCTTTGCAGTGGTACTTTTAATCGCAAGTGAAAAACTCAAGGTCGAGGTCGACCCGAAAATCGAGCAAATCCACGAGGCATTGCCGAACCTCGACTGCGGCGCGTGCGGCTTTGCCGGGTGTGCTCAGTACGCAAAGTCGGTTTTAGAAAATCCCGAATTACTCGGCAAATGCGCACCGGGCGGGGCAAAAACATCAGGCCAAATCGCAACAATACTGAATCTTCAAATCAGCGATTCGGGTGCTGCCAAAAAGCCAATGGTGCACTGCCGCGCCCATACCGCCGATAAAACCAATAGAGCAAAATATCAGGGCATATCAACCTGCATAGCGGCAAACGCATTAGTTAATGTCCAGGCCTGCAACTTCGGGTGCCTCGGCTTCGGCGACTGCTGTTACGTCTGCAAATTCGATGCCCTTCACATTGTCGATGGCCTGGCAACGGTTGACTATGAGAAATGCACCGGCTGCGGCGCCTGCTCGAAGAATTGTCCACGCAATCTAATCGAAATGGTTCCGTTCGGCTATGAGAATATGATGACTGTCGCCTGCAGCAGTAAAGAGACCGGCAAGAGCACACGTTCAATGTGCAAAGTCGGCTGTATAGGCTGCGGGCTCTGTGTAAAACAAACCGATATATTTACGGTCGAAGATAATTTAGCCCGGCTGGATTACGAAAAATACCAGCCCACCGAGCAAACCGAGACGGCGATGGAAAAATGCCCGACCAAAGTAATCATCTACGTCGGCAAATCTGCCCAGGCCGCCGAAAAACCAACCGAAAAAGCCTTAACCGCTTGAACAGTTAAAAAATGTTATATTATTTGGTCGCCGGTTTTAAGGACGGATAATGTATTACCGGATTACTTTATATATTTCTCTGCGCCGGTGGTCTGAAGTTTTTTAAACACCGGCCCGGCCGAGATTAGAATCGCTTCTGCTTCAGCTAACGATTCAATCAGCTTCAGTCCCTCATCAGGCCCCATCACGCTGACTGCCGTTGCCAGAGCGTCAGTATCAGTTGCGTTTTTGGAAATAATGGTTACACTGGCCAGGCCTTCGCTGCTGGAGCCGGTTTTAGTATCAATAATATGACTGTACTTTTTGCCTTCAATCAAGGCGAACCGCCGGTAACCCCCGCTTGTAGCAACAGCAGCGTCTGTCAATTTCAAGACCAACAAGGTCTTTCCCTCGCCGATATGTTCTTTCGTTTCGCCGGGGTCCTGCAGACCAATCAGCCAGTATTTTTTGCCTCCTGGTGGTCTGCCAAAGCATCGAATGTCACCACCGACATCGACCATAGCACCGCTTGCCCCATACTTTTGCATCGCTTCAACGGCCTTATCAATTGCGTATCCTTTTGCTATGCCGCCCAAATCCAGCTTCATACCATCGACAGTAAATTTCACGCTCATTTCGTTCGCATCGAGTATAAGCTTTTCGAAGCCGACCCTGGAGCGGGCTTCTCGCAGCTCGGCATCGGTGGGGACAGAGTTTACCTCTGCCGCCGAACGCCAGAGGTCCACCAATGGTCCGACTGTAATATCAAAAGCACTATCGGAAAGTTCGCTGAACTCAAGCGCTTTTTGCAAAACCTCAAAAGTTGACTCACTCACCCTGACAGGCCCTTTTGCGGCATTACGGTTTATCCTGGTGAGTTCCGAATCATCCTTCTGATAGCTCATCAGGTTCTCGATGCTGCGAAGCTGCTCGAAGGCCACTTCAATAC
>SDBT01015825.1_pt1 | contig 11978 bp, 11 predicted proteins | sample 2277101 | NCBI WGS metagenome assembly SDBT01 (sample SAMN10404973, study PRJNA504765) | marine sediment metagenome | isolation source: marine sediment core GS10_PC15, 103 cmbsf | place: Arctic Ocean: Southern Knipovich Ridge | collected 2010
TGGTGGCGCTGCATGGGATGGTGCAAAGGTAGGTGCAGGGCCACCTCCAATTCTCACGGAACACGGCTGGCTTCTGATATACCACGGTGTTAAGGCTTATGGTGGTCAACTTGTTTATCGAGCCGGTGTGGCTCTGTTGGAGAAAGACAGGCCTCACAAAGTTGTTGCCCGCTCACAAAACTGGATATTCCAAGCTGAGGCACCATACGAGATGTCTGGTTTGACTCCAAACGTGGTGTTTCCGACCGGCCTTCTAATTCGGGGCGACGAATTGTGGATGTACTACGGAGCTGCGGATACTTGCACATGTCTGGCGACGGCTAAATTAGACGAAATTTTGGCACTGGTCACAACTTGACGTATTTGCGGGTTTTTTAGGCACACAGAGTCGTGGGTGAAGCTCACGACCAGCAGAGCTCGGCCTCACGTATTACAGCCGCTGGGTCATCACATTTTTCCTTGCCAAAAAGATGTGAATTGAGATAAGATGTGGGTTGTGCAATTTACGGGAAGTAAGGTCTGAGTTTCTGGGAGTATTATTAAATATTGTTTTCGATGAACAGTGATCTTATGGCAATGGTATGATGGATAGTAATTCTATCGGCAAACCTCTTTTGAGGGTGAAGATGGGAAAATAAACCTCTATTTCTAAGGAGATTTGGTGTGAACTTAAAAATGCAAAAAACCTCGATAATGTTAGTGGCTATCGTGACTGTCTTGCTGCTGGCAAGCATTATGCTTACTGGCTGCTATGACGAAGCTACTAAAGCTGGAGCTGGTTCACAACTCAGAAAAGGCAAAGCCTGCGCACCTGATTGTGTTAAGTCGTGTTGTAGTGCAAAGAAAAAGGCGGGGACTTGTCCAAAAGTGAAGGACCCAAAGGCTTGTCCGACTAAATGTCCCAAGACATCCTGTTCGGTAAGTAAAAACACAAAGGCCTGTCAGCTCAAACGTTCTGTATGTAAAGACAAAAGCGGCGCTATTAAAGGTGAGGATATGGCTAAAGTCTTGAAAATCACTTGGCAACGTCTTGTAGATGAAAAAGGTCAGACCTGTCAGCGATGTAGCTCAACGGAAGAGGAACTCCAAGAGGCATTCCAGAGTTTAAAAAAATCCTTCGCTCCATTAGGGATAAAAGTCACCTTAAAAAAGAAATCGCTTGACCCTGTAACATGTGCCAAAGATATTTCCCAATCAAATCGCATCTGGGTTGGCGACCAGAGTCTGGAGGAATGGCTGGGTGCAAAGGTTGGTAAGAATCTTTGTGGATTCTGCTGTGCAGAGCTTGGCGACCAAGTAGAGTGCAGAACTGTTGAAGTAGAAGGACAGGTGTACGAAACAATCCCTGCGGACTTAATCATCAGGGCAGGGCTTCTCGCGGCAGCAGATTTGTATGAAGGACCATCAGCCAAATCCTGCTGTCCGGGTGACTCTTCAGCAAAAATGGGAATTCCGCGGTAGCGTACGAAAACTCACCCACGGTTTGGTCTCACTCATTCCAGCCGCAAGGTCATTGCGTATATGATGTCGTCCTTGCTAAGATATGGTTGAAATAAAGCTTGATTATCTTACCCTAAATACTTGCAAATAAAGAAGGACGAAATTTTTGGGAGGCAGAGGCTTGCTCGCCGTCGCGATTCAGAAATAGAATACTTAACGGAGGCGTTAAGAAACGCATTTTATCCGAAAAATGGCCCCCGATTGAATAATCGGGATTTAAAAATCAAGGTGATTTATACTGATGTGATTTTGGTATATAAAAGTTGCCATGTTTTTGCGAGTGAAGCTTTTAATTGTTTATACAGTCGTTCTGGCTGGTTTGCTGTTGCCCGCGAGCTGCAGAAAGCAGCCAGAAAGCAGGACTATTGTCTGCCTCGGCGACAGCTTGACCACCTGCGGAGGAGCCGGCGGCAGGTATTCTGATTGGATTACCGGCTGGCTACCGAACGAAATTATTGTAAATAAAGGGCTCGACCGTGACACCCTGGCCGGCGGAAGGGCAAGGTTCGGGCGCGATGTACTGGGCCTTGGGCCGGATGTGGTAATTATTGCACTGGGAGCTGCTGACTTCTGGCTGATGAAAACAGATATATCGCAGTTGAAGGCCGACCTTGAAGATATGCTCGCCCGCACAAAGCAGGCCGGTATACAGGTGGTTATTGCAAGCTGCTTTGGCCAAAGGGATTATCTGCTCGAGGAAAATGTAGAATTTGGGCCGGAGCGATACGGCTTTGCCGAGAGGATTTGGCGGATGGAACAACAGCTCTGTCAAAAGTATGGCTGCTTCTATGTGCCGAATATGCAGATAGATATAAAGCCTAACGGCAAAGGGCCTTACTGGGATGATAATATCCATCCCAGCAAAGAGGGCAATAGATTCGTCGCAAAGCGCATTCTCTCCGAACTTAAAAAGGCCCTCAAGGCCTCGGCAAAAAAATGATAATTTCTCACGTACCGGCTGTTCTTGCGTGGAAGTAAAGTCTCCCGCATTTAGCCGGCATTTTTTGAGAATCCTCCGGAAATTCGTTACTGATAAAAATTTGCTTAAGCAGGGGGTTTTTTAAGTTCTTCAATTTTAGGCAGGTCTTTGAGTGCATTTAGGCCGAAGACTTCCAGAAATTTTTTTGTTGTCCCGTACAGCATCGGCCTGCCTAAAACTTCGGCCCTGCCGACAATCTTAACCAGTCCTTTATACATCAGGTTTCGAATTATCTCCCCGACCGCAACGCCCCTGATGGCCTCGATATCCACCCGGATAACCGGCTGTTTGTACGCAATTATCGCAAGCGTCTCAAGTGCTGCAGGGCTCAGCTTGCTCTCGCTGCGGACGCGAAGCAATTTTTTCAGCCAGTGGTTGTAAGGACTCAGGGTCAGCATCTGATAGCCTTCGGCAATCTGCTCTATTCTAAAGGCGTTATTGTTGGCCTCGTACTTGTCGTTGAGGTTTTTAATATGCCGGCGGATTTGTTTTACCGATGTCCCGACAATATTACCCAGCCTGGCCACCGTCAACGGCTCATCGCTGGCAAACAAAACCGCCTCCACCACCGATTCAACCGTCGGCTTAACACCCAGCTTTTCCTGCGATAAATCAGTTTGCTCTTCAATATCCGCCTGTTCTTCTGTCATAGTTTTTTCCACTTAAACGGCTCTGTATCTTTTCTGCTTATTTTAATCGTTACTTCTTTCATTTGCTTCTTCAATTGTCCGGCAAATTTCTTTAGTATGAACCGTTCCGAGACGGTATGGCTCAAACAGATGCAGGTCAGGCCCGCCTGCTGGGCGGCCAATGCCTGATGGTGTTTCAATTCGCCGGTGAGGTACAAATCAGCTTTTGCAGCGATGACCGAATTGATAATTTTGCCGCACGAGCCTGCGCAGACTGCCGCCGTTTTTACCAGTCGTTTTTCCTTACCGACTATGCCCATAGCTTGCGCACCCGTATATTTTTTTATTCTTTCCACGATTTTGTTTAATTGCGTCGGCTTTTCTAATTCGCCGATTCGTCCTAAGCCGAATCTATTCTGGTTGTTGTAAAGTTTGAAACAATCAAAGGCCGGCGTCTCATAAGGATGTGCATTTTTCATCGCTGCTATTACATTATCGAGTTTTCCCGCCGGCACAATCGTCTCAAATCTTATCTCGGCGACCTTTTTTAATTTCCCCCTCTCTCCGACGGCCGGCTTTGAACCTTTCAGCGGCAGGAAACTTCCCTTCCCTTCGGTCTGGAAACCGCAGTTGCTGTAGTTTCCAATCGCCCCTGCACCGGCGGCAAATACAGCGTTTGATACCTTCGCCACCGATTCGATGGGGACAAAGACAACGAGTTTATAATTCTCACCCGCAGGGTTGTCAACATAATCGCCTATCGGCTCTCCATCGCGAATGCCGATAATCTCCGCAAGACCGTCGTTTACACCGCCTATGGCCGAGTCCAGAGCGGTATGTATCGAAAAGACGGCTATACCAGACCGAATCAGCTCATAGACAACGCTGGTCGGGCCATCGCTGGTGATTTTCTTCAGACCGTCCCAAATCACCGGATGATAACTTATAATCAAATCGGCCTTAGACCTTTTCGCCTCAGCGAGCACCTCTTTTGTGATATCGATGGTCAGCAGAATGTTTTTTACATTCTTTTGCTCGTCGCCGATGAGCAGTCCCACATTGTCCCAGTCCTGCGCCAATTTAAGCGGAACTGTTTTTTCTATTCGCTCTGCGATTGCCTTTATCTTCATTTGTTTTTCCTGCATTGGTCATTGATGTATTCATCGAATTTCTTTGCCAGTTTTTTTGTCGTCGCCCCGACCTTGCCGTCGCCTATCGTGTGCTTTTCCAACCTGCTTACCGGCATAATCTGCATAATCACATTCGTCAGGAAAATCCCGTCGGCATCCAGCACATCAGATATATACAGGTCTTTTTCGACCAGCTTGATGGAATTTTTCAGAGCAATTTGGCAGACGGTCTTTCTCGCTACTCCCGCCAGCACCGGCGTCTCAATCGGCGGAGTATAGAGCACCGAATCTTTTACTAAAAACACATTGCTTATACAACCTTCGGCCAGCCGATTATCTATGGTAAACCACAGTGCCTCGGCCGCTCTTTTTCGGTGTGCTAAATTCAGCCCAATCATACGCGATAGATAATTTGTCGTCTTGTGCCCGTAAATCGGCTCAGCAGGATTTTGCTTAAATGGGCACAGCACGACCAAAACACCTCTCTTATAATATTCCGCCGGATAGGGCTGTAATTTTGTGGCGGTGATAAGCAGGGTAGCCTTGCGATGCTCCTCCGATTCGGACATCGGCCCACTGGTAAGCGTCAGCCGAAGACGCCCATCGGTTAATTTATTTGCCTGCAAAACTTTGTAGATTGCCTCGGTAATATATTTTCTCTCGTACGTATTATTTATCGACAAGGCAGCGGCGCTGAAAAACAGCCTGTCCAGATGGTCTTTCAGACAGAAGACCACGCCGTTATAACTTCGCATCGTCTCGAAAAGACCCGCTCCATACAGAAAGCCACTGTCGGTAACCGATACACAGGCCTTGTCGATATCAACCAACTTATCATTTAGAAAAACCTTTTCTGCCATTTTACCTCGTATCTCGCTTCACGCTTCACGAGATACGCTTCTAATTCCTGCTACTAATGCTCTTGCCTTAGTTATTGTTTCTTCCCATTCAGCTTCCGGGTCGGAGTCAGCGACTATGCCGCCGCCGGTTTGCGCAAAGGCTTTTTCATTCGTGACAATAATAGTTCGTATGGCAATATTCAAGCACGCATTACCATCTATGCCGATAAAGCCAATACTGCCGGTATAAACCCCTCTGGCTGTCGGTTCGGTTTCATCGATAATTTCCATCGAACGTATTTTCGGAGCGCCGGTAATCGAGCCGCCCGGAAACATCGCGCATAGAACATCGCAAAATGAAATCTCCTGCCGAAGTTGTCCCTCTACGGTTGCCACAGCGTGAAAAACCGTCGGGTAGCTTTCGATGGTCCTCGGCTGAACCACATATCTGGTTCCGTATTTGCAAATTTTAACCAGGTCGTTGCGCTCCAGGTCGATAATCATATTTAATTCAGCCTGCTCTTTTTCACTTTTGACTAATTCATCGAAATTTTTCCTGTTGATTTGTTTGCTCTGCGAGTCCGTCTCGTTCAATCTCGGCCGCGTCCCTTTAATCGGCTTGGTTCGGATAACACCATCGGCAATTGTTATAAACATCTCGGGTGATGCACTTACGATTGTGAAATCGCCGCCGTCGATATATGCCGTATACCCGCTTGGGTTGTAATGGTTCTGCCAGTGATAAAGCTTTATCGGTTTGGTGCTATAATCACATTCAAACCGCTGTGAGAAATTGACCTCGTAAACATCGCCGTCATAAATATAGCGTTTTATTTTCTCAATCGTCTCAAGGTAGTAATCCTTGTCCATATTGCATCGGATTTGTGAAAAATCAATATTCTCAATATCCGCAGGCGGAGGCGATGGAATATGAATTCTTTCGGATTCGCTAAGTAATTTTTCCAGAGTAAGTAATTTTTCCTGCGGTTTTTGTGTGTCGTTCGGCGTCTGTAAGGCGATTAGCCAAAAGCTTCCTTCAATGTGGTCGTAGCATATTACTTTATCGTAGAAGCAGAACCGAATCAGCGGCATTTTTAAATCGTCTATTGTTGTCTCCGGCAGCCGTTCGATATATCGGCCGAGTTCGTAGCCGAAATACCCGACCCAGCCGCCACAGAAAATACCCTTCGGTAAATGCCTGTTGTAAGCATCTTCGAGTTTGTATTTACCCAGTACCCGTGCCAGTTTACCGAATGGATTTTCCTGCCCGGCCTGGAACTCAAACACCTCTTTCGGAGAAGCCGCCCAGTAACTGAATCTGTCGGCATCTCTCTTGGCTGTATTGCCGCCTAAAATTGACGCTGATTCCTGGCCGGCGAATATCTCATTTAACGCGGGCAAATTTATCGATACGCGGATTTTTCTGTAATGCAATTTGCAGAGAACACCTTTAATTGTCCCGGTAACTGTCCCTGCCGTCATTGTACCTGCCCCGCCCTGAACTCGTTTACAATTTGCAGGCCTGAAGAGGTACCTATTCTATCTGCGCCCGCCTCTAACATTTCAAGCGCCTGCTTGCAGGTTCTGATTCCGCCGGACGCTTTTATCTTACAGTTGGGTGCCGTCTCTTTGATTAGCCTTATGTCTTCGACTGTCGCTCCGCCGGCCGGGTTAAATCCCGTGCTTGTCTTTATAAAATCAACCCCGCACTGCTCTGCGATTTGGCAGGCAAATATCTTTTGCTCTTTGTTTAGAGCAGCTGATTCGATTATCACTTTCAGTAAAACCTTCGGCCTCATCGAGTGACAAACCTTCAGTACCGCCCGAAGCTGATTTAGCAGATATTTAGAATCACCCTCGATTATCGCCGCCAAATCAGCGACCATATCAACTTCGTCTGCACCGGCAAAGATGACGTCGCTGGCCGCAGCCACTTTGATTTTGGTCGAATCGGCCCCAAGCGGCAAACTAACTACACCTCCGACCCTTACCTTTGAGCTGTGTAATTCCTCCTCCGCCAGAGCCACCCATCGAGGGTTGACGGATACTGCACAAAACCCATACTCTTTTGCTTCACGGCATAGCTGCTTGATTTGTTCTGCTGTTGCAGTAGCACTAAGCAGTGTATGGTCGATACACCCAGCTAATTCCTCATTCGATATTCGACATTCGGTATTCGTCATTCGATATTGGCTTTCTTTATGTATCCTTCTTTTCTAAAAATTCTTGTCTTTTATAACGTTTTGCGGGTCTGTGTGAAGTGCCGAAGGCATTTTGGGTGAGTGAAGCAAACTACAAACACGCCGTTAGGTCCTCCTGTTTTTGAGGGGTTCCCGATATTGTTCCTGATTTCCACCAACATGCCAAAATTAGTGCCAGAGCCCGTGCGATATAGCGCATACATCTCGTTGCCTGACTAATATTATTTTTAATATTTGCCATGATTGCTCTTATTTATGCACCCAAAGTGGCGACTAACTTAAAATGACCGAAATACTTCGTTTATGCACGGTTTTAAGCAGCAGCCGCTTGAAGATTCTTTTGCTGATTATTCAGCTAACATCATGAGCTCAGCCAGGCCAACGGCCCAATTTTTATTGACGTTGTGGGACCAACTCCACGGTCCCATAGCTGCTGAGTTTATCTTTCTGGCTCATCCAGCAGGCCCAGACCCAGTCGGCCGAGCGGGCAACGTTACTGATACGCAGCTCATCGATTGTTCCGTGCCAATTAGGTGGGTCCCGGAAACGAGGAGGACCCAACCTATTATCAGAACCTATTTTATGCGTGAAGATAAATGTTATGTCACTGCCTGAGGCGTTGATTGTCTTCTCCAGGCTGCCGTCAATATACATAAAGAACTTGCCTGCCGTCTTGTCTCTTGTCCAGGCAATATGATGCCAATTGTTGTCTCTCAAATCAGTTTTTCCGTACTCATTGATTTCGCCGCTGTTCCACCAAATCCTCATCTGACCGGCGTTGTGAAGCTCCCAGTTCGAAGCGATGATGTCGTCGCCGCCATTGCCGAGTAAAATACCTACTCTTTCACCCCACCTCATATCACCACTGCCTATTTTAGGAACCTTCACCAACGCCGTGACAGTATTTGAAGTCGAGCCGATAGGTAAAATTGATGCCAAAGTTATCTGGTCGTTATCACCATCAAAGGTATCTGCACCATCTATTTGGCCGGAGGCATTTTGATTTACTTCGTTTTCGGGCGTTCCATTGTTGGCATTGGCGGTCGAGTCAGAGTGGGTCCCGCTGGTCTCGCTTAGGTGCCAGACACCGGCGTATTCACCCGACCACATCGAGCCGTCGGTAGTGTAGCCGGGCGGGGTGCTCTGGCCGGCGTTGCCCCAGTACGCCCATACGTAATCAGTGCTGCCGGAAATCTCCGGCACCTGCACCCAGACGCAGGAATTTGCGTCCGGGCTCCACTTCTCGATTTCGTAGTTCAAAAATGCCATCCCCTTCGAATCAACAAAGCGCAAATCACCGCCGGTCACAGATGCAAACTGGCTGTAGTCAAAACCGGCCAGACTCTTATTGAAGACAACCAGTGCCGGGAAGTTGGTCAGCGTCTCCGACTTGGTATAACCGGAAAACGTAATCTTCATTCTGTGTTTGAAGCCACTTAAATCAACGACATCTTTGCCACCTATAGCGGCATTACCAGCAGCCGCGCGGAGGCAGAGAAGTAAAACCAGTGCCAGAAAGGCCGGCATCTTCGATACAAACTGCCCCCTTACCTCCACCGTAGTTTTTATCCCCAAACTTTTGCTCTTCATAACAACCTTATTCTCCATCTTTTTCTCCTTTCGTAACCTGATATTTGACATTGGATATTCAACATTCACCTTTTTATGTATCCTATTTTTTTGAAAAATTCTACCGTGCTGTCTATATCTGCAAAGACCTTTGTCGCCGTTTGCGTAACAAATACCGAGGGGGCCTGCTCTGCCGCCCAGATGACATACACCTCTTTGGCTGCTTCGTGAGCGTGTTGGAGTTCTCTTTCAACTCCGCTTGATATTGCGGCCCGGCCGTCTGCTAACGTTGGAATAAAGCTGATTATCATATCCGACTGGTCAATCAGCATAAAATCGCGGGCGTATATCTGGCTGTTAATATCGCGCTCAATTTGCCGAACCTCGTGCAAATCCAGCCGGGTCGTTTGTCCAAGTGCAGTTACCTCGACAAAATCCAGCCCCTTCTCAGCCGCCTTTTGGGCATGGTGAGGCAGATATGATTCTTCCAAATCGGCGGGGTCAAAGCAGATGAAGAATTTCTTTATGAATTGCCGAAATTCCTCAATTTCTTTTTTCACATCTGCCATATCCGCAACGCCGGTCATAGGAAAACTCAAATACGCTTTTTTACTCGAATCCTCAAAGGCAAGTTTGTAAAACGTCTCGACCGTTTCCTCCCTGGCTCCGCGGGCAAGGCAATAAAAAGGAACACTTTCATTTACACCTTTGCACAGCATTTCAGTGCCGATAATTTCTTCCTCACGCCAGACGAGCAAATCTTTCAGGCAGTACCCCATGGAATGTTTATTAGAAAGCCGTATGTGAACATCGACGACGCCGTCAATCAAACAGATATACATATTGGCGCCGAGCTGTCGCATCTGGTCGAAGTCCACTGCCGGGAACAAGCCGTGCCGCCAGCGGAAAGTTGCGTGTGTATTAACGATTAGGTTGGGCGCCTCTCGCCCTTTGGAGATGATATCTTTGAAGGCGCTGCGGCGAAGTGAACTTAGCCTTTTCATCGGGATGTCCAGGATTTTACCGGGCGGAATATCAGGCGCTTCGGCGTACATCTCTTCTCCGACGTTGCATAAAAGCACCTCTTTGGCTCTCCCGGCCGCGAATCGGCATACTTTTTGCAGGTAGCTTTTCTTGTCAATCCCAACCATCCCGGTAACAACAACTATCATTTTGTACCTCGCATCTCGCTTGCCTCTGTGACTCCCGTCACACCTGTATCCGCGTTACCACAGGTGCGGGCAAGACGAGGCAGCAGGTATCACGCTTCACATTTCACGAAATACCTCTCAAAGATTTTTCAGCCTTTTCTCCCTGTCGTGCTCTTTCAGTGCCGAAATCAGTTCGCCCATATCGCCGGTCATTATCTTATCAAGGTTATAAAGCGATAGGTTGATTCTATGGTCGGTCAGCCGATTTTGAGGGAAATTATATGTCCTGATTTTCTCAGACCTGTCGCCCGAGCCAATCATAGTTTTGCGCTGCAAATCCCGCTTATCCCTCTCTTGCTTCTCTACGTATTCGTAAAGCCTGCTTCTTAAAATCCGCCAGGCCTTGGCACGATTCTTATGCTGGCTTTTTTCATCCTGCATACTAACCGTAATGCCTGTCGGGATATGTTCGAGCTTGATGGCACTGTTGAGTTTATTGACGCTTTGTCCCCCCGGCCCGCTCGACCTGCTGACATGTTCGACTACATCTGAGGCCTCTATCCGGATGTCCGCTTCTTCCGGCTCAGGCAATACCGCCACCGTTGCAGCCGAGGTGTGAATTCTGCCCTGTGATTCAGTTTCCGGAACGCGCTGAACCCGGTGACCACCAGCCTCGTAGCCTAATTCAGACCATGCCCCCTCACCCTTGATGCCGAATATGACTTCGCGAAAGCCACCCCTTTCCGTTGCGCTAAAGTCGAGCTGTTCGACCTTCCATTTGTGACCCTCAGCGTATTTTACATACATATTGTACAGGTCGCGTGCGAACAGAGCTGCTTCTTCTCCGCCGGTGCCCGCCCGTATTTCCATTATCACAGAATCGACACACATCTCATCTGCCATTATCAGTGTATTTTTGATTTCCTCAAGCAGGTCGGCTTTTTTTTCTTCAAGCTCGCCGAGCTCTTCCTGGGCCAGAGCCCTGAAATCTTCTTCTACTGTGCTGTCCTTTACAATCGCTTCGGCATCTTTGATACCTGCTATTGCTGTTTTGTATTCGCGATATTTTGTAACTATCGTTTTCAGCTTAGCTTGTTCTTTACTCAACGCTATCAGCCTGGCCGAATCACGCCCGATTGCCGGCTCGGCAATCTGCTTTTCAATCTCGCTGTACCGCCGCTCGAGTTCTTCGAGTTTGACTAAAAATGACTCTTTTTCTTCAGCCATAAATATGGCCCTCTAAAAGTAAAAATAGCGAATAGCAGATAGCATTTACTTTTCTTTCTCTATCTGCTATACGCTATCCACTATACGCTATCTGCTGTTATTTCTGTTGGCCTTTTTGGGCCTTTTTGAGGTAATCCGTGCCGTATTTCTTTTGGAATCGCTCTATTCGCCCTGCGGTATCGACAAATTTCTGCTTGCCCGTATAGAACGGATGGCACATCGAACATATCTCTGCGTGGACCTCCTTGATGGTACTGTAGGTCTCGAACGTATTACCACAGCCGCAATGAACCACTACCTTCTGATATTTTGGATGTATCTTTTTTTTCATAACTTACGCTGCTCCTACAGTTCGGCATTATAACATTATCAACATATGTTTCAATAGAATTTTTGGAACTATTACGCCTTTATAGCGGTAAAAATATTATGCCCTTTATCGGACGAAGACAACAAGGCCAAAAACACGCCTTTTTGTCAATACCACGGTTGTTAGCCAAAAAATATCACAATTTTTAAGAAACTTTGAAGCTTCGTTTGTTTTCAATCGATAGTAAGTAAATAGTGCCTGCACTTTATGTAAAAGAACACACCGTAACTGTGGATGGAGATGGCATAATGCGGATTCGTTACACCGTTTCTACAATGTTGTTTTGGGGAAGGGAAAACCCCCTTTCTTTCGAGCAGGAATGTGAATTCTTAAAGTCAATGGGCTTCGGCGTGGAATTGTGGCCCACTATAAGGGGCCAGAAC
>SDBT01015826.1_pt1 | contig 11978 bp, 13 predicted proteins | sample 2277101 | NCBI WGS metagenome assembly SDBT01 (sample SAMN10404973, study PRJNA504765) | marine sediment metagenome | isolation source: marine sediment core GS10_PC15, 103 cmbsf | place: Arctic Ocean: Southern Knipovich Ridge | collected 2010
ATCGGTTCGTCGTCGATGATCGCGATGCGGCAATTCTTAATGACCTCGTCGGCCGTCGAATCGTGTTGCACCAGTGGCGGCGACGTGGGGGCCGATTCGGGAGAATCCTGTGTTGTGTGTTCCTGTGTTGTGTGTTCCTGTGTTGTGTGTTCCGGCGTTGTGTGTTCCTGTGTTGTGTGTTCCGGCGTATTCATGAAACGTATCCCTTGCCACGGCATTTGTGGAAAAGCAAAAAGCGAGTCAGTTTCGCCGCCACGAGCAAGGATCCACGCATCGCGCGTGATGCCCGCACCGACATCCACGGGAATCCTACCTTTTTCTGGAGCCTTGTCCGGACACTTTCATGGCTAGGCGGAGCCCCCCCGGCTGACGGGCTACCTAATATGGTCATAGCCCAGGACATGGACAATATGGGGCAGATCGACCATGGGGGGGAGTGACGGCCCGCCGAGAGACTGGGGGTAGCCGCCTCAAGCCATAGATGCGGGAACCTGAGACCTGAGAATCGAGGGCTGATTCCGCATTCGATTAGATCAGTCGATTTCGTCCTGTAACCAGGCATCGACTTTCTCGACGTATGCCGGCTTGACGCGCCTACGGGGATTCCTGCATGGCGATTCCCTGTAGCTCGGCTTGAAACCGGTCGCCTTCTCGGTTTCGCACCGAGGCTTCGTCAAGCATTTCCCTAACGGTGGTGGCCAGATCGTCGATCAAACGGTCACCCCGGAACCCGGCTGCCTTGGACGAGCCGGCTTTTTTTGGACGCGCCGGCTTCGAGATTGCCGGTTCCGAGATTGCCGGTTCCGAGATTGCCGGTTCCGAGATTGCCGGTTCCGGGGTCACTGCTTCCGGGGTCACTGGTTCCGGGGTCGCCGGTTCCGAGATCTCTTCTTCCGATGACGCTGGCTCCGGTATCTCTACCTTCGATATGACCATTTTCGGAATCACCGGTTTGGGTGTCCCCGGCTCCGAAAGCGCGGCCACGACCTTCATGGGGATATCGGCCTTGACGGGGGCCATTTCGACATCCGGGCGTTTGGGCTCGTCCTGTTCTCGCCGGATCGGCTCCTCGCGGGGGGGCGCGTTCCTCATTTCCCGCACGGCCTGAATGATCCTGTCGGCGTCGAGCGTCACGGCCTTTAGGGTGCGATCCACGTGACTGCCGAGCGTTTCGGTCCTTTTGAGTTGCTTCTCGACTTGCTTCTGAAAACGCTGGTGTTGGGCCTCGACCCGCTCCTGCTGAGACTCTCGCTCGTGGCGTGCCGACTCCTCGATGTGCTGTGTCGCCTGAATCGCCTCTTGGACTTCGGTCACCGCATCTTCGATCCCCCCGGCGACTTTTTGCACTTCGGCCACTGCAACTTCGAGGCCATCGGCGACCTTATCCACGGGCCCCTTTAGCGAACGGGCCGTATACCAGACGGCCGCGATGAGCAGGGCAGCCAGTCCGCCCAAGACAAGAAACAACGTGTCTGAAACGCCGTTGCCGGCTGTCGCGGGCGGCTGTGGCAAGGGATCATCCGTCGGGGGCACTGCCGCCTGTTGACGTTGGGCCTCGGCCTGCTGCTGGGCCTTCCGATCGCGCCGGGCCACGGTCTTGGCGTCCTGCGTTGTCTGAAGTACCTGCTTTACCTCGGCGGCCACGACGTCGAGCGTGCCATCCACCCGGTGGCTGAGGGTCTCGACCTTCCGTCGTTCTTCCTCGGCCCGATTCTGCTGAAGTAGGCGCTGGGACTCGGCGATTTGTCGATCCTTGGAGGTTTCTTCCCGGAGTCGCTTTCTTTCGGCTTCGGCCTGCTGGTGCAAGGCCCGATTCTCGTGTTGTGCGGCGGCCACGCTATCCAGGAGCCCGTCTATCTTCTCGCCGAGAATCTCGGTCTGCTGGCGCTGCACGTCGGACTGAGCCATCGCACCTCGGCGACGAATCTCCTCGAGGAGCCGTTGCCGTTGGATCGCCTGCTCTTGACGCTGCCTATCGAGGGTCGCCTGTCGAACCGCGGCCTGAATCCGCTCTTGCCGCGACTGTTCGTCGGGATTCGGCCGTGGACTCGAAGGAGGCGTGGCCACCGGCTCTTCCACGACGCAAATCGGCTGACACCAGACGGCCCCCGGGCAGTTCGGCGCCGCGGACAGACATATCCCCAGGGCGACCATACCAAGAATGGCCCCTATCAGGGTGCGTTCAGCGGGCAGGGCCTTGCCAATCGGCCAGTTCACTATGGACATCCTCGGTTCCCGGCGATGCGGATTGCAGCGCGGAGTCAGCAACTGAAGTCGCACTGGATCGATTATCGACCCATCCTGACCCCGTACTCAAGGGTGGGTTGCGAACGTTCGCCTCAATGCCACCCCAGGTCCCGCACAATGGCTATATTCGGCATATCCTGCCGATCTGGTGCGGTAAGTCGCATGATCAGCGCAATCTGGTGCGGCAAGCCGCTAGCTGTTTTATCGTGTATTCACCATCTCACAACCTAGGCTTCATAGGATGCGTAAACTGACCATCGTGGCCTCATCAAGGCGGAGGCGTTGCTGAGCGCGATTACAGGCAGGTTCCGGGAAATAAGCCATGCAGGTCGAGTACATAAATCCCTTCATTTCCTCCTTGACGAACGTGTTCGACACGATGCTCCAGTGCAAGGCGCGCCGTGGCGAGATCTGCCTGAACCACGAGCGGGTCCCTAAGTACTCCGTTAGTGGGATTATCGGCCTGTCGGGTAGGGCACGAGGGAACGTGGTGCTGAGCCTCTCCGAGGAAGTTGCTCTGAAGGCGGCCTCTGCTATGCTCCAAGAAGAGGCGACCGAGCTGAACGGCGAGGTGGTCGACGCAGTCGGCGAATTAGCGAACATGGTGGTGGGCGGTGCCAAGGCCGAGTTGGAGCAATATCATCTCTCGATTAGCCTACCCACCGTGGTAATCGGCGATGGCCATGACATCCATTTCCCCACCGGAGTGACGCCGATCCACATCCCCTTCGAGACCGACTGGGGCCCTCTTTCGATCGAGGTCGCTCTGGTTCAGGTCGCCGAGCCGGTCGCCGTATAGTGGCTTTGTAGGGTGGGCAATGCCCATTCTACTCTCCTGATCAGGGCAGGCGGGAAATAATCCCTATAGGTCGCCTTACCCCCCCTGGGTATGCCCCCCCCCCCGTGTTGTGGACCAATAGCCTTTCTGCCTCTTGTAGTTGCCACAAAGCGGGGAATACCACGCCTTTCTTCTCCAGCCGGCCTCCTGCGAAGACCGAATGTACCGGTTATACGGGTTGTCCGCTTGGTGCGGATCAGTCTGCGTATCGCGAATATGAGTATTTTGCGGATACGTCGGGCAAAGGACGTTAGGAGGAATCCATGAATAGGATTGTCGTCGGTCTTGTCGCACTTTGCCTCGCCGCATGGGGACTTGTCGTCTGGTGGCCAACGTTCGGCATGGTCATGCGCGGTCTGGTGCCGTTCTGTTTGCTGGTGTTCGCGCTGGTGAACATTGCATCCGGCATGCGACTGCTCCGGGCACAAGAGTCGGAATGAGGCAGGCATGGTAGAGTCTGGTTTCAACGGGTGAGCCTTGATGAATAACACACCTTTTTGCGAGTGGAAGCTCAAGACGTGGATCGTTCCATTGGTCCTGTTCGCGGTCGGCGTGCTGGCCTTTTCGTTCTGGTCGGCGTTGGATGCGGGCCGGGTCAAGATCGAAGGCCATCACTTGGTCTTCGCGAATCCTTCGGCGGGGCTACCGGGCATGGGACATGGAGCGATGGCCGGTGGAGCCATGGGACAACCGGCCATGGCGATGCCGAATTCACCCATTCCCGCGCACATGGCTGCAACACCCCAGTCGGTGATGCAACCGGCGGCCATGACGAGCCCCTATCCACAATGGCGGGCCCCCGCGGCTCCGCAGTGGCAGAATCCTGCGGCCAATCCGAACCAGTTGGACGCGATCGCCATGCCCACGCCGATGGGCGGCATCAAGTTTATCAATGGAATGCCAGGCATGGCGGGGCCCATGTTAGTTGCCGGCCCTCAGATGAATCCGCCGCAAGCCGCCATGCAGGGCGGGCCAATCCAACCGGCCGGTCGCCAGAGTCCGCCCAGCTTCAATTGGGCAGCAGACCTCATCCGGCCATGCGTGGTGCAAATCAACGCGATACGTACCAGCTCGCCTTCGATGCCGGTGGCCAATCCGAACGCTCCTCGCTTTATTGACCCATTCGACGGGGTGCCCGAGAAGCTCATCGGCCAGATGGCCTTCGAGAGCGTCGGATCGGGCCTGATCGTCGACCCGGCCGGGTATGTGATAACGAACCATCACGTGATCGCCGGTGCCACCACGATCGTGATTACGCGGTATCAGCACAAAGAGGGACATTACTCCGCTCGAATCGTCGCTTCGGATCCCAGTCGCGACCTGGCCTTGCTCCAGATCATCGGCGACGGGCCCTTCCCGACGGCCACGCTGGCCGACTCGAATCTGGTCGAGGTGGGCGATTGGGTCCTGACGGTCGGGAACCCGTTCGGCCTGGGCCATACGGTGACCTCGGGCATTATCAGCGGCAAGCGTGACCAACTGCTGATCAACGGGATCCGCTTCAATGGCCTGCTACAGACCGACGCTCCGATCAACAAGGGTTCGAGCGGCGGGCCTTTGGTCAATCTGGACGGGCAAGTGATCGGCATCAACACGGCCATCTATGCCCCGACCGGTGTCTTCAACGGGACCGGTTTCGCCATTCCGAGCAATCGGGTGGGTGCCTTCGTGGCACGCGTTCTCGAACATCACACGCAGGCCGTTGCCATGCAGCGGCCGATTGCCGGCGGCGTTGCCCCCGCAGTGCCAAGGCCGAGTAACTCGGGTGCCACATGGCTGGGGATCGGTGTGCTCGACATGACGCCGGACCTGGCGAGCAAGCTGACTTATCCGCATTCGGGCGGAGTCTATGTCAGCAGTCTGATTCTCGACTCGCCGGCCGACGAGGCCGAGATTACCCGAGGCGACATTATCACGTCGATGGGCGGCCGGCCCATGCAAAACAGCGCGGCGATGCAAGCCGTGTTGGGACGTACGGTGCCGGGCCAAACGATCGACGTGACCATCTGGCGAGGCGGCAAGACGGAAGTATTGAGGCTCACGACCCGAGTTGGTCAGAGAATAGGAGCGTGATGCATGGAGATTCTAGGGATCAAGCGTTTTTCGTACGGCGCGGCGATGGCCTTTGCCGTGATTCTGTTCCTGATAATCGCCGGCGCGATGTTCTTTGCCGACGAGGTCGACGACTTCTTCGACCATCGCGAACCGCAGACCATTCAGGTGATGGAATTGCGAGGCAGTTGGCTGGGGGTCAAGCTGACCGGCTTGGATTCCCCCACTGCCCAGCGATTGGGAATCCCGCCGACCGCGGAAGGCGTATTGGTCGTCGAAATCGCGGAAATGAACGGCTGGCGAGCACGTCAGGCCGGCGTCGTCGAGGGCGATGTGATCGTGGGCGTGGACGGGCAAACCGTTCGCGACTTGGCCGACCTTTATGACATAAGCCGCAAGGTAAACGTGGGCGAGGCCGTGTTGCTGGACGTTCGGCGTTGGGGCCAACCGATCACGCTGGTTCTGCCCGCGCTGCATACTCCGATACCTGGCACCGTCCCCATGCAGCCGGGGCAATTTGCCCAACCGGGTCAAGTGACGCCGGGCATGACGCCGGGGGTCAATCCGGCGGCGGCCCAGCCGGTGGCATGGAATCGGGGTGTCGGGGCGGCGTATCCGCCGGTAATGAATGTCGCGGCCGGTCCGGGCGCCCAGTTCTATTGCCCCACGCATCAACGGATGTGGGGACAGAGCGCGGTCCAACCAAACTACGTTTGTCCGCTGGGAAACTGCCCGCTTAGCAGAGTTCGGTAATATGAAACGTTACGTGGAAATAGCACTGCTGATCCTTCCCGTGCCGATCGTACTGTTCGCGCTCGCCGGTGGAGGCATTGGCGACGCGGCTTGGCTGGGGATGAAGGTCGACGCCTTGAACCAGTCCGAGGCGGCACGCATGCGAGTCCCCGCCAACGCGGGCCATGTCGTGGTCGTGGCGATCGAAGGGCCGGCGTTGTCGTCGGGGATTATCGTGGGGGACCTGGTTTTGGGAGTCAACGGCCAGAGGGTCGAGTCGGTCGATGATTTCCTCAAGGCGGCCCGATTCGTGATGCAGTCGCGAGGGCCGGACGGACAGCTACCCGATGTGGTTGTCACCTTGAATCGTCTAGGAAACCCGCTGGTCGTGACCGTCCCTTCGGAATGGGTCGAGGCCAGCATCAGCAACGCCTACCTGGGCCTGGGCAAGTAAGGCCGAATTGCAAGGAGATATATACGTGAAACCCAGCAAAGAGGTAAGTAGTTGGATCATCATCCTGGTGGTGCTGCTGACGGCCTTCATCACGAGCGCGGCCATGCTGAAGTACAAGCCGAGCCCGGACATGAACGCCGGTTACTACTATCCTCCGCAACAGGTTGCCCAGCATCTTTCGCCGGGAGTCGCTGCGATGCGGGGTGGTTGGCAATTGGCGGCGGGCATGAATGCGATTCCGGCGGGCGGCGGCACGGCGCCTCCGATTCGTGCCGGAGCGGTCCCGCCGCACGGCGACCGTGGTGCCTGCATCACCTGCCATACCGTGTTGGGTAGTGGGCAAGTGCCCGTCCCGCCGATCCAGGCCACGGCGGCCATGCCTCACGAGTATCGGGGAAATTGCACCAACTGTCATCGGCTGTTCAATCCGAACGGACTCGTCGCCAACACGGCCACCATGCATGCCGCAATGCCTCTGCAAGGGGCGATGCCCATTCAAACCGCGATCCCGATGCGACCGGCGACTCCCATGCAATATGCCATGCCGGTAGCCGCGATGACACCTCAAGCGGCGGCTCCTCAGTTGATACCCCCTCCCATGACCATACCGCCCACGACGGCCCGGCCCGCCACGGAAGGCGAATGGCTAGGGATGGAAGTCTCGCCGATTACGCCCTTGACCGCCCGGCAGTATGGAATTCCCGATGGAACACAGGGACTGGTTGTGGCCGAGGTCGAGGTTCAGGCGGCCACGGTCGGCATTAAGGCAGGAGACGTTATCGTCTCGGTCAACGGGATACCGACACCCGGGATGACCTCCTTCCTTCAGGTCACGAACAACGGGACCATGCCGCAAGGAGTGGTGGACCTTTTTCGCAAGGGCCAGCGGATGACGTTCAACCTTTCTCAGACAGCAACACGGCCGGCAGCCGGGGTACCGAACAATAGACTGGCAGCCGCACCACCGACCGGAGTGCCCGCCGCCATGACGCCTGCCACGACGTTCCCCACCACGACGTACCCGGCCACAACACCGGCCGCCATGCCGATCTACCCACGCACCTACTCGATGCCGCCGCCCGCGACGGGCGCTTGGCAAACCGGGCAGGGAACCGGCATGGTCCGCAACACCGCACCTGGCACGGCTTGGCCACGATAGGCTTTTCCGCCGGATAACATCCCCCACGTAAGGAGAAAGGACAGATGGTAAGACTGGTTCTGGCCGTAACGGCAACGATTGTGATTGTGATCTTCGCCATCTCCAATTCCCATCACGTGGACTTGAGAGTTGCCATCGGGGATCCCGTACAGATTCGTCTGATCTTCCTGCTGTTGGTCGCGATGATCATCGGAATGACCATTCCTGTCTTCTTCAGACTGCTTCGTAGCTTGGACCGACAGAAGGTAATGAAACGCGAGAGCGAGTTGCAGCAAGCGATTAGTCGAGTAGAACAGGACGCCGTGATATAGAGATTCCGCCATATGGCACCGGCGATGGACAGACGCACCGAAGAGGAACGAACACATGCTGGGCAAGGTTCTGGGATTGGTCACCGCCGGAGTGTTCGTGGGAGCTGCCGCCATGGAACTATTAGGATTCTTTACCCGCGATCGGGCCGACGGGAAAACCGACGGGGAACCCGTGCCACCCAGTACGACGGACGACGACGCCGAAACCTAACCGCATTGCAACAGAGCGTGAAGATCTCCCCCCATGTCCAAGAACGCCACTCACAAGAACGACACCGACCGCTGCGGCGGTTGCGGCATGCGCTTCTCGGTGATGAACTTGTTTGTCAACCTGATCCTGGGCGTGATCAAGGGCATGGTCGGGTTTCTCTCCGGCAGCCACGCGTTGAAGGCTAGTGCGCTCTACAGCATCAACGACGTACTCTCGGCCATCATCGTGATCGTGAGTCTGAAGGTCGGAGGACGGCCCGCCGATAAGGATCACGCCTATGGCCACGGCAAGGCCGAGTTCGTGGCCATCGCCATGATGAGCTTCGTCATGGTCGCCGGTGTCTTCTTTATCGTCTATTACTCGCTGACCGACATTATCCGAGGCCTGGAAGGCCCACCGCACTTCTCGGCTCTCTTGGTGGCGGCACTTTGCGTGGTCGTCGGCGAGTTGCTTGCCCGAATGGGGTTCTGCGCCGCCCGACATACGGAAGGTTCCGTCTCGCTGAAATCCAGCGCCAAGCACAATCGGGCCGATGCCGTCTCCTCCCTGGCAGTTGTCGTGGGTGTCGGCGGCGCGCTCTTGGGTTTGCATTGGTTGGATCCGATCGTCGCCATCTTCGAGACCATACACATCAGCATCCTCTCCGGCGAATTCTTCGGCAAGGCCGTCAAGGGCCTGATGGATTCGTCGCTGACCAATAAAGAACTATCGAGGATTTCTCGAGCCGGCGGCAAGGTGCCCGGCGTCTCGCGCGTCGTGATGCTTCGCAGTAGGAAAATGGGATCGGTCGCCTATGTGGATATTATCGTCGAGGTGCCCGGCGACGTGGCGGTCGGGCAGGCCGACGAGGTCGCCCAGCGAGTAAGAACCACGACTCGAAAAGTCCTTGGCCGCGCGGTCGAAACCCACGTCAGATTCTGTGCCGAGCCGACCGGATCAACGGGGCAACTCCCCATCGTTTAGAAAACGTATTGTACAGGACTGTCATCGTAGGAAGCCATGCCTGAAGAACGTTGTATACGCTGCGCCAACCGAGTGCCCTGGATTAGCTTCTGGGGGAACAGTGCGATCACGTTCTATAAGATCACGGTGGGGTTCCTCGGTGGTAGCGCGGCCCTGATCGCCGACGGGCTTCATTCCTTTACCGACGTCATCGGCACCAGTGTGATTATCGGCACGTGCAAGGTATCGGACAAGCCGGCCGACAAATGCCACCCCTATGGACACGGCAAGGCCGAGTTCATGGGCTCGACGTTCATCTACACGGTGCTCCTGTTCCTGGCCAGTGCCATATTCGTCGGCGGCTGGCTCGTGATCGCGCATGGCGATCTCAAGACACCCCGCTTCGTGACCTTACTGGCCGCCGTCGTCTCGGTCTCCTACAACGTGTTGATGTACTTCCTCGGTTCGTGTGCGGGCAAGAGAAACAGATCGCCGGCACTTCTGGCCAATGCGTTCGAGAATCGGGCCGATGCCATCTCGTCGGTTGCATGTATCGTCGGCATTACCGGCGCGATTCTCATTCATCCCATTTGTGACCCGATCGCTTGTATGGTCGTCGGAGTGATCATCTTCGTGAACTGCGTGATCGAGTTGAACAAGTCGCTTTCGGGTCTGATGGATAAGGGGTTATCCGCCGACGGCGTAACCCGAATTAAGCGTATTGCACTCGGCCAAGAGGGTGTCGAGGACGTAGACTTTATCAAGTCCCGACAGACCGGAGGCGACTATTGGGTCGACCTGGGGATCGTGGTGCATCGAGACATCCACGTGGCCCATTCCGACCGAATCGCGTCGCGGGTCCGCAATGAACTGATGAGACGTAGCGAAAAGCTTCACAACGTGGAAATCTATGTGGCGTCTGCTCCCGAGAAGGAAGGGACGCGGCGTAGCTTCTTGCGTCGTAAGAAAAAAGAAAAACCGTCGACTGAAACAGAATAATCACACTTTCAGGAAGGAAGGCGATTATGACTACCGCCGATCTGAAACCTAGCCGGGCGACCGAAGAGGATACATACGCCGACAGCGGCACCTCGCCTGCCACCCATTTCCGCTTCGGGCTGGCCTCCGTCTTGCATATGACCGGACGGGTCGCCGATCGGATTGTCACGGCCTACGACAGCCTCTTCTCGATGAACGACAAAGAGACTGCGAAAATCTACCTCGACATGGGCACCGATCTGGCCCAGGGAGGAAACAGCAACGAGGCGATAACCGCACTGAAGAAAACCTTGCAGTTAGAGCCGGAAAACGGCGACGCCTGGTTCCGGATCGGCATGGTCCATCTGGACCGGCAGGAGCCCGAAGAGGCGGTCGAGGCCTTCGAGAAGGCCATTACCCTGGGCAAAGACGGCCCCAAGCTGCACTTCCGATTGGCCGAGGCCTTTGCCGACGCCGAAGACTACAACGCCGCGGCCAAAGGCTATCAACGGGCCACGGAACTCGATTCCCATTCGGCCGAGACCTTCTTCCGTCTCGGCGTGGTCCTGGACAAACTCGACAAGCACGAAGAGGCGGTCGAAGCCTTCGAGAAGGCCATCGATCTTTCGCCCAGGGAAGCCGCCTACTACCAAAGTCTCGGCTTTACCATGGAAAGCCTCCAGCGGCATTCCGAGGCGGTGACCTGCTTCAAGCGGGCCGTCGAACTTCAACGACGCACGGCCTAGTAAGAGACCTCGCATGGATGCGACCAGAATACTAGATACCTTCTATCCCGGGGCTTCCAAAGCCACGCGCCACGCCAAAAAGGCGAGAAGCGTCTGGGCGGCCGTGCGCAATCTCAAGAAGACGCCCGACAAGGCAAAGATCCGCAAGTGGACACCCTATCTCGTCGTGGCGGCCCTGGCCGGGGCCGTCTGGGTCGCCGTCCATCTCTATTACTACAATGTCCTGGTCGACCTGGAATACAACGTCCAAGCCGGCTGGGCCCAGGTCGAGGTGCAGCTCGAACGACGACATTACATCCAGCAGAATCTCACGCATATCGTGATGAGCTATTCCGAGTATGAAAAAGACACGCTGACCGAGGTGATCAAGATACGGGCCGCCGCCATGGCCGAAGAACGGGCAGCCGACGACGAGACAACCGACCCCGAGAAGGCAACCGAGGAACTCTCCTTTGCCGATCAACTCAGGAAACTCACCAAGCCGGAACTCGATAAGCTCTTTCCCGACGTTCTGGCCGTCGCCGAACAGTATCCCGACCTCAAACTGACCCAGAACTACCAGCAGTTCTCGACCGCCATCATCGACACCGAGACCAAGATTGCCGATCGGATCACGCAATACAATACGGAAGTGAATATCTACACGACCGTGCGATCGCAGTTCCCGGGCAACGTTTTCGCCGCAGTCTTCGGTTTTCCACCCCATGAATTTCACACGCCGGACAAGGAGCTTTTGGACTTCGAAGCGTTGAACTATTAGGTGCCAGTACGATGCACGGGTGCCATGCTCCACGCTTGCGTGGGCATGTTTCCCTTGTTGACGCCCAAACAGCATGCCCACGCAAGCGTGGAGCATGGCACCCGACGGATCGGAAGCAAGAGTAAGTAGAGTGGGCACTGTCCACCAAGGATCAAGGAAGAACGACAATCCAATGTCGCGTAAGCCCAAACGACTGATCGCGTGCGTTTTCATGGGCGTTCCGCTCGTTCCGCTGCTCATGGTCGCCCTGGTATTGGTAACTAGCTCCAATTCCGACTCGATAGTTCCTTCTAGCTACGTCCCCACCGCTGCCCCCATGCAGGGGCCGATGCCCGTCATGCAGATTCCGGCGCCGATGACGCTGACGCCGCAAAACAACCCGTGGAACGCGGTCAATTGGGCACTCCCGCCGTGTGCTCCGCCTCCCTGTCCGCCCATGGCGACCGTACCGGCTCGGGCATTGCCCACTTTTCCTGCGCCCCGTCAGCCGATGACGACCGTGGCCCAAGTGATCCCGCAAGACACTGTGATCCCGCAAGACACTGTGA
>SDBT01015827.1_pt1 | contig 11977 bp, 32 predicted proteins | sample 2277101 | NCBI WGS metagenome assembly SDBT01 (sample SAMN10404973, study PRJNA504765) | marine sediment metagenome | isolation source: marine sediment core GS10_PC15, 103 cmbsf | place: Arctic Ocean: Southern Knipovich Ridge | collected 2010
GCGGATTCGAAAGTTACGGGCGCGCCGAGTGGTCGGCCTCCCTTGAATACCTCCTGGCCATGACCAACGCCTCCATCCGGATTTGGGGCTGGGCATCGAAGGGCGCCGCCGAGGCCTCCTACGATAAATTGACCGCCACCATCGAACGGATTTGGTGCCTTTACGGTACCGACGATTTCAGCCGGGAAGTGGCCCGGGAGATCCGGAACGAGGTTCGCGATTCGGATGACGTAGTTGCCCGGGAGGTGATCGCCTGGGTGCGGGCCTCGCGCGGCGACAGTGACTATATGCACAACTTGCGCCTGGCCTTCGCTGATGACCTACTGATCACAACCCGGCGGACTGCGCTGGCCATAAGCGCTGTATCCGCGATGCACCGTGAGCAGGAGCGCGAGCTGAAGTTGGCCGAGGTCAAACGCGCGAGCCGGGGTAGCACGCATCAAGGTGACCTGAAGGAGCGGCTTAAAGGCCTGCAGTTGACGTTCGAATCATCCCGCGCCATGGGCGATAATGGCTGGGGGCCGAGCGAGCTTCTGAAGTTCAAGGACATCGCAGGCAACACATTTTGCTGGTTCACCGGCTCCAGCCCCCGCCTGGAAATTGGCCAACGCCTGTTATGTGACGCCACGGTAAAGGCCCATAAAGATTTCCACGGCATACTCGAAACCCAACTGACCCGCGTTACGATCAAGGAGAATCCAGATGCCTAAGATAGCAAAAGCAGTCATGATCGCCGTTGTCATCGTTTTTGCATTCCTCGCCGCAGTGCCCTCGCCGGCCCTGGGGCAGGGAATCCCTTGCCAGCCGCGAGATTTCGTGCTTGAACATCTCGCCAAAAAATATCAGGAAGTGCCAGTCGCCATCGGTGTGACCAGCACGGGAGGCCTAGTGGAAGTGTTGACCTCGGCCAACGGCGATACCTGGACCATCATCCTCTCGATGCCGAACGGCCAAAGTTGCCTGATCTCAACCGGCGATGGCTGGCGTACCCTGCCGCGCGAGTCGCTCGATCCTGCGGCCTGATCGTGACCCGGCTTGCCTATAAGATCGTGGAGGAGGTGGATGGAAAGCTTCTCACCCTCTTCCACGCGGGCGGTACAGGGACCCGGGTCATCCCCCAGGACGTTTGGATCCGGGCACGGGAGGCCCGTGTGCGCGATGGCTCCGGGGATCGCACCTACCTCTCCGGCCACCACGTCTTCTTAACCAGGGAGGCCTGCGTGGCCCACCTGGGACGGTTCCGCACGCGACGCGAGCGTCTGATCGTTGTGGAATGCCTCGTCCGGGACATCCGGCCCAAGGAGCACTCGCCGGCGCCTGTGTGGCTGGCGCGTTGGATAAGGTTCCCGGCATGACCCGGAATCAACGACTCAAAGGCATCACGGCCCTGGTCAATCACGCGAGGCTGATGCTTAGCACGGAGGCGGCCCTGGTCCCGGGGGCTGACGATTACCGGGACGACTATCTGCGCTGGGCTGAGTCGACCCTGAAGCAGGCCGCGGAGCAAGTCAAGGTGATACGGAACATGGGATGAACAAAGAAAATTGACTTTTCTTGAAGAAAGTTCTTGACCTGGGCGCCTGCCGACCCTATATATACATCACAAGCAACCCAGACCGAGGACAGCCCAATGACCACCAGCCCCGCAGAGCCCCGCACCCTGACCGAGATGCAGCGTTACGGCACCTCCTACGAGATCGCCCTGATCGCCAACGGTTACGAAACCCGCCTGGGCTTCACCGAGCGCAACACCAAGGCGACCCTGCTCAAGGTTGCGCAGCACAACGCGGACCAGGTCCTGGCCCTGATCGGAGACTGGGACGGCAAGGCAATTTACAGCAAAGCCAAGGGCTGGACCTTCGGACCCGCGCGAGTTTACTACACCGGCCGCACCGAGCGGGACGTTGCCAGCGCGATGGGCCTGGTATCATGACCAACTGGTTCAGCCTCGCGATAACCGCCGCGGCCTACACCGACACCGTCCTGGGCCTCTACCTTCGCAGGGCGATGGCCCAGTTCGTAAGTTACATAGACCCCCAGTTGGCGAGCTACATCGCCACCGAACTGCACTTTTAACGAGGAGACGCCTTATGACTGGCACCGTTCAGACTTCGCTTGACGGCTATTCGCTTGGCCTATCAAGTGGCCGCCCGATCTTCACGACCTTCGACCGCGCCGCGATGCCCTCGAACCTCTTGACGGTCGCCGAATGGCGCCGGCTCGCGAACGCAACTTGGGGCGGGATCGGCTGGTTGTCGGCCGCCCGCAAATACGCGAAGCAGACTGGCGGCGCCCTCGTGTGGCGCGCCGATGACTCGCTGATCGTTTTCACGAGGCTGGAAGACGGCCGCGTTCGCCGCGCGACTCACAAGCCAGGCACCTGGAGGTGGGCGTCATGAAGGAGAAATATTTCACACGTGCACAGGGTGACGATATCGTCGTCACCCGCAAGAGCGACAGGAAAACCATCGCTTTCCCACGGGTTGATTGCCTTGAGATTACCGGCAAGATCCCACCTTACAAGATCGCCATCGCTCTCGCCAAGGGCTGCGCCGACTGGAACTGGGGATAGCACCATGACAGACCGAACGCGCGTATCCGGATGGGACACGAGGAAAGACCCGCCCCGGCCCAGAGAGATTTTCATTGAGGGTCACGTTGACCCAGCGGAGGCCATCAACGCGGCTGAAAAGTCCGGGATGGATTCCGATGCCTACCTCACCATTCAGCATCAGGTCGTCGATCTGCCCATGTGGATCAAGGCCATGTGGGATTATCCGAAACTTGTTACTGGAGGACACCATGTTCGAGATAGCCACTAACAAGGAAGGGGTTGCCTGCATCGTGACAAATATGCCGGCCCTCGCGGGTACGCTGCGGAGGGAGACCTCGGCTTGCGGCGTGCCGATATGGTTCACCGGCTCACCGAACCTGAAGGTGGCCTGCGAGCTTGCCAAGGGGCTGGAGGCCGAGTTCGGTCGCAAGGCCTGGGTGTGCCGCGGCGCAGGCCCGGACGTGTTCCATGCCGCCTTCACAGAGCCTGCCCGCGTCGGAGGGGTACTGCAGGCGCGGATTGCGCAACTGGAGACTTGGCTCAGTGAACACGAAAGCATGCTGGCCAAGGCCCGCGGGGAACTGAACCGCCTGAATCGCGAGGGGTGAAGAAAAGACTTGACGCCTCGGTCTGGACTCCCTATATCTACGTCATAAGCAGCCCAGACCGAGGAGAAACCCGATGCCGATCACCCAGATGCTGAAAGAGGCCCGCGAAGCCGGAGAGTCAACGGTAGTAGTAGCGGACGGAGTTTTTGGCCTGATCTGGGTCGACGGCCGCGAAGGGAGGAGGCGCGAGCGGATGAATAACCAGCGGCAGATCTGGGCGTTTATCCCGTGCTGAACCGCCAACGAAGGAACCGACCGATGATCAACCAGCAGTTTTTCGATGTTTACAACTTAGGCACAGGGAACTTCATCCTGCGAGCCACGCTGCCGACCGTATCCTTGATCTACCGCTGGCGGCGCCCCGCCGAGAAGCGCGTCGAGGACAACGGCCCCAAGGCGACTGACATGTACGGCGGAGACAAGCATGAAGATTTGCGCCTGGTGCCGGTCATGAGCGACTGGCAGCCCTCCGGGATCCCCGGGGAAGTGAACTGAAAACCAAACGCCAATGAGGAAACAGACCGATGGCCTACCGAATCAAGAATTTTGAGAACATGTCAAGCTACCAAATCGACGGGATCTTTCGCCGCGGCAGAGGCTTGCTGGGCGCAGACTCCCCCCTGAGAGAGTATGAAGATTTCAATGCGCCTGCCGCGGCTGAAGATTTGCGCCGGGGCTTGGTGCCAATGCCGCCGGCCGTTGTGGTCGACGAGGAACTGGAGACGATCCATGATTAGGCTCTTGCTGCCCGCCCTGGCCATTGTGGTGGCGTTGATCGCTACCCAGGTCATCACCACATCGTTCGAAGGATTCGCCGAGGCCCTGCGCAACGACGCCGCGGCGGCCGCGCCCAAGTCATGAGGATCGTGGCCATCGAACTGGTCACGGCCGCCGGCACGTGGACCATCATCATCGGCTTGTTTTTCGTTTGGGCTGTTATCGCCTGAAAGAAAACCATTGACCCCTGAGTCGTCCTCCTATACAATTGAACCTGGACTTTCGCAGTTGAGGAGATGCCAATGTTTACCAGAAAGAAGATCCGCCCGTCGACCGTCGACGCGGCAATCGCACCCCTGCTCCAGGCCATCACGGATCTGGACGGGGTTGCCGAATCTCGCACCGAAGCCATAGCGCGTGACAGCGAAGAGGTCTCGATGTTGCAGCTTCGGATGCAAATCGATTCCGGCGAACGCATCCGCGCCGAGGCAGTGGCCAAGGCGATCCGGGCCATCACGGACCCGGCCGTCACCGGAGAGACCGAACTTTAATTTTCGGCCGGAGGCCTTGGTCTCCGGCCGAAGTCCGTCTGGGGAACTGAATAGGAACAAAAAAGTTTCAAATAATTGTTGACATCGGGGTCGTCCGTCCCTATCTTCAAATCAGACGAACGCAGAACCCGAACCGAGGACAAACCGATGACCACCAAGATCGAAGACCTGGGACCCGCCGACGAAGGCATCATCGCCGTAACGATGGACGACTGCCGGGATCAAGGCCTGGGCGACGACGGTACCTTTGATCAAGTTTATGCCGCCCTGGTGTTCGAGGCCGGCTTCAGCAGCACCGACGCTGAGGTACACGCCTATCAGGCGGTACACGGCGACAACGTCTAAGGGAGCGAGGAACATGACCACCAACACCCACACGACACGCGAGGGCTGGCTCGTTGACGCCATTGCCCTCCTGGACACGGAGTTCTTCAAAGGCCGGGGGCACAAGTTGCCCACCAAGTTGCAGGCCTCCTGCGGCTGGCCCAAGGCGGGAGGCAACCGCACGGTTGGCCAGTGCTGGTCGCCGGAAGCCTCCGCCGATGAGACGACGCAGATGTATATCAGCCCGACAGAGGCCGAGCCGGTCGAGGTGCTGGATACCCTGTTGCATGAGTTGATCCACGCCGTCGATGGATGCAAGAGCGGACATAAGGGGACGTTCAAGACACTGGCCAAGGAATTTGGATTCTCCGGTCCAATGAAATCAACCTATGCCGCGGAGGGAAGCCCCCTGAAGGCGTCGCTGGTAATCATCGCCGACGAGTTGGGGCCGTACCCCCACGCCGCCATGACGAAGAAGGACGGCGCCCGGAAATACCCCTACAAGTGGACCCGGCTCATGAGCGAGACCGACAACGCTTACACGGTGACGATTTCACCCCGCGTCATGGAGGAACACGGCCGCCCGGTAGACCCCTGGGGCCAAGAAATGGTGGATTTTGTGAAATGAGCACTCTGATGCAAATCTCGCGCGACACCGAAGGCGTCCGCGTGGAAATGGAGCACGACGATGGTCGCATCTTGGGCGACATGGGCCGTTGGGCATTGGTGTTTGAGCATGACCAATTCCATGTGGTTCCCGATGCGGAAGGGCTGGCGGTATGTATCTTCCGAAGTTGCGGCCGGCCCGGTCTACGTTTCATGGACGTCAACTCGGGTCATGGGATGGGAGAAAAGCTGGGGCGGTTCGGCCCCGTGCAAGTGGAGGTCGATATCTCCGACATGAACGGCGCCGGCTGGGGCGCCGCCCTGCCGCCGTTGCACGAGCGGGGCTGGCCTATCCTGCGTGAGAACGATGGTTGCTACGACGTCGGCGAACAGCTTATGTTGACGCTCGCCGAACGGGTCAACTCACGCCTCGCCGCCGATACGGGCATGTCGGAAAAGGATGTGATCTTGGCGGAGTCGAAGCGCATCCCCAAGGACCTGCGGCGGTACCTGCCCCGCGGCAAAGACACGTGGTTCATTCTCCATGCCATAATGGCGAGATTGGAGTTGCCAAAGGGATCCGCGTAGTCTATAATTGATCCTAGTTGAAGAAGGAATCACCCAGATGCCTCAAACAAAGGGGGAAAGCCCATGCGTAAATAACCCCGTGAAGCCAACACAGATTCAGAACGCGCCGGCGGCCTCCTTGGCCGCCGGCCACTTCCGACCGCAACGCACGCAAGACAAGACCAAGGCGCACCCGCGGCAGCGCAAGCACAAGAAGGACGAGCCCGTTGAGTGATATTTATTGGATCATCCCGGCCTACTTCACCATCGGCCTCGCGTTCGTCGAGAGTATCCGCTGGGCACGTACCAAATGGAAGATCGTGCCTCTGGACAAGACCGCCACAGGGCTGGTCTTTGCTTGCTGGCCGTTCATTATTTTTCTGGCGTTGGTGTTGGCCTGGAGGAAAAAGTCATGACTGAGACCTTGGACATGGTACGCGAGTTCCACGAGGCATTCAGTTTACCCGTGAACAGTTCGCCAACGATGCCCCGACCGGCATCCGGGCCGACCTCACATTTGTGTGGATTCGCGATGGACATCGAGGACATATCGCAACGGATGCTGGACAGAGCCCAGGGCGATACCAGCGGCATCTTGATGCGCTTGCATCTGTGCGTGGAGGAGTTGAGCGAACTGACCTGGGCGCTGGCGAACCGGGACGCTGTAGAGGCGCTCGACGCCCTGTGCGACATGCGTTACGTTGCCGATGGCGCCATCCTGCATCTGGGATTCGGCGACGTCTTCAATGCGGCGATGGGCGAGGTGCATGCCTCGAACATGAGCAAATTGGTCAATGGGAAGCCGGTCACGAATGCTGCCGGGCGCTTCACGAAACCCAGCACCTATTTCAAGCCGGACTTGGCCGCGTTGGTCGGTACCGATGGGGAGGGCATCTGATGGGCGCCGCCCCGGAGACATTCAAGCATTACCTTGAGCGCACACTGGCCGACAGCGGCTTGCGGTCGTATGGGTATAACACGGCCGCCAACGAGGCCGCCGAGGAAATGTGCTATCAGCGAGCGCTGGACTGTTTCAGCCTTACCATCGCGGCGGCTTGGGGTATCCATAGCACGCCGCTGGCCGACGAGTGCCCTCCATGGGGCATCCATAGCCCAGAGGGCGACGATGCGCCCCCTGAGGCTGCGCTGGGCGATGACGGCGGCCCTGGCGACATCTGCGGCCCTGGCGGCCGCAATCCCTGCGACGAGCAACTGTTGCCCCCCGGCCGCGCCTTCCCTCCTTGGACTCGCTTTCCCTACGTGCCAGCAACGGCAGAGCCTGTTCAAAACGATGGAACGGTGACCTATTCGTTCGGCGCGGCCGCCCGAGGACTGATTGAGCATCACCTGGACAGAGTCCGGCTTCACCTGACTCAGATCGGCCATATCCTGGATGCGAACCATGACAAGTAAGGACCATCCCATGGGAAACTTCTTGTCCCGTGCCCGCAGGCGCGCTATGCGGGCGATTGGCCCCACCTGGGACATGGCCCCTCCAGACTCCCAGGATGCACCACATGACTTCGCGAATATCCCGCTTACGAATATAATCTGCGGTCCTGCGCCTCGCCCTGACGACGTTAACCCGAAGGACATGGCCGCCCGGGACAAGGTGCCTATGTGGAGCCTCCCTTCCATCGGCGCCGTCCACGGCGCGATGAGTACCGGGGACGGAATGCGTAAAGGGTATAAGGCCTATAACTGGCGCGACAAGCCCATCAGCATGATGGAGCACATCGGCGCCATCGAGCGGCACATCGCCGCCCTCAAGGACGGTGAAGATTACGTCACCGACGGCATGGCCTCGCATCTGGGATGTGTTATCTCCACGGCCTCTATTATTCTCGACGCCCAGCAATGTGGCTCGCTTGACGATGACCGCCCAACGCCGGGCCTCACGTCGGCCGCCGATGCACTGGAGGATTATCGTGAGCGCAACACAGAGTCATAAGCTTCATCTGAACGAGGCCGCCGGCACTGGACAAGGGTACCCCAATCGTCCGACCATCATCCGCGCGGCGAACCGCGCGTTGCGTTGGGCGCGCCAGCCTCGTAACCAGGGCCATCAACCCCCGCGACACATCGCCGATAAGATGCTTCTGATCGGAGTGACAAACGATGCTTAAGAACCTTCTGGTATATCGATTTCTGATCGTCAACTTGCTGGCAGTGCTCGCCGGCATCGTTGCCTTCGACCGCGGCTGGATTGCGCCGCTGTATGGGAACGACTTCACCTATCTGACATCGATCACCACGGCCCTGTTCGCCACGTGCTGGGTAACAACCTTCCGTCGCGTGATTGGAGTCGCCCAGCAAATGAACGCCGCCAAGGAAGCCGGCGTCTGGTATCTGAAGCGCGGCGCAGCCAATAAGTCTTGGGCCAAGATCGCATGGCTCAAGGATGTCAGCGGCTGGCTGGTCTCCCTTGGGCTGCTCGGAACGATCATTGGATTCAGTTATGCGCTCTCCGGCGTCACCGAGACCTCACTGGGGTCGGCGCGCGGGGTATCCGATGCCATTGGGCCGTTGATGGAAGGTATGCGTGTCGCCCTTAACACGACAATCGTCGGCGCCATCTTTAGCACCTGGAACGAAGTCAACCAGCGCATGCTGAACACGGCCATGTCGTGCTACATCGAGGACTGCGAGGACGAGCCTCGCATAGAGTGGAAGGTGGGAGTGTGAGTTCCTCCAATACGACGTGGCGTGACTTTACAATGATTCTGGTCATGCTGTTCTTCGTGTTTGTGGTCTGGATGCTTCCGCATCTCAACCCACCGGCAAGCGAGGACCAGGCCAAGCCCCCGGGAAACGTCGTCGCCCACATCGTGTGGCCGGACGGAAACATCGACATCGACTTGTGGCTCACCGGCCCAGGGGAAGTTGTGCCTGTTGGTTATCCACACAAGAGCGGATTGTTGTGGAATCTGTTGCGGGACGATACAGGCATCAATTCTGATTTGTCCGGCATCAATTACGAAAACGCATACACCCGGGGAACACCTGCAGGCGAGTATATTATCAATGTGCACTGTTACCAGTGCGCTGAGGGCTTGCCGGTCCTTGTTAAGCTAGAGGTGGGAGTCAAGATCACGCCCCAAGGTTATATGACGCCCATTATTTACACTGAGGCCACGCTCGTCGAGATAGGTGAAGAAATCACCATGGTCAGATTTAAGTTAGATAAAGCTGGACAAGTCGTTCCGGGATCTGTAAGCTATATGTTTGAAGAATTATCCTACTCCGCCTCCGGCGATGGAATGTGATCAATGGAACACGCTTTAATCATCTTCTCCGGTATCGCAGCGCTGTTCGCAGTGTACACCTGGGGAATCATTTGGTCGCGACGGGAGACACGAGTCCGAGGCTTGGCGGTTCTCGGATTCATTATGCTCCTTGGCGCGCTCGGCCCGGCATCGCTAGAGACGCTCGGCTGGCACCGACCGCACTGGGCTGCGGTTCGCTTGGACGGTGACGTGGTGGTCTTATCGTTCAAACTGGTGCGAGACGAAGCGATATACCTCTACGTCGATGCCGGGCCGGGACAGCCTCGTGCAATTAGCTTGCCATGGAACGACGAGAGGGCGCAGAAGTTACAGGAGAAAGAGAAAGAATCCGAGCGGGCTGGGCGTAAAGGAAAATTCAAGATGAGGTTTTCCTACAATCCATGGTCTCCGCAAGTGCCGGTGTTCGTCAACCCCCCAAAAGTAAGACGGTTTGAGCCGAAGCCCGCGCCGCCGCTGCCTCGTCAATACCACAGAGATGGAGGACGCTAATGAACACCATGGTCCCAACGACTCGCCTCCGCGCCCATATGGGCAAAAAGGGCACGCGATTCGAGCAGATGTACATCGAGTGCCAGCCCGGCGACCCAGCCGTGCGGCGCCCCGTGTCGCCGATACCCAAGGGCAAGCGGGAGTGGCGCGGCTTCCCCGTAGTTGCGGGCTGGGACGGCATGGAGGGCACTGTGTACCCCGCCAGCGGGGAGGACTACGATGACTGAGTATCGCTTCGGCAACATCGAGCGGGTCTACGTTGACGGCGCGCTGTATCTTACGCGCCTGCACCTGGGCCGCTTCTTCCTTCACTTCTTCTCGCGCGGCGACCAGGATCGGCACCCCCACGATCACCCGTGGGATTTCTGGACGTTTCCCTTGACTACGTATTATGGGGAGGTGTGGAGCGTGCGCGGGCTGGACGATAGGCTAATCGCCTATCTCGACCGACCACGCGCCAAGGTCAAACGATTCAGGTTACACTTCCGCCCGGCGCGGCACATCCATCGGGTCTTGCATCCGGCGCCGGGAAAGCGTATCATTACTCTGGTCTGGCGCAGACGCAAAAGTCGCTCATGGGGGTTTTACTGCGACGGCCAGTGGGTCCATCACAGTAATTACATCAAGGAGGGCTGACATGCCGGATATGAACAAGTTTCTCGCGGACATGCAAGCCAAGGCTAAGCAAGAGGTCCAGGAGTTTCGCATCCTTGTGCGCGATGCGACCTTGGAGGAAGCCGCGGTATTCTGCACGCTCAACGGCGGCGAGGTCGAGGGGCCTGCGCTTGCACGGGACCTGCGGAGGTTGCAGTCATGAACCGTGTCCCAGAAGTTGAGATCACACGGTCACTTGCCGACCCTGCCAAGAGCATCACAGCCTTTATTGATTGCGCTGAAATGCTGGCGTGGGAGCATTGGGTGCATGATGGCCGGTTTGCCAGTGTTAGCGAGGCGGAGCTAGTCTTTGCCGAGGTGGCCCCCGACGGGAAGTCCGTGACATGGAAATTCAAGTTTCAACACACGGGCGCGGCCAAGGCTTTCAATGAGGGATTTGGGTAATGATCGATTACAAGAACGTCAAGCCCGGCGACAAGCTGCGCATCACTGGGATGGGCGCCCCAGGCTATGCTAATCTGGGCGACATCGTCACGGTCAAAACATGCACGGACCACAATCACGGGCGTTGTCTCGTTATCACCGAGCACGGCACGGAGATTGCGTTCCTCCTTACGTGCGGTGCGCAGCGCTTGGAGGTGGTGGACAAGGACACCGACGCCGAGAAGCTGGCCGAACTGGAAGCGCTGTTTGACCTATGCCACAAGGCCGACATGCGCGCCATCAAGCAATGGCAGGCGGCAACGGGCCGGACCCTTGTGTGGCCAGACCAGACCGCCTTGGTCGTGTGGTTGCTGGAGCAACTCGACGCGGCCGAGGCAAAGATCCATGTCGCCGAGGCGCTCGACGCCAACGTCAAGTTTTCAAGTATTCGATGAAGTTCAGCACGCTCACTGGCGACGTCACTGGCGACAGGCGCTTCGTCTTTTTGGTCACGGGGGAGGACACCAAGAACATGCGGCTTCTGCGGTCGTTGGAGCAGCGTGCGATGGAGTACCTTTGTCGAGATGATGCAACGGTCGAGGAGCAACTTCAAGGCGTGCAAATCTTGCTGCGCGCCGTGGCTGATGGCGCCGAGGCAAAAGTCGCGGATTGCCCGAAGCCGAAGAAATGCAATAGGCAACGTTGCGAATGGCCCCATTGCCGCGACCATGTGGGAGTGTGTGCCTTCACAGTAAATCGTCGAGCAACCGACTGAGGGAGACGTGCCCATGTTTACGACTAGAAATCAGTTCGAGGACGCCCTTCTTGAGGTGTCGTTTAGGGATTGGGCGTTTCACATTGGGCGCGACGGCCACACCGGCGCGGGCGACATTCGATTCTTCCTGCAGGTCCGCGCCACAACGCCGTGTAGCGTGACAAGTAAACCCCATGAATGGGGCGGACGTAAATGGTTTCTGTCAAGGCACATGACGCGGTCAGAGATCATACAGACCGCGCTCATGGCGACGTTAGCAGCGGTTGAGCATGAGGCCCGGGAGGACTTCAAGTACCACGGTAAGGCGATTTTCGGCCCTTGTGCCTAAAGGGCAAGGCCGCGCTTGACGTGAGGGACAGATGAACGGACGTCAATTAGCGCTGGCATTGGGGCCGTACCTGACCTATAATGCTAAGGTGAAATTGCGCCCGTTGATGCAGGGCGCCATGAGCATTGCCCTG
>SDBT01015828.1_pt1 | contig 11976 bp, 11 predicted proteins | sample 2277101 | NCBI WGS metagenome assembly SDBT01 (sample SAMN10404973, study PRJNA504765) | marine sediment metagenome | isolation source: marine sediment core GS10_PC15, 103 cmbsf | place: Arctic Ocean: Southern Knipovich Ridge | collected 2010
TGGCGCTGCTCGATAAGAGCCTTAGCATGACCGTGAGGGTCAAACTTAGGTGGCTTCCAGGCAAAGGGAAACTCGCCCCGCTCTAGAGCTTCTATTACTCCTTCGTTCGGCGGTGTCTTGATAGCCCACACCGAGATATCCTCACCTACCTCGTTTACCTTTTCGTCCCACATGATTACAGCGCGGCAATGTGGGCAATTCCAGTCGACTATACCGAATACTCGACCTTCCCTACCACAAGCTGGGCAGATTGGGAACTGCGTTATTGCTCCTCCGATTGGCATTGAACTTCCTCCTTAGGATGCATTATGTTAGACTTTCTCTTCGTTAGGAATGGTAGATCTGGTATTGACATGGATGTACCGCCCTCTGAGAAGCGATCATATTGCTCTCGTTCCATGTCGGCTTTGATTCCCTCAGCTTCGACCCTGACTACATCTCGAGATGGGTCGATATCTATCGGTTCACTCTTCAGTTTCCGTCCCATCCATTTCCTCATTAGTAAAGTACACCCTTTCTGCTATGTCTACGACGCGAATCTTCATCTTCTGAACGCGTCCATTGACAAGCCGGACTATAATCGTACTCTTGCCGAGCGCTGTTGGTGATCCTTCGGGACCAACAGTTTTAGCATGTAGACCTATTAAGAGGTCTTTCAGGCCTACATTCTCTGGCATCGCCGCACGTTGGGCTAGCTGTAGGGTGACTTCTTCCAACGCTAGACCTGCTCCTGGCTGTCCAGTTGGCAACCCCGTTACTTCTGCTGTCTGTGTTGTTGCGCTTCTATCACCTTTTACCATCTTCTTCCTCCCTTGCGACTAGTATTATGCGACTGCAGCAGCGTACTGTACTTCTAGATGACACTGACAATTCATGAGACAACGTGTGTCGCCCTTGCGCGGAACTGTTGGTAGAGTATCCCTGTTGTAAGGACCAGCAGCAGATATTCGGATACAATCGGGGCAGTGTTCTGCTTCGACATTTATTACCCAGAATATCGTATCGAGTGGACCGAGCTGAGAGATTTCTCCATATTGCTCCAATCCGCGAAGAGCTTGTGCGTAGAGCTTCCCTCGCCAACGCATATATGGACCGAATGCGATATTATCAGTCCTGCGTCGCTTGGCTTCCTCGATAAACCCAGTGAGGTATTGGTATTCATCTTCGAGTTCATCATCGATCCTATGTCTATCATCTGCTGTAAGAGCGAATGGTCGAGTATGGGCTGAAGCTGGGACAACTTCTCCGCGGGCTTCAATCGCCTTGATATAGGCATCGCGCTTACCGACGATCGCAGCTTGCTCGTATGAGTATTTGAGGAGATTCTGCAACGAGTTCTGCAGGCCGACAGATGATAGTCGGCGTTCCTCGTAGGCTTTGAGTGCATTCTGGATAGCAGCGTTGGTCTCATCCTCAAGGGCGAGATAGGTTATTCGGCGTCCTAGTTGTTGTTGGGTTTGCCGAAGTAGATCATAGATTGCTGAGCGCATCCGAGTACGGCCGATTGTACCCTTGGGTCCTCGACCTTTGCGCGCTAGTATTTCTTGGAAGCCAGTAAGGAGAGTAGTTTCCAGATTGTCCTGGAACATCTGTCGACTTCTATCATGGAAAGTAGATGCATAGGTATCGGTGAGGGTGGCAGCAAAGGTTCGCAGGCGGGCAGTTTGAATATTGAGTTCTGCCTGGGAGATCTTGAGAAGGTCAGTAGGGATTGATAGTCGGCGCATTTCTCTGCGTCGAGCTACCCGCTCAGCAGCACGAGCCTGCTCACCATATTTTGCTGTATCGCTTCTGAACGATTCTCGATATACACCATCAGTTAGCCAGCCACCACCTACTAGTCGCTCCTCAGGAATACCCAAACGCTGCACTAACTCCCAATGAGTCTCCTTGCTGGGTCTGCCGTAGTAGATACCACCATTATCAGTACGCACCGCTGGATAATGGCCCTCCTCAGGTAACCAAGGCTGAGGAGGCAAGCCCTTCGGAGGAGTTATTGCTACCCGATTCCCTCGGATTGTTACCCAGCGATCCTGTTTAGCGAACCTACGCATTTCTTCAGGCAGAAAGATATATTCGATAGCCGAATGCACAATGTAATAACTAGGCACTCCATCGTATCGTGAGCGAAAGAACTCAACAGCATAATCATCTTTGAGACTCATAGACATGGTCTGCTCGCCAGTTATAGGATTGTATTCTTCCCCTTCGTACGAGTATATCGCAAAAGGATACATACTCCGAAGCTGGTCTATGCCAATATGGTCTTCAATCGCTTCCCACTCTACTGGCACAGCTTGGTCTATCATATCATCAATCTTCTGGGCAGTGCTTTGCGTACAGTCAATCTCAAACGCATATGCTCCCCGTGGCATTTGCGTCTCACGAATAGGAGTAGGCTCTTGCTCACTCATAGAGGGAGTTATCGGGACCTTGCGGCCACCCACGGTAATCCAACGGGTAGGATTCTCCTGCTTCATAATTTGGCCACCCTGGATGAGCAACTGGTTCACTCTACCACATCTCCTGCTACCATACCCTCATGGAACATTTGAATACCCTCAGGCAGCTGGTCAACCAACGCATCGTATTGCTCAGCGATATCTATCTTTTCATCGTCAGGAGTCTCAATAGCCATAAAGCGAGTGCGAAGCTGGGCAAGCTCATGCAGAGTAACATCAGCGCTATCCTCTGCCATCTCATCCCGCTTGACTACTACTCTTCCATTACGAAACTTTGCCTGTCTCACTTGGGTCAACTCCTTAAGCTGCCTGCTGTGCTAACTGGCGAAATACTACACTTGGCGAACCGTACTTATCGTAATCCCATCCCTCGGGTGCATATTGAGGGTCAAACTCCAGACGCTCGGTTTCTACAAAGCCAGCAGCGTCATATATCTCATTGAGACGCGGGATATCAAAGTGGTCAAAGTGCGTCATGCCTACCTGCTTAGCTAATGCTACAAGTTGCTCACCTATGCCACGCTGATCGCTATTGTTATGCAGGCTTACCCCTTCTCCATCCTGTGTTATCGCAAATCCAGCATTGAGACCCGGAGCCAGATAACACTTCATCTCTTCATAATCGCTCGTGCTATAATCTGTCAGAGTAACCCCGTACTTACTGGATGAGATGCTACGATCAAAGTCTGCTGGAGCTACCAATCGTACCCCGATAGGGCCCGGTTGTGTTTCGGCACCTTCCTTTGGTTTGCGGCTTCCCGTCTTCGGACCAATTGGCACACGTTTCCCACCTACAGTAACCCATCGAGTAACTTGTGGCTGGGCTTGCTTGCCTAATGGTAAAGCTTCCTCCTCGTCAGATTGCTCCTCATCAGACTGTCCCCCGTCAGACTGCTCTTTACCCCCACGCATCTTCTTGCCCTGGGAGGTAAATGAGAGAGTAATCAGATCGTCAATGTTCTCTGCTTCATCGCGTGTAGGCTCATCCTGCTTGCGGATGATTATCTGACCATTGTGGACTACGAAAGTGCCAGTTTGCATCATGCGCTTTCTCCCCACCGTTCTGCGGACTCCCCGGTAAATGTAAAGGGGGATTCCCGAGACTCCTCTTGGCCGAGCACGACATTGTTGATATTGCCCAAGTTTACAATATCATCATCAATAGAGTATGCTACGGCATTTCCCCAGTCCCATAGGTAATCTGAGTCCTTCAATATGTCAAAGCCAATGTCGGAGTCATTCGCGTAACTCCATACTGAGCCTATCTCCCGAACCAGAGGTCCATCAGGATACATGTCTTGGTGTTCCATGGACCAGTTTCGGTAGATCTCGCCGATCTTCCAAGCTAAGTTATACGAGCTTCTCTCACCTGCAGCAAGTATCTCACCAAGAAGCTCAGAAGCTTGCTCAATGTCCCCATCAGCGGCCGCAGTAAGAATTAGAACAAGTCCATTTATCTCTCCCTGGTAGGGTCCCCGCTCCCTGACAATAGCACCCATATCATAAAAGTTCTTGTCCAGGAAGCGGCGGGTAGCAATCTCAGTAAGAGCTTCTCCCCACGAGCGAGCAGGATTCTTCAGATTCCATCCGAGACCCGTTGAATGCATCGTTTCATGAGCAGCTACATGAATCCAATATTGCTGGTACTCTCCACGGGTTTTGCCAGGAAAGCGCTCTGATAAACAATTTGGTGAGGAAAGATGAATCTCATGACTGCCGTAAGAGTACCATCCCGAAGGTGGCAGTCTTCCTCTACTGCTATACCATGAACGCGCAGTCTCCAACTCTGCAACAGTATCATATTCAAAAATCGCTGGCTTGTCTGGCTCCTGATCGCCCAGTGGATGTTTCTCGTAGACCATATCTGAGAGACGCTGGTATGCTGGTGAAGCTGTAGCTACCAATCCCATCTGCTCGAACTCAGGATCAGGCTCTATTTCTATCCACTGATCCTCAGACTCAGGATCAAACTCCCCGACTTGTTCCTTCTTTGGAGTTATCGGAATCCGCTTGCCTCCTGTAGTGATCCAGCGAACAGGATCCTGTCCATCACGCTTGATGATAAGTCCCCCATGCTGAACGCTAGCGGTCGACATCCCTGGGTCATATAGCTTGATAACGGTAGGATCGTCCTCTGGATCAGTAGGCTCCCCTTCGCCCAGCCTGGAGGATAAGCCATCGATCAGAACCTTAGCCGATGCAGAAATGCGGCTCAAGCTGCTCTTGATTCGCTCAGACGGAGTACCTTTGGACTCACCGTTTTGCGCACTCTGAAAATGACTCTTGATATAACCAGCCGAATTCGAAGCCTGAGCAGGCAACCCCAATGCTTTCAGGACAATGAAGGTTGTAGCTTCTGCCTCAGCTTCTGCCTGGGAGGTAGGTACTTTCGACTCCAGATGCTGCAATTGCCTGTGTGCCAGCTCGTGAACAAGCGATATAGCCTGATGAGATACTCCTAATCCCTCGTATACCGTTATGCCCTCGGTACCGATAAACGCACCCGCTGCACCGTAAATTGGCCCGAATTGCAATGGTACTTCCTCTTCCTCAGCATAGCTTCGGGCAGCCTGTAGGAGTTCCTCACCTTCTGGCCCAAGGCTCGGGCGAAAGTCCAGTAGCTCCTCACCATCAGTCTGTGATACATCGAAAACACTTACCGGGTTAAAGTATGTTCTGTACGAAACTTTCTCTTCGCCTGCTTCATCCCCCTCGACAGGTTCTTGTTTGGTCTTATAAGAGAAGGGAGCCAGGATACGAATGCTCTTCTCTCCCTGGCGTACTTGTCGCCCGAGTTTCTGCCACTGCCGATATCCAGCTACACGCCGAGCGTCTGGTTTCTGTACTAGAACCAGTATAGTATTAGTCCACGAGTACTGCCAGAACTTAGCTTGCTGATCAAGCCATGCCTCTATTGTCCTATCGCCAGCAGGAGAGTTGATAGCATCGACTAGCTCATCGACTACCGATAGGAGCTGCTTGGACTCTTCGCGCTTCTTACCACGCCAGGCTTTCTGTTCCTTGCTATTGAAGCGTTTCTTCTTAGCACGAGGCTTACTGGCATGAGGTTCGGTTATAGGTATACGCTTGCCACCCTCGATGGTTATCCAATGAGTAGGCTCTTCCTGTTTTTCGATAAGTTGGCCACTTCGAACGAGCAATTGGTTCACTATTCTTCCCTTCCCCCAACGAATGTACCCGACACTCCCTCGGCTATTCCTGTATCCCATCCGTCAAAGTATAGCTGCCATTCCTGAGGCATCATATCTAACGGTAACTCGGGGGGTTCGTCTCCTGGCGCCCGCTTATAGGGTTCACCTTCCTGAGCATCCTTGTAACCGCGCAGCACATAAGCCATTGCCTCCTTACCCTTAAGCTCCTTCTTCGGCTCCTGTGCTGGAACTGTTATCTTGACCTTCTGGCCTCCGACAGTTACCCAGCGGGCTACTCCTTTGCCCTCCTGCTTAATGATTAGTTGACCACCTCGAATACTAGCCATCTTCTCTGCAGTCTGCACCTCTTCTATTCCAGGCACTGGTAATTCCTGCAATTGTGCTTGCACATTAGCAGGCAGTTTCTCTATATAGTCATGAAAAGGAATCGAGGGCAAGCCCTGTATCCTACAAAACGTAGTCTTTGGGCCCAACGCCCACACTTGCTGTTCGGCAGCATGGTCCTTTTTAGGGATACGGAACTCACCACCACCTGTTATATCTCTTACGCGAACAGACTCAGGGTTCTGCGCTAAGACAAGGTATACAGTTACGTATTCTCTCCCCCGTACGAAAGATTCACCAACAGGTACATCTGCTATAGACACGTCGCGGCGGCTCTCGGTATCTTTTTCCCTATCTGTCATATTCTCCCACAGAACAGCAGCTTGCGCCTGCTCAACGGTCTCAAAACCAGCTTTTTGCACAATCCCAGTCAAACCACTCGCTGCGCCACTAGAAGGCTGGGCTATAACCGGAGCAATTGGCACTCGCTTCCCGCTCACGGTAATCCAACGGGTAGGTTTCTCTTGCTTCCGTACATCACCTTGCGACTCTTGGAGTTCTAATGCCGCAGCAGTCTCGCTCAACACATCTTTAAGTGCTTGAAGAGCGAGCTTTCGGGCAACTTCTTCGTCCGCTTCTGGATATGCTATAGTTAGAATCTCCACAACACGATCGAGCCAGCCGGTAGCGTAGAACTCGCCCTCTTCGACAAACCGCTCAGGGCCTGCCTCAAGCATGACATCCTGGGCTTCACCAAGAGCCGACTCTTCTAATGTGCCTCCACCAGTAGAAGGCTGAGCTATAACTGGAAGAGTCATCGGCACTTTCTTTCCTTGCACGGTGATCCAACGGGTAGAATTCTCCCCCTGCTTCACTACCAATTGCCCATCCCGCACCTCAGCCACCTTCACTCTACAATCTCCTCGTCCACTATCTTGGCCATTCGCCTCACCATATCATCAACATAAGCTCCTACCCCTTGAAGAAACGCTGCACCATTAGGATTAGGTGATACTTTGTCTGCCTGCGCTTCTGTGCTATCCACTGTCTGAGCTTCCGCTGCCATAGCAGCCTTTTGCAGATTGTATTGAAGTATTTCCACCTTCTTCTGCGCTGCTTGAATATCGCCATCGCTTATCGCCTTCTCTATCTCTCGCCTACGCTTCTCCCAGTAGTCCTTAGCTTTGGAAATATCGCCTGTGGCTACTGCTGCAGCCATCTCCTCTTGTTCAGCAAACGGGTTGCCGATCTCAGGATAGATCGTATCCTGTTCCTCAGCAGAGAGCCCAAGCAACATATCGGCATATTCGAGAGGAGCTTTTTCAGTCATTGCCCCTGGTAGCCCGGGTTCGGCTAACTGGTATTGTTCGCGTTCCCATTGGGCTAACTTCTTAACTGGAACTCGGCCCATACCAGTATCGATTGTATTGACATCGCCACCTTCAATGGGTGGGAGTCCCTCAGCTCTGCGCCGATCATTGATATTGAGAACTCCCCGCCCCATATCACCCCAAGCGATATCGGCTTGTTCTTTCTCGTCTACTGGTCCTTCTACGTCGAGCCACTTGAACATGATATCTTCGCCGAACTCAGGCTTGATGATCTCGGCATTGATATAGGCAGCGAGAAGATGAAGGATGAAGCGAATACCACGTACCTGGGAGAGCTCAGCTTGCTTTTCTTGAGTAGTCTTGCGGACATCTACTATCATCCCAATATCCTGCGGGCTCATGCCATAGCACATTGCTTTAACCGCTATGCAATAGTGAGTCCACTTATCAAGCTGCATCTGAGCAGGGACAACTGACTTGAGCTGGGTCACACTAAAGTCTTCCGGATTGATTCCTCCAGCAACAAGAGTTTTGAACTTACCTGAGCCAGAGGTCTTTTCATCTAGTTTACGCTCGAATGCAGCCCTAGAAGCAGGATCAGCATTTCTAAGCGTGAAGACTGTTGGCGGCACATTGTATTCACGGATGAAGTCAATATTGAACTTATCGGTATCAAGCGAAGAGGCAATGATGTACTGAGCAGCTTCGATAGGACTGAAACCATAACCATCATGCTGGGGATTGGCTTGGATATAGACGAGTTCATTGTTCGTCCAACGGGCATCTGGTACAGCCCTACCATCATGCCACCACTCATAAGCAGCATATGGTGGCTGGGGAGTTGAACGATTAGGATTAATCCAGCGCCGAATCTCTTGACCAGGAAGATCGTATAGCTCAGCTATCTTGTCACCATTACGCGACCTGTTCTTAACGATAACTCCAGCATCGTATATGAGAATATCATCTACCACTCGGGTTAGGAGTGCACGCCAGGAGAGTTCTGAATCATTGTTAGGATGCTCGAGTAGTGCCTGGGCTTCAGCGCAATGGCTGGATATCTCCTGGGTGATCAAACGCTCGTAGGTATCGAATATAGTGATGATACGTAAACGCTTACGGTCACGATCCTGATCGGCGCCACCGGGTATCTGCTGAGGTAGCTGCTGAGGCATCTGTCCAGGTTGCTGCTGGGGAGCTTGACCTGGTGCAGCACCCATTGGTGGAGCCTGACCTGCAGCACCCATTGGAGCTTGCTTGCCCAGTCTACCAGTTGGACTAGGAGTAGACTCAGCGAGATCCTGGCGAATCTTCTCCTGCCATTCTTTGGAGACGATAGACGTTTCGAACTCACCAGAGATATTATAAGGGTTAACATTGGCAAGCTCGAATTCGCGCCAGCGGGTTAGCTCTTCTTTGATCTCATCCATATCGGGGACAATTGCCCAGCGAGCTTGATCGACAAACCCGCGGACTGTTCGACGAATTGACCATACGACTGGATCAGTATCAGCAAGCGAGCGAAGGAGAGCAGCTATTTGTTGAGGCGCCCCTCGACGAGGTGGCTTCGAAGGAGTAGTACCATCGAACACAGGAAGAGTACCACGCCGATCAGTGCTAGGTGAGATGATCGGGCTGCCGAAACTTATATCCCGATTGAACGCCTTCATCATGGAAGATAATCTTGGGGTTAAGTTGAGCAGGATTCTATTCCCTTCCTGAGACCTTCTAAGATATAAGCTATAAGGCTACTACTTACCACATTCTCACCACTGATAATCCTGCCAATCCTAACGCTACCAGTACGGCCGCTATGATAGCTTGTAGCAGATTGAACGCTCTTTCCTTGCCCCATAAACGTATGTGAAGACCTTCGAGTACGATGAGGCCAATTAAGAGAGATGCTATAGAGATAAAGCGGATGAGTGCATAGAGCCAGATCATTCTATCGGCTCCCCTTTTGTAAACTCTACTGCTCGCTCGATTAAATCAGCTTTCGTCCCCATAGCACTCAGCTCATTCTCCTTAAGGAATGCACGGAGATCATTGTAAGTCATCACCTCGAACTCAGCTATGGCAATTATTGTCTCTATCTCTTCTCCTGTGTCTGGTGGCATAGGCAGAGCGACTGGCCACTCAGTGAAGGATGGCTGCGGGACTATTGGGCGCGGACGAGGTGCAGATGGTAGAGCTTGTGCAGTACCTGTAGCTATTCGGGCTCGGCGAATACGGGTACGTTCTCGGAAGTTTGGCATAGTTAGTCATCTCCTATATGAAACTCTTCGTAGAATTGCTTTACTCCTTTTCGCCCATAGTATTTCTCGTCAACCTCTCCCGGGATATACTGATGACCAGTAAGAGTTCCCAGTGATCGCTCGAAGTCCTCGAAGGTATCAGCCTCACGTGCCAACTTCTTGCTAGGGTCCAGGGCACTATCGGGAACCTTGCCAGACTTCTTCTGCTTCGTCTTCTTCTTACCTGATCCCTTAGCTCCTACCTTCACCTTCTTGCCACCTATAGTTATCCACTTGCCATCCTCTTGCTTGACCATCCTCTTAATCTCTAATGGTTTATTCCTCGCTCGGCGCCTGGCATGCTCTTCTTTCTGCTGAGCCAAGTATTCGGGGACTTCACCTTCTTTTGTCTTCGAGGCTGATAGAGTAGCCTCGGCAAGCTCATAAGCTTTGTCTGCATCTTTCGTTTCACCATTACGAAGCAATTGGCGAGATTCTTCCATTAGCTCGAGGTAGTGATCATAATCCTTGCGATGAAGTACACCCTTAGGAAGCTTGCCACCTTTACGCTCTGTCCAACCACTTGGTTCAATCTTTACCTTCTTCCCTCCTATTGTTGCCCATCGTCCCTCACCCTGCTTGGCCATCTTCTGCCCACCGTTATCTGCACCCAGATTGCGCAGAGCTACAGTTATCAGATCACGGGAATACCCCTCAAGTTCAGCACCTCGTAATGTAGTGACAACCGTTGTCTTCCCTGCAGCTTGCGAAGCCTGTTCACCTTCTATCATTTCAACCAGCTTACGCGTAGCAGACTCAGGTGTCCAGGTGTCCCCTTGCATAACCCGTTCAGCTAACTGATTAGCCAGAGCTTCATCCTTACCCATCTTCTTAGAACCGTGCTGAGATGCACCTACCTTTGGATTATACAAGGATTGGTCTGGGCTAATCTTCACTTTCTTCCCACCAGCAGTTATCCAGCGATCCTGCTTCCCTATCTTCATAGTTACTCGTCCACCTACTATCGCTACATTTCCTGTATACTTCATCCAAGCTTTCTCCTTTCGCGTATCTTCTGCCATAATTCGTCGGCTCCATGGGCAGCCTCTTTGGTTTCTCCGAATATCCCTTCATCAATTACGTGGATACCAGCAAGGTTTTCTCCATCAGTCTGAACGGGTCGAGCTGCCTCACCATCAAATGTAAATGATACGTCACCCAGCATCGATGTAGTATAGACATTGAACACTGCTCCAGCTACCGCATCAGCTATGTCTTTGGAACCTCTTGGTGGATGATCAATCTTTTTCCCGCGGATTAGCTCTAACTGGCAGAGCTCCTGGATGAGTAGAGGATGATTAGGCAATGCACAGCGGCCGGTATAGATTAGCTCCTTGAGCAGATCGTATGCTTCAGTGTTCTTGTCTACGCTTAAGATATCTGTCCTGAAACCTTCCTGCATCAGTTGCTGGATTGAATCAGCCGATTGGTAAGCATCGAAAGTTACCTGAGAGATATGGAAGCCCCGCTCGCGGAAGGTTAAGATGAGCTGGCGGATTGACTCAAGATCGATCTCATTCTCAGCAAAGTCACTGGCTTTAATAGCGTTCACATAGTCTATTATTACTTTGGAACCTTCTGCGTGCGCCATTGCTATACCAGCTGCATCCCAGCGCAGAGCCAGATCAACATGGATACAATATTGCTTGCCAGACTTGCCCACGAACCAATCGGGCAGACTATTATGCTCGGGTATACGAAGGTCAGGGTCGATCACTGCTGCAACCTTATCGGCCGAGAAGTAGGCATCGATAGCAGTTGAGGGAACGGCGCCATAGTCACGACGGGCACGCTCAGGATTTCTTTCGAACTCTGATGTATATTCTACAGGGACTTCTCCACACGTTTTATCACTGAATGTCTTACCAGAGAGAGATAGCTTGGATGCACCCTCCCACGAGGGCAACGTACGAGCATATATCCCGAGATCAGTTTCTGCCTCCCTCACCTTGCGGGAAACGAAATCATCCACATATCTGGGTGAAGATATCATAAAGAATAGGCTATGCTTCCGCCAGTTCTGGTTACCGCGCTTTCCTACTCTACCTACTAGTGCACTATAGAGCTCTTCAGCTGCATCGTATTCTCCACCAGAGCTTCGTCCCGCTTGGCGCACCGTACGCTCGACTACTTCCAGCCAGGCTGCTTCGTCTACTACTGCACCGAGGATATTCAAGCCGAGAGCAGATGTCTCGCGGGAGTTACCTGGCATCACTGCTATGCCCTTCTCCGGCCAGCGCAATTCTGAAGTTATCTTCTTATCACGCTCGAAGCCTTCCCATTGGAAACAGGGCGCATTATCAATCCGCTGCTTTACCTCGTTGAATACAACCCGTGCAGCCTGATCAGCTGAGACAGAGAAGTTTGCGAAGGTAATCTGCGAACCGGGGGC
>SDBT01015829.1_pt1 | contig 11976 bp, 10 predicted proteins | sample 2277101 | NCBI WGS metagenome assembly SDBT01 (sample SAMN10404973, study PRJNA504765) | marine sediment metagenome | isolation source: marine sediment core GS10_PC15, 103 cmbsf | place: Arctic Ocean: Southern Knipovich Ridge | collected 2010
CATTGTTACTGGTAAGTCACGACCGACATTTCGTCACGCGACTCCCAAACAGGATCGTATCACTTACAGAATCCGGCTATAAGGATTTTAAGGGAAGTTACCAAGAGTATTTAGATTATTATGGAGAAGACTACCTAAGCCGTACCTGGCTCAAGGTAAAAAAAGCTAAGTAACCGTCAGATCTTTTTGAGACCCCGTGGTTTTTAAATCCGCAATTGCTTGGTCAATGAGCTCTGTATGCTTCTTGCTACTTATTTCTTTTTTTATAATCTCTTGGCAGGCTTCAGTTGATACAAAAATTGCCTGACGACGTATATCCTGCAGAGCTTGATTTTGGGCATGTTCGATACGGTCATGAGCAAGCCGCTCACGCCCTTTAAGAAATTGTTCCAACTCTTTTTGAGCTTCTTTTCGAAAATCTTCCGCTTGCAAGCGAGCATGTTCAACAATATCCTCAGCTTGTTTTTGCGCCTGAATATGATTTTTTCGCACATCACCCAGAAGCATTTGAGCTTCCTCGCGCATACGGATAGCATCTTTGATTTTCTCTTCAATCTTTAATCCATGCTGATCGAGATAACTTGAAACCAGCTGCCAAAATCTTTTCCCAACACCTAGAACAAAAATCACAAACGCTACGAGAAACCAGAAAGTTGGATCTGAAAACATTTAGAGCCCCCTTGCATGTAATGCCTTATCAATGGCATTGCCTACAATTGGGTCTGCACATTTATTACGTAACAGGCGTTCAACAATAGTGTGCGTCATCTCATGAGCGGCTTGCTTAAGTTCAAGTTTAGCCGCTTGCTTTTGGTCATCAATGTTTGATTCTGCGGTTTTGATGCGCGACAATACTTCATCAGTGATATCTTTCTTGCGATGAGCTGCATCAAGACTAATCGTTTGCAATGTGCTGAGCGTAGACTCGCTGGCACGCCCACGCGCATCCTGCAGGGTCTGTTCATACTCCTGTCGCAAGCCTTCTATATCTTTCTTGAATTCTTGCGCTCGCAATTGATTGCCTTCAACATTCTGCCAACGCAACTCCAACAACGCCTCAATTCGAGGCACTGTGACCATAGCAACATACAAATACATGATCGAAAAGCAAACAAAAAGCCAAAAAAGCTGGGAGCTATAGGTACTGACATCAAGTTGAGGCATTTATCACCCGTAAAGTATCAATACACCAATCACGAAAGCAAAAAGTGCTATAGCTTCGGTAAAGGCAACACCGATCAAGCTCATCAAGAACATCTCAGGTCGAGCTGATGGATTACGTGCAATGGAACTTATGAACGTGGCAAAAATATGCCCTACACCTAGTCCTGCACCAATCAGTCCCAACATCGCGAGACCCGCACCAATCATTTTCGCTGCACCAACTTCCATTTTAACTTCTCCTTCATTTGTCTAATATTCGATCAAACCAACAGCTTGATTCAGCTTCAGTATATTAAGAACTTCATACTGAGATTGTGGCCTTGTTTCAATGCAAATGCAAGGCATCATGCAAGTACAAACAGGTCAAAACTGTAAAAATAAATGCTTGAATGCCCGCCACAAAAAACTCAAATCCTGTAAACACAACATTCAACGCCAGGGGACCAACGCCCCAAAGTCCTAAAGCAAAGGTAAAACCGCCAAAAATTTTCAAAATTACGTGGCCCGCAAGCATATTTGCAAATAGACGCACAGCTAAAGTTACCGGCCTTGTGAGATAAGCCAACACTTCAATTGGAACCAAAATGGGAGTAATGGCAAGAGGAATCCCTTCAGGGCAAAACAACCGCAGAAAACGCCACCCATGTTTTACAAAACCGATTACAGTCACGACAATAAAAACTGTCATGGCAAGCGCAAAAGTAACAACGATATGGCTTGTATAGGTAAAGCTATAAGGAATCATGCCTAGAAGATTGCCAAGCAACACAAACATAAAGATGGAAAAGACAAAAGGAAAATATACTAGCCCCTCTCGTCCTACATTTTCTCGCAACATCTGCGCAATAAATTCGTAAGCAACTTCAACCAAAGATTGTCGTCTTGAAGGCACAAGCGTTTTTTTTGCCAAACCAACATGCAACAGACCAATAGCTATAACCGTGCCCAGCACCATAGACAATGCCGAGTTAGTAAACGAGATATCAATCCCAGCAATTGACAAGGCAATAAGGGGTTGAATCAGAAACTGATGCAGTGGATCGTGCATAAAATCAAAAACTGTCGTCTATCTGTCATGGTTTCCATTCTAGCAAATAGAAAGCCACACGCAAAGCTCGAATAACGGACAGTCAGACCTTGACATCGACCCCACTTCCATGGAAGCATTAACACCAAGTTATTTAAGGAGAAATCGTTACTATGGGCGATCCCATTTTTATGTTTGCATGTTGTGCAAGCATATCCCTGCTTTTCATCTTGTTGCAGTCTGCACGCCTTTAAATGGCCACAAGCCTTTAGGCTGCTTTTTGTGTCAGGCCACCATCTTCAACCATTTTTTCCTCTCTCGTTCCAGAGTCATATACCTTGGGAAAGGATAAACGGAAGGTAATTTGCTTGTCCGTGATGGCTTTGCATGCCAGCTTGCCATGAAACAAAGTCATTACTCGCTTGCAAAAAGTTAATCCAAACCCCACGCGACCGGGTGTGTTGCTATAAAATGCATCAAATAAAAACGGAGCCTCTTCAGCACTTACGCCACCAGCCGTATCTTTAAAATAGAGACAGTTTTTACTACCCTTCTTTTCAAGCCAAACTGATATATGTCCTCGACCATGCAGGGTAATTTGATCAAAACTATTGCTGATCAAATTCAATAGCATGTGCACAAATAAGTCTTTGTTGGCTTTAATATCAAAGTCTGTACCACCTTGCCAATTTACTAAACTTTTTAGCCCATCTGCAAATTGATGCATGTCCAGCACCTCTTCTACTGCTGCAGAAATTGAAAAAACTTTAAGCTCGCATCTTTGCCCCAAAGAGGGAAGTTTTTGAAATTTTCCAACTTCCATGCGCACAGCTTCTTCTGCTTTATCCATGGCACGTGCAAAATCGTCGGGTAAATCTCTAATTACATCAAATTCATGGGCGTCAAGTTTGACAGAAAGCAAATTCGCCTTTTCAGCCCTTTCATAAGCATGCAACAGAATTGGAAAATGTTTTTTCAAAGAGAAAAGACCCGGCATCATTTGGTAATATGACACACGCAAAATAGAAGCAATTTGATTTGCAACCGCCAAAAAATATTGAGTTTGCTTGTGTGCTTCCTCCTTTGCAACAAATTGATAAAATCTGCTCATGACAAGGGCCATCAGGCAGAGATAAATTGGCAAGAACAAGGTTTGTAGCCCCATATGTATAGCGTTCAATCCAAATATCAAACAATACGCACCAATCCCTACACTCACCCCAAAAGTCAGCAAAACTGCAAATGCATACCAATCGACTAAAACGGCCAGAACAAACAAACCAAGGGAAATTTGTGCTAACCAAAAGGGGGAGCCATCGCTATCCATAAACATATAGAAATTATAAAACAATAGACAATATGCTAGAGAAAAGTGCCAATATAAAGAAAAGTATGGCCTCAGCCTACTGAACCAATAATCTCGTGCAATAATTCCACCACACAACACACCGCCTAAAAAACGCAATCTCAAAGCATTGTCACCGTTAATACCAGGCTCATACCAAAGAAAGTACGGAACAATGTAGTTAAATATTATAAAACCACCAAAGAATTGATTTTGTGCACCGAAAAAATCAACTCTTCTCTGGGACCATCTTGTAAGGGCCTTAATTGGTCGAATCATAAAATTACAATACTCCTCAAGAACAATCGGTCCAACCTTTGGATCATAATGCCGACACCCAGGGTAGCAAATCAGTATGAATGTGCAAGTAACAATCTCTTAAAGATACAGGAACCAAAGATTCTTACATCAAGAATTGCTATACCGCAATAGTATCTTTGGTTTGACATCTCTTGCAAGTAATTGTAATCTTGAATCATTCACAGTTTCTTGTCCCCTTTAAACTTAAGGACTCCTCTAGAAATTACTTTTTGGGTGACAGATGCGAGGAAGCCACACTCGGAGAACCACAGTGTACTTAATGGTACATGAGGATTCGAGGACGTAGCTGACGCTGTAGCTGGCCGCAAAAAGGGATTTATAGAGGTGTTCTTAACGCAATAAGATATTTGTACACTTATGACCATAAAAGCTTATCGTTCCCCAAAGACAACCTTGCTTTCCCCTGAAGCTCTTGAGTTTATCAAGCGCCGCTTCAGTGAGCTTTTAGGTACGTTGTTGTGCCTTGTTGGAATCTATCTACTGCTCAGCCTTATCTCCTACGAACCATCCGATCCTTCCTTTAATACAGCCATCGAGGGAAACGCACAAAACTATGGCGGCAGTTTCGGAGCCATTATTGCTGATCTCTTGCGGCAACCATTTGGAAGAGCCAGCTATATTTTTCCTCTTCTTCTACTGATCGTAAGTAAACTAAAAATTACAAATGTCGACATACAACACTGGGCCCTCAAATTATTAACCATCCCACTTTTATTATTGGCAATTTCATTGAGCTTGGCCAGTCTTGCTGTTGCATTCGGGGATACACCTGTATCCTGGGGTGGGGCCATTGGTTGGCTATCACTACAAAAAATTTCACCATTATTACCAAGAACGAATGGGTCACTTACACATCTGTTATTTGGCGGCATTCTGCTGATCGCTAGTCTGACTTGTCTGCAGTTTCTCTCAGGAGTTAAATGGCATCAATGGAGAACATCCTCGAGTATACTGTTTGGATGGACTCGATATCTTTACAGCAAACAATATGCTCTGCTGCAAAAAATAAATGCAATTTCCTGCCGTAACACCACTGCAAAAGCTGAAGCAACTATTGCGCCTCAACTAGGTGCCACACGCCAGACACAACCCCCAACAACTCCATTTGTTCCAACTGAGGCGATAGATGGCGTTCCACAACCGGAACCCATCGCCGATGAAGAAGAAGAATTTGCGCCTTTAGAACTGTCAACCTCGGGAGAATATCAGCTCCCTCCTTTGGATCTCTTAGCTCAAGCCTCAATCACAGAAAAGAGTTCCCAGACGTCAAAGCATACCTACGAAGCCAAAGCTCAAGAACTCCAAAAAGTCTTGAAGGATTTTGGCATTCGCGGCGAAATCTCACAAATCCGCCCAGGCCCTGTGGTTACTCTTTATGAACTTGTCCCTGCAGCAGGCATCAAGGCGTCACGCGTTATTGGTCTGGCTGATGACATCGCTCGATCCATGAGCGCTATTTCGGCACGTGTTGCCGTCATTCCTGGTTGCAATGCTATTGGTATCGAGCTACCTAATGAGACTCGACAAACCGTGTATTTGCGTGAACTGCTTTCAAGTAAAGTTCATGAGCAATCACGCGCTGCTCTGGCACTTGCACTGGGAGACGACATAGGTGGCACCGCAGTTGTAGCAGATCTTGCTCGAATGCCACACTTACTGGTGGCTGGTACCACAGGATCTGGAAAATCGGTAGCCATTAACAGCATGATCTTGTCCCTGCTGTATCGCCTCTCCCCTGCACAGTGCAAGCTGATCATGATTGATCCTAAAATGCTTGAGCTGTCTGTCTATGATGGCATCCCGCACCTGATATCCCCCGTCGTGACGGATCCAAAAAAAGCAGTCATGGCCCTGAAATGGGCTGTGCGAGAAATGGAAGATCGTTACCGCGCTATGTCAAAACTTGGTGTGCGTAATATTATTGGTTACAACCAGCGTATTTCAGAAGCCAGTGCCAAAGGAGAGTCTCTAAGCCGCAAAGTACAAACAGGATTTGACCCTGAAACGCAGGCTCCTATGTATGAAACCCAGGATCTAGATTTGCAACCACTTCCCTATATCGTTGTTGTTGTCGATGAAATGGCTGATTTGATGCTGGTTGCAGGCAAAGACATTGAAGCATCCGTGCAAAGGCTTGCACAAATGGCACGTGCAGCTGGTATTCACGTAATCATGGCGACACAACGTCCCTCTGTTGACGTTATCACGGGTACGATTAAAGCCAACTTTCCAACCCGTATCAGCTTTTCTGTTACTTCCAAGATTGACAGCCGCACAATTTTAGGAGAACAAGGTGCTGAACAATTGTTAGGTCAAGGAGATATGCTTTATATGGCACCCGGGGGTAGAATTGCCCGCGTACATGGACCTTTCGTCAGTGATGAAGAAGTTGAGCGAGTTGTGGCGTTTTTAAAATCCCAAGGTAGCCCAAATTATGTTACAAACATTACTGAAGAAGTGGAAGGGGGATTTGATGATCTCCTCGGCAAAGAACAAAACTCTGGTGATGACCTATATGACCAGGCTCTTGCTTTAATATGTCGAGAACGCAAAGCTTCTACCAGCTTTATTCAACGTCATCTACAAATCGGATACAATAGAGCCGCTCGTATCATTGATCGCATGGAAGCAGAAGGTGTCGTCAGCCAAGCCAACCATGTCGGCAAACGTGAAATTCTTATTCAACCTACAACGGATTAAATCACTCATGATAGTCAACATTTTAAGAACTATACCCACGCTACTTCAAGATCTGGGTTCGTCAAAACTTGTCCCGGACACCGATCCGGGATCTCGCTCGCGGTCCTCACGTACGCAACAGTACGCTGCAGCCGCTCGTTCGATTTTTCCTGCCCATATCTTGAACTATCGCAGGTATATTATTTTCTTGCTCACAATTTCTAGCTTTGTTCCCGCACAAGGATCAGCTACCCCCGTTGTCTCTACACAAGCCTCCATTGCCAAAATTGAGGCCTACTTTGAAAAGTTGCAAACCATGGACGCTAATTTTGTACAATTTAATCAAGATGGCACGGTTTATAAAGGTAGGTTCTATCTTTTACGACCCAACAAATTCCGTTTAGAGTATACCGAACCTTCAAATTTGTTAGTTCTTTCCGATGGCAATTCGGTAATAAATTATGATTCAGATATTGGAAATCCAGGATACGTATCACTTTCTTCTACGCCAGCTCATTTCATTTTTCGCAGAAACGTCAAACTCTCTGGTGACGTAACAGTAAGCAGTTTGCTTCCAGGAGAAAAAATCTTGAGAGCCACTCTGGTTAAAACAAAAGACTCAGAGATGGGAAGCCTAACCCTTATTTTCGAAAATGACCCATTTCGGCTAAAAGGGTGGATTGTACTGGATTCACAAGGAACAAAAACCCAGGTTATCTTATCGGACATCAAAGAAAATATCGCCTTGGATCACAGACTATTTCGTTTTAATAAAATGCGGTATTAAAAAAAAATCGCTCCTTCGTTTAATGAAGGAGCGACAAGGGTTGAACCATTTAAGTTGTGCAATTTACTTAAATATCTTCCAGCTAAATTTCACTCGGAGCTCTCCAACTTGTGGACGATTCTTTGTGTGAACCGTTGTATCGGTTCCTGAAAAGCGAAAGGAATTTGTAGTTTTGTGGCTTCCGTAAAAAGTATATGCACCTTCAGCGGAAACGTGCAAACGATTATTTACAGGCTAAGTATAACCTGCAGCAGGACGAAATCCAATCAGGAATTTCTTATTATTAACATTTTGGATAGTCGTACCTGCTAGCACCTTAAATCCAGTTACTGATGTTATGGTTTTCCATTCACTGCCAACCCAACCAAGACTAAGATAGGCCAAACCATCTCCCATGATAACTCCACCCTTTAGGGCCGCCCCAATGGACCAATCCATCTGAGTTTTGCTTTGCATGTCAACTACCGCGCCATTGGTTTCTTTAACTTTTTCATCTAGTGAAGAGGCATCACCCCAGATTTCAAGACCTACAACATATTTGTTAGATATTGCCCGGTTCCAACCTAGATGAATGCCTCCCAATACTCCAAGAGGTGACAGATTTGCACTTGATTCTGAAAATTTCATTCCATCAGATTTTCTGCGAGTACTTTGAGAAACATCATTGTGTCCTATGCCCAATGCAACTCCCACACCAGCATAGGGACCATCAAAAGCATTCTTAGCTTGTACAGATGAAGCCAAAAATAATAGCGACAACCCTAAATTCAATACTTTCTTCATGAAAGACTCCTTTTTATTGGTTATATCAATTATTATTTTTGTTAAGATTAATACTATCTTTTTTCTCTTAAATGAGAATTAAATATAGATTCAATTTTATAGAAATTACAAATAAATCAAAGACCTAGCATTTAGCTCAACTTATACCCTGAACTAGAATCAAAATGTTGCGTTTAAAGATTCCAATATTTTGATTAAGCTTCATTATCTCAAACATTTTTTCCGATTTAAGAAAATAGTTTGCATTTATCTAAATTTTTTGTAAAATAGTGTTCTGTAATAAAAAATTACAAAGATCATGGGGATTATACGCTATGACAATCAAAACTGTAATAAAGTATCTTACTATAAGTTTCGTCTTTTTGCTTGCAACAGCTCAGCATCCAGGTGCGTGTACTGAGCATGACCGCGTATTTGATCGCTTCTGGAAAGACAAGTTTTATAAAGAATCCCCAGGATATGTAACGCTGGAGGAAGAGAAACGTAGATCGAGTGCCAAAAGCAAACCCACTCCATCTGTTTCTAAACCCCGCTATCCACGCTCCAACGCCACGGCTAAAGCCCCATCCGTACCTCAATCGCAGTCAAGCGAAAAAAATAAAGTTGATTATGCGGCAAGAAACCAAGATATACTCAACAGTCTACTTTTCTCTAAAAGCAACACAACACCCAAATCACAGACAACTGCGCAACAAAAAAATCACGCCAACGATCTTACTGAAAAGCCTAACGTATCTCTACTACATTCAAGCACAAAGATAGAACCTGCATATTCTGAGCCCGCTGCAAAAGATCAAGAACTCCTAGATTTCCTCATCAATAACCCAATGTTCTATCAAAACAGACCAACAACTGATACACACAACACACAAAATCAAAATGCAGCAACATTGCAACCTTCTTTATACAGTCAAAAGGAAAATTACTGTAATTCAAACAACAGTCAGCCTGATAAGCCAACAAATTTATTACCAGATAGTAACTGTGGAATGCTATACTGTGGTGGCCCTGTCAAACCCGAGGAGGAGGTCGGATCATCTGATACCAGCCGCAAATCTAGTACACTAGCAAATAACGATAATAAACCAGATCCAGATGTAACTCGTATCATTGAGGAAATTATTAAAGCATCCGTTGGTTCCATGTGGTTATTAGAGCACGAAAAGAATCAGTGTACGGAAGGCTCGCAAAATCAGACTCTTGAAAATGCCGATGAAATAATGCAGTTACTAGAAGGCACTGTCTAGTAACATTTGCTGCATGTAGCTTTTCCGCGATCCTATACCTAACCATTTCAGTATCTGAGACTTAGGTAAGATAATATTCTCCTTACGTAAAAGTATGCCAGCACGCAAGCTATCAACACCGTCTTTGTCTGTTGATATACCTAAATGAGCTAACTTTTGACCTCAATCCCATGTATCTGCTAGAATAAACAAAAAACAAATAGGGAGCGGGCTGATGGAGCTTAACGTATGTAAAGATGGAAATAGGATGTATCAATTGTTGCACAACTACGCAAACCTAACCAAACACCGCTGCTGCGATATTATCCGCTTGAATTTTATACATATTTTTGTAACAACACTATTACTAACACTATCAGGCGCAACCACAACTTATGCAAATTCTAAAAATCCACCCTCTCCACAAGTATCTTTCACCTCAGAGATACCTGATGTCATTGTTGGTAAAGAGGACGCGCCAATAACAATTATTGAATACACTTCCCTTACCTGTGATCATTGCGCATTCTTCCACTGTGAAGTTTTTCCCGAAATCAAAGCCAAATTCGTTGACACAGGTAAAGTCCGATTTGTTTTTAGACACTTCCCCCTGGACCGAGATGCTTTAAAGGCAGCTGCCATAGTTTCGTGCCTTCCAAAAATGAAACGCTATATTGCCATGACTCAACTCTTTTTTACTCAAGATAAATGGATGGACCAGAGCACAGAAGCAGCAATGGGCAAAGCAATCGGTATGCATCCAGACCAATGCCAACAATGTTTAGCAAACGAAGAAATTCAAGATGATGTATTGTTGCAACGTATCAAAGGCGAAAAAGCCTTCAAGCTTGAAGCCACACCAACTTTTGTCATCGGTAAGGAAATTTTTGAGGGTGTTCCCACACTGGATGACATCGAGAAATTAATTGCTAAAGCACAAATTCCCTGAAACAATGCAGAAGATATACCAGTGCTGAATTAAAATGTTTAGTTTAATGATCTGAAAATAAATAATTTGATTCAGCCTCAGTATAAAGGGAACGTAACCATTCAGCTAAATCGATATTTGTCATCCCGGGGGCGGTTTTTGTCCAAATCTTTGAGTTACAGGAACAAAAAGCAGCAACCCGAGATGACAAGGTCTGGGCTATCCGAATAAGTACAAGGGGACAAAGCACATGAAACTTCAACGTAAGCGAGAAACTATGGTTAAGTTATGTGGTTATCTGCACCCCTATAGATTCCCACTTGCTGCTTCAGGAGTAGCCCTTTCAGTCGCTGCTGCCACCATTATTGCAATTGGTCAAGGCCTTCGATACCTCGTCGACCTGGGTTTTGGCAGCCAAGCTTTGGCAACAAACCGAGCGCTTTTATTTTTGACCACCATGGCTCTTTTAATGGGAGTTGCAAGCTTTTTACGTTCCTATCTCTCTTCATGGATCAGTGAACGGATTATTGTTGACATCAAGCAAGCCGTTTTTTATGAGCTTATTCATCGGTCATCTGCTTTTTTTGATAAAACCCAAGTGGGCGACCTGCTCTCGCGGTTAGATACAGACACACAACTGATCCAAGTTCTGATTGGACGATCAGCCAGTATGGGTTTGCGTAGCGTTTTACAATTTATCGGTGCCTTCATCATGTTATTCCTAACCAGCCCTCAATTGGCCGGCCTCACTTGCATAGTAAGTTTTATTGCACTGATGCCACTATTGTTGTTTGGAAAACAAATCTATGCTTTTTCTAGCAACACCCAAACAAACTGGGCCAAAGCTTCCGCTTACTCGCTTGAAAGACTTGAACATGCAACCACAGTCCAAGCCTTTGCAAAAGAAAATTCAGTATATACACACTATCAAAATTCTCTAAAGGTTGGCCTTACCACAGCAAATAAACTAAATATTGCCTCCAGTTTGATGTCGGCTAGTGTCATTATCCTTATTACATTAGGTGCTAGCGTAATTCTTTGGTTTGGCGGACAGGAAATTATTGGTCACCAGCTTACATCCGGTACATTCGTCTCCTTTCTCTTTTATGCCATCCTTATCGCCGGATCCATTGGCAATTTATCAGAAGCCTGGAAAGACACACAGCGCGCTTTAGGTGCAGCAGAACGAGTTTTTGCATTACTGCCAACACCTCCTAGAACCAAGCCAAAGGTTCGTGCCATCTCTGCCCCAATCCGTGGCGATATTGAATTTAAAAACATTACATTTTGTTATCCATCGCGTCCTGAAATCAAGGCACTGGACAACATTTCCCTCAACATCAAACACGGCGACACTGTTGCCTTTGTAGGGCCATCCGGCAGCGGGAAATCCACACTTTTTGAATTACTTTTGGGATTTTATTCCCCACAACAGGGAACTATCTTTTTAGATGACACGCCAATCAATACCCTTGCGCCACAGCAATTGAGGCCTTCTTTTGGTTGGGTGCCCCAAAATCCAATTTTGTTTTCTGGCTCCATCCATGACAATCTTAAGTTTGCAAACGCTGAGGCATCTTTTCAAAAAATTGAAGAGGCCGCACACCACGCCAATGCGCTCGAATTTATTCGTAAACTTCCTGATGGCTTTGCCACACAGGTTGGAGAAAAAGGTGTGCAACTATCCATTGGCCAGAAACAACGACTTGTCATTGC
>SDBT01015830.1_pt1 | contig 11976 bp, 10 predicted proteins | sample 2277101 | NCBI WGS metagenome assembly SDBT01 (sample SAMN10404973, study PRJNA504765) | marine sediment metagenome | isolation source: marine sediment core GS10_PC15, 103 cmbsf | place: Arctic Ocean: Southern Knipovich Ridge | collected 2010
GGGTGTAATAATCGACCTCGGCCCGCTCGATGTAGGCGATCTTGGCGTCGGTGTCGAGATGGCGAACGATGTAGGCGTCGCCCTCGTGCAGGTAGATGGCGTTGGGATAGACCAGCTCGGGGGCGGAGATCGAATCGACCTGGCCTTTGGCGCTGTTCTTGCCTTCGGTGGTCTCGACGATGGCGTAGGTGTCGGGGCTGATGGTCCGCAGGCTTACCTTGCTGGCGGCGGTGGCGGCGTCGGGCTGGTGGTAGTGGTAACGGCCGGTGGTCTGATCGCGCCACCAGCCGCCGTCGGGCTTTGCCTGATGCTGGGCGTGGCATAGCTCGGTGGTCATGGGTCCGAACCTTTGTGAGTCTTCCTCGCCGACGGGCAGCTCGGCTGCGGCGCAGGCCAATTGGGCGGTGAGGATGTAGCAGTTTTCGGGGTCGATGACGGCATTTTCGTGGTTCCGGCCGAAAAAATATTCTGGATGTCGCATAAAGTACTGGTCGATCGGATCGTCGTAGGCCATCAGCACCGCCAGCGACTCGTCGCTGCTTCGTCCGGCCCGACCGGCTTGCTGCCAGGTGCTACAGATGGTGCCGGGAAACCCGACGATGATGGCCGCGTCGAGCGAGCCGACGTCGATGCCCAGTTCGAGGGCGTTGGTGCTACAGACACCCAGCAGTTGGCCGGAGAAGAGCTGCTTCTCGATTTCGCGCCGTTCGTGCGGCAGGTAGCCGCCGCGATAGGGCTTGACTCGCTTCGCCAGGGCGGGCGAGGAGCGCTTCAGGTCGTCGCGAAGATAGCGGTAGATAAGCTCGGCCACGATGCGGGCCTTGGCGAAGGTGATGGTTTGGACGCCGCGAAGGATGAGTTGCCGCATTAGCTGCTGGGCTTCGATGTTGGCGCTGCGGCGCTGGAAGGTTTGCCTTTCGAGCAGCGGGGGGTTCCACAGCACGAAGGACTTTCGGCCGCGGGGTGAGCCGTCGTTGTCGATCAGTTTGACTTGTCGGCCGATCAGCCTGCCGGCCAGCTCGACGGGGTTGGCGATGGTGGCTGAGCAACAGATGTACTGAGGTCGCGAGCCGTAGTGCTCGCAGATGCGTTGCAGCCGTCGGAGCACGCCGGCCACGTGCGAGCCGAAGATGCCTCGATAGGTATGTATTTCGTCGAGCACGATGAAACGCAGCTCGGCGAGGAACCGGCCCCATCGCCCGTGCTGGGGCAGGATGGCCTGGTGAAGCATGTCGGGGTTGGTGAGGATGACCGAGCCTGAGGTGCGGATCTTGCGTCTTTGGTAGGTGGGGGTGTCGCCGTCGTAGGTGGCCGGGCGCAGCAGGTCGCCCATCTGTTCGGAGCTTCGGGCGAGCGATTGGAGGGTCGCCAGTTGGTCCTGGGCCAGGGCTTTGGTGGGGAAGATGTACATGGCCCGGGCCTCGGGTGATTCGAGCAGGGCCTGGGCCACGGGCAAGTTGTAGCACATGGTCTTGCCCGAGGCCGTGCCGGTGACCACCACCATGTCGCGTCCGTCGGTGGCGGCGTCTATGGCGGCAGCCTGGTGCGACCAGAGTTGCTCGATATGGTTCTGGGCCAGCCATTGCTGGAGCTGGGGGTGCAGGGGACGGCGCGGCTGGGCATAGCGTGGCGGGCGGGCGTCGATTTGGTGCACGTGGACGATCTGGTCGCGGTAGTCGGGCTGTTGCTGCAACTCCTTTAGCAGGGCCGTCACGTCCATGGTTCACTCCGCCGCCCGCTGGGCGCTGCCGGTAGTTTAACCAAGGCGGCCGGGCCGGTCCAAACGGGCGTTTTTCCGGCGGCGCCATTTGGTGCAGGCGAGCTGTTGCATCGCCGATAACTACGTTGTCGGCGGACCGACGCAAATCGAGCGCAACGGAGTGTCAGTGGTGAAGGTGCTGCTAATTTATCCCGACGTTCGCGGCGACTTGAGGGTGCGCCCGGCCGGGTACTTCTACAACGGCATCGCCTGTATATCGGCCTTACTGAAGCAGTACGATCATGAGGTGCGCCTGCTGCACTATCTGACCGAGCCGTCTCGTGAGCGGTTCGACGCCGACTTGTTGGCGGATAGGCCGGACCTGATTGCGTACTCGTCGACCACCAATCTGTTTGGGCTGGTGCGGAAGTGGTCCGGCTGGGCTCGTCAGTGCTTGGCGGAGGTGCCGCAGGTCTGCGGCGGCGTTCATCCGACATTGAACCGCGATACCAGCCTGTTGACGTCGGATTTGGACGCGGTCTGTGTCGGCGAGGGCGAGTGGGCGATGGTCGAGCTGTGCGATGGTCTGGAAGGCGGGCATTGGCTGGATAATGGTATAGCCAACATGGCTTATAAAGACGGACGGGGGCGAGTGCACGCCAACCCGGTGCGTCGGGCCATGAGCGGCGAGGGGCTGGATGTCATGCCCTATGCCGACCGATCTTTGTTTGACGACGCCAAGATCTGCGATCCGAATCGGCCGATCGTGATGGCCTCTCGCGGCTGTCCGTACAGTTGCAGCTACTGTTGCAACCGCGCTCTGCGCGATCTGCTGGGCAACGGCCAGGCGGTCCGCCTCCGCAGCGTCGATAACGTCATCGGTGAGATCGAGCACCTGCGGCGGAGTTTGCCGTCCGTTGATGGCATCCATTTCGACGACGACATTTTCGGTTTGAAGCTGGATTGGCTGCGCCACTTTGCCGGGGCTTATCGAGTGCGGATCGGCCTGCCGTTTAGCTGCAACGTCAGGCCTAATCTTGCCACCGAAGAGGTGGTGCAACTGCTGGCTGAGGCGGGCTGTGACCAGGTGGCGATGGGCGTGGAAGCGGGCAACGCCAAGCTGCGCACGGAGCTGTTGAATCGCAGCATGGACGATGAGCTGCTGGTCCGAGCGTTCGGGCGCTTCGAGCAGGCCGGCATAATCGCCCATTCCTACAACATGGTGGGCCTGCCGCACGAGACGATGGCTCAGAGCCTGGAGACCGTCAAGCTCAACGCCAGGTTGAAGCGGCGGTGGCGGATGGACGAACTGCGGGTGACGATTTTCTATCCCTATCCGGGAACCGCTCTCTATGGCGAAGCCCGGCGGTGCGACATGCTGACGGGCAAGAACGTCGTCCATTATGCCGATGACACCACGCTGAAGCTAAAGACCATCTCGCCGGAGCAAATCCGGTTCGTGGCGCGATATTTTCGGATCCTGGTAGTGGTCTATCAGAAATTGTTGCGTAACGGGGGCCAACCGGCTCGCCTGATCGGCAGGCTGCTAGACCGGTTTCTGCTGTCCAAGCTGGCCGAAAAGGCGATCTTCCCTTTGGCCAACGGCATCTACCCCTTGGTGGTCAAGGCTGTGCGGTGGCTGAGACTCTACGACAAGCCGGGGGCGGCCTGACTTACCGGCGAACAGGTCGTCAGGGCTGTTGAATCATCTGCTCCAAAGCATCGTCAAACAGAGGGCACAGATCAGACCAGGCAAACCTGGCCACTAAGCGGACCCCGCGGTCCGGATCGCCCTGCCATAAATCGCCGTTATGCAGGCGCCTTGCCAGAGCTGCCAGCCGATCGGCCAACTGACCGGCCGTCCCGTCGAAAAAGAAGCTGTCCGTGCTCGGGGTCTGGTCAAGACCCAGTATCTCCGGATAGGCCAGGCGTCTGGGCAGCAGGGGATAGGCTCCGGCGGCGACGGCCTCGACCACGCTGATACCGAAAAACTCGTGCTGGGCGGTCGAGACCATGACGTCCGCTTCGCACAGGGCGGCGCGATATTCGGTGCGGGTGTCTTGGTAGCCCCAGCGATCGATGTGAGCGGCGAAGCGGTCCTGAGCCCGGGCGAAAATCGGGGGGATCTGGCGGAAGCGCTGGCCGATGGCGCTGACCCGAAAGTCGATACCTTGAGCCTGAATAATTTTAAGGGCCTCGAAGAACGTCTCCGGGTTCTTGTCGTGTTCCCATCTGGCGGCCCACAGGATGCGGATGGGTCCGGGGGTTCGTTGGCCGCGAGGAGGAAACTCCTCGATTCCCGGCGGCCTGACACAGCTCTTGGCGGCGATGCGTTCGACGGCGTCAAAGGGCTGGTGGTCCGGCATTTTCCTGAGCAGGACGGGCAGAGCCTGTAGAAACGAGTCGCGATGGAACGCCGAGTTGAACCACACGCCGCCTGCAGCCAGGGCGGTGGTCATGTTGGTAAGGGCGAAGTGGTAGTCGCGCTCGCTCTCGTGGCTGACCGGGTAGGTCAGTTGGTTCTCGTGGAAGTAGGCCACCGACGGCAGCCGCTGCACGGACGGCGGCGCCAAACCTACAAACTCAGCCAGGTTCAGCATGTCGGACGCCAAGAGCAGATCCCACCGCTGGCCGTCCGCGGTGCGCTGGGCAACCGCATCGGCCATGGTGACGGCTGCATGGCGCATGCGCCATTTCCACTTGTACGCCGGCAGGTGCAGCACGGTCCATGAGTGCCGGCTGCGAGCCGACCATCCGTCAAGGAAGGCCCGATGGCTTCCACCGTAGTATGGCTCAAGGGCGAGGATGTTCATGGGCCACCATCCCTGACGTCGGCGGATCGGCGCAAAGGCTGCGTTACCAGCGGTCGGTGCGGAAGGGCGCGGCGGGCAAGCCCTGGTCGTTGGTCAGATTGGGTCTGGCCAGCCTATGCCAGCCGAATCTTGCGGCGACGGGCTTGGCGACCTTCTCGCTGGCGACCAGAACCGTCTTACCGTCGATTATCGCGTTGGCGCCTACGAAAGCCTTATCGTCTCCGGCGACCTGGAACCACGTCAGCGGTTTGCCGTTGCGCGACTTAAGTGCGTCGCCGACGTGGTCGAAGCTGATGCGTATTTTGCCACCCTCGATAGCCATCGACTTGTAGAGCGGCCCCGAATAGACCAGGTCGGCGTGCCCATAAGTCTTGGCCAGGGCCCAGAGGGCCAGTCGCTTGCCGACGTCCTGCTTGTTCTTGGGGTGGATGTCGTCCGACTCGCCGATGTCGATGGTCACGGCCATGCCGGTGTTGGGTATTGCCAGGCTGGCTGACTGGGCCTCCCAAAGCTGTGGCAGTATGAGCGGGCTTTGTCGGCCGTAGCGATAGGGTGCCAACTGGACGAAGTAGAACGGAAACTCGCCCTGGTCCCACACCTTTCGCCAGCCGCTGATCAGGGCCTTCATCTTGTGGTGGTATGCCATTGCCTCGCCGACGTTGGCTTCGCCCTGGTACCAGATGGCGCCGCGGATTGCCAGCGGAACGAGCGGGTGGATCATTCCGTTGTAAAGGCTCGTCGGCTGCTGCCGGTCGGAAAGGGGATGGTTGGGGATTGGCACTGCGGCGAGGGGCTGGCCATGGGCCAACGCCTTGCGGATGTCGGCGAGCCAGGCGTCGATCTGGTCAACTGAGTCGGCGAGCTGCTTGCGGTAGTGGGCGTTGATCTGTTCGACGTTCTTGGAGATGTGCTGCAGCTCGGGTACGGCGGCGAATCCTTCCGGTGGTGTCCACGGCTCGATGCGCGTTCCGTCCCAGCTAGAGTTGACCAGTCCCACCGGGACGCCGAGCCGGCTGTGAATCTCGCGGCCGAAGAAGTAGGCGACGGCGGAGAATTGCTCGACGTTCTGCGGTTTGCATATTCGCCAAACGCCCTGCACGTCGCTGACCGGCAGACCCGTCGCCAGTTGGAGCACGTCGAAGGAGCGAATCTCGGGGTAGTCGGCAGCGGCGATTTCGGCGGCTGCGTTCTTGGAGTCTTTGACGCGCATCTGCATGTTCGATTGGCCGGAGCACAGCCAGACCTCGCCGACGAGTATGTCGGTCAATTCGATGGTGTTTTCGGCGGTGACCGTCATACGGTAAGGCCCGCCGGCCGACATGGGCGGCAGTTTGACAAGCCAGTTGCCTAGCGCTGTGTCGGCTTTGGCTGTTGCTTGGTTGGGGCCCAGCTTGACGGTTACCCGCTCGCCGAGATCGGCGAACCCCCAGATCGCTATGGGCATGTCGCGCTGCACTACCATGTGCTCGGCAAATATGTGTGGCAGTCTGACGTCGGCCGCCGCGGGACGGGCGCTAGCTAACACAGCGATCGAGATGCTGACGGTTACGGCGGCGATCGAACGGGTCTTCTGGCTCATATTGATACCTCCTGTCCTTGCTGGCCACGTACGCAAACTGTGATGAGGCTACCGGCAACGGAGGGCGGTTGAAAGTGCCCGCCTTGTGGGTTTTGGCTGTCTCGGCCATTACGGCGGGCCGCAGAGCCCGGCGGCCGGAATATTTGGTGTGCCGTGTTGCAACCCCGGCGGTCGCGGGTTAGGCTGCGCCTATGAGCAAGCCAGCGCTCAGGGACATTAAGTGTGAGGTTTGCGATTATGCGTTCAGCCGGTCGGCGTGGGAAGAGAACCAGGGCTATTGCCCCAACTGCGATCAGCCGATCGGCAAGATGGCGCGGGAGAGTATGAACCTACCGCGAACCGACATGCCCGAAGAAGAGCCGCCCGAGCCCGGGGTCGGTGACGACCCGTTGCGCCCGGACTCGCCTGAGGAGTAGTCGCCGCGGGCGGTCGACTCTTTCGGTAGCAAGCCGACACATCATCACTGGATGGGGAGCCCGGATTATGAGCGTCACCGTTACTTGGTTGAACCATGCCTCGTTTCGTATTGAGTCTGGCCGGACGGTGTACATCGATCCGTGGAAGCTGCCTTCGGGCAGCAAGAAGGCCGACCTGATCATCGTCAGTCACTCGCACTACGACCACTGTAGCCCGAAAGACGTCTCGGCGATCCGCAGCCCGCAGACCGTGGTGTTGGCTCCGCCGGACGCAGCCGCTCAGCTCGGCGGCGAGGTGGTCGAGATCGCCCCGGGTGACAGGCACGAGTCGGGCCCGGTGGTGGTCGAGGCCGTGGCGGCATATAACCCCGCCAAGCAGTTTCATCCGCAGGCCAACAACTGGGTGGGCGTGGTTGTCGAGTTGGACTCCAAGCGAATTTACTACGCCGGCGATACGGATCAGATACCGGAGATGGCTGATGTGGGCCAGGTCGATCTGGCCTTGCTGCCGGTGGGGGGCACCTACACCATGAGCGCCGCCGAGGCGGCGGCAGCCTGCAAGCTGATCAAGCCCCGGCGGGCGCTGCCCTATCATTGGGGAGACATCGTCGGAGCGATCAGCGACGCTGAGGTCTTCGCGGAGCAGGCACCGTGTTCGGTAACAGTGTTGCGCCCGGGCGAGTCGCTCGAGTTGGGGTGAGTCTCACGTGTGGCGGGCGGCGATCGGCGGGTTCTTGCTGCTGCTGACGGCGTGGCCGTGGCGGACGACGGCGTCGATGATGTCCTGTCGGCTCAGGGCGTGGCGCGGGGTGCAGTTGGCGTAGAGCGCCGAGAATATTTCGATGGCCTGCAACGGCCCGTGCATTTCGAGCAGCTCTGCGACGAACAAGTCCAACCACTCGGCCAGGTTGCGATAACGGCGGTCCTTGTCGAAATAGGCCGGGTTCTTGCCGGGAGCCACCCACTTGCCGCCTCGACGGACGAAGCGTGCCCGCCTGGTAGGCCGCCATCCGGGGGCCGACTTGTCGCCGACGAACTCGAAGCTCTCGTCGGTAAGCTGATATTGCACCACGTCGGGCGGCACGTTGTGCTGGAAGACCAGCACGTGCCCGTCGATCTCCCAGTAGTAATCGTGTCCTTCGGCGAAACGCTGGGTGTCTATCACGCTGATGACAATTGCCGGGACTCCACCGTGCCGGCCGGTGCGGCTGTGAGCGAAACTAAAGGGTATCTTGGTGGACTTATCCATCCAGACGCCCTTGAAGTGGGCAAAGCCGTGCTTGCAGATCAGCTCGGCCCGCTCAGCCGTCGTGCCGTGCCACATCACCAGGTTGTGGTCTCTCGTTTGTTCGTAGAGGGCGCTGCTCGGCGCCCCGTGGCGCGTGACGAAATCGTTTAGCGATAGTTTTTGGTCGCGGCGCTGCTGGACCTCGTAGGCTTGGGCGGTGAAGGTCAGGTCCCACCCGGCGTGCGAGCCCTTGACGAAGGGCAATTCGCCCAGCCTTCGCCGCATCCGACGTAACCGGGTCGTCGCATCATCGGATCTGTCCGGGCGCTTTGCTGCCATTATCCACGTGCGGCGGTCACCAGCAGTTTGACCAGATCCGGGTCCAGGCGGTTCTCGCACCTATGGTCGTGTTTGATGCCGGTGCCGACGATAACGCCGTCGGCGGCCTCGAGCCATTCTCTAACGTTCTCGACCGTCACGCCGCTGCCCACCACCACCGGCCGATCGGGCACCACGTGTTTGACGGTGGCTAGGTCTTCGGGCAGTACGGCCTGACCGGTGGCCGGCCCGGTGACGATCAGGGCGTCGGCCAGGGCGCGATAGGCCGTCTCAGCCGCCGCTGACGCCAGGTCGGTCGCCAACAGCGGCTTGGCGTGTTTGACGTGTACGTCCGCCAGGATCAGCACCTCGGCGCCCAGCTCACGGCGGTAGCGGAGGGTGTCGGCGGCCTGGCCTTGGATCAGGCCCTGATCAGTGGCGTAGACGCCGGCATGGATGTTAATGCGAACAAAGCGGGCCCCGGCTGTGTGGGCAATAGCCACGGCCGCGCGGGCGTCGTTACGCAACACGTTGACGCCCACCGGGCAGTCCACCGCCCGGCAGACGCGTTCAACGACCAGGCACATGGCCGCTACTGTGTGGGGCGGCACGTTGTCGGCGAAGAAGGGCCGGTCCCCGAAGTTTTCCACCAGGACCGCATCAAATCCGGCGGCCCGCAGCAGTTGTGCTTCGGCGACGGTCTGTTCGATGATCTGTGGTATGCTCAGACGGTTTTGCACCGCCCCGGGCAGCGGCGGCAGGTGCACCATGCCAACCAGAACGGCCCGCCGGCCGAAAAGTGTGGTCTGCGCGTTGCTGGCGTGGCGCGCCCGGGTCATGTGTCCTTGCGGAAAACAGCTACTACATCGTCAATGGGAACGACGAACAGACGGTTGTCGCCCTCGAAATCCACCGGGATGGCGTTCTTGGGATTAAACAGCACTCGATCGTACCTTTTGAGGGGTAGATCCTCGTCGTTCTCGATCTCGGCTGAGACCGCGACCAGCCGCCCGGTGATGGTGGGTATCTCGATGTTGTCGGGCAGTTGTATTCCGCCCCTGGTCTGCTTCTTGTCCTCGTCTTTGCGGATCAGCACCCTGGGGCCGATCGGCTCGACGACTTGCAGCGTAGCTGAGCGTTTTCGTTGCCTTTTTTCATCCATGTGACGAGCGTCCTTGTGCCTCGCACCATCTTAGCAAACTGCTGACAATATACTATATCCCTCGCGGTTCTTAAAGGGCAACGGTTCGGTTCCGGTCGATGTTGTGGTTCACCTGGTGGTATCGGCGGAGCGGTAGTATATCCGGAACGTCTCAGCCGAGGCCCTGCTCACCTGATAGTACCCGTTCGGGGGTATCATCTCCAGTTGTGCCGCGTATCGCTGCTGTTGGTGCTGCGACGTATGCACGTCGGGGATGGCCGAGAGGGTGCGAATAACGGCCGCCGCCAGCAGCGCCTGCCCTTGGATCGCCGCCCGGTCAAAGGGCCGCCGGGACAGGTAATCCAACGCCGTTCGCAGCGCCCCGACCGGTCCAGCCTGATCGGTGGCAGCGAACCGCCCGGGCAGCTCGGCTTCAAACTCGGCCGACCGCCTCAGGCGATTGCCCCAGCGCCGCAATTGCACCGTTGCTCGCATCCTGCCCTGCACTTGGCCCGTCCCCGCCAGCAGCAGCACCAGCGCCTGGTACCGATCCTGTCCCATGCTTCTGTCGTGCTTGTAATGGACTAATCCAGCCGGTCCGGCGTTGACGGGCTTGGGCATCAGGCGGGCGGCATTTTCGGCCGAGGTCTGGCCGAGCACGATCCGCCCATAGCTCTGCTCGACCTGCCACGAACCGCACCCGCCCACCAACAGCAGGCCCGCCGCAAATGTCAGCAACGTTGCAGCTCGTCTTGCCGGCCGGGCTCTTGTCATTGCCAGCTCGCCGGTCAGAGCAGTTCTGAACGTTGCCACGCCGGTCATGCCCTATCACCTTCTGTCCTGTCGCCAGCGGGTCCTGTCTGGCGAGCAGCGCGTGGTCACGCCGCCTGGCTGGTGATACTAGCGTATACCCGGCGGTCATGGCAACGATCGTGCCCGTCGTCGGCGACCGGTCGGTGTCGATTGCGGGCTGGCCGCAGCCGACCTAAAATCTCGGTCCGATGTCCCGCGTGGCCCGGATATGTACTGTGTTGGCGTTGCTGGCGGTTGCCGCCATGCTCACGGCGCTATATGTGCTGGCGGGGTGGTACGGCTGGAAGGGCGCGCCCGACTTTGAGTTTCTCTACCGCGCGGGGCTCCACATCCGCCATCACGCCGCACTGGCCCCAGCCGGCGACGTGGGATACCTGCCGTGGTACCTGCCTGCGGCCTCGCGCATGTTCGTGGGTTTGGCCATGTTGCCCGGCCCTTTCGCGGGTTTGGCGTGGGCGACGCTGAATATTGTCATGCTGGTGACCATCCTTCGCTGGTTCGGCCGACACTTCAACGAGGCGCCCGCCGGACACTGGTATGCCAGCCAGCTTATTCCCTTTCTGCTGACCTTCCCGTACTGGATATACCAGTTCCGGCTCAACCAGATGACCGTTCTGGTACTGCTGCTGTGCGTCGGTTCGTTTTTGCTGTGGGAGTCGGGGCGTCGGACGATCGCGGGGCTGCCTCTGGGGCTGGCTATCCTGATGAAGACTACTCCCGTTATCCTGATCGGCTGGCTGGTGCTGAAGCGTCAGTGGCGGACGGCCGGGGCGGCTGTGGTCACCTGCCTGCTGCTGGGACCGGTGTGCGACGTGGCGGCGTTCGGTGCGTCGAATACTCTGAAGTATTATCACCAGTGGTATCAAGCAGCCGTTCGCGACGGCTCGCACCGTCATTTCATCATGGCCCAGCAGGAGGTGGACCATCGCAACCAGGCGGTGGGGGTAACCATGGCCCGTGTTTTGCACCCGGTGGACTGCCGCATGCACTTCTGGAACGACCCGCGCATGTCCACCATTCGTTCACGCTCGTTTACCGTGAACCTGGTTGATCTGCCGCTGGCGGACGTGGCCGATCTGTACGGTAAGTTTGCCTTGCTGATCGTGGTTCTGTTGGCGTTTGTGATGCGCCGGCCGGCCAAGCTGCTCAACCGCTCGCAGTTGCGGCTGGAATGGGCTGTCGTTCTGCTGGCCATGATGTGGTTCATGCCGGTGCTGAGGCTTTATCACTACGCCTGGGGCTATCCGCTATTGGCGATGCTTTGCAGCCGGCAGCTTCGGCGCCAGGCCGGTATTAGCACCAGGCTGGCCGTGGCCGTTGTGGTGCTTTGGGTAGCGCCGATGGTCGTGTTGGACTCGCGCCTGCTACGGTGCTTCGGACCGATAGTATGGGCGATATTCCTGATAGGGGCGCTGGTTTGTGCAGCCATGGTGGCGCGGCAGGATCGCCCGAGTATTGGCGGCGCCTCCGCAACCGCCGAGCCCGCGCCGTTAAGTGATCATGTCTGAGCAGCCAGGTTTGCAGATTTCCCGGCCCGTAGCCATGCGAATCGTGGTGACGCTGGCCGTCTGGGCGGCAGCGTCGCTGGCGGCTGTCTCCATCGTCCGGGCGGGCACGCTCAAGTACGACTTCCATCACTTCTACACCGATGCCCGCTATCTGATCGAAACGGGCCGGCTAAACACCGCCGATCATCTGCCGGCCGAGCGGGGCGGTCCGCACCTGCCCTGGTATTTGCCCGTCGCCACCATAGCGTTTGTCCCCTTCGCGGCGTTAGGTCCGTGGGTCGGCGGGGCATTATGGTCTCTGGTCAACCTGGCGTCTCTTTGGGCGGCGATCCGGCTGGTGGGCATCAGGCTGGTCGGCTTGCCTCGCCGTGATTGGCTCTTGCACCAGATGCTGCCCGTTTGTTTGTGCGGCGCGGTCATCTACGAGCACGCCCGTTTCAACCAGCTAGGCGTGGTGGTGC
>SDBT01015831.1_pt1 | contig 11975 bp, 7 predicted proteins | sample 2277101 | NCBI WGS metagenome assembly SDBT01 (sample SAMN10404973, study PRJNA504765) | marine sediment metagenome | isolation source: marine sediment core GS10_PC15, 103 cmbsf | place: Arctic Ocean: Southern Knipovich Ridge | collected 2010
GCTTATGGCGCAGATGGGCTCATTTGTCCCCGCAAAAAAGGCCTCCATAAGTGTAACAGATAGAATATTTACCCGTGTAGGAGCGCTTGACAATGTTTCTTCAGGGCAGAGCACTTTCATGGTAGAGATGGAGGAAACAGCAAATATCTTGAACAATGCAAATGAACGAAGTCTTGTTATCATGGATGAGATCGGCAGGGGTACAAGCACCTTTGACGGTTTAAGCATAGCCTGGGCAGTAGCGGAATGCCTGCATGATTTAAATCAAAAAGGAGTTAAAACTCTATTTGCAACCCATTACCACGAACTGACTGAACTGGCGCAAAAAAAACGTAAAGTAAAAAATTATAATATTGCAGTAAAGGAATGGAATGATGAAATAATTTTTTTGAGAAAGCTGGTTGAAGGTGGTACAAACCGAAGTTACGGTATTCAGGTCGCACGTCTTGCAGGTATCCCTGAACATGTTATAAAGCGTGCGAAAAAGATTCTTTATAATATAGAGAACAGGGAAAACAAATTAAACGGAGCTTCTATCCCGCCAGACAGACGGCAAGCAGGTATTATGGACGACTATGATAAACAACAGGTACAGCTAAATCTGTTTAGACAACCTGAAACTTTTGTAATTGAAAAGTTGCAACAGCTTGATATATCGAAAATAACTCCTATTGAAGCACTTAATTGTCTTAATGAACTTAAGGAGAAACTTAAATAATTGAAACTTGAAATTGGAAAATAGAAATTAGGGAGAGATTAAAATAGAAATTGGAAATTGGGAAGAATAGTACAAAAGCATGAAGGCCAAATTCCCAATTTCCAATTTCAACGTTCCGTGAACGTTTACAAAATAACTTAGCGCTTATGAAGCTTTTCACTGACCCCTAACCACTGAACCGTGAACTGTGAACCCTGTATTATTATGCTGAATAAAAAAACCATATTATTTAGTTTACTCATCTGCTGCTACGTTCTTGCAGTCTTATGGCCCTGTGAGTCATTTGCAATCACAGCAAAGGATAAATATTTTAAAGCCGAAACCTGTTATAAGAAACTTCGCAATAACTCCCATAAACGGAAATACATACATAACTGGCTGCGTTGCATTGAGAAGTTCCAGGCGGTTTACAAACATAATCCAAAAGGTTCCTGGGCAGCGGCCGGTCTATACATGTCGGGGGAGCTTTATGGTAAGCTATACAAATTTTCATCAAGAGAGTCAGACAGGAAAGAAGCTATTGATATCTTCGAGCGCATAATAAAGCAGTTCCCAAAAAGCAAATACAAGGGTAAAGCTATAAAAAAGATTCGTGTTCTTTCACCCCCTCGCCCTCCTGAGAAAAAAAAGCTTAAAAAAGATATTAAGCCATCCAAAACAAACAAAGTCGTTACTATAACCGGCCTCAGATACTGGTCCAATCCAAGCTATACTCGAATTGTTATCGATGCGGATAAAGATACAACATATAATCACAGACTGCTGAGAAAAGACCCTTCAATTCACAAACCTAAAAGACTTTATGTGGATTTGCACAACAGCAAACTCGGAGATGGTATAACAAAGAAGATTCCCATACATGACGATTTGCTGAGTGATGCAAGAGCCGGCCAGTTTAAAGCGGATATGGTTCGAGTCGTAGTTGATATAAAGTCTTTTAAAACGTATAAAATTTTTTCACTTAAAAACCCATTCAGAATTGTCATTGATGTCTGGGGAACAAAACCATCTGAATTTAAGACCACAAAAAGGGACAAGAAAATTACAACAAGTGCTTTAGCAAAACAGCTTGCACTTGGAGTAAACTGTATAGTTATAGATCCGGGTCATGGAGGGCGTGATTTTGGAGCAGCAGGGTATCTTAAGGGGGTTTATGAAAAAGATGTTGTTCTTAAGATAGCCAGGAAGCTTGCAAAGAAAATTCGCAAAGAGCTGCAATGTGAAGTATTTCTTACCAGAAATAGTGACCGTTATTTAACATTAGAAGAAAGAACCGCTATTGCAAATACAAAAAATGCAGACCTTTTTATATCAATACACACTAATGCTGCAAGAAGCAGGAGGGCGTTCGGTATTGAGACATATTTTCTTAATCTTGCCACTGATGATGAATCCATTTTAGTTGCCGCACGTGAAAATGCCACATCAACAAAAAATATTAGCGATCTTCAGACAATTTTAAGTGATTTGATGCAGAATGCAAAAATAAATGAGTCCAGCCGTCTTGCCGGCCATGTCCAGACAGCTTTGTGTAACTGTTTAAAAAAGAACAACTATGGAAGAATCAATAACAAAGGGGTTAAGCAGGCACCGTTTTATGTCCTTCTCGGAGCTCAAATGCCAGCTATCCTGATAGAAACGTCATTTATAAGTAATCCAAAAGAATGCAAGAGATTAATAAATGCAAAATATCAGGAACGATTGTGTGAGGCCATAGTTAATGGCATTAAAAAATACATTAAGGAAACAAATCCAACTGCATTTTTAAATAATCTTCAACAAAAAGGCGGATAGACTGAAGCTTCCTGACAGCCTTCAGTCTTCAGCCTATCCACCTAAGAAACTCAAGGTCCCTAGCCTGCGTATTCTTAGTCCCAATAACAAGAACTTCAATCTTGTTATCCTTTGTTTTTCTGTAGTAAAGGCGCCCTTTGTAAGCAAATATTACCTCTAATACTGTTTCATGCCCCTTTTTCCCAAAAACCTTTCTTTTAATAGGAACAAGTCGTGGATCTTCATTTAGCTGGTGAATAATCTCTTCTACTTTTATCTTCATCTCATCTGTAAGATCAATAAAACCGTTTATTGCTCTTTCATTAATTGAAAGGTTTTTGTAAATGGTATCAAATCGTTTTTTGATACTTGTATAAGCCTTTATTTTTTGCTTGCTATCCTTTTGTTTTTCTTTTGTGTACTTATCAATTTTTTCCTTCAATAAATCAATTTCTTCCTGCTGCCCAATTTGGAGATCAAGATTTGTCTCAATTTCTTTCTCAAGAGAAACAATTTCCTTTATCATCCCATCTTCATTTCTGCTGGCCTTTTGCATTTCATCTTCCATCTGATTTTTTATTTTTTTAGCTTCAGAAGTAAGTTTTTTTCTATCTTGACCAAGAGTTTTTAACTTTTCTGTATAGATATTTTTCAGTTTTAGAAGCCGGTCAATTTCTTTTTCTTTTTCGATATCATCCTGTCTTGCCTTTATTAAGCCGGATCTGTAATGATAATAAAGTATAATTAAAGACACAAAAATATAAAAAATCAGTATTATATTTGAAAAAAGTATGTTGTGACCAACTTTCAGGTCAACATTCAGGATGAGCCCCTCATGCATGAGGTTATAGTTGTTAGTGGCTATCTGGATTGGATCAGGCTGGAGCAAAGAGGTTTCGTCATTTTCAAAAAAAGCAGGGTATAAGATTGAGCCTTTTTTTGTGGTAACTGTTACCCTTACATCTACACCCAACGATATTAAAAACCTGCTTTGCAAATAGCGAGTAATATTTTTATCCATGGAATCTTTCAGGCTGATACTACCTTGAAATAAAGGATGCGTATCACCGGTATAAATATCTTCAATCTCGCTTGTATATCTGTTTTTTAGGTGGGTTTCTAAGGATTGTACAGAAAATATGTAGAGTACCGAAGGCAAAAGTATACATAATATAACTATTTTAAAAGAAAGATATTTCATAAGACAGGGTTCAGGAATCAGTGGCCATGGCTTAGGAGCATAAGCACCAAGTTGTTTTGTAAAAGTTCACAGATTGCATTTATGCCATACGGGGTTGTTTTGAAAGATGAACGTCCAACATCGAACATTGAACGTCGAATAATGATGTCGCTCCGCTCCTCAAATTATTTCTGTTTATTCATCTTTATCTTTTTCCATTCAATGTTCGATGTTGGACGTTCGATGTTCGATGTTCATTTTTTTAAGTCCTTCCTTCTACCTTCAGCCTTCTAACTTCCCCAATATCTTCCTCGCCTCCTCAGAACCATCAAAACTATCATCAAGGCTAAGGGCTTTCTCAAGTTCAACCCTGGCAAGCTCTTTATCCCCTTTTTTATAATAGGCCCGGCCAAGATGGTAGTGGACGGTCGCATTATCAGGTATTTTTTCAAGGCTGTCTGTAAATTCTTGTATGGCTATATCATATAAACCTTTTTTGAAATAAACTAATCCAAGAGTATCCATAATTCCAGGATCATCCGGAAGTTTTTCTTTTGCTTTCTGGGCAAGTCCAAGTGCTTCGTCAAGGTTGCCATGTTGTTTAACAAGCAGATAAGCAAGGTTGTTTGCAGCAGGAGCAAAATCCGGATTAATTTCTAATGCAGCTCTGTAATGTTTTTCAGATAGATCAAATTTTTTCTGCATATCGTATATTGTGCCAAGAGTCATGTGGGATTGTATATGTTTAGGATTTTTCTTAAGGACTTCTTTGAATTGAGCAATGGCCATGTCTTCTTTTTTATCCATAAGATATATTCTGGCCAATGAATAGTATGGTTGTAAAAAATTTGGATTTTCTTGCAGAGCCTTTTTGTAAGATTCTTCTGCCTCATGTTTTTTATTTTGTGCGAGATAGATCCCGCCTTTAAGATTGTAAACAACAGCTAAAGGACCAGGATGATCTTTTACTATTTCTATCTGCTTTTCACATTTATTAATTGCAGTATCAAACTCTTTCTTAGCAACATGAACAAGGATAATGTTGGTAAAAACATCAATGAGTTTATTGTTTATTTTCATAGCCCTATCAAAGTTAGCAAGAGCAAGATCATATTTACCCAGCAAACGTTGCAGTAAACCGAGCCTGAAGTAACCCGCAGGATTTTCAGGCGCTATTTTTATTAATGATTCAAATGCCTCTTGCGCTTCCTTTATCTTGCCCTGAGACATAAAGGTATTCCCCAGAATCATCTTGGCCTGGTAATAATTGGGAAGAATTAAAAGAATATCTTCACATTCCTTTTGGGCCATCTCAAAGTCACGTTCTCCAAAGTAAATCTCTGAAAGAAGCAGTTTTGCCTTAATATAATTCGGGTTTAATTCAACAGCCTTGGCAAGAGATGTCTTTGCAATGCGCCTTTCACCTTTACCTACGTGTGCAAGGCCCTTGAAATAATGAGCACGCGCAGAGCTTGCTTCTTCTTTTATTAACTGGTCAAACAGTTCTATAGCCTTTGTAAATTCACGCTTTACAATTAAAACTTCTCCTTTAAGCATCTGGGTCGGGAAATACTTTGGTCTTTTTTCAAAAATCTTTTCTATGAATTTTTCCGTTTCATCAATTTTTCTATTCTTAAAATGAAATCTGGCAATTGTGTCCATTATCCTGATATCATCAGGCTGAAGGTCCAAAGCCTTTTCATACATATTCAGGGCATTATCATTGATGTTGATAGCATCATAAAATCCTGCTGTTACCATATATGGTTTAACGTTTTTAGGATCAATTTCAATTGCCTTCAGATATGCGGCCTCTGCCTTATCATTGTCTTTTAGTCTGAAGTAAAAATTGCCGAGAACTATATAAAGGTCTGCATTTTCAGGATTTAATTCTATAGTTTTCTTTAGTTCTGCTTCAGCTTGGTTAAAGTCTTTTTTGCTTATATAGAAACTTGTTAGAGAAAGTCTAGGCAGTGTTGCCTTTGGATCAATATCAACAGCCTGTTTCAATTTGGCTTCAGCTTCTGAAATTTTTCCCTGTCGTGCAAGAACGCGGGCGAGTCCAAGAAAAGCACGGACTCGATTTTCATCTAAATCTACAATTTTTTCATATATGGATGCAGCATCATAGAGATTTTTTTCTTGCTCCTGCAAACCAGCGAGAAGAAAAAGAGCATCAATATTTTCCGGTTCTTTAGCCAGTACTACATCTACTTTTTCCCTTGCCTCCTTGAATTTCTTGCCGAGCATATAGAATGTAGCAAGTTTAAGCTGGGCATCAATATTTTCTGGCTCAAGCTTTGCAACCATTGAATATGCCTTGAAGGCTCCTTGAGGTTTTCCCAGTTTAAGAAAGGTCTCGCCGAGGTTAACATAGGCCTCGACATATTCAGGATCGATTTGTATGGCGCTTCTGAATTCAAGTTCTGCACTTTTAGGCTCACCTTCTTCAAGGTATGTCTTGCCTTTTTCAAGGTGAGCTGCTTTCTTTTCTTCATCTGACGAACATCCATAAATACAAATGAAAGCAATCAAACAAAATAGCGACACTATTTTTAACCGACCCATTATTTTTACCTCCGGGTTATGATATCCTGAAACTTTTGCAAAACGCCCCCTTTTGCCCAAATAGCGCCATAAAGCTTCACTTCGTGCCGGCGTCAGACTCAAATTTTAAGCCTCGAAATACTCAATGTATTCCTGCATTTAAAATTTTCGTCTTCCTTGAACTTGAACAAAATTGAACATTTTTCAAAGGTCTCATCCTTACATTAAAGCAGATTGTGCAAACCTTTCTGCATTATTACGAATGCTGTCTAAGTTAGTTATCAAAAATAATAATAACTTTCAAGAAAATTCTATAGATGCATCAGGGCAGCTCCGGACTCAATTTAATGGCGCGCTCAACTTCTTCCATACTTTCTTCACTGAGTCTGCCGATCTTTTTTTCCAGCCTCTTCTTATCAATGGTAAGAATTTGGCTCGTCATGACAATGGAGGGAAAGTCGAGTCCTCCTTCAGGCATGTCAATATGAACCTTTCCTGAAACCCGATCCCCGACCCCTGATCTTTATATTGTGAAATTATTTATACAATTCCCCATATAATTGTTACGTAATTTCCACAAATTATTAGGTCTATATCCAAAAACCCTCTGAATTTATATTAGCCTTTTTTGACAATCCACATAACATGTTAATATTCATATAAATATTTAAACCAAAAATAATATAAATATTTTGTATTAACATTGGCACTTTTATTGCTTCCTTAAAGACAAAAAAGATTCTGACAGTGTAAGTTTATAAAATTTAAATCCTGAATATCCAGTAAATCCTGTCAAAAAAATAATGAGGAGATGGCTGTGAATAAAAGAAAAATTACAATAGTGACAATGTTAGCGTTTTTAATGTTGCTGGGGGTTGGGCTCACGGGGCAGGCTTCGGCGCTTACCACGCTTCCTGATCCGACATCATACCTTGATCCTACTGACCTTGTGCCCGCAGCGCTTCCTTATGGTGATTTCTACTCATACTCGCTCCCTGTCCTTCAATATTTTTTAGGAAGTGAATATTCCGTGAAATCCACACCTGGCGCGATTAAGGACGGTATTGTTATTTACACAGGTGCAAGTGGAAAAGGTTTGAACACAAACTTCCCTGGCATGGACAATGCCTACCCAACACCATCCGGGACTAATACTATTTTTAGCACAGGGGATGTAGATGACCCAGGGGGTGATGGCCAATTTACAGGAGATACGCTCCTAACCTGGGACACAACGCTTTCAGCGCTGGACACCTACCTTGACGGCAATGGCCTTTACTTTTTCTTTAATCACAATGAAGATAATGGCGCCGCAAACCAGGACCTTTTAGCATGGGGAAGGGTCAGTATCGTTGATACCACCGGAAATCCTACTAATCCAACGATGTATTATGAATTAAACAATAATACAAAAGGTCCACTTGATTACTCTGTTTCGTCTCCACTCATAGCTCCAAATGAACCTACTTTGGACTCCGACGGAAACATTCAATACGATTCACCGGGGATTCCTACTGAGGCTTATTTAGGTGATTACGCATATGCGCCGGGAGAAATTATTATTCCTCCTGTTACTGGCGACACTATCAACCAAAACCTTGGGGCAGATGAGGCGGCATATGCACTTTTTTCGCCTGAGATTAACGAGAATCTGGCAGGGTGGATGGTGGCTGGCTATGACGCCATGCAGATAGAGTTTCGTCTGGCAGCCTTGTCCAACGGCTACGAGCAGTTATTTATTCTTCCATTAGAAGATACAACCCCTGTTATCCCCGAACCGGCGACAATGCTTTTGCTCGGCTCCGGGCTGATTGGTCTTGCTGGATTTAGCAGGAAAAAATTCAAGAAACATAAAAGTTTAGATATTTAAATATATTAATTTTAGTTTTGAAAGGAGGTGCTTAATAAGTTTTATCTGTTTTATTTAATTTTGTATAAAATGTTTTATTTAATTTTAATGATGGATGATTAAAATAAAAAATAAGGAGGAAAAGTATGAAGAAGTTAAGAAAAGTTTTCATTGCAATAATGTTAGTTTTGTCATTTTTATTAATTGGCTCTAATGCTTCTGCTATCATATTAGATGACTGGACATTAGATTTAGATGCGGCTGTAAGTGGTTTGGGTACTTATAGCGGTGTGGAATATCTCAACTTTGACAGTCCAGGTAGTAACACTACTACTATTAGGCAATACCTTGGTGCGGATAATACTTTAAATAATGGAGACACATTTGTTGAGACCGGTTATATGCAGCTTTTTACACTAACGGCCGGCTTCACTTCAGTCGTAGACCTGTATGATGAGAACACATCTACACAATATGCTCTCTTTGCATATTTTGATGCTGTAACTGGCTCGATACATAACTACGATGATAAAGGTACAGTAGCAGATAATACTGATGATACATGGGATTATACTTTTGATTCTGGTTCAGGAACAGTAGGATTATATCTTGATACAAATAATGACCCTACTGATGGTACATCAGTTACCTTGTTAACTGCTGATATTATACAGACATCAGGTGGTTCAGCCGTTGGGTTTATGGGCGGAGCTTCTAATAAAAGTAGCTGGGCACTGACCCTAGAAGTTACAAATAGTCTTCAAGATGTATTTCTTGACAAAGATGGCAATGATTTATTTGATTTATATGGAGCAAATAACTGGTTAAGGGCTTACTCTCAGGGTGATACAGAATTAGATGGCCCCATTTGGGCAGGTTATGACGGTACAAAAGGTGAGAACTTTGTTGAATTCACTGGACATACTGGTGATACAATGAAGATTGGAGTTGTACCCGAACCAGCAACGATGCTGCTTCTTGGCAGTGGTTTGTTAGGACTTGCAGGTTTCGGCAGGAAGAAAAAATTTTTCAAAAAGGATTAGAATAAGAAGAACCAGTAGTTTCAAAACAGAAAAGAGCGGCTAACTTTAATTCAGCCGCTCTTTTTGTTTTGGCATATAGAACACTTTCACTACTTCAAAAAGCTGTTCACATCCTTTCTATATGTCCCATACTTAATTTCTTTTCCATACCCAAACCTCAATAACATAATTTGACCTTCCCTGGAAAAGTTCACTTCTTGAAACAGGGATTGGTATTTTTCCCAAACATCCTGTAAAAGCTTACGGTGTTTTTTCGCAAAGCTTTCTTCTCCTTCAATTTGCCATCTTAGCCAGAACAGAGTAATAGCAGTCATGGGCTGCATTGCGAGACCCTGCCGGGTAATGGCAAGCCATATACGTTCCAGCGCCTGACCTCCTTTTAAAAAATCTTTTGGATTCATCCCATCAATAGTAAGAAGTGCAGAGCCTGAGGAATTTATTATGCCTTGAAAAGAATGGAGCGCAACCATTCTTCCAATCCCTGTCTTGTTCATAAGATTCATAATAAACCATGGGCGGGTTGCTTTAAGAAAAATCTCTCCTGCAAGTCCTGCTTCCAAATTTTTTAGAGGCAGACCATTACGTGTTTCTATAGCTTCTAAATGACTGTATCGTATCATTTTGCCAAGATACTCATGAAGTGATCTGTTTTCTGTTCTAATTCTATCTGTTTTGTAGATTATTTTTGCCAGTTTTTTGAGTTCATCTTTTTCAATAACAAAGTGTATTTTAGCGCCTGAAATGTCGGATATGGATTTTTTAAGATCGTTTAAAGTAATGGATGGTATGGGCTTTTTTTCATAGAAAGTGCGGTTGGTATTACGTTTCCAGATTGAAGCAAACAAAGGATCTCTTGATATCCCATTATGGATAAGTTCTATTGAGGCCATAAGATCATCTTCTGTATTTGAAGGCAGGTGAATAATATTTGCCTTAAGATCAAAGGCGCTTGCTGCAATCCGCATGTTTTCCAAAACCGTGCCGCATGATATAATTGAGGCTATCTGATTTATATTAAAAAATGAAGGATCTGCATCTCTGTCCAAGTAGAGCAAAATAGTATTATCTTTAACAGAAAATTTCCAGGGCTGTGCATTGTCACCTGATGGAGCCTGAATGCCGGCACGAATAATGTAACGTATAACTTCTTCCGAAAGATGTTCTTTTATTGCCTTTACTACCGGGAATTCAGGAATAGATGGTTTGTATTTCCACTTATTTCTTGCAAGCAGCTTTTTGACAACCTTAAGTTTTATACGCTGAATTGGGTTGCGGTTACCCATATATAGTTTTCCCTTACGGTATTTTTGCAAATAAGGATCAAACTGGGAAAAATAAGGAACTGGTTTTACTTTTCCTTTATTGAGTATTATCCTGACTGCTTCAGTGGCAGCCATGCCTGAACATATCTGACAGGCAATGTTTAAAGATGGTCCTGCTTTTGATTCTAAGTCAACCTTAGAAAGGTCCATGTACTTGATATGTGTGGCTCTTGGAGCAAGCCCAAGTGCAAAAGATAGATATTGATCCTGCGGCTTCATTCCCTCAACAATGTTGAAATATTCATCAAAGCTCATTCCATCGTGAGGAGAAAATATCAGCATTGCAGAGCTGAAACCCATTGGGCCGGCTGTGATGACGTAAACTCCTTTTTCCCTTGCCCTGTTAAAAAGAAGCCGCCTTACGTCAAAGGCAAAAAAATCAAGACCGTCAATGACCACCTGAACGCCATCAAGGAAATCGTCCATATTGGAGTCATTAATTCCTTCAGGAAATTCTTTTATTTCAAGGTATGGGTTGATGCTGAGAGCCTGTTCCTTCATTACTTGCATCTTTGGTCTTCCAAATTCAGGAACTCTTGCGCCGAACTGCCGGTTAATGTTTGCGGGTTCATAGGTATCAAAATCAGAAATGTGGAAATTGCCTACACCGGTTCGTGTCATAGTAATCAGGTGAACACCGCCAACACCTCCCATTCCGGGGATCGCCACTTTGGCATTGGCAAGTTTATCTTGTTCCGCTTGAGTAAGCAGGCCGATATTGCGTGAGAAAGCTTCGGCCATGTATTCTTCCTTGGTATTCAGTCCAAATTCTTTTACTTTATTTAAAAAAGAGGTCTTGTCCATTTTAATCTCCAATAATTTTTTTGACAGGATATACAGGATAATCAGGATATAAAAAAAATAAAGAAATCATGTAAATCCCGTTAATCCTGTCAAAAAAGTCCGCTCAATGGCGCTAAGTTCTTTTTAAAAGAATAATAGAAGGCAGAACCACCAGATCACCGATTACAGCGGTTATCATAATTATAGCGCTTAACATGCCAAAGTTAATGGTCGGCACAAATCTGCTCAATACCAGCACCCCAAAGCCAATGCATAGTATTAGTGACGATGAGAGAATAGCTCTTCCTTTAAGGAAAATAACCGTTGCAACTGATTGTATTATTGATATTCCTTCGGTTCTCTTTTCTTTATACTCGGTCAGAAAGTGAATTGTGTCATCCACGGCAATACCTAATGCAACCGCGGCTATAAGTGCAGTCGCTGTATTTAAAGGTATACCTGCAATTCCCATAATTCCGAAATTCAGTATAATGGGAATAAGGTTTGGTATAAGACTGAGACATCCGATAGCAAACGATTTAAGTACAATAAACATAATTATACCGATTATGCCGGCGGCAATGCTTAAACTGTAAACCTGACCTTTTACAAGAGCATCAATTGTATTGACATCCTGCAAGGCCCGGCCGGTGATTCTTATATCTATCTCCTTATTGTCCATATTGTTTAAATATTGCTTTATATTATTTATTATTTGTTCCTGTTCGGCAGTACTGTGCTCTGAAATTCTAATAGATAT
>SDBT01015832.1_pt1 | contig 11975 bp, 13 predicted proteins | sample 2277101 | NCBI WGS metagenome assembly SDBT01 (sample SAMN10404973, study PRJNA504765) | marine sediment metagenome | isolation source: marine sediment core GS10_PC15, 103 cmbsf | place: Arctic Ocean: Southern Knipovich Ridge | collected 2010
GAAACCAAGGCCGGAACCGACACCGAAGATGACTGATTCCACAAAACTATAATCTCTAACCCAGTTTATTTTATTGCCTAAATCATCTCCATATCTACATGATGCAGAATATCCAGCAAAATTCATTCTTTCATATAAAAAATTCTCTAGATTTGTAAACTGATTGTCATCCTGTAGATTATCCATCTTATGTATAGGAACATATATATCAACATCTGTTTTCCAATCTTCTTCTAATATACATTGTATCAGAAAAGATCCAGATATAACGGCATTATTTTTAATTAATTCTTTTTTAAACAAGGGTGCATCCTCACCAAACATATCTATGAAACGTTGATTAATAGTTTTCAAAAACCGTCTATATAAATATTCATCGATCTTATGACTGTAGATGGAGAAAATAGTTTTAATTTTATGGATATCAGTAGTTGGCATATTATCAAATATAATTTGCCAAAATGGAAATTTAAATAGAATTCGGTGATTTATTTGCATTAATATTATGCTGCTCATTATCCATAATAGTTATTCAATTTTTTATAATTTAAATGGAAATGAAAATGTCTTTTTAACATAAAGACCCAAAAGTAAAGACTTACCCCGCCTTCTAATATGTCATCCATTCCGGACTGGATACAATTTAGAAGAAAAGTAAATAAAGACCCCATTTCCTATAGATCTATAATTTTAAACATATATAATACTTATGGTGATAATTTTAGTCGAAAATATTCTTCAGTTTTTTTATAACATATTATATAGAGAGTTTGATGGAAATGACTTGTACAAAATTAAAATTTTATAGTCATTACGAATAATGGTGGTATAAAATCAGAACCCATTTCCTATGTATTTTTAACATTATACAATTGGAAGATAATTATTAGTCAAAAATATTCTTCAGTTTTTTTATAAGGTTGGGATAATTGATTAACAATATACACAAATCAAAAAGACTTATCCCCAGTGTATTTGTCCATTAATAATTCTTAAAGTTATTTTACCTAAAATTAGCTGTCAGTTTTTCATATCAAACTTGTTTGTGGTAAGCCGTTGTATGACTATCTTTTTTTTGATTTTTCAAGTGCAATTTGCTCCATCATATTAGCCGCCTTTTCGATACCATGTAATTCCGTCAATATAACCGTAATTAAACGATAAATAACGATGTACACTGGATCTTTCTGTGCCTTGATCAAATAACCACACTTCCCTGTTTTTTTGACTGGTGACTTGATCTTAGGTGACCATTTACGATTCCAATTATTGGATTGTATTGAGACTTTAGGTATAGGATTGTTGGTATGGAAGTTATCTAGGAGACATTGTATCCCAAACTCCTTCAACCAGTTTTCTGACAGGAAGATCTCCTCAGATTTGTGTGCATAGAAGGTTTCTAGAACCTTTTTATGAACATTTTCTGAAGATAAAGATGACTTTTTTTCTTTAAGTGTACGTTTAATCCAATCTGCTCGTTTATCAAGAATATCTTTAAGGTAGATAGAAGCAAATATTAGAAATTGATGTTCCAACATTTCGAGAGACTTTGAACAACTATCACATGTGAAGTCATTAGAATTGCCACATATTTGGCACTTCATAGTGCATGATTTTTTTTGTGATTTAGCGATAGCTCTGACGGCCAGGAGACGTAGTGAAATGGTTTGTTTCATAGTTAATATCTGAATAATATGGTAATGGATAAATAGCTATCAATTTTTTTAAACTATAAAAACTGAATAATTTTATAGCTATCACAAGAATCATAAATATAATGGATACAAAGACAGACAAGACAGACAAGACAAACGAGACAGACGAGACAGACATGATTAATGAAGAATATGATGATTATGATGATTCTAAGGTAGAATATTTCAAGATCAAGAAAGATATGGATAGTCCAATATATACACAGAAGCATATAAGGAATCAATTTATGAATAAGTATTCTAATAAAATTAGGGATATTCAAAAAAAATGATTTAAAAAACTTATATATTAATTATCATTATAAAAAACATGTCCAAAACTAATGCTGAAGATGTTAGAGAATTTACTGAAGGATATTCCAACCAACAATGTCCCGATAAACCCACACCTATGGGAAGAGATCAAGCTTTCTTTATTATCAGAATGGTAATGAGTGAGTTAGATGAATTAGCTGTTACTGTTACCGCCAGTGATGAAGAATGTAATCAATTTATGCAAAGTGCTTTAAATAGTATAGATAAATGTCATAAATATGATTATCCCACTGAAACAGAACTTATTGGAGCACAAGCTGATTCTATGGTTGATGCCTGGTATTATATGTTAAATATTGCGGCTAAACATGGTATGAATTTGTCTAAATTATTTGATATTATTCATCAAGCTAATATGAATAAGAGAGATCCAGAGAGTGGACAATTTATTAGACGGGAGAGTGATGGAAAAGTTATCAAACCGGAGGGGTGGACGGCACCAAATATAGATAATGAAATTCGTAAACAGACGAAGGAAGGTTCATGGTCATAAATTTATATAAAGGATAAAAAATATTATAAGTATAAATGGAAAAGAATTGGCAAGAAAAATTGCAGAAAGATCCGTATAACCAATTAGCTAAATATTTTGAAATAAATTGTACATGTCAATGTTTTGAATTTCATGAGAGTGATGTTAGTGATGATAGTGATATAAGTGATAATGAGAATTACAAACGTCAATATGAGAGACAACGTGATTGTGAATGTGAATGTCATGTAGGTATAACATTTTATAAATTATGTGATATAATGATAGATACAATAAATTTTGATGATAGAGAATTAATGAAAGATTTAATGAAGGGGTATATTTTTAAGCATAATATTTCTCCAGATGATATAAATCATCATAATAATAATATGGAGATAAAACCAAGAAGACCTAGAATAAGGGGAAATAAATTTGATTGTAGAGGATGTTTAGTACATACGAATTCTATAAATGATAATAAGTATAAAGATCCAATAACAATAGAACATTTAAGAAACATAGTTAGAGAAATACCAGTGACATGTAATTATTTAGATTTTTCTCGAAATTATTTATATGATGGTGATTTAGCTTTGCTAATTTGTTATATTAAAGAATTACTTAAAGATTTCACATATGCTGAGATAATAGTTGATATTTCTTATAATGATTTTCATGCATTTTATGATAAAGAAAATATTAATAAACTTATGTTAAAATTGATTAGACATCCAATGATAAAATATGTAAATATATCCCAAAATCTATTTGCAAGTATAGACAATAAAGAATTTTTTAAGGAAGCTGATAAAGAAATTTTATCTAAACTTATTTGGATATCTGCATCATGGTTTATAACGGGTAAACATTTATGGAAACATTTAATTCCTACACAAGAAATGCATAGAGTTGTCATAGAGACACATAAAAAATTTTATAGATTATAATTTTATATACATTATAAAAATAACTATTTAAAGAAAATATTGTCCTAAAATATTGTCCTAAAATAGGTGAAGTCTGTTGTTACACAAATTTATATATTTTCTGTATTCTATGTACTTTCCGCGAAATTATTTTTGAATATGATTTAGACCATAATATGGTAAGAAGGTATTATAAAATAAATCGATCCGGAATTCATAATATTAAGCAAATATTATGCAAATTTATGGCTTTCCGCAAAAATATTATGCATAATTATAGCTTCAATATATGAATTATAATTATGAATTTTTTATTGAAATTTATATGTATAATACAAAAAGTATTTAAAGATATAACATGTAGTATATACTAAAATGGCCCGTGATTGTATAATTAAGTGGAGTACCCTAATTATATTTTTGCCACTATATCTTTCCGGTATAGTGATAAAATTTATTATTTATAGTACCAAACTATTACTCCAATGTATTATAATCCTTATAATCAACATTAGATGCATCAAACATTTCGCGTGCAGCTGTATACTCTTTGGTATCATGATATTTATCATCCAAATATATTATCTCTTTTACACCTAATTGAATGATAATTTTCGCACATTCATTACATGGCATTAATGTCGTATATAATCTAGATCCTTCTAACATATTAAAATTATTCGCATTTAATATCGCATTCAACTCAGCATGACATACATACAAATATTTTTCCGGTCTACTCCACGGAAATTTATCATCTGAACATCCTCGAGGCATACCATTATATCCTGTACCTATAATCTTATTATCTGATCCAACAACACATGCTCCAACTTGAGTGCTAGGATCTTTGGAACGTTGAGCACTTATCTTAGCTATTTTCATAAAATATTTATTCCACGTTATATAATCCTCGCGCTTTGACATCTTTATATTATTAATATCAGTCTTTTATATACGTTCTATTCTCTAAATATTATATATTACACTAATTATACCATGGACAGAACCAACTTGTTCCAACAATTATCTATATCCACGCAAAATTATATCAAATCTATCACCACGGACAATAATCTATCCGAAATCGATACACAATTGGCTACAAATATTATACCTATATCTAATAATTTAAATATTACTACAAGTGTGGCAACAGATATTGTTCCATATAAAAAAGGTTTATTACCTATTATAATCTATAATTCTAAAGAATGGCGTTATGATTATCCTTTAACAATAAATATAGAATTGATAGAGAAATATAATTCTTTAATCTATAATACATGTATACTATATCTAAAAAATGGACAACAAAAATTAGCTAATATTCTAATATTATTATTTAGAACTTTATTTATACTTATTTCCGAAATTAATGATACACCATCAGAAATTAACAGAAAAAATATATGCCAAAAAATACATTCTCCTTTGAAAAAAAATAAAGATATAAGTATATATAAAAATAAATTACATCCTAGCGACTGGTACTGGTGTATTTACTCTATCTTGGAAAAAGAAGATGATTTATTACCTATTAATTTATCAGATATAATGATAGGCCTAATCACACAACCATTTTTAGGTAGAAATTCTTGGAATACTGACAAATTAGAATACAAATTATTCAAAATTTTATTAATGTATGCAATTAAAAATATTAATCATATGAATCTTCACAATTATAATGAACTTGAACCACTTATTAAAGGTATACACCAAAATGTTGGAATTAAATTTGAAGAATTCTTAATATGTAATGGCTTTATCATAGAAATATTACGTAATATATTCCTTAATCCTGATCTTATGAAAATATATTATGGAGAAAATATTTGCCAAAAACTTTTAATTCGCCACTTATCTAACATCAGATACATTTATACAAATTTAAGAGGCTTAACCACGCTTTGTATATCTATTGCACCAAATTTATATCAAAATGTATCCGAATTAAATCTTGCCGAAATGATTGCCGAATATTTATATACCAAAAATATTAACTTTGAAACATCCTCTCCAATATATCTATCCAAAATTTTACAAGATAATCGTAAATATATTAAACATCGGGATAAATCTATAACTAAATTATGTCATGCAAAATTATTATTGGATTATTATACTAAACCACATATTCAACATAATTATATACCACGTAATAGAAATAAATTAATGAAAACTTTATTACCATTCATCTTAAATGGTAATAATCTTGATGCTGTTAAAGAAATTATTAATGATATCATAAATAAAAATCTAATGGGTGAGAAAAAATTAATGAGAATCATTCACAGATTTGCACCTATGGAGTCCCCAATTAGAGAATATTTTAAACATAAATTACCAAATATGACACCATACCAAATATATATTTATCCAAAATGGCTTAAAGAAATGATTAAAAATAATAAACAATTAAATACTATTATCGACCATAATTCTCGTCCCCTAAATATACCATATGTACCCATTAAAGATGCTATCAATATCTTCTCGCAATCTAATAAACATCTCACATATCAAGCTACTAACATCAATAATACATGTCTCATGTGTCTGGAAATTCATTCTGAACTAGAAATATTCCACGATAATCATAAAGTATGCAAAACTTGCTATTATAAATTAGATGGCAAATGCATATTCTGCTATTGAAGAATCGACTTCTTATTATGTACATGACAATAACCTGTACTATTAGCTTTTAATTTACAGGGATTACCTATTAATGTCGTGGCCTTACATGCAATATTTATTGTAACCTTCTTCTTAGAAATATGTAATTGCTTCGGAGAATGAATATCCTTCATATATTGATCACCTTCTCGGAGTGGTAAATAACCACCAGATTTCCTACAATAGGGACATTCTCGGGATTTACTAGATGCTGAACCATGCACGTTTTCCATAGTCTTTTTATACCATGCTTTAATACATTCATAATGGTATTCGTGATGGCATTGTAATTTTATGGTATCATCTGGCAGTAAGGGTTGAGAACAAATATTACAAAGATTATTATCATTTATTTGATCATTTAATTTAATTTTATCTAATTCGCTTTGCATGCTTTGAAGTGATATCATTATTTATTTATATATATATTTTTTCTATTTATATACATTTTTTTATTTTATATTTTTTTTCAGTTTTTTAAATACTCTATATATATATATATATATAATGGTCAAAAAATCTAAAAAACAATATGGGGGGAAAACTGGAACTAGTGGCAGTGTAGACGTACTTGTTGACGACCTCTTCGCATTCGTCAGAAGTATCGTGGATACTATGATCGATACTACTGAACTTATTGTAGATGTTGTAGAATTACCAGGAGATATAGGTAAAGCTTATGAAGAACCTGCTGCTAAACTTGACTTCGAGATTTAATAAAATTTCCGATATAAGCCATTAGATCCATATCTAATTTATCATCCAAATAATCTACTATCTTCTGACCTATCATACCCGATATATCTCGAATTAATCTATCTTGTTGAGCTTTATAATTTAGATAGGAATATAAAAAAATGCCAAAAAATATGGTCTGTAAGGTAATCAAAAATTCTATGTACATTCTATATATAATCTCATATAACGATTTTAAGTAAGGTTTATAATAATAATTTTGATTATATACTATATAATCATAATGATATTTATTAAATTAGAGGACTTAAAGAGAACTAATATTACGGAGATGTACATCAAAGATAAGAAGAGATTAGCTACCGTTACTTCTATAGTCTTCCTAGATGATAAACATTTTGTAGCTGCTAGTTTAGCTGGAGCAAAATTATATTTGTATCATATAGATTACCATAAAAATGAATATCAACTTTTATCTGAATGTGACACTATAGCTAGCGATGATTTAACTATTACGGATTTAATAGATTATGATGGTAAAGATACATTAGTAGTTAGCAATTTTAGAGACGGATCTCAATATTTATACAAAATAAATGATAATAAGATTAAACATTATAAATATTTGCCTAAAACATGCGATTTTTATCAAACATGTCATGGTATAAAATTTTATCCAATTGATAAGAATATCATTTGTGCAACAGGTAATAGAAAATTTGTTGTTAATTTTATAGATACCATTATCAATGAAATTATCTATCAAATCAGTTATGAAGATGGATACAATCCTAAAGATATGGCGTTTATCAATCAAAATAGAATACTAGTCTTGTATACTAATAGTAAAGTTTTAGGTCATACAGTTGATGATGAATATACATCTAGAATTGTATTATTTGAAATCAATATTGATCAAAAATTTCATAAAATACTTGATAAATGTGATATCCCAAATTCACATGGAGATTGTATAATCTATCATAAAGGATTTGGATTTAGTACTAATCAATTAGCAAATGAAGTTAATATTGTATATGTTAAAGATGATAAAGTAGAAAATTATAAAACTCTTTATGATTATGATATGCCACATGGTGTTGCAGTAGAAGAGAAAAATAATTTATTAGAAGTTACAAATTATGGTGATAACACAATAAGAATTATGGAGATGACGGAGGATATAACTCAGAAATATATTTACGTGAAGAGGAAGTGTTTGAATGATTTATATATACATTCAGTGTCCCAAGATGTGATATTATTTTTATTCCAAAATTCTTTCAATTCATTTTTAGATTTAAGATTTAATAATGGATCTAAATTAATGTGTAAATCAATAGCATGTGAATTTTCTTCTAAACACCAATGTATAGCTAATTCAGTGAAATATTTAGATTCTGGATTACAATTTATACCAATAATATAAGAATTCCCTTTTTCATATAATGGAAAATAATCTTGGAATTCATTACATCCCCAAGAGTCTTCTTGTGAAGCATAGCCTAGAAAAGGGTAAGCTTCAACTTCATTGATTAATTTGTCGCCATATTTTTGATATAATTTAAAGACATAATATGGTATTTCTAGTTTGGATTTAGATTTATAAACTAGACAGGGAACATTGTAAATCTCTTCTTCATTGTTATCAAAACTTTGTAGTGTATTTTTTCTAAATTCTTGACGTATACTATCAAATTCTTGATATGTTACAAAATCTTCTGTATCGATTAAATCACACCAAGCAATTTTCAAATCTGAATTTCTAGATGCTTCTGATTTAAATTTTAAGATTAATCCAATTTGATAATTATTTTGTCGTAAATATTCTAAATAACTATTGGACGGATAAGCAATAATGGGTGCATAATCTCCGAGAAATTGTGTATCAAATAGATCTTCATCGTAATGAACTGTGTTTTGAAATTTATTGACATTATCTAAAATAGTTTCCATAATCTTTTTATAATCTAATAAATTATATTCAGGAAATATTATTACTAGATTGTATCCAGTTTGTATATCTAATTTGGAGATGATATTTAGTATTAAATTTTTATACATCTTTTATAAATATTTAATTATAATTCTTTATATAGTTTTTACATAATAATTAAAGATTTGAAGATTTTATAAAGATCATGTGTATCCCAATCGCCCCCATAATTTTTATTAAAAAATTCTTTCAATTTTTCTTTATCTTTTATATCTAATAATGGATCCAAATTGATATGTAAATCAACTGTAGTAGGTTCGAATTCTGGATTTACATATAGACCCAACTGTGAATAATATTTAGATTCAGGATTACAATTAATACCAATCATATAACATCCATATGCATAATCATCTATATATAATGGAAAATAATCTTGAAATTCATTACAATCAAAAATATCTTCGTCTGTAGCTTTACCTAGATGGGTACTATTATCAAATTCGTGAATCAATTTGTCGCCATATTTTTGATATAATTTAAAGACAGAATATGGTATTTCTAACTTAGTTTCATTCTTAAAAATAAAACATGTAGGTCCTTCTGAATAATAATCATTAAATATTAAATCATTATATTCATCATAACTATCAAAATTAGATTCCATTTGTTCTATCATCTCATCAAAAGTAACAAAATTATAATATTCTTGTTTTGGCCTATCACACCATCCAATTCTTAAATTTGAATTATTTTTTGCTTCAGATTTTAGCATTTGTTTAGAAATAAGTTTATAATCATTTTCTCGTAAATATTGTAAATAAGTATCTGATGGATAAACAATAATTGCTTCACTCCATGAAAGTAATGTTTTATCTAATAGATCTTCACTATGGACTATATCTTGAAATTTATTGACATTGGTCAGAATAGTTCCCATAATCTTTTTATGATCTAACAATTCATATTCAGGAAATATTGATATTAGATCATATGCAGATTGGATATCTAATTTACAAATGATATTCAATATCATATTTTTATACATTTCTATAAAAATATAATTAATAAGTCTTTATATGATTTTTAAATCAATAAATTAAAATAACCCTTGTTGTAAAGTATCAACAATAGCTTTTTCTTCATCAAGTGTTTCCTGTGTAGTTTCAACATCAGCTCTTAAATATGCTAAAATAGCATAAATATAGTTCATTTGGCATTTGGTATACATATCATCAATAATCTCCTTAGCCTTATCACTAATCTCATTCAACGTACTATTCTTAATCGTAGTTTCATTCTCTAATAATTCTAATATTCCAACTAAACTCCGTAATGATTCTGTATATTGATTTCTTAACTGTTGTGTAAATCTTTTATAAAATATATTAAACTCATTGTTTCCCGTCATTAACGCATCTATCTCTCGCTTACTTAGTGATTTATAATATCCTCCAATATTATGACAATGATACTCATCAACATTATCTATATATCTAACCAATTCTTGCAATCTCTTCTCCTTCGGTAACTTACTCAAATCTTTGAATCCTGGTGGTAAACATATCTTAAATGTATCTAGCGATTTTAATCGCGATTGACAAAATCCTGGTATATACTTTCCTCTATCATCTTTACTAGGTAATGTCGATAATATAGCAGCAATGATATTCGATCTTACCATATAATTTCTAGAAATAGCTTTACATAATTCATCTTTGGTTAATTCACATCTTGCACTAGTATTATTACAAGTGGGAAATCTATAGGCTTTACTGTTATACTCTTTATTAGATTTATTGATGTATTTGTTGTTATTATTTTTATTCATGATCTGATTAACCTTGTTTAACTGTATATTAATTACCTTTTCCCTATTATTCTTATTATTTTGTTCCTCTTTCTTATCTATTTTTTTCTCCCTCTTATTACGATCTTTTCTATTTATTTTCTTGGGTTTATTACCTCTCAATTCAGATATTAAATCATCCAATTCAGCTACACTCTTATCATCTACGTTATTATCTATATTATTATTATTGTTCTTATTATTTTTATTCGTAGTATTGTTATTCTTAGTATTGTTATTCTTAGTATTATTCTTAGTATTGTTATTCTTGTTCTTATTTTTTTCTTCTTGTAAAAGTTTAGTTAATTCATTTTGGATATTAGTATTTTGACCACCTTTCTGTATAGACTTAATATATTTCATATTCTCTAAAAATTTACTCAACTGTACCTTATCAGTATTGAATTGTACCATCCTATTATAAAATAAATCTACCAATTCTGTCTTTAATTCATCTACAATAAATTTCTGATCAGCTCTAGGTTTATATTTAAGATGTACCTCAAATTTACTATCATCCGATTTATTTATCTCATTATTAATACCTTTTAACTGCTGTATCGTTAAATTTTTTAATTTATCTTTATAAGCTAATTCAATATTATTACAAAAATCTCTATCCAAAAAGTTTGCATGATACTCTCTCCATAATTTTTTAGCACTTCTTGTAATATTTTCAACCAAAACATCAATTTCATTATCTTTAGGTGGTTGATTTGGTATAATATTGCTTTCAGCGTTTCCCATAATATAATTATATCATAGATAAAAATAATTATATTAGTTATAAATTTATGAAGTATCAAATTTTTGTAATGCTATATAAAAATTAACTCTCGGTGTAAAACAATCCTCTCGCTTCGATTTAATATATTCTATCGACTGTTTTGCTGACACTCTACCGTATTTCATTATATAGGCTACAACTATTGTTGGTGAACGCTGCTTACATGCATGACAATACACTAATATAGACTTATTTTGACTTAAACAACTATGGATATATTTAATAATATCTAATAATTTATGATACATATCCATATTATCTTCAAATAAACTTGAAGTAGGATGATCATCTATAGCTACACGAATATTTTCTGCTTGTGTATAATTATTATTGAAATCTAGATCTCTAGTACAATTAATAATACATTTAAATCTATTTTCAGATAAAAATATTAAATCTTCAATACTATATTTATTACCAATCCATAAATCTGGTATAATTTCAGTAGCATATGTTGTCATATATTATTATTATATTTTAACAATAATTATTTAACTTAAGTAGTTTTTAATGATGCGAAATATTCACTGCTAAGACAGGATTTAATAGTTTTACATATTTCTATATTTTTAGATAGATTTCTCTTATCTTTAG
>SDBT01015833.1_pt1 | contig 11975 bp, 15 predicted proteins | sample 2277101 | NCBI WGS metagenome assembly SDBT01 (sample SAMN10404973, study PRJNA504765) | marine sediment metagenome | isolation source: marine sediment core GS10_PC15, 103 cmbsf | place: Arctic Ocean: Southern Knipovich Ridge | collected 2010
ATTTTTACAGATGTCGGTTTGCTGTTTTTGTCCATTAGCCAGCTACTTTGCCCGCTGACCCAAATGTATCTATCTTTTTCTCAACAACTTTCTGAACTGCCGCCACAACTTCGGGCATCACCTTGTACATAGCATACTCATCTTTGTGTTCTTCCAAGACATCTTCCAGCGTGTCTTTGTAGGCACGGCGCATCTCTGTATTTATATTCACCTTTACAAATCCGCCGATAGAAATTGCTTTTTTAACTTCCTCTTCTGGAATCCCACTACCGCCATGTATTGATAAAAATATGTCTGGAACAGACTCACGTATTCTTTTTATCAGATCAAAATCCAGCGGTGGTTGAGTAGGAAACACGCCGTGAATATTCCCAAAAAGTGTTGCCATCGTGTCGACTCCTGTTGCGTCAACAAATTCTTTCACTTTTTCTGGCTTAGAAAAAGTTTGTTTAAGTTCGTCATCTGTAATCTGTTCTTTATAAACTTCAGAGCTTTTTCTAGCCATTCGATCAATTTCTGCTTCAACCAAGAGATTTTCCTTGTGCGCTTCTGTTACGACCTTTTTCGCAATCTCTAGGTTTTCTTCGTAGGAAAGCGCCGAACCATCAAAATGAATCAGATCGTAGCCCGCTTCAATACCCTCCATGCATTGTTCAAATGTTTCGGCATGATCCAAATTGACAAAAATTGGAATACCGAATTCCTCTGAATAATTTTTGGCGATATCAACCACGTTCTCTGCCCCCATCCACTTTGTTTCACCAGGAGAGGACTCGATAATAACCGGAGACTTTTTTTCTGCCGCTACAGTTACAATAGCTTTAAACGTCGGCAAATTCGCAACGTTAAGTGCGCCGATAGCAAAACCTTCTTTTTTCGCTTTCTCTAACCACTCTCGTGCGGTCATAGAATTAACTCCTCTCGACCTCCAGGACCAAAACGCTCATCATCTAAATAATGTATCTTTTTTGGACTAACTTTAAAGAGTTCGTGATCGTGCAAATATTTTTCTGCCCAATTAAATCTATTTTCAAAAATTTCCAGTTCCTGCTTATTTTTGGTCTTGTCAAGAATTTCTGCGCTTCCTTCCAGCTGAACACCGACTACTTTACCTGGAGTTTTTTGAATTTGATTGATAGTAGCAGAAACTTTTGGGTTGCCTAGAAGATTTTGAGTTTTTCGAGTATCTGGTTTGGAAATAAAATAAAGATTTAAGCGGTCATCATATGCAAACATCACACTCGCCGCCCACGGCACGTCATCCTTACAAGTCGCCAAGGTCATCATTCGATTTTGTTCCAAATAATCCAGGACGTATTTCTTAAGCTCAGCTTCAGAGGGGGTCATTTATTTTGATTTCTTCTTCAACACGTTCTTAACCGCTTCTTTGATTTTTTTGACGGACATACCGTATTTTTCGAGGAGTTCTTCGGGGGAACCGGACTCGCCAAAGCAGTCAGGCATTCCGACGCGCTCCATTGGCACAGGGAAGTTTTCTGCGAGGACTTCAGCGACTGCTCCTCCAAGACCACCAGTGATTTGGTGTTCTTCAACAGTCACTACGGCACCAGTTTTCTTGGCGCTAGCTGCAATAGTAAGTTTATCCATCGGTTTTATCGTATGGTTATTAATGACTTCGGCTAAAATTCCATCTTTCACTAGTTCCTTCGCTGCCACCAACGATTGGTAAACTAGTGGTCCGCAAGCAACAATAGTCACATCGGTCCCATCTTTGAATACCTCGGCTTTGCCAATCTGGAATGGCGTATCTTCGGTCGTCATCACCGGAGTTTTTTCGCGAGCAAAGCGGAAATAGGCTGGTCCTTTATATTCACCAAAAGCAACAGTTGCTTTTTTGGTTTCGATGGAGTCACAGGGAACGACAACAATAATATTTGGTAAACATCGCACAGATGCAATATCCTCCAAAGCTTGATGGGTAGCACCATCTGGACCAACACTAATTCCAGCATGTGCTCCAACAACTTTTACGTTTGCTTTTGAGTAACAAACACTAATCCGCAGTTGATCCCAACACCTCCCGGGCACGAAAACTGCATAAGAAGAAACAAAAGGAATTTTGCCAGAAAGTGCCAGCCCTGCTGCAATTCCCATCATGTTTTGCTCGGCAATTCCACATTCGATAAACCTTTCTGGAAATTTTTCTTGAAACATGTTCGCCCGAGTAGAATCAGAAAGATCGGCGGTTAATACAACCACATTAGGGTTTTTCTCACCGAGCGCGACCACACCCTCACCATAACCATTACGTGTCGGCACTTGTTCCACATCTGCCTCAAAAAGTTTTGGATTTAGTTTAGCTTGAGTCATTTTTTTGTCTTGGTTTGACTTAAGAACCTACGTGTAACTAAGATTAAGCCGATCAATACCACCACGAGCTCCAGAAATAACCAACGTTTATCCACCGCACCAAAACCGCGGCCAGCACCGTATAGTATCGTTAATATCCCACCAAAAACCAATCCCGGCGCCACCGGCCCCATCGCCTCACTGATAAACAGCGCTCCTGCAGCAAGTGCAAGAAAACCAATTATTGTAATCGGTATGAAGACGTTCCGATTATAAGGCTCCATTTCCTTTACGAAATCCTTTTCACATTTATTGATGGCCGCCTGTTCGGATTCAGTCGGTTCTCTTGGCCTTTCCATCATAGATTCGCATTCTTCGCTCATTCTTGGTGATGGATAAAAAGCCTCAATGCCCAAACCAACCATCAAAGGAAAAACAACTGCAACCGCAACAAGTAAACCAATTTTAATTGCGCTAGTCATTTATGGCACCGCCTTATTCATGTTCGCTCTTTATCTTTCCTTTCAAAGTCCTTAGCTCATGCAAGGCTTTCTTGGCTTCGTCTGGTTTTGGTGGCTTGCCGTGCCAAGCTGGATCCCATTCCATAAAATCTACGCCTTTGCCCGGAACTGTATGAGCAATTATTACTGATGGCCTGTTGTAAATCACTTTCGCTTGGTTGAAAGCATCGATTACTGCCTCAATATTGTGGCCGTCGACTTCCTGCGTATGCCAACCAAAAGCCTTAAATTTATCAACCAGGGGTTCAAGCGGCATTACATCTTCGGTAAATCCGTCAATTTGAATATTATTCCGATCAACAAAGCCGATCAGATTACCCAGATCGTTTTTGCCAGCAAACATCGCTCCTTCCCAAATCTGCCCTTCATTTAGTTCTCCATCACCCATGCTGCAATAAACATAGTAGCGTTTACTATCCAATCTTGAAGCCAAAGCCATTCCAATTGCTTGAGGTAGCCCTTGCCCCAAGGGACCGGAAGAATTCTCAACTCCAGGTAGAGTCCCATAATGAGGATGGCCCTGAAGACGCGTGTTTAATTGTCTTAGGGTAAAAATCTCTTCTTTCGGAAAATAGCCTGCGTGGGCCATAGCTACATATTGCACCGGGCAAATATGACCATTGGAAATAACTAGACGGTCACGATCCTCCCAATTCGGATTTTTTGGATCATGGTTGAGGACGGAAAAATAAAGCGCCGTAAAAACGTCAGCCAAACCAAGCGTGCCGGCAGAATGGCCACTCTTGGCATGTTCCAACATCTTTACTAGATCAATACGTATATTGTTGGCAATTTTCTCAAGCTCGCCGATATTAGTCTGTTCGAGTTTTTTGTGTTCTTGCTCTTCTTTCATCTTGAGCAGACAAACCCTTTCTTAATCATTGTAACAGTTTTTGCTTTGCTAGCTCAAAGTCATAACGACGGTACTACCCCTTCGACATCTTCCTTTAAGATAGCAAGCGCCGCCCTTACTTTTTCGTGGTAAGTCTCCCCTTTTATTTTTGGATTTTCAAAAAGGTAACTGCCGGAAATTAAAACGTTGGCTCCAACTTCGGCACACTTGCGTGCTGTTCCTGGCTCGACACCACCATCTACTTCTATAACAACGTCTGGCCGCATTTCCCTTAGCTGCATAATTTTATTCAAGACTCCGTGAACAAAATGTTGGCCGGAAAAGCCTGGATAAACCGAGAGCAACAAAACTGTGTCTGCATTGTCGATCAAGTGTTGAAGACGCGACGCTGGTGTATCAGGATTAATTGAGATCCCAACTTGAATCCCGTGACGACGAACGTGTCTGATTACACCAATTGGATCACGAGCTGATTCATAGGGAAAGATTATCCTGGACACATTTGTGCTTGGCCTCATCTTTATGAAAGGATCCAACCAATCTTCGATATAATTAACCATTAGCTGAATCTCCAGCTTTTTTGATGTTCGAATAGCACCCACGACCTTTGGACCGACAGTGAGGTTACGGGCGAATTTATTATCAACGATATCTATTTGAATCCATTCGGTCAAAGGCTCTATTACCTTGAATTTCTTATGGTAATCAGCTGGAGTTTTACTTAAAATTGCTGGAACGATTTCAACCATTTTCCAAATCCTTTATTTTTCCTAACCTTCGAACATGCCTTTCCTCTCCAGAAAAAGGTGTCTCAAGCCAAGCGTCCACTATTTTCTTTGCTTCATCAGTAGAAAGTCCTGGGATAGGGGAACGCGTTTTCCCACCGGAGAGGCAAAGTACATTCGCGTCATTATGCTCACGACTATGTTTAGCATTTGTAGGTGTCCAAACCGCAACTGCCCAAACTCCCTTTACTTTGTTTGCTACAATACAAATTCCTTCGGCGGAACCACAAAAAAGTATACCCTTTGATTTTCCGTTAGAATCTGCAACCGCTTTTGCCACCGGGTACCCAAAATCCGGGTAGTCATCGTCCTTATCAAATGAATGCGCTCCGAAATCTTTAATTTCGCAACCCTTCTCTTTTAAATACTGCTTTATAGCCTCTTTTAATTCAAATCCAGCGTGATCGCCGCCTAAATAAATCATTTTTTGATTTTTTTGCCTGCTAAAATTACCTGCTCTATCAACCTATGTGAGTAACCCACTTCATTGTCGTACCAAGCAAAAACTTTGACTAAGTCGCCATCTACAACTTGGGTAAGTGATAGATCGACAATTGAGCTTTCTGTTCGTCCAACAATATCGCTACTAACTACTGGCTCATTAGTCACGGCTAAGATACCATTATACGGGTGCCTAGCAGACGCTTCTTTGAAAGCTTGGTTTACCTCTTCCACAGACACTTTTTTCTTGAGCAAGAAGGTAAAATCGGCAATCGAACCAACAGGAGTCGGTACACGGATCGACATTCCATCAAAAAGCCCTTTTAATTCTGGGACTGTTTCTGTCGTAGCAATTGCTGCGCCAGTACCAGTCGGTATCATGTTTTCTGCTGCCGCGCGGGCTCTACGTAAATCTTTGTGGGGACCATCTTGGAGGTTTTGATCTGCAGTGTAACTATGAATCGTGGTCATCATTGCTTTTGCTACACCAAATTTTGAACTCATGACAGCTGCGACTGGCGCAATACAATTTGTAGTACAAGAAGCATTATTAATTATCTGCTCACTTCCGGTATCTTTTTCTTCATTAACACCAATTATGTAAGTACCAACCCCCTCGCCTTTTGCCGGTGCTGAAATCACTACCCTTTTTGCACCAGCTCTTATATGACCCATACTAGCCTCTTTGTTGGTAAAACGACCGGTAGATTCAATTACTACATCAACTCCAAGTTCTCTCCACGGAAGGCTGGCTGGATCCTTCTCAGCGGAAATCGGGTATTCTTTTCCATCCACAATGACATTGTTTCCGCTTGAAGAAACTTCTTTTTCGTATGTACCGTATGCTGAATCGTATTTGAGAAGATGAGCAAGAGTTGCTGCATCGGTGAGATCGTTAATTCCTACTATAGCAACCTCATTTTTATGATGATCCACAGCTACTTTAAAAGCACCTTTACCGATTCTTCCAAATCCGTTAATAGCAGCCTTCAACATGAAACCCTCCTTGTCTTTACTATAGACAAGAATTATGTTTTAAGCAAGAATTCGTGAAGCCTTATGAGGATTTATTTTCAGACCCTATTGCTTGCGAGATATTACTGAATCCATCTTTTTTCAGCAATCGCGTCAAACCTTGATTAATTTCACTTATCAGTTGGGGCCCTTCAAAAATCATACCGGTAATAAGCTGAACCAAAGATGCGCCAAGTTTAATTTTTTTATAAGCATCTTCAGCTGAAAAAACGCCACCACAACCGATGATGGTGTATTTCCCTTTTGTTTTTTGATAAACATAACTAATCTGCTCATTGGCAATATCTTCAACAGGCTTACCGCTGAAAGTCCCCTTTTCCGGAACATCTTTATCTATTATCTTTTTGGTGTTTCTTTTCTTACTAAGATTAGTACAGATAAAACCGTTTACTTTGTGTTGGCCAGCAACAAATAAAATTTTATCGATCTCCCCCTTTGTTAGATCAGGCGCAAGTTTTAAAAAGATAGGTTTCTTAGTAGTAATTTTACCAATTTCGCTTAGTAACTTGTCCAACCTATTAGCATCGGTAAATGGCTGTCCGCCAAAAGCATTGGGACAACTAATGTTAATTGCAAAATAGCCTCCAATAGCTACAAACTTTTTGTACGCTTTAACATAATCATTTATTCCCTCTTTAAGCCCTACTGTATCTTTGCTGTTTGTTTTGGCTATATTTGTTCCGATAGGAATCGCGAATTTTTTGTTCCTCAATCTCTCTGAAATCTTTTCGCTACCTTCATTTTTCAAACCGTAATAAACCACTAAGCTCTTTGATTCTTTTAGCCGCCAGAGACGTGGTTTAGGGTTTCCTCTGCAAGGTTCCCCAGTGATTGAACCAACCTCGGCAAAACCAAAACCGACTGATGGAAGGATACCTGTGAGAACCGCGTCCTTATCAAATCCAGCTGCTAAACCAATCGGATTACGAAAGGTGATCCCCAATATTTTTTGCTCTAAACTTTTATTCGAATAGGAAAAGGCTAAGGCAGTAAGTCCTCGAGAAACAATGTTGGTACCAAGAAAGTTGCCAAACCAAAGCATCCAATCATGTATGTCTTCCGGGTCGATCCGGAAGTAAATCCTACGAAAAATTGCCTTGTAGGCGAAACGGGCGGTGCCATTCCTAATTTGAATAAGAACTTCCCTCATTTGGAAGCAAGCCACCTTTTGTAGTCTGTTATTACATCCTCTAGTTTCGGGGAATCAAAAAACTTTTTACTCAAAAAGGCGTTCGCTGTAGCAGTGTACAAACCCGATACTATTTTTTTGAGCTCTGGGTCTAGTTTTTGTGGTTTAGATTTGCAAAGCTTTTTCCAGTCCTGAACTCCTTTTTCTTCCGCCTCTTTTTTTGCTTCTTGAACGTCTTCATACCAAGAAGTCTTTTTATAAAATTGTCTGGCGACTTCTTTACTTATATCCAATCCGTTATAGGTGAAGCGGCACTCGTCTTGCGTACCGAGCATGTCAACGAGGATTAGTTTTCGATTTTTGTCGTATGCTAGTTCGATCTTGCCGTCTTCGTTAACAAGATTTGCCTTTTTAGCAGCTCCAGTGATTACTTTATTAACAGTTGACAGTACCTTTTTTATTTCTTTTACTTCTTTGTCGCTCAAACTAACCATCTCCTGTGCTTCTTTCCAAGTAATATACTTGTCCTCTTCTTCGAGTTTTGTACTTAAATCAAGTATTGGCTTCTTCAATTTTTGTCCTGGTTTTGGTTGGCGATCTAGACCTAAATCTTGAAGGGTGACTTGTCCTTTTCCCAGCCTTCTGAAAACACTCGAGCCTTCTGGCAAACCATTTCTATAAATTATTTCAATCGGAATTAAAAAATTTGTCATTCCTGGTGTGAAAGCAGAATAATCATACTTACCATTAATAAACTTTGGTCGTATTACTCTGACTAAATCGATCTCCATTATGTTCGTTGGTTCCTTAAGTTTATTTAGCTTAACGACCTTTCCATTACTTTCCACTAGACCCCGGTAGTGTGTTTTGATCCCTTTCCTCTTTGCTTCTTCAAAGCAATGTGCGCCCATCAAGCATAAAGCCGCTCCTTTATTCGGAACAAGATCAGGCATTTTACCCCAATCAAAAACAGAGTAGCGGTCGGAAAAAACAAATCTGCCTACCCCAGCTTCTCTCCCTTTTTGTTTTTTTAAAATTGATAAATCTTTAACGCTTCCCATGTTTACTTACCTCCTTATCAGCTTTTTGGACCTTTTCTTTGAGCTCTTTTTGGCTCTGCTTAACTTTCTTAGCTAGCTTTTCGTCTTTTAAGCCAAGGATTTTGGTAGCGGCAATTGCTGCGGCTCCCGGTTCAAGTACTGTGATGGTTCCAGAACCCGACGGCATTCGAAGTGAAGAAAAAATATCCGCGCCGGCAAATTTGTCAGAGTACGGAGGGCAGGCAATCACTGGTCGGTGGGTGTTGAAGTCAACAAAGCCACTCAACGCGTTCGACCTTCCAGCAACAGTAACGTAAACTAAATTGTCTTCTTTGTCTTCGTCCAATATTTCCAATACCTTCTCCGGAGTCTTATGTGCTGAAGCAACTCTATACTCATAAGATATCCCGTATTTGTCCAGGACCTTTCCAATTTTTTTACAAAACTCAAAATCAGCTTCTGAACCCATAATTATTTTGACCTTTGTCTTACTCATTTAGCTATCTCCATTTCCTGACAAGCTTTTCCCAATAGTCACAGATTTTTCTTGTTTTGGTTGCTGCTATTCCAACGTATTTTCTCGGATCTGAAATTACTGCGCGCTGCTCTGGTGTAAATTTTTCCAAGTAACCTTTAAGCTCTTTATCTTCAAAGATCAAGGTTGTTAGTGGCTTGCCAGTTTCGTAAGAGCTCATTGTTAGTTGTCTTACTTTTTCGTGCGCGGTCGGATGTCCGTGAAAAGAAAGTAATATTTGAAGAGGTTCGGCGATTGTTTTATCCGCACTTATTTCAAAATTCTTCTTCATATTTTTTTCGTCTACCCTCAATTTTTTCGAAATTTTATTTGCCCGTCTCACCGAAGAGTCAAACATTACCAGTAGCTCAGGTATATATCTTTGCGACAGGGAGTTGGTCAAATCTCTTTGGTGTTCAGACACTTGGTCCAGGTGCACACTTACCGCTTGCGGCATGAATTTTTTCCAAGCGCTTTTTATGTTTTCGAAATTTATTGGATTTCTTTTTTGCGGCATGGTGGAAGAACCTACTTGTTCTTTCTCAAACGGCTCCCCAACTTCTCCTATCTCTGTTCTCTGCAAGTGCCTCATATCATCAGCAAAATTCGCAAGAACGCCAAAGCTTGAAATAATTGAATCTACAAAATCCGACGTTGGTTCCGGCGGAACGATTTGGGTAGAAATTCTTGCCGGTGTAAGTCCAAGCTCTTTAAGTAAATCTGATTCAAAACCTTCGGGATTCTTTATTAGTAATGACGACGCGTTGTATGCCCCGACAGCTCCTGAAAATTTCCCGACTAAGCTATCTACGGCTTCCTTAACTTTTAAAATTCTACCTCCCCATCTATCAACATAGCCGGCTAAAGCAAAGCCGAATGTTATTGGTTCTGCATGCTGCCCGTGTGTTCTACCAATTTGAATAGTATTTTTTTCACGTCTTGCTACTTCAACCCATGTCTTTTCAAGCGAAACCATATCTGGAAGAATTACGTCAACTACCGCCTCTTTGAACCTTAGGACGTTTGCTGTGTCAACAATGTCAAATGATGTGGCTGTTGCATGCACGTAGGGTTTCGCCTTGTTACTAACTTTTCCTCTGATTACGTTTACGAGAGCACGAATATCGTGCTTTATTCTATTTTCTTCTTCGTAAACTTCTTTCGTAGTAATACTTCTTGTGGCTTTTTCGATCTCACGGGCGGCTACCTGTGGACACAACCCGTGTTTGGCCAAAGTTTTTACAAGTGCGATTTCAACCTTCAGCTTATATTTTGTAAATGCATCTTCGGTTAGAAAATCTTCAAGATCGGCTACGGGGTATCTGAAGTCTGTGGGGCAAATTAATTTAAACTCGTTAGGTTCAGCCATTTTCCGCCCATTATACGCCAAAACAAAATATTTTCAACTTATCATCACGGTGGAAAGAAAAAGCTAAACAACTTCCATTGTTGAAGGTGGCTTCGGAGTGACGTTATAAACTACGCTGACAACATCAGGAATCTTAGTTGTGATTTTCCGTGCTAGTCTTTCTAAAGTTCTAAAAGGCAGTTGTGTAGGTTTTGCTACTCTCGCGTCAACACTATCCCAACATCGGACTTCAATCTGTAAACCAAATTTTCTTTTACCTGCTAGCACCCCAGTAACCTGATCTTTATGCAAAATAGCCATAGATTGAAAGGAGTTGGTATGGGCAAGTTCGTCTTCAACAATTACTGTTGCCCGTTTAACGATTTCTACTTTCTTTGGTGTTACTTCGCCAATCACTCTCGCTGCCAAAGCAGGGCCGGGAAATGGATTGCGGTCGTAAACAGATTTTGGAAGACCAAGAGCTTTCGCAACCCTCCTCACGCCATCTTTGCGTAGTTCCATCAGCGGCTCAATTATTTTATACCCAAAGGCTTTCTGAGGATTGATTCCTAATTGTTCAAAAACATTATGCTGTCTTTTAATTCCTGCTATGGTTTCATCAATGTCGGTGAGTATAGTTCCTTGTAGCAAAAATTTAGCTCCGCTTTTTCCGACAAGTCTACCAAAAACTCTTTTATAAAACGTCTGAGTAATCGCTTCTCTTTTTTCCTCTGGGTCTTCTATCCCTTTCAAAGCCTCAAAGAATTGCTTCCTTGCATCAACCATTTCGACGCGAACACCTAGTTCTTTAAAGAGGGAGGTTACTTCCTGAGGTTCGCTCTACCTCATCAAACCGTTTTCAATAAAATATGTTTTTAGCCTCTTACCTAAAGCTTTGTGTCCAAGCATCGTAACAGTCGAAGAATCAACACCGCCGGAAAGAGCACTAATCGCTAAACCATCACCAACAGTCGAAGAAATTTCCTTTACTTTTTCATCTATAAACTTTTTAGGTTCCAGCTTTTTTGCAGTGACCTCTTTAATTTTCATTTGCGGCCAACCTCTTTTTAACTGCGGGACTCTCCAACTCACGAAGTGCGTCAGAGGCAACCCACTTAGCAGCTTTTGAGTCTAATCTTTGAATTTCTTTTGCCGTAACAATCGCAGCTTTGTTTAAATTCTTATTTCGTTTACCAATTTGACGCAAGGCCCAATTCACTGCTTTTTTAACGAAATTTCGCTTGTCTGTTGCTCCTTTTTTTATGAATGGAAAAAATGGCAAGAATTTCTTATCCTCCGCTTCTCTGTCATGCCAGGCAAGTGCTGCCATCAAAGCAAAACCGGCTCTTTTTTCAAATTCTCCTTCTTTTCTTGACCACTCAATTGCTTTTTCGTAGGCAATCGGCATTCTGTCAAAAAGATTGGCGCAAACTTGATCACAAACATCCCAACTATCAAAACCGGCTATCCACCTATCCATTTGCTTTGGAGTAACTAATTTGGGATCATCAACAAAACCTGCTAAGATACGTGCCTCATGAATTCCCGAATCCCAAAGTTGGCTAGCTAGCTTGTGGTCTTTACCGATTTCTTTAGCTAGTTTCCTAAGATTTGGAATTGAAACACCATAAGTATTTTCAGGATTAATTCCAAACCGCGCCATCCCTACCACGTTTTTGGGATCTCCCAAAGATTTCAATTTTTTTAGAATTTCTTTTGAGTCCATGCCTTATGTTGCCTTACTTCTTTCCAAAAGGAACCCAACCCCAATAACAATCGTAGGAATAGCTAGATACGTAACACCGATATCAGCAACATAGTCAGTTAGACTCATATTCATAGGACTATTACTAGGTAGGAACATAAAAAGGTCCAACGCTACGCTAATAGCAAGCCAAAGAACACCAAGTCTGATCCCCTCCTGAAGGAAATTGTTGTTTAGTTTTTTGAAATATAGAATCAAAAAGAACACAGCTGCTAAAGTTCCTGCAACTGGCAT
>SDBT01015834.1_pt1 | contig 11975 bp, 15 predicted proteins | sample 2277101 | NCBI WGS metagenome assembly SDBT01 (sample SAMN10404973, study PRJNA504765) | marine sediment metagenome | isolation source: marine sediment core GS10_PC15, 103 cmbsf | place: Arctic Ocean: Southern Knipovich Ridge | collected 2010
TTCATAATCTACCTCTTGTTTTAATAGTGAAAGACTTTTACTTTGTTAGTTTTTTTATTTATACGTCCTACTGTTACTTTACCACCGTACAATACTTTTAGTAATGGTATCATAATCTCTTCAGCATTTTCTTCTGATGTGATACATTTAGTACAGGTGTAAAATATTTGCTTATTTATTACAGCATCACTTGCATTGTATACAACTATATTTTTTTCAATATAACATTCTTCTTCATCTGTGTAGAAAGTTCTCTCACAAATGAAGCAAGTTAACTCGTGTGATATCTGTAACTTTTTTTGTTTTCTGTATATGTTAATATAATTTTTCATAATTAATAGTAAAAGTCTTCATTTTCATTTGTTATTTTATTATATTTAACTACTTTTATTTTATGCCCATACAATATCTTTAGTAGTGGTATTATTACTTTTTCCGATCTTTTCGGTGTTTTACCACAACTTAAACAAATATAGAAGTATGGTGTATTACTATCATATTTGTCATCTATGAATATACTACATTCTGAAAAACAAAAGGTATATTCTTTTATTTCTTTTTGACAAATAAAACATTTTACTGTTCCATACACTTTTTGTTTACTATAAATATTTTCATATTTTTCTTTTTTCATGCTTAAATATACTCATATTTTTTATAATTGTCAAGTACTAACTTTTTGTTGACTTTTAAATATATTATTACTATCTTAATATACAGTTTAAATTTTAAGATTAAAATGAGGTTATTATGACTGAAGTTAGAATAAAAGATCTTTTAGAAGAAGATATCTCAGATGAGAAAAAAACTCACCACAAAGGCAGAAGAAGAAAAAAAGACTACATTCCAATCTATGACAAAATAGAAAGTGGTGGTATCCCTTTTATGGTCACCATCCCAAACAAAGAAAAAGCTTGGAATCTTTATATTGCTTTAAGAAATTATATAACGTATCATAAAGACACTCTTGGTCATGTTAAAGTTACTTTTGAGGGTGATAAAAAAGGCAAATGGTATTTACACATTTTTAAAAAAACCATAAAAAAAGAAGAGTAATATGACATTTCAGTTTGGTATTAAACAAGGTGAGTTTTTTTCTAAAGAAGTTATAGATAAAGTTAACCAGTTTAAAATTTTAGATGTTGGTGGTCTACTTGGTCTTGACATAAATGACAATCACCAAACTATCTGTATTAATAATGAACATAATGATTCCAACCCATCTATGACTTTTTTTGATGATAAAGCCTACTGTTTTGGTTGTGGTGTTACTTATAACTCAATTAACCTTGTTATGGATATAAACAACTGTGTATTTCCAGATGCTATTAGATGGCTTTTAAAAAATGAAGACAAGTTATTTGTGTATAAAAAACCTACTAAAGAAAAAGTAAAAGATAATTCAGAGTTATCACCAACGCTAATATCTGTGTTTAGAAGCAACCTTACAGATGCTGATTGGGACTATTTACAAAATGTAAGGGGTTTAACTAAAGAAACAATAGACAGATTTATGATTGGTAGGAATAGAAACAGACTATCCATTCCTATTTTTGAGAATGGTAGTTTGGCTAATTTTAGGATGTATAATGCTGAATCTGAGAATAAAATAATAAATTTTAAGTGTGGATGTGGTATTTACTTGTATGGAGAAGAAAATTTAATTAAGTATAATAAGTTAGTATTTGTGGAAGGGGAAATGGATCGTTTAGTTCTTGAGCAGATGGGAATTCCTACAGTGACATCTACAGGTGGTGCAGGATCTTTCAAACGAGAGTGGTTATCAATATTTGCTGGAAAAGAAGTAGCAGTTTTTTTTGACAATGATTTGGCAGGAAGAAATGGAAGTGAAAAAATTTATAATCACTTAAAAGAAACAGCTATTGTTAAAATTTGTCAATTTCCAGAAAGATACCCCGAAGGTTATGATATAACTGATTTGTATGTTAATACTGGTTGGGAAAAAGAAAATTTTGAGGAGTTAATTTATGGAAGAAAGTAAATACTTTAAGTGCCTTTGTGGTGGTGAAATAATTAAGATGAGTCACTATGAGGATGAATGCATGGTTTGTTTTTCTATTTTTAGATATATTAAAAAACAAAGTAGATGGGGTTATATAAAAGAAATAATAAAAAATAAAGAACCTTATCTTGATGATGTTATATTAAACTATAAGGAATTATACAATTTAAAAGTAGAAATTGATAAAGTAGTTAAGCAAGCAGGAAAGAATTGTGATGAGAAAGGTTTGAATGAAATACACAGATAAACAATTACTTGATTTTCTCCAATCTAAAAATGATGAGAAAAGATATACTGGAAGGTGTATTTGTAGAATGTCAGGTACTGGTAGAGGGTGGAGAATACATGAAACATCTGGAATGGGTGCTAAAGAATCAGTTCGTGAATCTATAATTGATGCAATAAAAAGAGAAAATGAATAAACATATATTCAATGATGATGGTAGTTTAAAAGAAGTTGTAAAAGCTACTCCTGTATGCATGGAGGACTTTTGTGATAGTTGTGGTGATTGTTTAGTTTGTAATGGTGAAGATGATTGTGGTGGAATAAAAAATAATGAGCATTATTGGGTTGAATATTTAGATGAATAAGAAGGATTACATTGAAAAATATATAACAGAAAACCCAACCCCTCCAAGGATAGAAGCTATTGATAAATTTGAAACTTATCTATTGGATGATAGTAATAAAAGAATAAGAAAAATTTGTGGGGCTAAAAAAAAGAGTTTTCCTAAAGGGTATGTGTGTAAGAATAATGCAGGACTGCGGACTACTCATCCAAAGTGGGGAAAATGCCACATTTGTGAAAAAGAGAGAGGACTAAGATTATACGTGAGCTTATCTAAATTGAATGAAAAAGTTTTAAAGTTAACAGGGAAAGAGATTTACCCTGATGTAAAAAGGGGCTTAGAAGTTGCAAAGGAAATGGGAAACAAGATGGATGATCTTGGGTTTGAGGCTGATTTAATAAATGCTTTGTTAATAGATATGCTTATTCCAAAAGAGGATGAAAAGACTATGACATCAGCCCACATGTTTAAGATAGTTGATCTTGTAAAGGAATTAAGAAATCTAAAAGAAACTCAGTTTAAGATCAAAAAAGATGCTGCACTTGATATGAGGGTTATTTCAGCCTTTATTGGTAAGGTTTTTGGTATTCTTGTTCAAGTTATGGAAACTGATAAAGCAAGGGATTTGATGGAGAGAATAAAAGCAGAAGTTATTCTTCCAATTGCTGATTTAAGTGGTAGTGATGGAAAAAAAGTAAATTCTGATATTACAAAATCTATTGATAGTACTATAGCTGATGATATATTTAAAATTGAAGATGTTGAAGTAGAAGAAGGAGAAATAACTGATGCCTGATGTGTTTTCTGTTTATGGTTCTGTTAATGGTTCAATTGTTTGCGGTGACATTAGAGATGTAGTAAAAATAATTCCCGAAAATAGTATAGACATGTGTATTACTTCTCCTCCATATTGGGGTTTACGATCCTATGATGGCAACTTTGATTCTGTTTGGGATGAGGATAAAAATTGTAGTCACATTTGGAGAACTAATAAAAGACATTTACATAGAGGAAGTTCTAAAAGTAAAAAGTTAACAGATGGTCACATTAATGAATTATTAATTAATAGTAACTTTTGTCAAGAGTGTGGGGCATGGAAAGGTAGTTTAGGTTTAGAGCCTACTTTTCAGCTTTATGTTAAGCATATTTGTGATATTTTTGACTTAGTTTATAAAATTTTAAAACCTACAGGAACTTGTTGGTTAAATTTAGGTGATACTTATAATGGGAATAAAAAAGGTAATGATGATCCAAAAAACTCAAAAGGTTTATCAAGTAATTTTAAAAAAGTTAAAGGTAACACCATAAAATCAAAATGTTTAATAAATATACCAAATAGAGTAGCTATAGAAATGACGGAAAGAGGATGGGTATTAAGAAATGAAATTATTTGGCATCGTCCAAATCAAATGCCAAGTTCGGCAAAAGATAGATTTACTGTAGATTTTGAAAAACTTTTTTTCTTTACAAAACAAGAAAAGTATTATTTTGAAACACAGTATGAGCCTTATCAAGAAAAAATGAATAGATGGGGAGGAGAAATTTTAGAAGTAGAAAATAAAAGTGATTGGGATGACGGAACAGGGCAAACAACACATAGAACAAGAAATATGCGACCAAATGAGAAAGGTAGAAATAAAAGAACTGTTTGGTCAATAAATACAAAACCATTTAAAGGAGCACACTTTGCAAAGTTTCCACCTGAGTTAGTAACTATTCCAATTTTATCAGGTTGCCCTGAAAATGGAATAATTATTGATCCTTTTTTTGGTTCAGGAACAACAGGAGAGGAATGTATAAGGCTTAATAGAAAATTTATTGGGGTAGACATCTCTAAGGATTATTGTGAGAATGTATCTAAAGATAGAATAATTACTGCAGAAAATAAGAAGGAGAAATAACTGATGCCCAATGAAAAGAAAACTAAAAAAGAAGAAAAAGATGGTAATAATGATAGTAAAGGGTGTATATCATTTACTGATGACTTATTAAGAAACTATGGAATTATTTCTGTTTTTGGTGATTTTGATACGGAGAAAGCAGAAAATATAGTAGAAAAGCTTATATGGACTAATGGAAGTCTCCCAAGAGAATACCCTATAAGTTTAGTCTTAAATTCTTCTGGTGGTTATACTTCCAGTGTTTTTTCTATAATTGATATTATGGATAGTATTGAACGTCCTGTTCACACTTATGGGATTGGTGAAAGTTATAGTGCTGGTGCATTATTACTTATGTCAGGAGAAAAAAATTATAGGTATGTTTTTCCAAGTACCAGAGTTATGATACATAATTTTTCTCTTGGATTTAGAGGAGATTATACTAATTTTAAAGATGTACAAGTAAGTCATGATAGTTTTTTTAATTACTTGGTGGATTTTATAGTTAAGAAAACCGGGAATAAAATAGCAGTAATTAAACGTGATTTAAAAAAAGATAAATATTTTGTTTCTGTTGATGAGGTTATAAAATATGGTATCTGTGATAAAATAGCTGATAGGGATATCTTGGAATTAATAAAAAATAATATTAATGAGTTACAAAAAGGTAAAAAATAATGGAAGGTAGTTTAGATAAAATAATGGCAGGATATAGGTCTACTTGGTATGGAAGAATGGGTTTGTGGTGGGCAGTTAGAGAAATAATTATAGAGGATATTTATTATTTATTATGGTCAATTATTTTTGATATAAACATAAATTCAAAAAAAAGAAAATATCATTTAAAATTTGTATTTAAAATTATTTTTAATAGGTGGGATTAATGTTAATAGTAGCTATACCAAGATCAGCATCAACATCTTTAATGGTAACTTTTTCTGCTATGCATTGTGTAAAACACATACAAATGCATTATATTTGGGATAGGGCAAAAGGCTATAAATATTTGCATAAGATACATAATGATTTTAGAGAAATAAATTCACATTTTATAAGACATATGAAGAAGTCTAATAAAGTGTTTAAGAATCATTTTCCACCTACAAGTAATAATTTAGGGTTGCTTAAAAATACTAAGAAAGTGATTTTATTAAGAAAACCACACGATGTTGTTATGTCATATAAGAGGGCTTATGATAAAAAAATTGAAGATATGGATACTTTTCATGATTTTAAGGACTTAAAAACAGAAGAAGATTGGATAAATAGATCAATAGAGTTAGGTATGTTTGAAGATTTACACAAGTTTTTGAGTATGTGGATAACTGAAAAAAATGATAATAATTTAATAATAAGTTACGATGATATTGTGGATAATACTGTTGAGACATTAAAAAAGGTTTCAAGGCATTTTGGGTTACATGATTTACATAATAATATTACTTTAGAAAAACAACGATATACGAGAGGTTAATATGAAAAATTTAGATTTAATAAGTAGGGCAAAACTATATAGTGATGCTTTTCCAGATTGGCCTCCATTAAGGGCAGATGATAGATGGATAGATGGTATGTGGGTTTTGGGACAAAATTATAAAGGTTCTGGATTTTATGGCTCTTATCCCCCAAATTATTTAAAAAGAGTTACAGCTTTGTTTCCTGATGCTGAGAGAGTTCTACACTTATTTTCAGGGTCGTTGCCTAAAGGTGATTATACAAGATTTGACATTAATAAGGATTTAGACACTGATTATTATGGGGATGCAAATGAGTTGTCAAGTATTTTTAAGCCCAATACTTTTGATTTAATTTATGCAGACCCACCATACTCTGGTGAAGATGCTAATAGGTATGGTACTTCAATGATAAGTAGGAATAAGGTTGTGAAAGAATGTGCTAAAGTTTTAGATGTAGGTGGTTATTTAGTTTGGCTTGATCAAATGTTACCTATGTTTAGAAAAGATTCATTGCATTTATGTGGTGTGATAGGGTTGGTTAGATCAACTAATCATAGATTTAGAGTTTGTAGTATTTTTAAAAAGGTTGGTGAAGTGAAATAAAGAAGAATTTAAGAGATTTAATAATTGAAAAAAATCCTGATAAGTATACTCTTGATAACTTATTAAATGTAGAAACAGATAAGTGGATAAACCAATATTTAGATAAGTCAGAGATTTCAGGTAATTTTCCTTGGACAAAGGAAAGAGCAGATGAGCTTGCAAGAGTACCTGTAAAGGAACTAATCGAGAGTAAGTATTATCTTGGGATGGGTGATGTTTTATACCCAAGATGGAAAGAGATTTTAGAAGAGTTATGGGAAGAGAGAAAGAAAAGGGAGATAAATCTTGTTTGTCTTATTGGCGGAATAGGAGTTGGTAAATGTAACAAATACAATAGTTTAGCTACTACTTCCAGTGGAATTTATTTTGTTTATGAGTTGTTTGAAAAATTAAAAAATAATAACATAATGATGCAGTCCGAGTCTGGTTTTAGGAAGTGTTTAGGAAAGTATGACGAAGGTTATAAAAATGCTGTGGAAGTAACTACCCATTCAGGGGCTTGGGATTGTGGTACTCCTCATCACAGAATAAGAATTTTATCTTCTAACTTTAAGGTTGTTTGGAAAAGACTTGATGAAGTAGAAGTAGGTGATTACTGTATAAGAATAAGGAATATTGATGACGTTTGGGGTAGTAGAAAATATGTTGATAATTTTGAATTAACAGAGAAAAGATGTGAATTGGTGGGGTTGTGGATAGCAGAGGGACACTATCAAATTAATCAGGATGTCAATGCAATAATGTTAAGTACTGGTGAGAATCTCAGTGAGATAAAGAAGCTATTAGGTGATGCAGATATAGTGTGGAACTATAGTGGGACAAGTAGAAATTGTCATAGAATAAGAATTAAAGGAGAGTTTAAGGATGTTATTAGAAATTATTCTAAAACAGGTTCTGGATATAAAGATGTTCCAATTTATATTCGTGAATCTACAAAGAAAAATATTTGTGCTTTTTTAAGAGGATTGTTTGCTGGAGATGGCTCTTTTGATAAGCATAAAGATAGTAAAAGTGGCGCAATAGAGTACTCTTCAAAGAGTAAGAAGCTAATTGAGCAGGTATTTTATATCTTGTGGACTTTGGGAATAAAATCTACATTAAGAGAAAAAATTGTAAATGATGTTACCTACTATCGTTTGCATATTACTAATAAATGGTCTAAGTTGTCATTTAGGGAATTAATAGGTCAAACAATAAAGAGAAGAAAAGATGCTTTAGATAGTGTTTGCTATGAGGATGTATGTCATAGAGATAATGATAGGGAAATAATACCTCACGCTAAACAGGCTGTAGAAGATAGTTATTGGAATATCCCTCAGTCTTATAGGACAAAAAAGAATCCTGATTATGAGAAGATGAGGAGTATTTATATCTCAAGAAAAAGGCAGAAAACAACTAAAAAAGCCATTAGACAGATGCTTGATATGCCTTATAGTAAAAATACAGTTGATCCTTTGTTAAGGCAGATAGTTGAGGAGGACTGGTGGTTAGATCCTGTGATAAAAGTAGAAAAAAAAATTGAATATATGTATGATTTTACAGTAGAGAATGATCCATCTTATGTGGTTAATGGTTTTATAAATCATAATACGAGTGTTGCAGGAGTGATTCAATGTTTGATGGTATTTGATTTGCTAAGTAAGTTTAACCCACAGAAATTTTATGGGTTAGATCCTGATTCTATCATAGCTATTATGAGTATGAGCATTACTACTGGACAAGCAAGGAAGATTACTTTTGGAAAAGTTTACCCTAAGATAGTTGGATCACCATTTTTCAGAGATTATTTTCCTGCTGATCCAAGGTTAAAAAGAGAGATAAGAATACCAAAAGCAGGTATTTCTATTTTTCCTGGAACATCATCTGAGTTAAGTGCACTTGGTTTCGATTTGTACGGTGCATGTTTAACAGGTGATACTGAGATACTGACTACCGATGGAGTTAAAAAAATAAAGGACTTAGCTGGGAAGAAAAATATTGAGTTATATTCTTATAATACTGAAAGTAAGAAGATAGAAAAGTCAATTGGAAAGGGCTGTTATAAAATAGGGATAGACCATGTTTTTGAGATGAAGTTAGAGAATGGGCAGAAAGTAAAAGCTACTGAGAATCATGGTTTTTTAGTCAGAGAATATTCTAACAATTTAATATTTAAAAAACAAAAAGATTTAGAAGAAGGAGATATAATAACTATTCTTAGTGATAAGAAAGGCATTGTTTTCTCACCTGTTGAGTCATTTTTATACTGTGGTTTAAAGATGGTTTATGATATAGCTGATGTACAGCCCAATAATAATTTTGTAAGTGACAATTTTTTTTCGCATAATACAGTTGACGAAGCAAACTTCTTAGAAGTTATTGAGGATTCTAAGCGTACTGGTACAGCAGATGTGTATGATGCTGCAGAAGAGATGTATAATGCAGTTTGGACAAGGATGACATCAAGATTTATGAGGGCAGGAAAAGTTCCTGGTATGATTGTTATGATTTCTTCTCCAAGATATCCAGATGATTTTTTAGAAAGGAAGGTACAGTTAGCAAAAGAGATGGGGGATAAGTCAAGAGTGTTTTATAAAAGGCTCAAGATGTGGGAGGCTAAACCTCAAATTTGGCAGGGAGAAAGGATTTGGTCTGGAGATAAGTTTCGTTTTGATGTAGAAGAAATGAGAGTTATTGAAGAGGGTGATCCTGTACCAACAAACGCTCATGGTGAGTTACATGAAATAATAACTCCACCAATAGAGTTAAAAACTGAGTTTGAGAAAAGTCCAGAAAGGTCATTAAGAGATTTAGATGCACGACCACTATTGGCTATTTCACCTTATTTTAGAAATAAAGGAAAAGTAAAAGATGCTTTAAAAAAGACCATTATAAATCCATTTAATGAGAAAACCTTAGTTTTTGATGCAAATTTTAAATGTGAAGATAATTACTTTAGATACATACATATAGATTTGGGGTTAAAAAAAGACGCTGTAGGTATTGCCATGACTCATATTCCACGTTTTATTGCTATTGATAAAACTAATATAGTTAGTGGTAATTTTACTACCGAGATACTTAATATGCCAGAGATAATTGTAGATTTTGTAGGTAGGGTTACAGCAGCACAGCCGGGGGAAGAGATACTATTCTCTGACGTTCAGGAGATAATTTATCAACTTACTGATTTAGGTTTCTTCATTTCCCTGATCAGTTTTGATAAATTTCAATCATCTTACATTCAACAGCAATTAAGAGATGATGGATACACAGTTGCAGAGTTGAGTATGGATAGAACATCATCTAAGATAATAGTTGACCACGATCAAAAAACAGAAAGGGGTAGGAGAGATGGTTATCGTAAAGAATCAACAGGTAGGCAATATACAGCAGCTTATCAGTCACTAAAAGATGCAATGTATGAGGATAGAATAAAGATTCCATACCATGAATATCTTTTAAGGGAACTATTACGTTTAGAATCAATAAGAAAGAATAACATAGACCTTGTTACTAAACCAAATAAAGGCAGTGATGATGTGGCACAGGCTTTAGCAGGATCAGTTTTTAATGCTGTTTGTAATGAGATTCCTATGGTTGAGGTTGATCAGGACAGGGGTAGTGGTAAAGATTCAATGTATGATGACTTTTATGATGATTTAGAAGATAGTTTATTGGATGATGGTTATACTGATGATGGAGATGGTGGGGATGATTTTTATGAAAGATATAACGACTAAAAAGGAGTTGATTATGGGTTGGTTTAAGAAGAAAGAATGTATAGGTGATTTTTATGCAGTTGAACTATCAAGTTATATTCATGATAAAAAAGTTAAAATAAAAAAAGTATTTATAGATCATGGTGATGATTTGACTGGTAGAAATATAATATATTTTCAAGGTAAGACTTGTACAGAAAAATGTAAGTGGTGTGAGGGATTGCTGATAAGGGTGATATCAGGAACACCAAACTATCATGCTATGTTTGATAGAGTTATTACATATTAAATTTAGAGAGTGGGATATTGCTGAGGGCAGCAACATCGTAATCCACTAAAAATTTTGTGTTTGTGTAAGGGAAATTTTTAAGTAAATAGAAAGGTGTTTGATTTAGATGATAACAAAGAAAAGAGCAAAAGAAATTTTAGATAAGCAGGAAAAGGAGAATCAAAAAGCCTATTTTGAAATGAAGGATGAGTTTAAAAAGGAAAAAGAAAATTCATTGGTTGAGCAGGAAAAGAAAAATCAAAATACAATTAGCAAGATAAAAAGTAATAACAAAAAAGTTATATCTGATATTAAAAAAACCTATAAAGAAGATTTAAAGGATATTAGTGAGAAAATATCTAAAACTGTAGAAAAAGCACTTGCAGAAGAGAGGCTTTTTAATCAGAAACAAAAAGTCTCTATAGGTGATAGTTTTTATGATGAAGATTTTTATGTTTATGAGTCTTATGATGGGAGTATGACCGATGCTGTTAGTAAGATGGGTACAGATGAATTTCTTAAAAAGTATTCTCATAGAATAAATGATAAGGATGCAGTAAAACAACAATTAGAAAAAATAAGAGAAGGAGATACTGGTTGGACACAGTTAGGTTTAGGAACTATTTTAGATATAGAAAGATATCAAAGCCTACCTGATCTTTGGGCTATGCAGGATGCAGCTTATAATAAGTCAAGAACCAACCCTATTGCAAGATCTATTGTTAATACTATACAACATTACACGGTTGGTAGAGGACTAAAATTTGAAGCTCCTGATCAAAAAGTTCAACAGTTTCTTATGAACTTTTGGACATTTAATAAAATGGATTTAAGACAAAAAGAGTTAGTAAAATCTACTTATATTGAAGGGGAATATTTTATTTTGTATTTTATAAGTAAAAAAACTGGTCGGGTAAAAGTAAGAAGAATTAGACCAAAAGAGATAGATTCTATTGAATCTCATCCTGAAGATATAGAGACTATTCTTGCATATAAACGAGTAAGAAAATCTTGGGATAGTCGATTAGTGGATCAAAGAGAGTTACATTATGCTGATGTTGATTATTTTACACAATTAAATGATGAGAATATTGATAAACGTGAATCAGAAGTACATAAAAACTTAGAAGATGACAGGCTTGTTCAATTTGTAAGATATAATGACAATCCAGATGAAGTTCGTGGTAGAGTTCCAATGGATAGTGTTATGAAGTATTTGAAATATTATGAAGATTGGTTACTTGATAGAGTAAGACTTAATCATGAACGAAGTAAAGTAGTGTGGATTAAGACTATTCGAGGTAGAGGAACAGAGATAAATACTACAAGAACAAGATCCCCTAAAGGTGGTCAAATCTTACAGGAGACAAATAACATAAAATACCGTATAGAAAACCCACAAATAAATGCTGATAGGTCAGAACAAGACGGATTAGCAATTTTGTATGCTATTGGTAGTGGGGTAACTATACC
>SDBT01015835.1_pt1 | contig 11975 bp, 8 predicted proteins | sample 2277101 | NCBI WGS metagenome assembly SDBT01 (sample SAMN10404973, study PRJNA504765) | marine sediment metagenome | isolation source: marine sediment core GS10_PC15, 103 cmbsf | place: Arctic Ocean: Southern Knipovich Ridge | collected 2010
GCGACTGTATGTTACTTGCCGAACAGGTACAGGTTGGGATAGTGTTGATATTACCAATAAAAATGCTGACGACAAATGGCGTTTCAGAGGAATCAATTTTGAGGAAGATTTTGATGCTGCTGTTGTAAATGTGGCTGATAATTGGTTATTTCAAGATTGTCAACTGAAACACGCTGGAATGGCTGGAGGGCACGCGACAAATGTTGTGAATGTAGTAAATTGTTTTACTATTGAATCTACTGCTGTTGCCGTAGCTGACGCAAGCGATTTTCCTGGTGCTTTTTCACCGACAATTATACCAGCATCATAAGAATTAAAAATATGATACTATGATTTTAGGAGTTGCAGAAGATTTTTCAAGCAATGTTTCACTCGACAGTGAATTAAAAGGCGTACCTACAAGTGGTATGTTCTTAAATAGTGGGGTACATCCATCTATTACGCTGGATAATCTTTTGCATTTCCTACCATCTTTGGATGTGACACCGACAGCTTGGAGTGATGTAACCAACTACACTGTTTTTGCCGAAAGCAGAAACAGATCTGATTTGGTTACAAAGGAGTCTAAGATTTATCAATCAATAAAAGCAGGGATTAATCAGACACCTGGTTCGGCCCCTACTTATTGGTTAGAAACAAATTTAAGTTCATTGAGGATTAAGACATTCATCTTAAAAGTACAAGACAGGGTATATTCCGATCTGAGAATCACTAACAGAATAGTTGATAATCAGTATTTGTATGAGATTGGTAAAAATACAATCAATCTCAGTAATGATTACGCTGCCTTGGTATTTGAACCTAAAGGGTCCGATTATATTTCGATAAGGATAAATGAAATTTCTTTACAGAAAAAATCGACTACTCCTGTAAGTTTATATGTAATAAATCAAGGAGTTTTGATTGATACTTTAGAGATAACACCGAGCAATGGTATAGTAGAATTTAAGAGACTAGATTATACTTTTAAAGGAAAAGGTAAATGGATTTTTGCTATTGATGCAACGGATGTTGAATCAAGCAATTTGAGCGTTGACCCATTAAAATACAAGGGATTTGTTGCTTATACCGCAACAGGAATAGGGGACACCCCTGAAGATGCGGATTATTCCTTTCAAACGGCTGGCAATGGTTTAGGATTCAATATTACTTCTTTTATAGATTCATCTACTTATATTTTAAACAATATGAGTGAATTTGGTAATTTCATAAGGGCCACATTGGAATATATGGTCTTTACGGTTTTTTTACATAATTCTAGTAATAGAGAGAATCTGCAAAAGCGTATTCAAATGAATGAAGCACTGTTATTGGCTGAGTTAAAGGAACTAAATGGTGATACGGTTGTAAAGAGATATACGACTGAGAAAAATCTTTCGATAGATATTTTAAAAAGGTCATTTGACAATCAATTGGGATTTGATGAATTTGAAGTGGAACTAGGCACCTATTGATATGAATAATATATTGACTTCACCCTTGGGGATTGATGCTGAGATACAAAGTGTTCAAACTGATTTGTACACTTTGCTTATTGCGAGATGGGTAAATAGTTTAGATGCTTACGGAAGGGTTTATAAAAACAAGGACAAAAATGATGATACGGTCTATCCTCAGTACATTAATGAAGATAAGTCTAAATCGGATGTTTATTATAATGATGATTTCGCCGGGACTTTCTTCTTTATAGATGATGATAATCATAAATCGGAAGATGGATTTATTTTTACCTCAATCGTAAAATGTGTTTTTATGGTTAATCTTAGAAAGATATTGTCCGTTCCAGTTGATGATTCAGTTGATAGGGCAGATTCGGAAGCGCAAAGGGATGTTATTGAATTTTTAAGGGAATTATCTCCCGGTAAATTCGATATAGTTGAAGTTCAAAAAGGGATTAGTAATGTTTTCAGTGGTTTTAATCAAGAGAAAATTAAAGATTTGGATATACAACCATTTCATTGCTTTTCCGTAAACATAAAACTATCATATAATATTAACGATAAATGCTCATAACATGGCAAAAAAAACAGAAGAAATAGTAAAAAAAAGTAAGTTACCAACCAAAAAATATCCTTTGATTAAGGCTGTCCGTATTCGCGGAGAACTCAGACCAATAGGCTATAAGGTTGATTTAACTGAAGAAGGAAGGGATTATTTTAAATCACAATTTTATATCGAATAATCATGGCAATACTAAGTACAATATTAAATCTAGTGTTATGCGGTTTGACCGCATCATTAGGCACAGGACTCAAAGGATGTAAACCTTTCTTTAAAAAAGTAACTGCAATTTGGTTGACTCCACAAGGATTCAAGTATGACGGTTCAGTAGCTCTTACTGAGACTTATGTGAATCAATTAATCGCAGAAGGAAATTTAATTGTTCTTAGAGGTATTCGTACCTTTACTGACAATACGGAAGATGATGTCAAAGAGACATTGGACGATGGTATTAAGCAAGTGACGAGATTGGGTCTTTATGAATTTGTAATAATGTTCATAAACGGGCTTTATTTTCACGCAGCTTTACACTCAATAAATTCGCAGGGAAATTATGACGCTACTCTTATTGATCGGGATGGAAACATTCTTGGTACTCTAGCTGCTGACGGTTCACTGAAAGGATTTACTATTGGAATGTTCCAGGCTAAAGGTCTTGACTTTGCGACTGATACCACAGGGCAAAAAGAAGGTGCTGAAATGCAATTGACGGAACGTGATGAATTAGACACTTCTTATGTTTTCATTCAAAGAGAGAATTTAACATTCAATCCAAATCTAATTGTTGGAATAAATGAAATTGTCTTGAGTTTTGAAACTGCCCCTGCTGATCTGGAAGTAAATTTAAGTGTAAAAGCTATTAGAAAGCAAGATGGTGCTGCCTGGACGGGAGCTACCTTTATTCTTTTCTTACTGACAGTGGATGGAGTCACAGGAAATCCGACTGCCGGGGATGATACGGCTGTTCCGGGAACCTATGAACTGACCGTTGCTGCTTTAGGCGCAAATGAGGTCTTGGCTCTTATTATTTATGATGTTGCTAACACTAGATTAGGTGTTACTTTGGCTGGTGACATATACAAGTCAAATACACTTACTGCGTTAGTTACGGCATAACCGTATTTTTTAACATACAACCCTTTGCGCTTTGTGAAGGGTTTTTTTGAACTATGAGCGTTGTAACTCCATACATAGAGAATCTCGAAAGCATAAAATCGGATTTAGAACAAGTTGCCACAAAAGCTGTTGGGGAAAATTCAGATTTCATTCTATTCTTAATCAAAGACAGACAACTTAGTTTAGGGATGAACACAAGTGGGAATGTATGGAATTATAAGCCATCAACGGAAGGGTTTATAGACCCTGACAATCCTCCAAGAACAAATAAATCCCCTGGGAGTCCTTTTACCTTTGAATGGATTGGCGCATGGCTAGATGGATTTTTTGTCAAATCTGAGACACAAGGATACTCAATATTGTCAAGAGATCGTAAAACAGCATTACTTGAATCCAAATATGGTCGTTTAATAAAATTGACCGAAGAACACAACAAACAAGTGAACGAACAAGTTATAAAACCAGCCTTGGGAAATTTTATTTTGTCAAATTTGTTCAAAGTTTAATTTTTTTTATTACTTTTACTGGAAATAAACTTAAATCACCAGCACGACTTCACGTTAGTCCATACTAAGTGCGTTAAAAATGGTAGTTCCATACCATTCAAGTTTAGAAATAACAATCTAAAACTTAAAACGCATGAAAAAAACAAAAAACAAAATAAAAACACACTTTTACAAAGGTCTTTCCGATATATGGATATTTAATTTCGATGAGATTGCGAAAACAAGCAACTATTCATACTTGGTTGTTGGTTATGATGGTTATAATGAAGTTGAATTTGACGAAATCGAGGCTCAAAAACTTTGGAAAAGAATGTACAATGATTTTTGTAAAATGAGCAACGACAATACTTCCCTACTTTATTATGAGCTTTTAGATCAATTAGGATATTTGAAAATGAGAAAAATCATTGTTCTTATGTTACTGAATAACTTAGAGTATTTTGAGGAAATATTAGAAGCGCATGATTTTTATATAACAGAACTTGCTAAGTGGGGATATGAAATCAATATAAAAAATCCCTTAAAAGACGAATTAAAAAGAATGTTTCAGCTTATAAGGGCAAATGATAACAAAATAGGTTTGGTTGAGAGTGAGATAGAATTTTTAAGAGATGATGAACAGGAACCAATATCACTTGTTAAACAAGCTATAAAACTCGCGCAGGGATTAGGGAAAGAACGAATAGATACCAAGACAACGACTGTTGAGGAATGGATAGGATTGATTGAAGAATTGAAAATCACCAATGAATACAAATTGAGAAACAGAAGAAAAGTAGCTTAATATGGGAGATCAGAGTTATAAAGCAGAAATAGAACAGGCAAAAACGGATGTTAATTCCTTAATAACTCTTGTGAAAGCGTTAGAGGACCAGCTTAAACTAGCTTTAACGCAAGCTCGTCAATTAGGGGGTGCTTTTAAACCAAAATCTCCAAATGAGGCGATTTCTCAAATTAAAAAACAAGGTGAACAGGTTGAAACTTTAACTGTAAAATTAGATAAGTTGAGTAAGCTGACTGAACAAACGGCTGCTAAAAAAAATGAATTAAATAACCTGGAACTTGAGCAAACTAATAAAATTATAAGAGCTAGAGATAGAGAATTTGAAAAAGCGCAAAAACAAAGTGCAAAATTCATATCAGATAAGGAAAAAGAAAGAAAAGCGCGTTTACGAGAAACAGACCAAATGCAAAGAAATAAGGAGGCTCTTGCTAAACAAAAAGCAAGTTATGAAAAAGTCGCTGCTGCTCAAGAAAAAGTGATTGGTGCTTACCAAAAACTGATCAATAAACAAAAACAAGCAAAGACAACATTACAGAATTTAATCGCTAGTGAAAAGGCAAGCAACAGAGCGATTAGAAAAGCCCAAAAGGAATATGATAAATATACCGCAAAAGTTAATAAGGCCAATAGAGCTACTTCTAATTTCAGTAAGACAGGTCTTGGTGGTATGGTTAGCGGTTTCAGGAATTTATTGGGGGCCTTTGGTTTGGTAGGTGGAGCTATGATGTTTACAAGTATGCTAAGAGGTGTATTTGAACTTATCAAAACATTGAATTCTCTTGATTTCTCTATGAAAGCGGTAATTAAAGATCAGGCAGAATTAGGGCAAACTCAATTATGGTTAAGTGATATTACAAATAATTTTGGTGCGGGACTTGTAACTACCACAAACCGATACATTAAATTTAGGGCAGCAACCCAACAGGCAGGATTATCGGCAAGAGAAACTCAAAATATCTTTGGTACAATGGCCAAAGCTGCTGGTGTTCTCGGATTAAAAACAGATGAACTGACAGGTATCTTTTTAGCATTAGAACAAATGGTTTCTAAAGGCAAGATTACAACCGAAGAATTGAGGAGGCAACTTGGAGAGCGTTTGCCAGGCGCGATGGATATTATGGCTACATCTATTGGTGTAACAACTTCTGAACTTGATGATATGATGAAAAAAGGACAGATCATAACCAAAGATGTGTTACCTGGATTTGCAAGGCAAGTTGAAATAGCATTTGGTATTGAAAATGTAAAAAAAGTAGAAACATTAGTAGCAGCACAAATAAGATTGAGTAATACATGGATTAGATTAGTACATGAATTTGAAAAAGGTAATGAAGTATCTAAAGAATTAATGAAAGTATTTGATTTTTTAGCTAAAAATCTAAGAACGATTGTTGCGCTAATTTGGAATGTGGTTAAAGCGTTTTTAGCTTATAAGGCAGTAATCATAGCAGCCACTTTAATCACAAAAGCATGGACCGCAGCTACGGTAATTGCCGAAATTACAGTGATAGCATTTACAAAAGGATTAAAAGCTGCTAAAACAGCAGTAATAGAATTAAATATAGCTTCTTCTGCTAATCCTTGGGTATTATTAGCAAAAGTAGTTTTAGCAGTAGGTGTAGCTATATGGGCTTTCAAAGACGGTGTGGATTTTGCTGCTGCGTCCCAAGAGCTTTTAAATAAAGCCATGAAAGAAGGTGAAGAAATCGCTGAAGAATATTCAAAAACGATAAATCAAAAATTAGTCACAAGTTTTTCTAAACTAGCAAAAAAACAAATGGAATTATTAGAATTAACAGGTGATTTAAACGAACAAGAGGAAATAAGAAAAGGAATTAATCAAGAAAAAATTGAACTTTTAGAAATTGAAAAGGAAGGTTTAAGTAAGTTAATTATTGCGTACACTGCTCAATTAGGACTTTATCAGAGTGGTAGTCCTATATATGAAAAATATAAAAAAATAGTTCTTGATTTAGCTGATAAATATTCATTACTAACCGAAGAAATCAGGGACTTGAATGAAGTAACCAAGGATGAACAAAATTTTGCAGAAGGTACCATTGGCTGGCTTAGAGAGAGAATATCCGCTAATAATAAATTGATTGAACAATCTAAAGATAAGTCTCTAATAAAACAATTACAGGATAGGAATAAAGAACATCAAAAAGAGATTGACCTATTATTAGGAAAATCAAAAGCTATAAAAAAAGTGGAAAACGATTTTGCAGAAGAATCTGTTGGATGGCTCAAAGAAAAAATAAGTGCTAATAAAAAATTAATATTGCAATCTAAGGACAGGTCTCAAATAAAGAAATGGCAAGATCAAAATGACGAATGGCAAAAAGCGATTGATTTACTGCTAGGTGTATCAAAGGCATTAGAAAAAGTATCAAAAGTCGTTAAAAACAGCGAGAAGGATTGGGAAGCAAATATTAAAGCTTTAAAAGAGCAAAGGAGTAATCTTAAATTAAATTCTTTTGAGTGGGGATTATTAGATGCTGTAATCAAGGGGATGGAAATTGGGTTTAAGAAACTCAAGGGTGAAATGGACTTGAAAGAAGAAGGTGAAAACTTAAGGGAGCTTTTTGAGGGATTAACTGAGACATTTACAGATGTATTCGGCATAGATTTTTCTAAATTTGATTTTCTGTTCGATGAATTGGAAAACTCAGTAACGGATTGGGCTAATTTATCCAAGGAACTGATAGGGAGTGTCCTGGACGCTACATTACAGAGATATGAATTGGAATTGATCGAAGCCCAAAGGACGAGGGATTTGATATTGGAAAATGATCTTGCTAGTGAAGAAGAAAAGGAAAATGCGAGAAAAAAATTCGATGCAAGAGAGCGCAAAATAAAAAATGAGAGAGCCAAGGCCGAGAGGGATAATATACTGATTAAGATTGCTCTTGACACCGCTAGTGCGATTGTACAGGCATTGCCGAATTTAGCGTTGTCAATTGCCGTTGGTGCAATAGGATTGGCACAAGCCTCAATTGCTGCTTCACTTCCGCTACCTAAATTTAAGGAAGGTACCAAAAGCGCACCAAAAGGATGGTCCTTGACACAGGAAAAAAGGGCAGAGCCTATTACAGATAAGTTCGGCAGACTCAAAACTATGGGTAGTAAAGGAGGGGCTATGTTTACCCCTTTAGAAAAAGGTGATAGGGTTTTCCGTTCACAGGATGAATTTTTTAACGAGTATGGAGGGGATGCAATCCATAAAGCAGTTTGGAGTATGAATATGGCTGGTAACGGCAGGGAATTGAGTAAAAAAATAGTTGATAATTCTTTATTAAAAGAGACTAAGGGATTGAGAAAAGATATTGATGTTATGGGCCGTAGAATAGGTAAATTAGCTTCAAGACCAATAAATAATAATGTTACGGTAGAAATTAAAGATGATCGACCATATTAAAATAATAAGAAATGGCTGAGAATATTGAAAGAACAAAATCGGTAAGGTATTCGCTTTTCAGCAGTGCTTTAGGTGAACTTGTCTTAGATCAGGAACCGCGTGGTTATAATGATGATACACGAAGTTATCAGCGCATTAAAGGCAGCCGGGCAATCTTGACCAAGACGAAAATATCCTTGGAGTTTTTTAGTAAAGGTGCAGCATATCTGACAACTATCTTCAGGTCATTTGGAATCTCAGAAAAAGTATTGTTGACAAAATATGTAAAAGACACCACTTCCTTGTCTGAAAGCTGGAAATTTAGATACGTTCAAAAAGTGGATATGGGTAAATTCGATGTTATTTCAAAACAAGGTAATGTGACTGTTGACGCTACCGATGGTGATTTGTATTCTGATATTAACAACCGTAAATCCGATAAATATGATATTATAAATACGGAATCGGCAGATGGCAAAAATATTGGGAACCTAGTGACTAAACGTTTTGTACCACAACCAAGAGGAATATTTACCGATAGTTTGCTTAGAGAAAATGAAAAAATAGATTACAGGGTTAGCTCAAATACCACGACAGGACAATCGAGTAGGGTCCGGACCATACCGAATAAAATAGTTTATAATACCATAGAGGATGTCAAAGAGGCATGGTTGGGTGATGACAGCTACAATGATAAAGTCCATGTAGCGCAGGGAAATTTTATTGACCCAAGCAACATATTTTTTTATCAGGCAGAAAAAGACACCACTTTACAAATTAAGATGCAATTGACTTTCACAATTACAGAATTTGAACAGAGTGGGGCTTCCAATAAAAGATTGTTGGTATTGTATCAGACAGCACAGGTAAATAATGATCTTGAAGATGTTTTAATGTCCTCAGAGGACTTATTGGAAATAACAGACCCTGATACAAAAGTAGGACAGGAATTCTCAACACCTTCTTTTGATCGGGAAATTTTTGTACCAACAGGAGGGAGTTTGGCATTTGTGCTAAATACCAGGGCAGATTTATCAAATGGCTTTGTGGGTGTTCATCTCAACGTTACAAAATCAGTCATAAGTGTAGAGGACAAGACCCCTTACGGAATATCAGAAGGCAAATGTATTAAATTTTTTGATTTATTTGAGAGATTGGTAGCCAAGATAACAGGTGAAAATGGACGTTTTAAATCAACCGTTTTTGGTGTTGGCGGTGAATATGAAAATATGGTTGTGGATAACGGCTTTTTTGCCAGGGGGTTTCCGGATGTTTTTTTGGATGATAATGATGTGGAAAAACGAATACAATTCAATACCTCTTTTCAGGATGCTTTCAATTCAGGTAATTATTTGGAACCTTTGGCCTGGTTTATTGATATTGAAGGGTCCCGCGAAATTGTGAGAATAGAAAAAGCTACCTATACAATGAAGAATTTTATAGGTTTAAGCTTAACGGCTGTTGATAATATTCAGAGCAAGGCATCAAAGCCTGATTTCTTTTCAAAAGTAATATTGGGCCATAAAAAGAATGTTGAATATGAACAAGTCAATGGATTGGAAGAACCTAATGGGAAAAGTGAATTCAATACTCATATTACGGAAGGTAATAGCACTTATTCTGTTGTAAGTGAATACAGGACTGACCCAACAGGTTATGAACTGACAAGACGAGAACAATTTTCTGTAAGTTCGAGAAAAGACACAAAATATGATGAAGATATTTGGATGCACGATACAAAAGTTGATGCTGAAGGAATACATACCCATAATTTATGGGCCGATAGGTTTGATTCCTCACCAACAGGAATATTCGACCCTGAAACAGCGTGGAATCTATGGTTAAGCCCGATGAACAGATTATTTTACGGACATGGTTATTCAGTGATAAGAGGATTGTATCATTTTTCGAGTGCCAAAATAAGATTTGCCTCAAGTAATGCGAATCAGAATTTAAGGACCATCATTGGTGGAGTTGAATTGCATGAAGGGGGAAATATAACCATAGATGATATTGAAAATCCGAGAATTGAAGCTGAGATACCGAGTGTGACATTTAAGATGACTCAAAAAATTGAGGACACTCTGACAGGTTTTACAGAAATAGACGGTGAATTGGTACCTAATTTTTTCGGGCTGATTGAATACCTGGAAAAAGGTGATCTGAGATATGGCCGTTTGACAAAATTGGACGGGGATAAAGAAAGTAAATTAATAATGCAAAAAGCGAGATTATAATGGCAACAGTAACATTGACATTCGTTGAAGTAGAATTACCGATAACCAGCAGATTATTAACTATAAATGTTGAAGTTGGCGGTGTGGCAATTTCTCCTTTTCAAGAATTTTTTACTACTTTAAGAATTAGTAATGCACAAGTTACGGCACCAAGCGATTTATTAGATGCGGATGTTGTCGCTGCCAATTTCATTATAGCATGGAATTTGGATTATAAGGATGTAGGTGGCAATAACAATGCGCTGGCAGTGGAAGGTACCACAGCAAATGAAGTGGTGATAACCTTTGTGAATCCATCGTGGCAAGTGACAAGCGTAGGTGGCACTGCCGTTTCTTTAGGCACTATTACATCTGTTGAAGTCAATCCAGCCTTGGAAGATGATGTGAGTGTAGAAATCGTGGACCATGAGGCATACCCTTCAGACCCTTGCCTTTATGCACTGGCCAACATTGCCGTTACAGGTGGGAATGGTCTTTACAATGTTTATCTCAAGCCTTCCATGTCTTTAGTGGTAAACGGTCTTGCAAGCCCTTTTCAGATTCAGGACCAAAGAGGTCAAAGTTCGGCTTATAGGATAACAGATACTTTAGGATTTGAAATAGCTTTCGATTTTGTTATTGGGATGCCAAAAAAAGTCAGTGATAAATCCATTGATATTGGCGTTACAAATCTAGCTGCTGGTGTGACAATCAATATTACGGTTGATTTTATTTCCGATGATGTTTCACCCTATACTTATTCACTTACAGGCTCAGGGTACCAATCCTCAAATGTATTTACAGGTCTAGCCCCAGACAGTTATACACTTTATGTCAAGGACGCTTTTTTATGTGTGTTTACAAAGGATTTTGTTCTTGATGGTGAAACTACAATAACTGAGACAATATTCAGAATATCGGAGATAAATGCCTTGAGGTTTGCTCAAATAAATTCCGAAAAGAAAAATCATAAAAATACACTCAGTTGCTTTGAATTAAAACGATTGACCTATCCTTTTTTCCATAAGTATCTTGTAACGGACTCAATCATAACACAATTCAAGACCAACGCTCAGTACATCAATGTTTTTACCATAGAGCCTGATGGTTCCACAACAGATTTAGGTAAAACGAAAATGACTGATAATATCGGTTTGGATGCACTCAGCACTTCCACTTATTTCTCTTTGGGTGAAGGAAGAAGTGCCATTTATTTTGGCGCAGTGGATATTTTAGACCCTATAACAGAGGCTTTTGTTGAAGCTACCGATTTTGGATTTGCATTACCTGAATGGGCTAATACGGTTGGGAATTACGTTACCATTGAAGATATAGGACAAGTGCCCATCGATAGTATAGGTTATTCGGACTTTTACAATTCATTTATAATAGAATTTGATATTGCTTATACGGGCTCCCCTGTTGAAAAGAATTTGGGAGCTATCTACAATATTCAGCAATATGAAGTGTATGAAAGTACTGCCGATATGAGTACATTGCCGGAACTGTTCAATATCGTTATTGAGGTTGGGGTGGATGTAGATAATATTGATTTCAGGGTTATATCCGAAAAGATAAAAAGAGTTGTTGACAGTGACCGATTATTGGAAATATTTTATTCGGATGATGAAAATAAGGGTGATATGGTTTACCAAACAGGTATCATCCATAAAATGCTCTTGGAAGGCGCTGTTGATAATGTTGGTGAACAGGAAACGGAAGGTTATGATGGGGATATTAATTTCTTTGTAACAGATAATACAATATATGATTCGCAGCGTTTTGTATTTTATCGTCTGAGTAGTGAAATGATTTCTAAATTAAGATTGGTTGTAACACATCTCTATCTGCAAATAAACGGATTGAACTATAAAATATCGGAAATACCCGACATAAAAACAGACATTAACAATAATTTAAAAACATTTTCCATAACTTTGAAACGAGGTGGAGAA
>SDBT01015836.1_pt1 | contig 11974 bp, 8 predicted proteins | sample 2277101 | NCBI WGS metagenome assembly SDBT01 (sample SAMN10404973, study PRJNA504765) | marine sediment metagenome | isolation source: marine sediment core GS10_PC15, 103 cmbsf | place: Arctic Ocean: Southern Knipovich Ridge | collected 2010
AAATCAGTCAAACTGTATGAGGTGTTTTTGAAGGAATACGGTCGGTGATGAACTGTTGAATGAGCAAGTTCAGCAGATTCGTTCCAAATTATTACGAAGATATTACAAATCTGCTGCTCTTGGTTGGTTTCGTCCACGATGTTTTCATTGGATTAAGATTGTAACGTCTGATGGTAGATGGAGATGGATAAATCCACAGACAGGTTTTCGTAATAGATTTCAGAAGAATCCTCCTTTGCATATCTATCAGACAGTTCTAAGATACAAGATGGATAGTTATCCAAAAGGTAGGCAATCAACAGGCTTGCTTCTAGGTGGTCCACTTTTGTTTGATTTAGACCTAATCGAGAAGGATAAACCGTTTTCACTTTGGCGAATCATCGATAGTGTGAGCATAGTAAAAGAGCTTGTAGAAACCATGAAAGATCGAGGAAACTATAGAGTTGTGCAGATTATGTTCAGTGGCGCCAGAGGTATACATGTGATGCTGGAGTCTACTGATGAAATGACAAAATCCTTGAAGATTCAAAGTACCAAAAAAAGCAGAGCTCTCAAGGACTATTATCGAGAGAGATTCCAAATAGCTAGATCAATAGGAAATTGGTGTCCTGGTTGGGATTGGAAAGTTAGTGCAGACTTGTGGAGGGTTTCTCGAGTACCTTGGAGTGTTCATGGAAGAAGTTCTCTCAGAGCAATCATCCTAAAACCTCCACTTGGTCCAAATAGTATTAAAAGGCAAATGCTTGATGCTACTCCATTCTCATTGGATAGACAACTCCGGATTAGAATAACGAAAACCGTATCGCTCTTTACATTCGTTGATGGAAAAGACTATGGTCCATATCGGAAGGGTTGGGTAACAAGATTACCCTTAGCTGTTGCACTTCACCTAATTTGGATGGATTTTGCCAAGCCTAGAGAAAAGGGACCATGGAGTGCAGGTTCATGGTTCGAGAAAGGATGGCAAATGATATTTCAAGCCGGTGTATCCAACAATACTATGGTTCAAACCACTATCGGGGAGGTGGGGCATTGACGAAAACATGTCCATGCGGAAGAGCATGTTTGGATTGTCAATACGAGCAAATGTGTGATGGTTGCCTTGGAACTAACTGTATTCACGTAAGAATACGGGATTCAAGTGTGGATAGAAGTAAAACCAAATGTCTTTTTGGAAAAATGCATGGATTGGATAAGACTTGCTCCGTTGGAAATAAACCTCCTCCGAAAGATTTCGTTTGTGCTCCACCATCTATGTTAGACTCGGCAATCTGGAATTTCAACAATGACCGCGATGATATGACTAAGCAACCTTCCGCACCAGAATGGCCACTTCTAATTCCAGAAGTGTCAGATATCACAAAAACAACTTCACGACTGAAACCTTGTTCCGATGAGGGGAACTGGGATGTACCTGATTACGATCCAATTGCATGGGATATGACGGGATATCTTTTTGATAAAATTCAAGGCGCATCATGGGTACGAGAACCAGATATCCTTCAAGAGGAAGATTGGCATTATATCCTAGGACCTAAGAAAAATAAGAACTGGATTAAGAATATCATTTTCATTGACAGATTACCAGACCGATTCGCTATGCAAACCCCACCAACTGCAATAATGACTGCGTACATGAATCGTATCTATGCATATCATTGGCATTTGATATCTGATGAAGATGCTCCTCGACCATGGCTGATGACTCATGGATATCCGAGTTATATCGACTGGCCTCCTGCATGGCACTGGAATTTAGGTATTAGGATGCTATCGAGTCTTGCAGAATATCTTGCTGCCCAAGCTATGGGTTTCATGGGACCCGGACCAGAAGCATGGTATCCCGATAAAAGTCGAAAAACTACAACAGACCTTAGACTCCCCTTTGTGTCCACCACCGAAGGAAGGAAGCTTCTATGGAAGCCCCAGGATTCATCAATGGGACCGACAGAGATGGATTGGGATTACTTTCCCGGGATCATTCCTTTTGTACCAGGTTCTACTACAACCCAACTTAGATGGTTTGCTGAAAAAATTGTGAAGATGGGCTTCAAGACGTTAGCTCTTGATGCACTCAATACTATTGCTCATGAGAATTTCAAAGGATTACCTGAAGCAATTTCGATCTTGAAATCCTCGGGGGCAGAGCATGTGATGGTATATGGACCGTGGCCCTTGCATTTACCATCAAAGTATGTTGTTAGAAAGAACGTTTCATACATTCCAAATGCAAATCATATGGACATGACGAATATTCCTCCAAGATACTGGTTAGTTAAAAATGATTCAAAAGATGGTGAAAAAAGAAAATGGAGAAGATTACCCTCCTATAAGAAAACAACTCTAGGGAATGTAGTACCTCTCGAAGGAGTGGAGATTTGTATATGTGAGGCTTGTATTGAAGCTAGAACCAAGGAAGGAAACCCTAGAAGCATTTGGAGATGGAGTCATCTATTAGAGAAAGGACAACATTGGATGAACCAATCTAGAGATAATGATGGTGTATCAAAGAAAATACTAGACACCAAATTATGGTATCAGGGTCCATCGTACACTATCTTCAGAAAGTGTCTACATTACCCCCAGAAAAACAAATGGAATGCTATTGAAGATATTCTTGATTCTTTAGTAATCGAAGAAACTAAACTTCGAGTTAATCTTCCTGATGGAACTAGTACTGAATCTGAAAACATCCACTGGACATGGTGGGATGAAATGCATGGGTGGAGTGTAGGATTCCCAAGATTGGAGGATTAATCCTTGTCAGGAGGTTCCAGCAAAGATAATCCATACTATGAAAAATATCCTCCAATTAGCAAAGAAAAAAGAATCGTCTATAAGAAGAAGAAAAGGAAAAAGCCAATTAAACTTCCCAAGAGAGAACCAACTAGACCCATTAAGGTGATACCTCTACCTCCATTTCGAAATCTGATAGCTGGAAGAAATAAATCTAAACTCCTCTGGTACAAGTGTGATAATTGTGATTGCTATTTCCCCGTGAGAACAAGTCGCATGAAGAAGAGCGAATTTGGTTTCTGCGGAAAAGAATGCCAAGCAGCCTTTCAAAGTCAGAGACTGCAAGGACATGTGATTCCTCAAGAAACTCGAGATAAAATCTCGGATACAAAAAAAGGAATTAGACAAAAAAACAAGCCAAAGAACAATGAGGGTAGACCACGGAAAAATCCTGGTACAGAACCAAGGAATCCTGTATGGTATCAAAAGGCAATGGAATTAGCTGAAGCATATAGAAATTCAGGAGAATGGAGAAGAAAATCGAAAGAAATTCGAGAGAGGGATAACGATACGTGTCAGGGTTGTGGCTTTAATAGAGATGAAGTACCCCTGTTAGGTGTTCACCATGTGAAGAAGCTTGCTGAATGGATCTATGAGGGGAATGATCCAAGTGAATATCCGGATAATCTCCTTGTAACTCTCTGTCACAACTGTCATAGTCCAACAGAAATGCAGAAGGATGAATACAAATGGCCAATATCTTCTAGAGGTGACAAAACAAAACCAGGATTTCCATTGTGATTTGCTAATAAGGATTAATTCTAAATCAGGCTTTCATCCAACCATATATCACGAGAATAATCAGAATATGGATTCTCCTCAAAAAAGATTACATTTTCAAAGTTTAGTTTACTCATTACTAATTTCAAAGATTTTAGAGATCCCCTTTTATCCACATCACCACAAAATACGAAAATGATTCTATAATCACCACCATATTTCAGTTTACCACGGATTTTTTTCGCAACTCGTTCTGCTTCTGTTTTGACACGGCTTCGTGTTCTCAACATTCGAATGGGACTCAAAATAGCATAGGAAATGACGCCATAATTTTCAGCTGAATGTAACCAACGGGAAAAAGGAGCAAAGCATATCTTCGTATCTCTAGGCATTTTTAGGATTTCTTCAAAATTCATGATTTCATGTGATATTACATCATAACAAGGCATCTTCTCAAGAAGAGCAGGGAAAATACGATCAGGGTTATCATACGAGCCTAGACCATATAGAGACATCTCTCTTAATACACCAGCTCGAAGAACTTCTCTCAAACTCCAATGAATTTCTTCATTATCTAGTATTGTAGCGACATGTTTGGCAAATAGATTTTCTAACTTCTTGGATACCTTATTTAATACAGATTTCGCTCTTTCTCGATTTCGAAATTGAGATTTTGTTAGATTTGGTCGATTATGGATATCATCAATATTACACCAATATCTAAATCTCGAATTGTACCCTTCAAACTTTTTTGACGCACTGTCTGTCCATCCAAAAGATACCGCTCTAAACCAGAAAGGTGTAATCAAAAACTTGGTCAGAGCATTTCCAAATATACCTAATTCAATTTTTTCACTATCTAGATTCAAGCCACGAAACATCACGATTGATTGTTCCCATTTATGGGTAAAGGCGGTTTGATGATCTCTGGATTTGTAAAATTGTAGAAGCGCATCGCTGGATTTCGGTGCCATTTGTTTTGAGTTAGAGTAGTACCTCTGTTGTAGTTCCATGCCTAATTCCAGACGTAAACCAGAAGTAGCATCTTGACATTCATAACTATCAGAAAATTCAATTGTAACCATTTCGTCATTGATTTCAATATGATGGTTGTATACAGTTTCAAGATTCCTGATTTTAGACCTAGTACCATCAAAAGTGTAATACATCGGAATATCGCAGCGAGGGAACCAGTAACAAATATTCGAAAGTAATGATTTTGAACTAGGCCATGTTCCTATTTCTGTTTTAGGTTGTTTCAATTTCAGAACTGTTCTGGGACCAAGAGGTTCGTCCACTAGTGGACCAAGAGTTACACCGAAGATTCTTGAGAATAGAATTCTTCGCGGCGCTGCATTTTCAATAGCTGTAAGAATCTCGAACTCATCAGTCATTAAACTATAGGAAAAGACGCCAATTCCATACTCGCCTATCATGGGATGCCGTTCAATATCTGAATTGCTAGGATTTTTTAGAAACCATGGACTCGAGTAATAGCTAGAACCTAAAACCTTCAGATGTTTTTCGATGACACGGGAACTCATTCCGACTCCATTATCTGCAATAATTATCTCGTTTCCATTGTGTTCAATATCTATGGTGCAAGCCGCATCGGGATCAATGGCTTTTCGAAGTCTACAAGCATCAATAGCATTCGTCAAAGCTTCTCTAAGTGAGATTGATGATAAATTTGCACCTTCATAGAGAGATTTTGAAAGGTAAAACCAAACCTGTTTAAAATCAGCTCTAAGAGCATGATTTGAAGAATCTTCACCAGTAACATGAAATTCATAGGTGAGTTGACGAGGCAAGACTTCTCGATTTCGCCAGAGAATATCTCTAGTCTGAACTAGTGTTTCTTCAATGTCTTCAACAAGCAAATTGAGAGCTTCTAATGTTTTCAGCGTCACATTGTCTACTGGCTGTTGAGATTTCAGAATCATCTGGTCTGTGTTGTCTTCAAGATAGAATTTCGCATCTGCTAGACTTTTCAGCATTTCCAGTGTTTGTGTTTCATCATCAAGAGGCATATCTTCTCGTGACAGTCCAAGATGAGTGACTCGGTCTTCACTAAGATCTATCTGGTCAGCTAATCTAAGCAGAGCTGCAATAAATGCAAAATCAGAGTTCTCTCCAAGGATTTCATTGGAAGGAATATCTATCCCTCTATGAGCCAAAGCAACATTGGCTAATGCAGGGAGTAAGGATTCTGGAAACCAGCCTAGCTTGTCTTTCGCTTCATTTGAATGAAGAATCCACGTTGCTGTTCTTTCATGATGATTGTTTCGTATTGATTCCCGTCTAGTTGAGTCTTTCAATACCCAACCTGGCGAACTCGATTCTCGCAATTCTTCTGGAGTGATTGGACCCATTCCAATATCATGAATCAAACAAGAGCAAATTCCGATAAGGGCTAATTCTCCATTAAATTCGTCAACAATACCTCGATTCTGGATTACTTCACAGAAAGCATTCAAAGTTCTCCACGCATGTCCAATACCATGGTCTGTATAATCACCGAAATAAAGCATGATTTTACTGAGTCTTGTAGAAAGATACTCTTCGAATGCCTTGAGTGGTTCTTTGAGGTTATCAGATATCACGCAAAATAGCGGGGTTTCCTCAACTTTCATATTCGTCTCCCCATCATAATGAATCAAACAGTCCCGTGTTCCATTCAATATATTATCTCTTTTCATCTATTTAAGAATGAAAAACCTTCCTCTAAACAATCTTCTCAGTTTATTTCCGGAAGTGGTTCTAATCTGAATACAAGATAGGTGATTTATCAAATAATCATAGAATGTTTCATATCCAAATATGAAATATTAAGATTAATGCAAAATCCTATTCACTTGTTAGAAAAACTCTTCAATTAATTTGTCTTTTAGACTACTTTGCATCTTCAAGGTCTGTACCAATGTATCAAGTGATACATAAGTAGGCTCCAATCGTGATATTTGTTCATATATTTTATAAAGATCTGTTCTGTTGCTCTTGGATACCAGAGCAGTTGCCTTTAGTAATACCTCTACTGCAATACTTTGGTACTTTTTGAATTGTGTTTCATCTATTTGCTGCTCGGGATTATCTTGGGTGTGTTCAAGCATCTCGTCTATGATATGTAATCCTAGAAGAGCTTGCATTGCTCCTCTACGTTCTCTTTCTTTGCTTTCTAATGCATAAATTGCATACCGAGTTGCTAATCCTCCAACGAGAGCTCCTACAAACCCAATAATCACACTTCCAGTCCATTCTAATGATTGAATTTCTTATACCTCCATCCACGTAGTGAAGAAGAATGTGTAATGATAGGTCATTAAGATTTCTATTGTTCTTTGACTTGATATTCGATTTGAAGAGTTCAAAAGACTAGATTGAATTTAATGATTGAATGGAGATTATATTGAATATTGATTACGAAAAAAATAGTAAATTGGAATTCTACTACTGCGGCATACAACAATGCACAATAATTATTTGACACAGCTAATAAAATTGGTGGGGACTGTACTTATGGACTGGCTGTAAGCCTGATGGTATTAAGTCGAGAAGAGGTTCAGAAAAGGAGATTTTGACAAATTTCTGGAAATTCCTACAAGATAATGATCTAATCAGAGTTTACGAATCAGCTCACAAGTTACCCATGCATAAATAAATCAAGATTAGAAACCATCAAGATAATGTACAAGGTATTGTAACAACAAGGGCGTGTTTTCAATTAGTAAGCAGGTATTCTACTATAGTGCTGGAGAAATGAAATCTCTCAAATTTGATAATCATACAGAACATATTTCACTCAGAGGAAAGAAGATTTCATCAATAGATTTCATTCAGTTTTCCAATTTTCTATTCTTGAAAAGTATCGATCTAGGTAGTAATCTGATTGAATACCTTTCTTTCTACGGTATTGAATCATGTAATCGTTTGGAAAAAATATCACTTTCGTTTAATATTATTAATGTTGTAGATTTAGGCGCACTTATCAAGTGCGAAAATTTAGAGTCGTTAGATTTTACTGAAAACAAACTCACTACGATTGATTTTTCTGGATTCACGGGACATCCTAACCTGAAAAGTATAAGATTAAGACAGAATCTTTTGATAGATATTGATTTCAAGCCATTAGCAAATATGCCAAATCTAGCATCGATTGACCTGTACAATAATCAATTAGAATCGATTGATTTGGAGCCTCTATCAGAGTGTAAGAATTTGATGCATTTGAATTTGGGACGTAACCCTCTTACAGTGATTGACCTCACACCTCTTCGAAATGTTACATCATTAAGATCAATAGAATGTTCCAGTACAAAAATAACTGCTGTCAATCTTGCTCCTCTCTCAGATTTGACCTCACTCGAGAAAGTGAATTTTGCTTCCAACAGAATCAAAAAGATAGACCTGTCACCCTTAGCAAATTGTCGTCTTCTAAAAGAAGTATTATTAGGTTATAATCAGATTCAAGAATTAGATATTAGCCCTCTTCTTCATTGTCCGGATTTTCAGCATCTTGGTATTGACGATGATTTGTCTTTGTGGATTCCAAAAAATTACGAATCTATTAAACCAATTCCAAAGTGGATAAAATCGTTGAAGCAAGAAGTGAAAGTTATTGATACTTCTTCATCTGAAATTAAATTTAAGAAACATACTAGAACTCGAAGGGATAGAACTTTCTTTATTGACCCTAAGGAATTCAAAGGATTATTTCTTGATCTTGTAAATGAAATTAATGACGCTTTTGATGCTGATTGCTATGTATGCACAGCGTTTCTATCTCGTAAACTATTAGAGAGTCTAGTAATCTCGATTCTTCAAAGGAAATTTGGAAAGAAACATCGTACATACTATCTCTACCAAGATTCGAATGGGGAGTATAGAACAAAAGCTTTCGGCAAAGTTCTTGCAAAATTCTGGGAAATATTTGATGAACATATCATTCAGTATTCACCCTCCATCAATAGTAAAAAGATAGCTAAGTTGAAAAACGACTTGGAGATATTGAAGAACGATTTCGATGTTGATGTACATCAATTGAGTGGTTTTGCAGATGAAGAGTACCTCTTAGGTGCAAGAACATCACTAATGAATCTGTTAAAATTCCTTCAACATATTGAGAATCAAATAAGATGACTTGAGTCCAAATCTCCCCTGGGCCACCATATTTTCTGATTGTTAGTGATAATAGGAAGGGTAAATGCATCCACTAGGAACATTCTAGTAGGGGAAATAAGGAATACAAATTATTCGTGGTTGGTGGACAGATTGAGCATTACTACTACAACAGTTGTATTCGATGATAGACTTGCAGATAATTTACCGTTTGGACTAGGGAAAAGTCCAGTCCTTAAAAAATGGATTTTAGAATCAAATCCTCAGAATCGTTCAAAGCTTGCTGTTGAAGCTTTCTCCGACCTATTAGAACGGGCATGCAAGAGACAAAGGTTTCTCAGTAACGAAGGATTAAGCAAAATACCGATTATCGCAAACAATATACTCAGATTCGAAGGATTAATCGAACAGGTGTATACAAAGTTTCGCAAGAAAATATATCGTGACCATCTCAATCACATGCTAAGAACATCTCTGATTGCTTCACTCTTAGCCCGTAATATCGCTCGAGCAAGTCCTCCTAAAGAAAGAAGATTCCGTAGTAATGACGTATTAGAACTGGTTGTGGCCTCGTTATTTCATGATATCGGCTATCCTGTTGAAAAAGCTGGAGAGATATTTTCTAATGTTGCCGATGCTATCGGAGAAGGATACACATTAATCTCATTTACAGTACCTCAAAGACCTACTTCTGAAGCTTCGCTCAAATGTCTTCATGAACTTGAAAATCAAACACAAATCAGTCAAGCAAATCTACATCATAGAGTATTTCATGAACCAGAACATGCTACAATTGGTGCATTCGAATTTCTATATTGCTGTACCGAGTGTCAAGAGAGATCTCTTCGAATAGCTGCAGCTATATTACTTCATAGTCTAAAATCGAATATGGAAGTTTCGTACGAAAACAATCCATTAGCAGTTCTCCTTACAATTGCAGATGAACTTCAAGATTGGGGGCGACCAACAGCGCATCCTGATGGATCTTACAGAATCCCCTTGCAGAAACTTGAAGTATGGGAAAGAAACCCTCGATTTAAATTTCGTAGGCCTAGCAACGATCCGGATGTAAATGTATTTAGATTCGAGTATGGAGGTAGTGATTTTCCCACGCTCACGGTAATACATTCAAAGTATGCAAACCTTCGTAGATTAATAATCGATAGACTACCTTTGGATATAGAGTTTAGATTTCCACTTACAAACCTGATTAGATTGGGGAATCTCCAAAGGTTCGCAGTATCGGGGGGTATTACTAAAATAAGAAGGAGATTTAGAGAACCGTGGGCTCTCTTCGGTACTCATTTCTCAGATAGACAAATATCGGATTGGACGGGGCTCAGTCCATCAATAGTCCAAAGAGCTCGTGAAGCTCTAATGAGAAATGAGGTAAGATTAATTGATGACCCCTATTTCAAGCAATGGAATATCTGGCGTAATGGTAATTCCGGTGATTTTCTCGTAACAAGGGGAATGCCTACAGAATTAGATATTATTAGCGAATCCATTCAAGACCAAAGTGAAGATCAGTCAAGACGGTTCATCATGAGGATATCCGTAAACGAACCTCGGATTTCCAGAACGGAAGATGTTTCTTCCTTACGCAGTTCGTATTCTGGTGAATTAATTTTCCTCAATGACCACAAAAATGAAACAGATATACCATTAGCACTAAGACCCCTTCCTGTAACACTTGCATCATTCAATATAAATAACCAAGACATAGCCACAAACGTCTATTGGTTCAAAGAAAGTGTTTCTCTTCCTGCACCCATTTCTCTCTCTGAATTGTCCCAGCCTTTCTAGTTATAATGAATCGTCCGGGAGTCCAAATCTCCCCGGGCCCACCATAATTTTTGACGTATCTAGCTCAATAACTCCGAGATAGGTGGTAATAAGGTATCAAACTGATAATATCTTGATGATGAAGTATTTGGAGGAACTTTAGTGAGAATTCGTTAAAAACGCCGCAACCACCCCCAATTTGTTCTTTTTTCTGGCCTCATAGTGAGGCCAACTATTTCCTATTTGAGCAGTAGCCATCTACAGCAATGACCTTATACTACAACGTATATCCATTCTATTTGAGGTAGCTACCATGCAGCTCTTTTCAGACCCAGTTTCAATGGGACTTCTTGCAAGTCTCTTGGCTGGCTTAGCAACAGGTTTAGGTGCTCTACCAATCCTTTTGAAGAAAGATTTCAGTAGAAGATCATTAGATCTGATGCTTGGGTTTGCTGCAGGAGTAATGTTGGCAGCCTCAGCATTTAGTCTGCTTGTTCCTGCTTTTCAAGAACAGGCTGTAGTAGATGCTGGTTGGACTGGAGTATTTACCATAGTAGGAGCAGGGTTCTTGCTAGGAGCTCTGTTTGTTCATATGACTGACAAATACCTACCCCATGAACACTTTCAGAAGGGGCCTGAAGGGCCTTCATCAAGCTTAGGTAGAGTATGGCTTCTTGTCATTGCGATAACGATACACAATTTCCCAGAGGGGCTTGCAGTGGGGGTGTCGTTTGGTGGGGGAGATATTATGACTGGAATGTCTGTAGCTGTAGCGATTGGATTACAGAATATACCAGAAGGGCTTGCAGTTGCAGCACCATTGGTAAGAGAAGGTTACTCAAGAAAATATGCAGTAGGACTAGCACTATTGACAGGCCTTGTTGAACCGATTGGGGGAATTATTGGTGTTTCAGTAGTAACTTTCGCAGTAGGTCTTCTTCCCTATGGACTAGCTTTCGCTGCAGGGGCGATGATATTTGTTGTTGGGGATGAGATGGTTCCGGAGAGCCATTCTGGTGGAAATGAACGACTTGCAACGTGGGGGTTGATGATTGGTTTCTTCATCATGATGATTCTTGATAATGTGTTTCCATTCTTGTTTGGAGCGGGATAAATCAATTCAGCGTTCCTTTTTTGGTGCTATAATTACAATACAGATGAAAACAGCAAACAAATATTTGAAAAGTAAATGATTATAAATCATGATTTGATTTCTCTGAAAACAGAGGAATTAATGGTCAATGAGAAAAGGCCTTTGTATACTGCTTTTCTGTGTTATAGTTATAGGAACTACTTCATCAGTTGTTGCTATTACTGATCATAATCTGCAGTGGGGAATTGAAGTTGGAGACCAATTTCATTACAAAAGTAGTGGGGATCAGACCTTTGGTTTCATTAACTTCTATATAGAAATTAACTCACTACCAAATTTGCTGTTTGATGTTGTTAATTTCGATGATATATCCCTCAAGAGGGTCCACTTTTCATATTGTCTTGAAAACGGTACAGAGATGTCATCAGTTGCACCATGGCATGCTATAGCAATAGGAAATTGGAC
>SDBT01015837.1_pt1 | contig 11974 bp, 15 predicted proteins | sample 2277101 | NCBI WGS metagenome assembly SDBT01 (sample SAMN10404973, study PRJNA504765) | marine sediment metagenome | isolation source: marine sediment core GS10_PC15, 103 cmbsf | place: Arctic Ocean: Southern Knipovich Ridge | collected 2010
TGCCCGTTACACGGTCGGAGCTGCCGGCCATGAAAAACGATATCGGATACATCGTCGAATTCTGCTGTCGCTGCCTCATCATACGCCTCCAATCACACGCGACTTGGAAACCCCGCGATTCGCCGAAAAATCATATGCTCCCATCGTGGACCATCCGCCCATTGAGTCGGACAGGCCGGCATCTATGCATGGTGAGCCGTTGGCTGGCCTGAAATCGCCGTTCGCCGCATCAACAAACAGCGGGTCAACCTGCAAATCATGTTCCCCCGCAACGGGTGGCGAATTCACGCCAATGTCATCAACGACCCACGGCGAAATCGCACCGCCTAACGTGTACCAGCAGTTGTAGTCCTCATCAACAGACCCACCAGTACTCACATAATGAAATGCCTCGGCTCCACTGGAAAGTAAGAAGATATTGTTACGGAAATATACGTGCCCGCTCTCCATCATACAACCTTCACCATCGAAATCATAGAAAGTGTTGTTGAAGGCATAAATTGAACAGTCGCCCGTCGAACTTTCGAGTACCCGAAACGGACTATGGCCGTTCCCACTTCCATTTCCATCAGCAATGCAGCCGATTACAGTGACAGCCGTCTTCATAGTACCTGTTGAAATGGCGGCAACAAACGTACCATTGCCATTTACATTACCAACACAATTCAGAATCAACGCTCCACCTTCCCACGGATGATAGTGATTATTCTGCATATCTGACCAACAGGAATCAGCAATAAAATCATAAGCGTTGATGTTTGAAACCTTAACCACGCTTGTGAAGCGGCAGTTTTTGAAGTACACTGATGTAGGTGTATTTGCCCAATCGACAGCATCTCCTCCACTGCCATCATTTGTAAAGTGGATATTCTCAAAAACAAAACAGCTTGCGGCAATTAAAATAACATCGCTTGTTCTGCTTCCGCCGTCTAATGTAACACATTTCGTCAAATCAACTGTTTTGCTATTTTGTAAAATATCAAGCGGGCTTTCGTAGTATGACCCTCCAACATCCATATCACCCGGTATTGTATTATACCCCTTAATTCGCTTCCATGAGTTTTCACTAACTGAGCCACCTGCATAATAATTACCCTGCGACGTAAGCATTTCATCTTTATTCGTGTAGATATCAACTGAGTAAGACGACGCAGAAGTTTCATCCATCGCAGTTTCCAGATTATTAAATGCCCCACCGATATTCACGTTGACATTACAATCGCTACCGTTGATTCCGGCAAGGGTAATTTCATCATCATCGACAGCGGTTATCCGATACCGGCCTGTTGAAACATTCACGTCGGGAGTCCCGTTCTCGACGACATACGCGACCATCCCCACTTCAACACCTTCAAACGCGCCCTCTGAATAAATAGTATCTTCATCGTCCCCGGTGTAAGGCACATTTACCAAAGCTGCAATCGGCCCCCCGGTAGAGTTTACTATCTTTTTGTATGCTGCGTCATATTCTGCTTGAGTCTTATTCGGACACTGACTATCCCACCACTCTTTTGTGCAGCCGCCAAGCTCATCATCGCCCCCAGACCCATCCCCCCTGCCTCCGACAAACCACACACTGTCTTTTTCGTCAAATACGGTTACACTCATTATTCTACTTCCTCCGGTACACCGTCAAGCCATAGTTCTATTACACGTCCCCGCCGGATTTTTACCTCCGCCCCCGGAAACTGTGAAAGAATCCGTGACAGAATCCAATCCGCAGCCGATTGCAATTCTGCTCGTTTCAATTCCACCAGAGCCTTTCGTTGCATATTGCGAATCAACGTCTGCGACATCCCCCTCGCCTTCTCTCCGATCAGCGTCCGGACAGCTTTCACGTCCAAGAGCAATACCGCCGGATAAGTGTGGCCCGCCGCCTGAATAGCGTCTTTCAACTCGTCGTAAGCCGCTGTCCGCTGAAGCCGCCTTGCAGCAAATGCGTTTTCTTGTGCTTGCGCCGCCATATCAGTCCCCGGCCCTACTTAATTTTGTACGGCGCCCGCCTGCCCGGCCGCATTTGTTTGTCCTTGGGCGTCCACTGCACCTTTTCCGTCCGGCGATCCGTCGCCGGCTTCGCTGCCTTCTGTCTTTTTGCTCGGTCCATTGTCATCCTCTTTCGCTTTAAGGTCCGGTCGCAGCTCATAGAGTTCGGCCCGCATCGCGGCTAATTCGGCCTTGGCGTCGTCTGCCTCAAGTTCGGTCAGGCCGATGTCGGCGTTGAGCACTACCAATTGTCCCTGTGCCTTCATGGCCAGCCAGGACTTCTCCTTTTCAACCCGATCTGCCTTCACTACTTTGGCGGCAATATCAGCAGCTTCTTTCGCATTAGCCTCGGTCGGTTTCTTGGCGGCATATGCAGCCGCCTTTTCGGCCTGGGCGGTAAGCTGCTCGAGATGGCCCTCGGCCAGGTCGTGAACGTCCTCGGCATACTCTAATACACCCACCGCACTGCCCTCGCTCGGTCCTGCGCGATGCTGCATATTAAGCAGCTCATCTTCGAGCCGTTCGAGTTCGACGGCCGCCTTGGCGATCCCCCCCTGCAGTTCACCGACCCGCACGGCCTTTTCGTCCTTTTGGGCATCCCACGGCGCAGGCACTTGTTCGTATAAGAGCCTCTTGTCGCCGAGTTGTTCATCGCCGATCTTCTCCATGACAGCATCATCGACCTCGTAATTGAGGTCTTTGAAGAACTGCCGTCCCATGCCGGTCCACGTTTTTAACACTTTAATATACATCGTTTACCTCACATTCAAACACCGTATAAACGGTTCATAAAATCCCCCCGCCACGCGGGCGGGGGGACAACATTAGCACTGCGATTAAGCCGCAATCAGTTCCTCGAGTCCCTGCTGTGCGGCGTTGGCCGGCGCATTGCCGTCCGGCTGCGACAGTATCCCGATAATGCAGAGATTCGAGCCGTTCACTGCACCCGCCGCCGAATGCGGCGCCTTGACCCGCATGTATCGCTTGTGCGACTTATGCAGATCCACGTCGATCGCGAACAGCTTGGCATCCTCGTCATACTGGATCGCGTCGGCCAGGGCGGCACTGGTAACGGCCGTATACGAGCCGCCCGTCGTATCACACTGCTCGACCAGGGGCGCTGTGGCTTCGGCCGTCGAGCCGATCGCGTCGGCTGCTGCGACGTCCGTGTCGCCGACAGCCAGGAGGAAACGCACATGCCCCCACCCCGCCGTGTCAAGGTACGTGTTGTTGGCGAAATCGCCGTCGTCTTTGAGCTGCGGCCTCAGCAGCAGCACGGTTTTGGTCTGCTGAATAGGATTCATCTTCCTACCTTTCAATTTTTAACCACGAATGTCACAGATTCCAGTACGGGCACGGCATGCCGTGCCCCTACTCACTATTCACTGCCTCTTAGCTTCCGGCGGTAATCAACGCGGTGATCGGACCGGCATTGGTCGTATCGCCCACGCCGTGAACGGTCGGAGCGACCCGCTCGGTGCCGCGTATGCCGATCTGGTCGGTGGCAAAGTATACCTCTTTGGACCGGTCGATTGTCAGCTTGCGACGATCGCCCATATAAGCGCCTAACTTCAGGTTGCCGAATATGGTGCATTGCTGGCTGTCGGCCTCGGCCTTGGGCATCACCTGGCTAAACTCCACGGGATAAGACAAGAAAGTCTTTTCCCTCACACCGCGACCGGCGATGATCTCGGTAGCGCTGGTTCCGCCGGCGGCTAAGGCAAGTTTGACCATAATTGTCATGTAGAAGTAGCGATGCGCGTACCACTTGGCGTCCCCGTTGTCGGCGTAATCGGGCAGTGTGCCGATCTGCTTTTCAAAGTCCGTCAGCACGATCTCGCTATACGCGTTGCCCGAAGCGACTACCAGGCTCTTGATATTGCCGATAGTGGCATCGACCGCCCGTAATGCCCCTGTGATACCGACATGGCCGAAGTAGGTCTCTGTTCCGTCGCCCAGGAACCCGACCGTGTCCTCCTTTTGGGCAAACGCCTGGCCGATCATGAAGCCCACGACTTCACCGATCGCGATCGCTGAATCCTCATCGAGTTCGCTGTCGATCTGCGTCAGCGTCATCCACTTTTTGGCCTGCAGCCCCACGGCACGAAACGCCAGATCCGCTTTCGTCGGCTCAATTCCGCCGCCCGGGCAGTAAACAGTAAGCCCCGAAGACAGCTTTGGCGCAAGAGCCTCGGCGCCGCTCATCGGCCATTCGAGAGCATTGCGGCGATACACGCCGTACTTCTCGATCAGCAGGATCAGGTTGGGAATAAACTCCGTCGGCACCAGGATGCCGCCTGTCGTATCGACGTCCTCGCCCATCGCCTTGTTCTTGTCGGCGAACACGCGTTTCCGGTCGATGCCCAAGCCGTCGAGGTACTCGCCGGCAGCCTTACGGCCGTGAATCTCCGACAGAATGAACATGCCGAAATTCTTTGCCGTCTCCAGATCGCCCCAGACACCGTTATACATCCCGCTCGGCGTCTTGAGTGAGGCAAACCGCGTGCTGCGAAGCATCTTGATCTGGGCAACGACTGCATCGTTTGCCTTTTTCAGCTCCTCGATGGTTTTTTGCGCGTTCTCAAAGAGCTTGTCGTTTTTCTCTTTTTCGGCCTTTGCCCTCTCGCGGTCCTCCTCGACCTTCTTGTCGATCAGTTCGATGACCTCGTTCTTTGTGGCCATTTTGCTCTTGATATCGCCAAGAGCTTTTTCGATAACTGCCATTGTTTCTGACATAGTTACGCTCCTAATTGCGTGAGTAATTCTTTCAGTGTGTTCACGATTCGCTCGGCTTTCTCATTGTCCCCAGCGCACCCGTCCGAATCGTCGGTCTCTCCGAGCATAGCCTTCGCGAACCGGTGCGAGTCGGGGATTAGTATTGATTTGATCTCGTCGAACCGTTCTTCGACGGTTTCCTGCAGTTTCAAAAAGCAGGCGGCGACCTGTGTCTCGATCCGCTCGCCTATCGATGCCTCCATGCCCTCCATATCATTGTCTTCAAAGTAGCCCTTTGCCCTGGCCAACGCCCGGCGGTTGGAGGGCACCGGCACCGCCGACACCTCCAGGAGCTCCACCTGGGTATACACCGTATGGGAGTACTTGCCGTTTTCGTCGCGGACATCCTCGGATTTTTGCGGAATGAACCCGACCGAAAACGCTCGCATGTGCTTGTCTTTGTAGAGCGTCCAGTATTCCTTGCCGAGATCGGTCTCGGCGAATCGCATCGTGAACCGAAAATCCTTGTCGGTGATCTCAATCGTTTCAGGGATAGCCGAACCGATCACCGGCGACGAGCCACTCGACAGCCTGTGCTGATGACAGGCTAAGATAACCGGATTGTCCTTAAACGATTTCAGCGACTTCTTAAACGCACTGGGCTCTATGATATCGCCGTCGCGGTCCTTGTCGCTGGTCGACGCGATGACATCGATCGTGCGTTCGGCTTCGTTGATCTTCTTAACGTTGGCAAAAAAGTATTTGGTCTTCATGCCGCTTTATCCTTAACCATATCGCTGTATGAATAGAACTTGACACGTGCGTAATACGCCATATCGAACGTCTTGCCGGCGGCCCGCTTGGCCAACGTCATGCACCGGCAATTGGCAATGTTGGCCGCCGTGCCGTTGGGATCGCCGGGATACATGAGAGCCTCGCCCGCAACCTTAAACGGCTGGTCGACCGGAATACCGTCGGCGTAAGCCGCCTCGGCGGCCTTGTGTGTAGCCCGGACATTGTTGTCGCGGGAAGTCAGCCAACCCTTCAGCTCCACCCCCGCCGCCTTCATCCCCGCATGGCGGCCGCTGCCGACGGCGCCCGCCGTCTGCGTCCGGGCGATAAGCTGTGCCCTTGCCCGGTTGGATCCTAACGTGGTCCTGACCCGCTCGGTCAGTTCCTTGAGCCCTTCGCCGGCGTCGAGCCCCTCCCGCAACTGCCGTCCGATGCGTGCCTGGGTAACCTCGTTTACCTTGGATATCTTAAACGTTGAGATCACCTTTTTACCTTTGATCCATGCCTGCTGCGTTGCCGACTGGGCGGCGTCGGCTAATTCCTCGCCGGCAAGACCCGCCACCTCGCTCAACGCTTGCCGTGCGCCCAACTGCGACGCCTTGTCAAAGAATATGTTATTGATCACCCTCAGCTTGCCATCTTCTTTTTTCAGGTCGAACACCACGCGTGCGACGATCTGATCGGCGGCCTCTTTTGTCGTCACCGACTTGCCGGCTAATTCTTTCAATGCAGCCTTGAGCTTATTTGTAAGTATCCGCTGCTGCCGCAAGAAAAACCTGCGCATGGCCTCCTGATATTCTCTCTCGATCGGCAGCCAGCTTGCCGCCCAGTTCTGCCATATCCGACGGCGCACGCCCTCGTCGTCGGCCTTTTGTTGTTGGGCTTCCTTAAGTTCAATGATCTGGCCGCCCAACACAGCGAGCGCGTCGTCGATTCCGGACTTACCCTCCTCGTCGGTCTGCCCTTCGGGCGCCGACGGCCCGGTCAAGCCCTCAGTCCCCGCCTCTAAGATGTACTCGGCCGGGACCTCATTCATCTTTCGCCAGGACACGTCGCCTTCGGGCCTCTGTTCAAACGGCAGATCGTATGCGAGAATAATGTCGTTTAACCGCACGCCGCTCTTGGTAAAGGCAAGGACCTTTTCCGCCGTCTCCCGTCGATATTTTTCAACCACCGGATGATCGTCGGCGTTGAACCACAAAAAGACCTTATGCCCTGAAGTTACCGCCCCGGACCTGGCCGCCCGGAACTGCGGATTCCTGGTAAGCGTAGCCGTTCGGCCACAAAATACCTTAGCATGTTTCAGTTCCACCGCACGGTGCTCCTCGCTATAACCTTTGGACAGAATCCCCGCCGTCACCTCGCATCCGAACGTACAGGCCAACGGCAATACCGTATTGAAAACATAATCAAGGAGAGCCGGTCCCTTTCCGTACTGGGCCTCGGTGATAATACCGATCACTTCCGGCGGCACACGAAATGCCGAGCAGATCCGCACGTCGGTCATCATGCTCAGCTCGGCCATCTGCATATCGACCAGGTTCATCGCCACCGTCTCGACGCCCATACCGCCCGTCAATACCGCCGTGCGTTTGGCGTTTCCCGGCCCTCTTTGCCGGGCGTCAAACTGGCTGCGAAGCAACTGTACCTGGTCTGGTTGCAGGTTGCCCGTCGTTGTCAGTATTATGCCGGGCTCGGCGCCGTTATTCAGGGCACTTGCATTGAACAGCCCGGCGCCGTAGCTGTAATCGATAGACAGCTTGCCCGCCGTAAGCGCCCCCATGCCGTGAAAGCGATCGTACGGATTGAAGTTGCGCCACTGGTGGACCTCGTCGAGACTGAACGTTTCCCGCTGACCGCCCGTCCCTCGAAACTCCCAGCCGACAAGTACACCATCGACCCGGCGGTTGTGCGTGATAGGATGCATCTGCGAACCGCTCACTACCATGATCTCTTTCGGTCGCGGCCCCTGCATCTCCGTAAACACCCAGAACACGTCACAGGTCAGCGCGTAATGTCCGATCGTGTCGGTCACAAACCGCGTCCAGGACATATTGGGATTATTGAACAGCGCATCGTAGATCGGCCCGCCCTCGATTATTCTCTCATCGCCCGTGGAGATCACCGGCGAAAGACCGGCGATCCCGCTGATCAGCTCATTTACGCAGGCAAAGATAATCGCCAACTGTGCGTAGGGCTTGCGTGCCGTGGCAGTTTTCTTATCGTCGGCGTCGCCGTCCTCACCGGCCAACCACATCTGCGCAGCCTGGCTGACTCCGAACGCCTTGGCGACGCGGGCACCGATCTTCGAATACCATGGCATATCTTTAACAGCCATTTAAGCCCCTAATAAAATTACTTGAGGAATCGCACCCGCGTCGCTTGCCAGAAAAGCTAACGACTTTGCCCAGAACCGGTCGGCGTGTCCTAAGTCTGTCCGTTCGGCGTCGAAGCGTATATTGCCCGCCGCCGTCGTGGTCTTTTTGACGGCGTGGTAATCGTCTCGTGCCTTCTGGCACGTCGCGATCCGGCACAGTCGGTCCTCGAATATATGCCGTGTTCGCACGGCCATGTCCTGCTTGACCTTGCCGGTAAACTCGACGCCCTCTGCGCGGAATTGTCCGTACTTGTCGACCGAGTCCTCACCGATAGTCAGCCCCATGCCGGATGCATCGATGCACACCCGTTCCATATTGATCGCGTCCATGATTCGCCAGAGCATTTGTTTTTGCAATGTCAGCCGAACCTTGGGGAATATGATCATCGACCGCTGCCAGTAGACATCGCCGACCAGGTCCTCGATATCCAGGACAGTCAGGTCTTTGCGGCGGGCAATATCGAACCCGCCGAACGCCCTGCCCTTGATCGACGCGGCGATCTCCGCAATGACTTCGTCAGTCACGTCTTCGTAACGGAGTTCTTTCGGAACCGAGTCATGCTGGCACGCCGTGATCATCAGGTATGTAAGCCACGCGGTCGCTTCGTCGATAAACTTAATCTCAAACTCCTGCTCCCAGGCATCCGGATCATCGAGTCCGGCCTTGAGCTCCTCGATGTTGTGAGGCACGCCGTCCTTTACGGCCTGGTAGATATCGACTTCATGCTTCGACCAGTTGTTGTCGTTGGTAAACAGCCGATGGAATCGATTGCCCAACCCCTGGGGCGTCGAGACGATCCTGATCTTGTAGCCTCGAGAGATCGTCGGGAACAACGCCCTCCAGATCGCATCGGAATCTTTGTGGAACGCAAACTCATCTAAGACCACGTTAGCACTGAACCCGCGAGCCGTATCCGGGTTGGCGGGCAGCCCGATGATCCGGGCGCCGTTAAACAGCGTGATCACGAGCATCGTATACTTGTTATCGCCGCTGCCGTCGAAGGTCTCAGACTGCAGGTCGGCGGCGCCCATCATATATGCCTGGCAGTGCATCTTGACCTTCAACATCAATTCCTTCGATTGCCGTTCGCCCGCACTTAGCAAGACCCAGTCATCGCCCGTCTCCATCGCATCGTCGACCACCTCGAACGCAACGCCAAAGCTCTTTCCGATTTGGCGAGACATATTGCCGATTTTGAACCTGGCGCGATCGGCAGCCCATCGCTTCTGAAACCCGTAGAGATTTACCGCAGGCGCTACCACAGTTTTCCCCTCCTGTTGTTCACTCGCTCCACCATCCGCATAAGCACTTCAGAAGAGGTTGGTTTTCCCTTGGCCACCTGCATTTCGGTTGGAACTTCGAGCATCCTGGTGGAGAGCCTCCGCACATCATCGGCAAAGAGAGCCATTGCCGCGACCTTGCCGCATGCACGCGATGGCGATATGCACACCACTCTGGCGTTGTTCGCACTTCTTACCGCTTCAATAATTGCCTGATCAGTTTCCATCTACTATCCCGAATACCTGTTCTCTGATCGCCTTCAACACTTCAGGATCGATCTTCTTTTTAGTGGCGATCTTGGTGATTTCTTTAACGGCCTCCGCCGCCTTTGCCCTTGCCCGATCCCGGATATACGTATCCGCCTTCATCGACACCGCCGTACAGTCCCGGACCGCCGTGGCGATGTTCTTGATATCCTTGGCGCTCATATCTTCAGACGACGCTATTTCGATTATCTGTGCGGTAATGATCTCGGCGGCCGCCTTCTGCGTCTGGGTTGCATTCTCATCACTCAGACCCTTCATCACATCCCGTGCAATCGCCCCGGCCGTCTTCATCCGCTCATAAACCTGCATCCGCTTTGCCCACCGCCCGATAGCCGAGCGGCTGACTACGTGATCCTGCGTCGAGCAGTACATGACCAGATCGTCATAGGTCGGCTTGCCGTCGCGAGGACCCAGCCAGTCATCCGGCCAGACGTTATCCACGATCATGCGCATAAGCTGCTCGCGCAGATCCTCCGGAAGCGTATCAATAACAGAATGTGTCCTGCGTTTTGTCATTGACTATTTTCTATTGCCGATTTACTATTGTCGGAGACCAAAGGTATATCTTCTTTTTGGACGACAAACCCGCACGCGTGTTTACGCTTGTAATGCTGTCTGGCCCGAAAATCCTCAGCGCTCTTCATTTTCTCCCTGTCCAACGTGCCATACAGTATCCCTTCGGGATCGTCCCTGTAATCCCATATCCCGCCCAGCCTCTCACTGCCGTCGTCTTCGACGATAACTTCCAACGCAAGCCCTAACGGGTGAAGGAACTGGCGGTTCAACTCATGAACCAATCCAAGCTCCCGGAACTCGGCAATACTGATCCGCTTTATGTCACCGGCCTTGCTGGTCCTGCCAAGCTCCTCCTTCAGTGCCTCTATGGCGTCCCAGACCGGCGGCCGCCTAAATGCATCGTTGGCGACCATCAACTCATCATTGACCTTTGTGAGCACACAAAGACATTGCTCAAGCAGCTCGCGATGCTTGCCCCTGTCGAGATCCGGCGACGCCCCATGCATCCACCTGTAGAACCTGACCAACAGCCAAATGATGAGCCCGAACTGCACCACAAGGGCAACAAGCTGCACCAGATAAAGACTTAACAGTAACCAATCACCCGCATTCACTATTCAGCGGCGCTCAGTTCCGACGCAACGAACCATGATTCCTTGTCGCGATTTACGTCGTCAAAGTAGCGAACCTCATACCGTATCAGCCCGCCGGGCACCTTCCAAACCCCAATGACCGTTCCCTTCTTACTGTTGCCCTTGATCAGTACCGTTTGCTCCAATTCATATTTCTGTTCCATACTGCACAACCTTTCACTATTCACTACTCACTATTAACTCGGCGGCCCCGCCTCCTCGAATCGCTTCAGTTCATTCTGCACCGCCCCGTGCGCTTCGAGTTCCGTATCGAACGGCCCCGCCCGCCACTTGTGGGCCTTGCGATTTATATCAGCACGCCACTTGCGCGACTTCCCCTGGCGGGACACACCGGGAAACCGGGATGATGTCGGCTTACCACAATACTGCCTGTGGTGTCGGAGCCCCCACGGCTGGCCGCCGCGTTTCACCGCAGGAACCACGCCGTCGGCCAAAAACGCATCGGCATCCAGGCACGGTATCGACTCATGCAGACCCGCCGCCCGCAGCCGCTCCACGTTCATCGCAACCGTACCACCATAATTTCTACCCGGCGTATACCGCATCAGATCTCCAACGCCGGATCAGTCATCGTCTTCTCGGCGATCTCTTTTCCTCTTGCCGTCAGCAGCACGACTTTCTTATCGAAGTCATCCGAAGCTAACGGCCCGCCACGGAACTCGATATAGCCCTTCTGCTTGAAGTACGCGATGTCCTTTTTATACAGCGCCTTCTCGTAGGTCTCATCTCCGCACACCGTCCGCCACAACGTCCTTAATTCCACCGGCGTCGGATAGAACAGGTTCAGGTTATTAAGCAGCATCCGCCGCTGCTGCTTGATCAAGATGCTCTCCGCATTGCTCACGATTCGACTCCTTTGATTTGCTTTGCTACCTCACGTGCGATACTGCCGCATATCTCCGGCAGCTTCTCAACCACACCGAGCTTGCCGTCCATTCCGGCCAACTGCTGCGAGAGCTTGTCGAGCCCGCGTCGCGTATACCCCTCCGACCGCACCCAGTCTTCCTTGCTCACGGTATTGCGATCGCAATCCACCTTGCAGGCGGCGAATTTATCGCTCAGTTTCCGCATCTGGCCGTCCTGGGTGTCCTGGCGGCCCTTGACCTCTTTGATGCACGCAGACAGCAACCGCAGATTCTGGATCACCATCGCCCCCACTATAGCCGCCAACGCGCTTACCACCGTCGCAACAATCGACCATCCGCTCATTGTTTAGCCCTCAACTGCTCTTTTTTCTGACAGGATAACGTGATTTTTATCATCTGTGTTTCATCCTGTAATCCTGTCTAATTTCCGTTGTAGTACGCTTTGAATCACCCTGGCCCATTCCAAAAGCTTCTCAGGATGCATCTTCCAGTTCACCGCAGCCACCGCCACCTCCGCAACTACA
>SDBT01015838.1_pt1 | contig 11974 bp, 11 predicted proteins | sample 2277101 | NCBI WGS metagenome assembly SDBT01 (sample SAMN10404973, study PRJNA504765) | marine sediment metagenome | isolation source: marine sediment core GS10_PC15, 103 cmbsf | place: Arctic Ocean: Southern Knipovich Ridge | collected 2010
ATCATAGAAAACGCCTCCTTGCGAATCATTTATAGAGGCATTATAACAGAGAGAAAGAAAAAGTGACATTAAAATATAACGTGTCGGGCTATTTGGGCAACACGCCCTGAAGGTCCACCCTACGACTGCCCTTGACAAGATCGATCCTATGGCTCAAATAGTATTTGTTTTGACATAGGCGGCGGTTGTAAATATGATTGTCCCGGTATTTTGGCGAGTTTAATTATGCGCATTTTGATTGATACAGTTTATTTGCTTTTGGGCGTGGCTATAAGCCCTGTGGTCATTTATCGTATGGCCCGGCAGGGACGCTATCGTATTGGCTGGGCCCAGCGGTTCGGTAAAATAAAACGCAGACACCCGGAAAAGAAATGTATATGGCTACACGCGGTCAGTGTCGGCGAGGTCAACGCGACAAAGACCATTATCAAAGAACTCAAGAACAGATTGCCCGATTTCGAGATTTTGATCAGTACGACTACGGATACCGGTTTTGCCGCGGCAAGCAAGTTGTACGGCGACGAGCATTGCGTGATATTTTTTCCACTTGATTTGTCCTGTATTATGCAACGTGCATTTAGTAACATTCGACCTGCGATTTGTTTGCTGATGGAACTTGAAGTCTGGCCCAATTTCCTGGATATCGCAAATCGTCTTAACGTTCCGGTAGTTGTTGTAAACGGCCGGATCAGTCCGAAGAGCTTTGCCGGGTATAAAAAGATTGGGCCTATATCTAAAAAGTTCTTCAGCAGGATTAGTCTTGTACTGGCACAGAACGAACTTTACGCGGAGCGTTTTCGCCAGGTCGGTGTGGCGGTAGAAAATGTAATCGTTACCAGTTCGCTCAAATACGATACGGCTCAGATGTCCGACAAAATCGAAGGTTCGGATGCGTTGGCGCAACAGCTTAACATTGGCGATAGTCCCCTGCTGGTCGCGGGTGGGACAGGCAATGACGAAGAGAAGATAATCCTCGATGCTTACAAAACCGTGAAGAAGCAGTTTGCCGATTTGCGTCTTGTGATAGTACCGCGTAAACCGGAACGATTCGACGAAGTCGCGGATTTGATCGGTCAATACGGTTTTGATTTTGTACGTTACAGCCGGATAAAAGAAACTAACGAAACAATTACCGATAAGCCGCCTGTCATACTCGGTGACACGATGGGCGATTTGCGGAAATTTTATTCACTGGCTACGGTTATTTTTGTCGGTCGTTCACTTGTTCCGATGGGCGGATCGGACATGATCGAGGCGGCGGCTTTGGGTAAATGCACTATTTTCGGCCCGCATACATTTAATTTTCCTACCGCAGCCGAAGAGCTTATTAAAGACAAAGGTGCCCTGCTTGTCCAGGACCAGCGTGAATTAGCTCAAGCGGTTCAAAAATGCCTGTCTGAGCCTGATTATGCCAAACAAATAGCCGCAAGTGGCCGAGAAATAATCAGAAGAAACCAGGGAGCGACCGAAAGAAGCATCGTCGCAATTGAAAAGCTGCTTATGCAAACCCAAAGAAAGAATAATTTGTAATCGAGGGAAATTATGAGCAACGATATGCTGTCAAGTGATGCGTGTCTGGAGAATCAGGTTTTTAGCTGTAGTGAAGTTCTGGCGGAAATCCGGCGACAGGAAACGGCTAAAAAGAGCTGGACCAGTAATCTTACGATGCTTGTGGTTTCGATGGTTATCTTTTACAGTATCGGGCTTTTTGAGAACGGAGTTACCGACGTATTGATTATCATTCTGGTGATATTGATCCATGAAGCGGGACATTTTGTAGGTATGCGTCTGTTCGGGTACAAGAACATACAGATGTTCTTTATTCCCATGTTCGGTGCCGCTATATCTGGTCGTAGTAAAAATGTCGCCGCATACAAAAAGGCGATGGTTGCATTGCTTGGTCCTGTTCCGGGGATATTTATCGGTTTTCTTCTGGGGATCGTTTATGCACTTACCGAGATAGCGATTGTTCATCGCATGATGATAATGTTTTTCGTGCTTAATATATTCAATCTTCTACCATTTTTTCCGCTCGATGGCGGGCGATTTCTTCATGAATCGCTCTTCTCAAGGAACAGATACATCGAATTGATATTCAAGATATTAGCTTCTCTTGCAATGATAGCGATTGGTCTTGCTATCGAGGGCTGGTTTCTTGCTGCATTTGGTTTGTTCAGTCTGATTGGGGCACAGTATCCATTTAAGGTCGCCCGTATTGCGAATGAGCTAAAGACCGTACCGGATAGATACAGAACAGAAGTGACGGATAATATAGATATTTTTTCGGCTGCTGAAGCGATGAACGAGGTTTCTAAAGAAGATATCGAATCCCAGCCGGACGAGGTTCCCGCTGAGATTGCAGAAAAGATTATCAAAAAGATTCCACAATATTTAGGCAACAAACTCAACCTTAAAACTGTCGCTACCTATACCGATCAGGTTTGGGAGCGCATGAATATCCGACCGCCCCGGATTTTGGCAACGTTCGGTCTGGTAAGTATTTACTTGTTTTGTTTTATTTTTTCGTTAATCGCAATCATAGCCGCCGTCGTAGTATCTTTTGACGACCAGGATTTGGTTCCCGAATCAACTATCGTCGAGTACCAGAAGCCGGACGGACAAATCGGTCACAAAGAAGAGATTTATATGTTCGGTCAATTGGTATGTGAAACTGAATTAACAGACAATAACTCATTATATCATGGCCGTGCTACTTTGTACGGAATCGGTGGAAGTGTTATGGAAAAAGGCTGGTGGCACGAAGGTAAAAGAGACGGTCTTTGGGAAAGGTACGATCCGAATGGAGACACTGTGCACACAAACGCATGGGATAAAGGGAAGTTCCTATACCGCAAAGAACTCGAAGATGGCGAGTGGGTAGAGAAAACGCTCGAAGATCTACCGTCTGTAGAACAAACAAAACTAAGTTTACTTATAGAAGCTCCCCTTCGCGGACCTTTGCCAAGCCGAACTGAAGTCGGCGATGAACAGCAAACCAACATGCTACCGAGTACCCGAGAAGTTCCTATCTCAGCGACCGATCCTTAGAATCGATTCGGTCTGTTTTCTTTTGTTATTTGAATTTGCTCTGCTGAAAAGACGCTATCTGTCATTCTGAGCCCTTCGCTTCGCTCGAGGACAGGCTGCGCGAAGAATCTCGAATCTTTGGCTCAAATAGATTCTTCACTTCGCTTTGCTTCGTTCAGAATGACAATCTGTAACATGTTTTCTACACAACAATTTGAATTTTCTTTGATCTTTTGCCTGGGCTTTGCTATATTTTTGGTGTAATTCTCAAACAAACTATTTGATATTGAATAAGGAATGGGTATGTCGAAGGAAGAGCAGGTTTTGGTATTTGAACGTAAGGTTTATGAACAAGCGGGGGAATTTCGCGGACTTAAGTTCGAAGTTGAATCTTTTCTTGAAACGCTTTTTAGCCCCGGTGTGCTTAGGTTTATGCCGCGTTCGCAGGCTGAAGAGGATCCGAGTTTTAAGCAACTTATACCTTACGTTATTATGAGTCATGATGGTAAGTATCTCAGCTATGTGCGGGGTAAGCGTGCCGGTGAGACCCGTCTTGTCGATAAGAGGTCTATCGGTATCGGCGGTCATATTAATCCGGTTGATAATGAAGTTCCGCTTTTCGGTACGGATTTCAAAGAGATATATTTCAGCGCAGTAGATCGTGAAGTGGCAGAGGAAGTGAACGTTGAAGCAAACCATACAGACCGTGTCGTGGCCCTTCTCAACGACGATTCAAATGAAGTCGGCCAGGTGCACCTTGGCGTTGTTCATCTCTGGACGCTTGATTCTGACAAGATAAGCCGGCGCGAACAGATGATTACGCAGATGGCATTTATGAATCCGGAAGAACTGCACGAGGTCCGAGACAGTATGGAGACATGGTCGGCTCTTTGCCTCGACGGGCTTAATGAGATGGCATTGCTTTGATTTAATATATCCGGCATTCGCGGAAATGACACAAAAATAGAAGGGCTATACGCATAATGCACATAGCCCTTTTTATATATTTCTGCAACTCTATTTGGTTTTGCATTATCTTAGCGGCCAGTCGTATGGGCAGTCATATAACCACCAGTAAACAAACTCGCCAAGGTCATGCCAGTTTACGGTATCAAACTTGTCTTTGTACAAATCCGCAGGCAGGTCGGTGCCTGTTTGGAGCCAGAAGGTGGCAAACCTTGCGTAATCCTCGAACTCGACAATACATAATGGTCCGCCTGACCAGAAGCCGCCTAAAACTTCATATTGTCCCCCGGCCAAGTTACCTGCATCAGGTTGCGCGATTGTTCCCCGGAGTGTAAATGAGCCGCCGGAACTTACTCCCCCGCCGCCGTCGATAGTGCTCCAGTTCAATATGTAAGGTCCTCCGCTTTGGGCCAAAGCTGCCGGTAAAGATACAAAGACGCATGATACTATGACTAATATCATTATTTGAATTTTCATAGCTTAGCTCCTTTTCTTATTGAGTTGGCTTATTTAGCATTGACTCAAATGCAGCCAAACGGTTTTTTAAATTTTCGTTCGCCGTTTCCAGTTCTCGCTGTTTTTTGACGAGGTCTTTTACTACTTCATTGAGACAGGATACCGTAGCCGATAAGTCACGGTTACCGTCATCGGAACGAACAAAAGCGCTCAACATCGAATGGTCAAGCTGGTGCTCTTTATTATCATACTGATATTGCCCGTCCGGCAGGCGCTCCATACTCATCACAGCTTCATAAGCCGTCGCAAGATCGCTGGGATAAGGTGTCCGGTCAGTAAAAGACAGCGCCGAGCAATTGCTCTCAACATAAACATTTCCCTTGAAATATCCGGCATATGCATCTCCTGAATCGGTATTGAGAGCATAACCATAAACGCCAATATTATCACCCGTAGAAGCAAAGGTGGCGACACCTTTGACTCCAATATTTCTACCATTTGTACTTTGGCTTGAGCCGTATACGCCGATACTATCTTCTGCGTTATCTCCGGTTGTTATTCCGAAAATACTATATCGGCTTTCACCGGAATCGATTTTGTTATTTGTGACGAACAATCCATAGATACTTGAATCGGTAAGAATACCGAGTTTTGCGTCTGGACTAGTGACGACATCTCCAATTGAAACATTACCGACCATACGAACATCTCCATCGAAATGTCCGGCATAGGCGATTCCTGCTCCCGAGTTACTTGCAGTACCGTAAACGCCATAATTCAAATAATCAGAAGGAAAAATGGATTCACCATAGACGCCATAATTGCTACCCGAGGTATTAACATTGGCAAAACCATAGACGCCATAATTATTACCCTTCGAACTGTGACTTGAGCCTCGAACACCATAACTGGAACTCGAGTTATCACCGTATGCTACTCCTCGAACACCATACCGGGTACCAGTGGCTATTCTGTTTTCACCACACACTGCGTAGGCATCAGAATCGGTAAAAACGTTGAGTTTACGCTCTGAATTGACGGTAGTTCCAATGGCAACCTCAGCACCGTCGTCGGCAGCAATGACCAAATCATCCGAAGGATTCAAGCCATTGCTTATACGAGCCACGCCGTTAACATCAAGTCGGTAAGTCGGAGTATCTGTCCCGATACCCACGTTGCCGGAAGAATACACATCACCTTCAAAGTATCCGGACCAAAGTTTTGAATTTGTATCCCTGTAAGCCAACATACCCCTATGATAGCCGTTGTATCTGGCCCCGATTACAGCGGCGCTTTCAGGGTAATCCAACCAACTGTATCCGGCTACACCGGCGGTGTAGTTGTTTCCATAGTAACTATATCCCTTAATCGCAGTGTCTATTCCATGATGTTGCCAACTTGTGCCTCCATTTGCGATATCGCTGCTGCCACCTCGGTAACCATAGATTGTCGCACGATCAGCTCCATAATGCCCATATGGTCTAAATACATACAACTTATTTTTTTGAGGATCTGTCGTTCCAATACCAACGTTGCCATCTGGAATAAAAGACATATTGTCGCCGGAAACCAGCCAGTCATTATCGCTTCCCGCGGTTTTGGCGTAAAGTGCATAAGGTGTTGCTGTGAGTTCCTGACGCGGCTCAAGACGAGTGTATCCGTTGGGATCTTCAAGTTCACCCAAACGAACGCCTATTTCCAGCCAGGTGGCGTTTCCGTCGAAGACACTGCCAAAATCCAACTCCACAGTAAAATAGCCTTCGATAACATCAACATCATCAACAATGACATTAGGGCCTATCCTGGTGCCGCAGGGATCGGTATCGTAGAGCTTGAATTGGAAGTCATAGAGCCCCTCTGCAAGTTCATTGGCGTCTATGAGTTGGCCCTGGTAGGTAAATGCCGTACCCAAAGCCGCGGCGTCACTAACGCCGGACAAACAGTTCACAAGGCACAAAGCCAGAACTAAAGTTGCTAAAATATTTTTTGCTTTCATTTTTTCACCCCTTCAAAAAAAATGTTGTTTATTACGGCGGAGACACTCTATGCCGATAAATACTTAGAAATAGAAAAAATTAGAACTTACCAAAAAACCAAATCACTCCTCCTTAGCTTTAGCCACCCGAAATCGCCCGGCGAGTGTGGTTCATTCGTTTTTGTTCCTTCAAAAACGCAGAATCATAGAAATAAAATAATTTATAGCAGAGAGAACAGCTTTTGTCAATAACATTTTTCGTTTTCTTCAAGATTAATGTCGATCAGATACCGTGACCGTAGAATGACCCCATATTTTATGGGAATACTGTAGTATTGTCCTATTTTGCACTCAAACAACAAAAAATGCATGCCCTGTTTATAAATAACACAATAATCAATCATCAATTGAGCGCAGGATTCCACAAATAATAAATATCGAAGATCGGAGTTTATCCCGACACGTCGGGAGCGCGCCGGGAATAAATTAAAAGGCTGGACAACTTTAATTATCCATCAATTCAAAGAATTCCGGATCCAGGCGCTTCAGGCGATCGATGACCTCATTTTCGCTATGGCCCATCTGCATGAGCAGATCCATATAGTTGTAGGTAGCAGTCTCCAGATTTGGGTGCTGATGTCCGGTCCGGCGGGTGAACTGTAGTAAAATTACCAGATGTCGTTCCATCAAAGGCTCTGCCTCTTTAAGTCGATTGGTGGCCATATACAACAGCGCAAGGTTGTTAGGGCAACTTGGAGGATTTCGCTTGATAAACGGCCGACAATTACGTACGATAGCTCAAAAGGGATAAACTGAATGAATTGGCCTTGCCCATTATGTTGTCCTATGATGAACGTAAACTCGCAAGGCATTGATCTTGCACGGTTCGAAGTACTTAAGTGAATGGTCGGTGAGGACGAGCACGGCGTTGGTGAATTGTGTACGTGTATCAGGGGTAGTAAATAATGGACATCAAAAAGGTTTTCTTGAGTGATTTATTTTTGGTAAGCGGGCGCACTGGGCTACTGGCCAAACTTACGGGGAGAACAGCGACATGAAATACAATAAGGCATGGTTGAAGCTGGGAAGTGTTAACTTTGAAGAGCTTGTCTTTTGGCTGCTACATCGTGAGGGTTTCTTCAATGTCTCTTGGTACGGAAAGCACGGCCATGACAAAGGTCGAGACATCACTTGCCAACGAACAGAAATATTAGGACCAAGGGTATTTACGTCCACATGTGTTGTTCAATGCAAGAAATATGGAGGTAGGGTCAGCAGGCAACGGCTCTACGAAGATATTCTCAAGGCGTCAGAACACAAACCTAACTACTTTATTCTAGCCACAACGGGTATTGTCAGTGCTTCTACAAAAGACTTTCTTGCGAGCAAGCAGGAACATCTTGGAATGAGAGTGGTTCTGTGGGAAAGAACAGACCTGCAGATACTTTTGGAACACCACCAAGATTTGAGAAAGACTTTTCTAAATATCCCTGTCGAATCAGAGTACTTTGTGCAGAAGATAGCCCAAGAGGCAAATTACTGGGCCGGCTCTGAGAAAATATTTCTAACTCCCGTCGTTCGACTCGCCGTGGCTTTTGCTTGTCAGTCAGCGTTGGAATGCAGAAGTCTCGTCACCGTGGCACACGTTCTCACGGGACTTCTTCTGAAAGACAACGAGTGCACTCGGTCGGTCTTTGTTCAAATAGGGTTGAATCCAGAAGATGTTGTGCGCATCTTGGAAGAACAACTGTTAGAAAAACAGCCAATAATACCTGTGGAACATATCGGTTTGCAGTTAAGCGTATCCTTGCGTCTGGGCTTGGAATGGGCTGTACGAATTATGAAAACTCTTTCAGAAGCCATAATATCAGAGAGGATATTGCTGTGGGCACTACTAATTGAACGATTCAGCGGGACTGCACACTTCTTGGAACGCGAGTTTCATATCGATTTGGATCAAGTTGTTGATTCGCTTACGAGCCGGTTTTTTGATGAAGAGGAGGTCGATTGTGTTGACCAGAACTACTTCTGCTTCGATACCCGCGACTTTGGTGACGCATCTTCCTAACCAGTGCTGGCTAGTACAGTGCAAGTGGCCAACATCCTTGAACCTCTACGCATTCACTAATTATATGGAAGTAAATTGGTTAGAGCGGTCCCCATTGTTGATTGCTTCTGAGTCGAACAGCATGGGCAACAAGTTGCCCATCCTACCGCTGCTCTGTGCCATCTGTGGCTATACAAAGCTTTCGATTTTCGCTAAGCATATCTTTTTTGTCAGGCGTTGCAGCAGCTTTACTCGTTTTGCTAAGTATTCCAGTTGCTTCTTTGTAATCTTATAATCTTTTTTATAGCGGGCATCGATATAAGCTTTTTTTAGCAGCTTGAAGCTTTCGTCCTGCTCCTTTGTCGCCCGCGGGAAGGTCTTCAAAAAAGCAGTATCGTAGCCGGAGACTTGTCGGCCTATTCTTTCGATGTTGTGCCGCTTGCCCTTGTAGCCGGTAAAGACTAAAAGAACTGTAGAATAGAAACGCTCAACGGCTTGGTGGAGTTGAAAAGCAGCATTCTTATACTCTCGCATTTTGAGAGCGTTTTCATATTGCTTGTAAAAAACTTTTGCGCTTTTGAACCACATTTTGAAATCTTCTTCTGCGATTTGTTTTCTTTTGGCTGGGCTTGGTTTTCGGATTCTTTCAAGTTTCATTTGGCCGGAATCGTAGAGTAGGGTTCCTTCTTTTTTTATGTCGGAAAAGAAGTATCGGCCTTCTTTTAGCTTGTAGTTTATCTGGCCTACGCTGTGATAGATGACGCTTACCGGTGTCTTTATGGCCTTGTGCTGGAGGATGAGATTATCGACTGTGCTTTGTTTGCTGTGATTCTCGGCGGTTTTCTTTAGGCGGGGCAGAACGAGGATATCGAAATCGGAAATGTATTCGTATGTGATATGTCCTTCGGTGTAGGTATCCTCGACCCATTCGCCGCGTGCGTAGGAGCCGAAGAGGATGATCATGTGTGCGGAGGGGAACTGCTGGCGGATGCTTTTAACGACAAGTTTTAGTTCTTCGCGTTTGTGATCCGGTAAATGTGCTAACGACTTTTTCATATCCGGACATTATACACAAAACCAACAATCCCACAACAGATTTTCTAAGAAGCGTAAAAGTAAAAGTTAAAAGCGTAAAACTGTGGAAACCGGCAGAGCCGGATAGATTTTTCAATAGATCCCCGCCCAGGCGCGTCTCCGACCTCGGCTCCGCTCGCGATAATGGACAGATATACCGCTTGTTTATCATCTTGCGTACAAATGAAAAAGCCCCACGGTTGATCGCGGGGCTTTGAAAATCAAATCATAAATTGAAAATCTGAAATCGAAAATCGCAAATTAATTTAGTCCCATCTGAATTTGCGTTTGCCGCTTGTTAGTTCGTCGATACGGTCGTTTACGCTTTTTGCTTTGAACTCTGGCTGCTGCCATTTTTTGACGTCGGCTTGTTTCTTTTCGAGTTCGGCTTTTAGCTGGGCGAGTTTTTTGCGAAGCTGCTTGTATTCCAACTGTTTTCTCTTAATGAGCAGGTCGTATCGCTGTCCGACAACAGCTTTGAGTTCGGTCTTTAAGGATTTCTTCTGGTCTTCATCTTCAGAAGCTTTGATCTGTCTGGTCAGTTTCCTGCGCTGTCGTCGGAGGGTCAGATCCTTTTTCAATATTTCTGCCAATTCGGGATTCTTTTTAGATGCTTCGAAAATTTCACGGTATTTTCTCATTGCCATTCCGCGTCTTTTCTTATGCATATCAGGTTTACCTTCACGCAGCTTCTCGATTTTCTCGGCTTCATCTGGATAATTCTCTTTTAGCCACTCGATGAACTCGCGGTGCTGCTGGTGCCTCCTCATTTGATCGCCAAGTTCTCCTTTAAATCCTCCGGGACCACCTCGTCCGCCGCCTCCGGGTCCAAAGCGATGCTTACCTTCGCCACGCATACCTGGGCCACCTCGTCCGCCAAAGCGATGTTCACCTTCGCCAGCTCCATATCGATGTTCGCCTTTGCCACGCATACCTTTTTTCTCTCTGCCGTGTTCGCCATATTCTCCGTGTTCGCCGCCTCTGCGTCTGCCATGCTCGCGGTAACGTTTGGAAATGCTCTGGCGTAACTCGGTGCGGAATTTTTCCGGATCTTCCTTGCGCAGTTTCTCAAGCTGCTCGGCCTTGTCAGGATCGGCCTCGGCAATGCGTTTCATAAACCGTTCGATCCGCTCTTCGGTTAGCTTGCGTCCCCAATGTGGTTTTTCATCCTGCCATATATCCGAGGTGCCTTCTTCGGCCGCAAGAGACGGCAGTGCCATAGTCGCCAATATTGCTGACGCTGTCAACAGGATTGTCATTATTTTCGTCTTCATTTTCTGATCCTTTCCAAAAATCACTATCGATTTCAATTAGTTCCATTTCCAATTCATTCAATTCGCTGCTTGGGCTGCCGGACTCTTCTGCATACTGGAGTCCCATGATATCGGCTTCGAGTTGTTCGACTTCGGCGATTAGTGTCGAAAGTTCTGCATCGGCTGATGTGACCTCTACCAACTCCCATGTTTCCATTACAACATCAGTCTGTTCCACAGGCGTTTGCTGGAACAGTTTTACAGCCATCGTTGCAATAATCAGAAAGACGGCTGCTGCCCCAAGTCGGTAAAGCATTTGCCTGGACCTGCGGGCATTTAATTGTCTCGCGACATTGGTGTTTATTGCCGAGAGAATTTGTGCATCAGGTTCGGGAGCGTCAAAGCTATCGATAATCTGATCGGCGGCGATAACTTCCGCGGAAAGTTCCTCGGCCTGTTCGCTATCGACAAACTTTGCAAAAAGCTCTTCCAGGTCTTGATCATTATTAGCATTCATAAAAATTACTGCTCCATTAGTTCTCGCAGTTTCTTTAATCCCCGGTGTACTTTGGCCAGCGTCGTTCCCATAGGTTCGCCACGCATTTTTGCCAGTTCCTTGAAACTCAACTGCGAATAATACCGTAACATTATCAGTTCCTTCGTATCAGTATCGAGTTTATTAAGTTTTATTTGAAGTTTGTCGAGCTGCTCGATATCGGACTTTTTTTGCTCGACTGGTCTTGATTCCAACTGCTGCCTGCGAGCGTCCAGTATCTTTTTCTGCTTCTGTTTTGCCCGCAGATGATCGTAGAATATATTCGACGCAATCCTGAACAACCAACTTTCAAAAGAGCCACCTTTGAAACCACGAACGCCGGAGACCAGTTTTACAAATAACTCACTGAGCAGCTCGTCAGAGAGTTGGCGATTGCCTGTCAGTCGGAAAAAGTATCCGTAACAGGGCTTTGCGTATCTATCTATCAACTTTTCAAAACTTTTATGTCTTCCGGCCTTACAACCGGCTATTATCTTGTCTAAATCGCTATTCTTTTTCATAATGCGACGTTCATTTCATTAATATAGACGGAGCGCCAAATGGCTTTATTGCATCATTGTAAAAAGGATGGTATGGATGGTCTAAATAAAACTTTGTCGCCGATAATATGCCGTTTGGCC
>SDBT01015839.1_pt1 | contig 11972 bp, 11 predicted proteins | sample 2277101 | NCBI WGS metagenome assembly SDBT01 (sample SAMN10404973, study PRJNA504765) | marine sediment metagenome | isolation source: marine sediment core GS10_PC15, 103 cmbsf | place: Arctic Ocean: Southern Knipovich Ridge | collected 2010
AGAATGGGGTTCCGATGAAGCCCAAAACGCTGGACGAGCTATATGAGTTTACAAAGAAACTGACAAAAGGAACGGGCGATGTGAAAGATGTATACGGTTTTTCCTGGAACTTTTCCAATTTCGGCGACCTTCAACCATTTTCGGCGGTCCACGCTTTAGGGGGGAAAGCATACAACAGCGACGGCAGCGCCAACCTTAGTGCACCTGAGTTCGAACAGATCTTTGAGTTCATTAGCAAGGGAGCAAAAGAGGGGTATCATTACACAGGAACGATCACTGATACCAATTCGGCGAGATCGGCCTTCTTCGGAGGAACTATCGCGATTCTTTTTGAGTCCAGCAGCAGGGGTATTGAAGGCAGAGCCGAGTTGGGAGCAAATGACATTGTGATCCCGTTCCCCGATCAGGAAAAAAACGGTGGTTACAACTTCGCTCACTATGTTTATATGCCCAAATCTTCAACAAACAAGGATATCGCCTTTCAATACATGAGGGAACAGGTGTTTACTACCTGGTTCGCACATGAAGTTCCTGCCCTTACGTACGGAAAACATCCAACGATGAAAAAGCTGTGGGAAGGATTACCTGCGGATCATGATGAACACAAAGCATTGCTACTCAACCCAATAAACATTACCGATAAGGGCTGGTATGAAGGGGCCAAACTGAACCAACTGTTATACCAGCTGACACAAACCATAGCAACGACCGACATGACGCCCCGGCAAGCTGTACAGAAGCTGCGGGAAGAAGGTGGAAAGCTGAACCTAAAAGTGATACAATAACCACATCGTTGAGCTCTCTGTCGGTTAGGCGGAGAGCTCATCCACTCCTAATGCGGGTTACTGTCATCTTTCGATTTGAGTTGAAGGAATAATGAAAAGAAGTACAAAGAAAAAATTTCGAGACAACATAGATGGCTGGTCTTTTGTGCTACCGGCGTTTTTATTCATGGTCGCTTTTTTAATATATCCTCTTGCCCATACACTGATTCTTAGCTTTCAGCAGTACAATTTCGTCTACGACGAAAAAGCGGTTTTTAACGGCTTAGCCAACTACAAGAACGTACTGTCGAACGAAGTATTTTTAAAGGCCATGGGCAACACGTTTTATTTCGCGGCCATATATATTCCGCTTATGTTCATTCTCGGTTTTGCTATTGGTTACCATTTTTCGAGAACGGATATTTGGGTTCCAAAGGTGTCAAGGTTGGTTATGTTCATCCCGATGGTAATACCCGTCTCGATGTCCTGCTTCATGTTTTTATTTTTACTTAATGTACAATATGGACTGGTAAACAGCGTGTTGCGATATTATTTGCAGCTACCGAACCTGGCGAAAGACTGGATGAACAACACGTCTTTGGCCTTGAACGTAATCATCGTAGTGACCGCGTGGCAGCGAATCGGGTTCGTCGCCTTGTTGTTCATGAGTGGTATCCAGACTATTCCTAATTCTGTAATCGAAGCGGCAATCATCGACGGCGCTAATAAATGGCAGCGAATAACGAAAGTGATACTGCCGAACTTGAAGGAGACATATCTGGTTGTGGGTATGTTGGAGACCGTTACCGCTATCAAGCTGTTTGCTCAAGTCGTGGCGATGACCGGATCGAATTCTCCCCAACAAGCAGGCGGACCGGCGAACGCCACGACAACCTTGTATGTTGAAACCTACAAAGCCGCGTTTTCCTATTTCGACATGGGGATCGGGGCAGCTATGGGTTACATCGTGGCGGTAATCATTGTGGGTCTCTTTATCCTCAATTTTGTGCTGACCAGGACGGAGAGGGCGTAGATCATGGCGAAAAAATCCCGAGTTCGTGAGGCTTTATTTACCATAGTTGTGTTGTTCGTTTTGTTTCTCGTTGTGGCTCCTATTCTGCAAACAATATTCATTTCATTGAAAACCAATCGAGAGAATTTCAGTGTTCCTGCGAGTTTTTGGCCGCGAAAGGTGTATTTAGGAAACTATGTCTATGTTGTTACTACCCTGGGGACTAAGTTCTTTACTTTTTTTAGAAACAGCGTAGTTGTAACAAGCGTCTCTGTGTTTCTGATTCTTGTGCTGTCATCTCTCTGTGCCTATGGACTGGCCAGGATCGATTTTGTTGGCAAGAAAATTGTATTGGTATTCATCTCCTTCGTCGTAGCTATACCTCTAATCGTCACAGTTATCCCCATATATATGATCGAAACGGCGTTGAGAATCAAGAATACGAACATCGGTTTGATACTTCCATATGTATCCGTTTTCTTACCGATTCCTGTCTTCATTATGTATGGCACATTCCTTAAAATTCCGAAAGACCTTGAGGAAGCTGCTATTATTGATGGTTGCAGTAGAATTACGATCTTTCGACTTATATTCCTGCCGCTTTCGACCGGCGGGTTGGTATCGTCAGCCATTATCACATTTCTCTTATGCTGGGGGGAATTCCTTTACGCCCTGATCCTCAACACCAAATACAAGGGAACTACGTTGCCTATCGGAATTATGTTGGTCAATTTTGAGGAAGCGTCATTCGCATTGGGTCCAATCTCTGCAGTTCTTGTACTATCGATTTTTATTCCGATGACCCTCTACTTTATTCTCCAACAGCATTTCGTCAAAGGTATGATGACAGGTGCGATCAAGGAGTAAAGCCGTGGGGATTATTTATTCGTACCAGCTGTCTACGGACATAAATGTGGAAAACGTTGTCAGGAAAATACAAATCACCAGTGCACATGATTATTAGGACAACGAGATAAACTTCAATACTAAAGAGGGAGATAAACTTATGAACATCCTTGAAGGCAAGACTGCATTGATAACGGGCGGCGGTACCGGTATTGGATTAGGTATAGCCAAGCGCTTCTTTAAAGAAGGAGCTGAGATCCTGATTTGCGGCCGGCGGGAAATGATTCTGCAGAAAGCCGTTCAAGAAATATCACCTGACGGATCGAATGTCGCATATGAAGTTACAGATTTGACAATTGAGCAGGATATTCAAGATTTTACACGCGCCGCGGTACGACAGTTAGGAAAGTTAGACATACTTGTGAACTGTGCAGGAATTATGCGATACGGAAAATTTGATGAAATCGACCAGAACGATTGGGACGTTCAGATGAAAATAAACTTGTATGGGCCGTGGCGACTTATGAAGGAGGTAGCCCCACACATGCGCGAGAACAACGGCGGATCAATTGTCAACATATCCTCCATAGCGGGAAATAAGGCCTATCCGAACGCCGGTGTGTACTGTACTACAAAAGCAGCCCTTCAGATGCTCTCTCAAGTCATGGCTATGGAGCTTGCGGAAGACAACATTCGAATCAACATAATTTGTCCCGGTATGGTAGAATACACGGAATTGGTAAATCCTATGATCCGCCCAGAGGACATTCCTGCCTTCTACGCGAAAATAAAACCATTACACCCTTTAGGTAGAAGCGGTAATCCAAGCGATATCGCCAATGCAGCTTTATTTTTAGCTTCTGACGAAAGCTCGTGGATCACAGGAGCCATATTGCCGGTTGACGGCGGACGCCACATGGCCACAAATCGTCCAGACGTAAAGAAATCCGGTGGGTAAAGCAACACGTTGTAAATGGTAAGGGGAAATACCAGTACCCCGGAAAGAGGCTTTCCCTTAATATGCAAAAAGGAGTTAGAATAATGGTTATGCAAACGATTAAAAACAAAACGACAATCCTACTATGAGTGAACAGTACAAAAGTCCTTTACATCAGATGACCCAGACCACGCCGACGGTGCTGTGGAACGACTCCGCCTCCCAGGAGGAGCTTTCCTATGCCATCAAACACGGGGCTGTGGGCGCTACCTGCAACCCCATGATAGTGCTAGACGTGCTCAACAAAGAGATGTATCTATGGAAGGACCGCATCTACAAGCTGATCGAGAAGATGCCCCAGGCCACTGAAGATGAAATCGGCTGGCGCCTGGTTGAAGAGATTTCGATCAAGGGCGCCGAACTGCTGAAACCTGTCTTCGATCAGCACAAGGGAAAGAACGGGCGGCTCTCCATCCAGACCGACCCCCGCTTCTACCGCAACACCGAGGCCATCGTCAAACAGGCGGTCCACTTCTCCAACCTAGCCCCGAATATGATTGTCAAGATCCCGGTGACCAAAGCGGGAATACCTGCTTTTGAGGAGGCCACCTATCAGGGGGTGAGCATCAACGCCACGGTGAGCTTCACCCTGCCCCAGTGCCTGGCCGTGGCCGAGGCGGTTGAACGGGGACTGAAGCGCAGAGAAGCCGAAGGGAAGGACATCTCCACCATGGGGCCGGTGTGCACTATCATGGTAGGCAGAGTGGATGACTGGCTGAAAGTGGTGGCCAATAAAGAGAACATAACTACCGATCCGGGGGTACTGGACTGGGCCGGAGTGGCGGTGTTTAAAAAGGCCTACCAGATATTCAAGGAGCGAGGCTACCGTTTGAGGCTGCTCTCTGCAGCGTTCCGGCATCATCTGCACTGGAGTGAGTTTATTGGTGGTAATGTGGTAATCTCACCGCCGTACAAGTGGCAAAAACGGTTCAACGCCTCGGATGTAGAGATCAAATCGAGGATTCATGATCCGGTAGACCCGCATATTTTGAGCGAACTAAGCGCCAAGTTTGAGGACTTTCGCCGAGCCTACCAAGAGGACGGGATGAAGATCGAGGAGTTCGATTGCTACGGGGCCACGGCACGAACCCTGAGGCAGTTTATCGGGGCCGGCAGCGAACTCTCCGCGCTGATCCGGAACTTCATGATCCCTAATCCGGATGGTATCTGATCTGAGGAAAAAGGCATTTATGGAATACGTTGTCGAGAGCATGTTCGGAATTGCCGGGAAAGTGGCGGTTATTGTGGGTGCTGCCGGTGGGATGGGCAACGAGATCTCCAAAGCTTTAGGCAGTCTTGGTGTCAAACTGGTGCTGGTAGATTTGAACGCTGACAGGCTCCAGGAATTGGAGTTGGAGATAAAGCGAGACACAAGGGATGTTATCGTACTGCCTACAGATATCACCGATAAAAGAAGCGTTCAAGCTATGGCCAGGGCTGTTTTTGACTGGTGTGGTCGTATTGATATCCTTATTAATTGTGCAGGACTTTCCTATCTTAAAGATGCTATCGATTTCGATGAAGACAAATGGAATCAGATTATGGGAGTAAATGTAAAAGGGACATTTTTAACCTGCCAGGCGATTGGTAGATACATGCTTCAGCAGAAGGAAGGGCGTATTGTCAATTTTTCTTCTGTCAGGGGTCTTCAGGGAAGGGCCAAGGACATGGCCTATGCACCGAGCAAAGGAGCAATTAACCAGTTAACAAAGTCTTTGGCCATCGAATGGGCACAGTCAGGGATCAATGTGAATGCCCTTGCACCGACATGGATTCTGACCGAGATGAATCGAGGCATGCTCGAAGATAGAGAGACCTTTCAGCGGGTGCTTAGGCGGATTCCTAAGGGGCGGCTGGGAGAGCTGGGGGATATTATCGGTCCGCTGGTATTCCTCTGTGCACGCTGTTCCGAATTTGTGACAGGGCAGATTCTCTATGTAGACGGTGGATGGACCGCTGCCTGATTGCCTGGAGTACTGCCGTTATAAAGGAAGGAAATATGAATAAGAGCAAGGTTGCTCTGATCACCGGTGCGGCCGGTACAATGGGCAGCGCGGTGGCACGGTTTTTAGTTGAAGACAATATCCAGGTGGTATTAACCGATATCGATCGAGAACGGATTGAAAGATTGGCTGAAGATCTTGGTCGGGAAACGTATCCAATCTCCTTCGATATAAGCAACCCGACAGAGGTTGAAAATGCTGTGGCTATTATCGAGAAGGAGATAGGGACCGTAGACATATTGATCAACAACGCCGGAATTTTATCTACCAATAAAGTATTGACCACTACCCCGCAAGAGTGGCAGCGGCTCATGGAAGTGAATGTTGGCGGAGCCTTCTATCTGTCCAGAGCCATTATTCCCGGTATGAAAGAGAAGGGGTGGGGACGAATCATCAATACATCATCGGTTGCCGCAAAAACAGGAGGGATCACCGCCGGCACAGCCTATACAGTATCCAAAGGCGCGTTGATCTCTCTAACTTTTTCTCTGGCTGCCGAATTGGCAGGGTTCGGTATCACGGTCAATGGCATTGCACCAGCCTATGTTAAAACTCCTATGGTCACCGAACAGCTGACTGAGGAACAGCGCCAAGAGCTGCTGAAGAAGATTCCGGTACATCGTTTTTGCGAACCGGAGGAATTCGCCCACGTAGTGCGATTTCTCGTACATCCGCTTTCGGGATTTATTACCGGCGAGATCATCGATCAAAACGGCGGATTGATATTTGACTGATAACTTTAAATAGAGAAGGGAAGTAGCGCATGGAATATAAACAATTGAACAACACAAGTATTAAGATATCAGAGATCGTTCTTGGCTGCTGGGCTCTTGGAGGCGGATACACCTGGGGAGAGCAGGATGATCAGGCAACTATTGACACAATACACACCGCCTTGGATCTGGGTATCAATACTTTTGACACTGCAGAGTTCTATGGCGGCGGACGTTCTGAGGAACTACTCGGGAGGGGACTTGTAGGCAGCAGGGATAAAGCAGTGGTTATCACTAAGCTCTGGCTTGAAAATATGACGAGAGAGAAAACCATTGTCGCTTGTGAGCAAAGCCTCAAAAGACTGAAGACCGATTACATCGATTTATACCTCATACACTGGCCCATTCCTGATGTACCTTTGGAGGAAACATTTGGTGCTATGGAAAAACTCAAAGGAGATGGAAAAGTTAGGGCCTTGGGAGTATGCAACTTCGGTCCTCGAGATCTCAATAAGGCCATAAGCATCTCTGATATTGCTACTGATCAACTGGCCTACAGCCTGCTCTTCCGGGCTATTGAATCCGAGATACTGAATGGATGTATTCAAAGCAACGTGGGGGTTCTGGCCTACAGCAACCTTGCCCAAGGTCTGCTCACCGGTAAGTTCACTAGTCCTGAAGATGTGGATGATGAACGGGCGAGGATTCGTTTTTACAGTAAGGATCGTCCGGGAACAGTTCATGAGGAGTCCGGTTACGAATCTCAGGTATTTGAATCCATCGGAGAGATACGCGTCATATGCGATGAACTCGGAGAGGATATGGCTTGTGTGGCCGTGGCCTGGATCCTTCATCAAAAAGGAATTATGGGGGCGCTCGTCGGGGCCAGGACACCCGAACAGATCAAACGAAATGTCAAGGCTGCTGAGCTGGAGTTGTCGTCCGATGTACTGGAAAGGCTCAACAGCGCAACGGATGAACTGAAAAAGGCCATGGGACCTAATGCTGATATGTGGCGTACGGCAAGCCGGGTCCGTTAGCTGAAAAGAGGAATCGATGACTTCACGTGATCGTATTCGATTGACTCTGGAACATAAAAACCCGGATCGAATCCCTCGTGATCTGGGCACCACACTGGTTACCGGAATTCATGCCAGCACCTATGCCAAGTTGAAGAAGGCGCTGGGTATTACCGGTGGGAGTGTCAAGGTTTACGATCCGTTTCAAATGCTAGCTGAAGTGGAAGAACCGGTTAAAAAAGCCCTGGGTATCGACACGGTTGGAATTCAACTGCCAAAAACGGTTTATGGTTATAAAAACGAAGACTGGAAGCCCTTCACCTTGTTCGACGGTACGGAAGTGTTGGTATCCGGTCATTTCACCTATGATGTTCTCGACAACGGCGATATCGTGCAATACCCCAGAGGAGACCGCAGCGCACCGCCCTCCGCCAAGATGCCCAAGGACGGCTTCTATTTTGATACCATCGTACGACAGGAACCCATTGAAGAGGACAAGCTCGATCCAAAGGAATGGGCCGAGCAATCCTACGCACCCTATGCAGATGAAGACCTGCGATTCCTGGAGAGTACCTCGCAATGGTATTTTGACAACACCGATTATGCTTTGATCGGTAATTTCGGCGGCGCCGCTTTCTCTAACATAGCCTATGTTCCCGGTCCAAATCTTGACTATCCCAAGGGTATTCGCGATCCGGAAGAGTGGTTTATCTCCATGATGACCCGTAAAAGCTATATCCAGGCTATCCACCAACGTCAATTCGAGATACAGATGGAGAATCTCAAGATGTACCACGAGGCGGTTGGAGATCGGATTGACATAATCTATATGTCAGGTACGGATTTCGGTTCTCAAAATGGTCCCTTGATTTCACCGGACCTGTATCGGGAGCTGTTCAAACCCTTTCACCAGGCCATGAACGACTGGGTTCACGAGAACACTCGCTGGAAGACCTTCTACCACACCTGCGGGTCGGTTGTCGCCTTTCTCAATGATTTCGCGGAGGTTGGTGTTGATATCCTCAATCCAGTACAGATTTCCGCCGCAGGGATGGACCCGCAGCAACTCAAGGAAAAATACGGTGAGCATTTTATATTTTGGGGAGGGGGAGTGGACACCCAGCATACCCTGCCCTTCGGTACACCGGAACAAGTCTACACTGAAGTAGTAAAGAATCTGGAAGTTTTCGGCAGCGGCGGCGGTTATGTTTTTAATGCGGTCCATAATATCCAGGCAAATATTCCTATGGAAAATTTATTAGCGATGTTTGAAGCGGTTGAAGCTTACAATAAAAGATAGGAGAAATGAATGAGCAGCGATTTATCAGGAAAAACGGCGATTGTTACCGGCGGATCAAAAGGGTACGGGTATGGCATAGCGGCGGCACTAAAAGCAAAGGGTGTTCAGGTGTGGATCACCAGTCGGAATGAAACTGAATTAAAACAGGCTTCCGAGAAGCTGGGGGTGTATCATCAGATCGCCGATGTCACCGAACCGGGTGATTGGGATCGATTGGTTGACGCTGTCAGTAAAGAAAATGGCACGATTGACATACTAATCAATAATGCCGGCGGCGGTATTAGCAAGGAACATTTGGACGGTCAGACCGACAGCGATATTGCCGAATCTATCGCCCTCAATCTGACCGGAGTGATGTACGGATGCAAACGAGTTGTTCCCTTCATGAAGAAACAGCAATCCGGCACAATTGTAAATGTTTCCAGTGTATGTGCTATTGAAGCCTGGCCGGGTTGGGCGGTTTATTCAGGCGCAAAAGCCGGCCTGGGACAGTTCTCCAAATGCTTATATCTGGAGCTCCAGGATTTTGGCGTGCGTGTCACTACCTTGATACCTTCCTGGGGAACCACAAATTTTCTAAAAGCTGCCGAACTGGGCGAGCGGGATGCGGAAACTGAGACAAAAGTAACAAAACCCCACGAAATAGGAGATTTAGTGGTCAGCATTTGCGAGCTGCCGGCGCATTTGGAAATACAGGATCTAACCGTCCTACCGATGGTGCAAAAGATCGTACCTCTATAGAACCTTTCGACAGGAGACCTTAAATGACGCCGCGAGAGAGATTTATTAAAGTGTTTCAAGGGGAGATGCCCGACAGAATGCCTGTCACTTTGCATATGTTTGATCATGCCCGTTTCGTGACCAAGGTCTATCCGACGGTTGACCCCCTGGATTATTCAACGATCAATCTGAAATCCATTGAGCTGAGCAAACAGCTTGGGGCTGATGTCTTTGTACGGATGCTATATGATGCCAACGATCCGATTCACATCTTTATGGGCGGCCTCGTCACGGATCAGCAGACGGATGACTGGGAGATAACCACTGAAGAGATTCAAAACGACAGTACGCTGATCAGACGATCGGTTATTAGGACGCCGGCGGGAGAGCTTACCCAGGACTACTCTATCAACAGACTACCCGATGGACAGGAGATGCATGCCTGTACAAAAAAGCCTATACAAAGCTCCAAGGATCTAGAGTTGGCCATTAAGTACGAGCCGCCCATGGATGAAGAACGGTTCAGAAAGCGACTGATGCCTAAGGTAGAGAGTCTCAAAGATGCTCTTGGCGAGGATGGTATTCTGGGAATCTGGGTACCCAGTGGCCCTTTCAATCAGGCTTCTCTCATTTATGACCTGACCGACTTGTACACGCTGTACATGACGGATTATCCTTTCTATGAAAAGCTGATGAGCTTTTCTATGGAGCGAATCCTCGGCTATACCAAAGTAATGAAAGAAACTAACCCGGATGTGCTGATTGTTGGCGGCAATGTCCCCGGTGGGTTCGTGGGACCGCAGGTGTACGATCAGTACATTCTGCCCTTTGAAAAGCAGTATATCGATTATTGCCAAGAGAGCGGTATACCAGCTATGTATCACAACTGCGGGCAGATTATGTCGCTCCTTGAATCGTACAAGAAGCTTGGCGTCCGCAGTGTGGAGCCCTTTACACCACCTCCCGGTGGTGATACCGACTTGACAAAGGCGAAAGAAACTGTGGCTGGGGAGTATGTGATGGTCGGCGGAGTCGACAAGCTTGAGCTTTTACAACACGGTACTGTTGATCAGGTGAAAAAAGAAGTTGTCGGGATTGTCAACAAAGTAAAACCCGGCGGCAACCACATTCTTCAGAATGCAGATTCCCTGGAGTACAACACGCCAGTTGAAAATGTGAAAGCTTATATCGAAGCGGCTCTAGAGAATTCCTGGTACTAGAATTCAAAGAGTACCCGCACGACGAGCCCAAGCAGATATCAAAATTGTCTGGAGAGAGAGATGACTTCGCGAGAAAGAGTGATTCGTTGTTGTGAAAGAAAAGGATTCGATCGTGTGCCGATCAAGCATGAAGCAACGGTTGAAATCAACCGGGAACTCTGCGAATACTTCGGGTTGTCGAACGACGAACAACTTCTGCGCGTCTTGGGAGACGACTTTCGCTACGTTGAACCGAAGTACTGTGGTCCACGGGTTCTGAAATCCACTGACGGCAGCCTGGTGGGGTATTTTGGAGAACGGTATAGATGGATCGATGTTGACGGCGGCAGATATCTTGAATCGTACTACCAGCCTTTCGCTGGGATCAACCGTGTAGAAGATCTGGACAAATCGCATTTCCCGTCAACAAATTGGTTTAACTATGCATCGATCAGACACCAGGCGCTATCCATCAGGGAAGCGGGATATGCCGTGTGTTGTGGTAGCGCCGGCGATACGGACTTTATCAATGGGATAGCCCGGGCTCGGGGGATGGAACAGGTATTAGTCGACTTGATCGAAGATAACCCGGTTTACATTGAAATCATGGAAGCACGATTTCAATTTTACTACGAGATGCACGAGCGAATTTTGCAAGCAGATGGCGGTCTTATTGATTTCACTCATATCGGTGAGGATTTCGGCACTCAGCTTGGACCCATGATCGGCATGGATATTTTCGAAAGGCACTTTGCGCCAAAGTATCATGAATATTTCAAAATGGTTCACGGCTACGGAGCCCGAACGATGTTGCACATGTGTGGCGCAGTTTGGCTTTTTCTACCTCGATTAATCGAGCTCGGGCTCGATGTGTATGACGTGGTCCAGCCTACGACTCCAGAAAACGATGTGGTGACTCTTGGGAAACAGTTCGGAAGAAACCTGATTTTCCAGGGCAGCATGGATGTTCAAAAGGAAATTGCCTTCGGAAACCCCGCTGACGTGGAGCGAGAAGTGAACAGGCGTTTGGATCATTTCTCTGTGGGAGGTCTGATTTTGGGGCCTTCCCATAAGATACAACCCAATTCACCGATAGAAAATATTCTGGCGATGTACAGGGCGGCTGACAGTCTATTGGAAAGCATTCCCCGAGAAATCTATGAATTGAGCGAATCTGATCAGTTGCCTTTCACAGCGAACCGAGGAACCAAGTTTGTGATCCCTGCATCATAGTCTATGAGAATCTTTGCTGCAATTGCTATTCGTTCGGGAATAGCCCGTGGGGGTGAAAAATTACATCCAGCAGTCAAGTCGCTCTATTGCGCAGCTATTTTATCTGGGTATTGATTATCACCTGTAAGAATTTCCTGCTTTCTTTTCAGGTGTAATGCCGGGTAAC
>SDBT01015840.1_pt1 | contig 11972 bp, 16 predicted proteins | sample 2277101 | NCBI WGS metagenome assembly SDBT01 (sample SAMN10404973, study PRJNA504765) | marine sediment metagenome | isolation source: marine sediment core GS10_PC15, 103 cmbsf | place: Arctic Ocean: Southern Knipovich Ridge | collected 2010
GCAAAACTTTACATGTATTCAGCCCTTGGCCGGGCATGAACGCTTGCCAGCAATGAACTACCCAAGTGATCACCTTGCTATCCTCGCTCAATTCAATCTCAACTAACACACTTCTTGTTTGTTTGGTTTGCTCTCACTTTTCTTGTTTTTCTTGTTGGTCGTCCGTCTTATAAAATGTGTGCAGCTTTCATTTTTCCCTCCACCCTATTTCGTGATGTCTGAGTCTGAAAATGAGATCGCTGATCGCGTGATTCTACGTCGCCACGAGGAAGCGCTGCAAGAACGGGAAAAAGCAGAGACACGCACTGTCGCCCATCTGCTGCAGGAATGGGAATTCATGGCTCTCGAGTCGAGAAGCGTTCCTGGGTTCCGAACTGTACGACCGTGCGGGGCCAGTCATCGACCCATTTTTCAATGGCTAGAAAGCCATGACAGTACAGAATGGTACAGCTTACTGGCACCGCATATGAATCGGCTGGTGACACTTGGTCGTTGGAAACGTGTGGATAAACCTCATGATCTTGTTGTTCACTCATTACAACCACTCATTACAACCACAAATTTCGACATGCCCCAAACGATCCACATTAATCTCGTGTTCACGTCCACCGATGATCTTAGTGAGATTACGTCCATCTCATCTCGAGAGGTATATCTGATATCGCTTACGAAAAGTGTACTCGTTGGCGCGCTCATGGCTACACTGTTTGGTCTAATTCCAAAACCGCTGGTGACGATTTGGGTAATAATCATCGCAATGCTATCGATTCTAGCGGTTCTTTTTTTTCTATAATCTATTTTGTAAAGGACCTTTTTATTGCTATTAAAATAATCAAAGGGTGTAGCTTTCATGTTTCCCTTCCACCCTATTTCACGATGTCTGAGTCTGAAAATGAGATCGCTGATCGCGTGATTATACGTCGCCACGAGGAAGCGCTGCAAGAACGGGAAAAAGCAGAGACACGCACTGTCGCCGATCTGCTGCAAGAATGGGAATTCATGGCTCCCGAGTCTGCAAGCGTTCCTGGGTTCCGAACTGTACGACCGCGGGGGGGCAGTCACCGACCCATTTTTCAATGGCTTTCCAGCCATGATAGTACAGAATGGCACAGCTTGCTGGGACCGCATATGGATCGGCTGGTGACACTTGGTCGTTGGCAACGTCTGGGAAAACCTCATGATCTTCTTGTTCACCCATCAAAACCGCAGTCGGTGGGATTCGACGCGCCGGAGTCGATCCACATTAATCTTGTGTTCACGTCCACGGATGATCTTGATAAGATCATCGCATCTCAGGAGGCAAAGCTGATATCGCTTGTGACAAGTGCACTCGTTGGGACGCTCATGGGTACACTGCTTGGTCTGGTTCCAGTATCGATGGTGTTGATTTGGACAACGATCATCGCATTGCTAGCGTTTCTTTCTTTTTTTCGATAATCTATTTTGTAAGGGACCTTTTTTATTGCTATTAAAATAATCAAAGGGTAGCGAAGATGTGGGGAAAAATATTTGAGCAAAAAGCGGAAAAGTTCGCATTTCGGGATTTTAAGCCGAACGGTTCGGAAAAGTCGCATTTCAAGATCGTCTTTCTTTCTCCAGCAGAGTCAAAATTCTTGGGTATTCTCATTTATATATCCAATCGAAATCACTTTCGTCAAAACAGTCGTCCTCTGTGAGATGTCTGTTGATGATGCCGAATAGAGTGACGAAGTCAGGTATGCCCGCGTACTTGGTGAGCGCCGTGATTTTGGCGCGATGATTCAGCACACTTTGCATGACATGTAGCATATTTTTGTCTTTTGAATTATTTGGCACAGTGAAAGTGATACTTTTATTGCAGCTTGATACGATCTCGATTGAATGTCTTTGCGCAACAGCACCAACAAACCCATAACAACTACGTTTTCCAATCCACAAACGATCTACTTCTTCTGGAACAAACGCATTGCTTTTCCATATACGCCAACGTTTTGGGGATGTTGGTGGTAGATGCGCGCCCAGCCTTGCTTCTGTGTCAATGCTGGTGGCAGGGGCTAGCTCTGCGTTGATTTTGGCTATTGCTACCTGCGAGCGTATTTGCGCCGTGTTTATTTCCAAAAGGGTGTCCATGCAAAGTGGAAGCCAGAAGGACACAAAGATGCACACAAGGAAGCACGTGCAACATAAATTGCTACCAGAAGTAGAAGACGAAGGGGGGGGAGTGATCCTCAGACATGAAGAGGGGGAACGGGGACGGGATTAAACCATATATTGATATTCGGTAGCTTTAACGTCCAAGATCTTCCAATCCCGCCATGTTTGGATCGGATTATCATATGCTGGTGACACCTGGTCGTTGGCACCCTCCATGCTTCACAGTGTTCTAGTTGTTTCATAAAAGTATGACTCAGGCGTAGCACACGAAATGACCAAAGCATCAGTAGTTCTTGCAGTTGCTCTATTGGCAAACTTTGCTCGTATTGTCTCAAAATCTTGAAATCCCAGGTGTTGTATGCAATGCAATGCACACTCAGAGTAGCTAACGAAGGAAGCAACATTTTTTTCGTGGAGAGAAAAGAGAAGGTGGGATTTTTTTTGTGACAACAATTTATATTTTGTTGTAGGATCTACTATTGGAACGTTGGGTTATATGAATCTGCGCCATAGTAACTCTCGTCCTTGGTTAAGTAACTCTCGTCCTTGGTTAAGCCACATGATCTTCTTGTGCATCCTCCATGCTTCACAGTGTTCTAGTTGGTTCATAAAAGTGTGATTCAGGCGTAGCACACGAAATGACCAAAGCATCAGTAGTTCTTGCAGTTGCTCTATTGGCCAACTTTGCTCGTATTGTCTCAAAACCTTGAAATCCCAGGTGTTGTATGCAATGCAATGCACACTCAGAGTAGCTAACGAAGGAAGCAACATTTTTTTTCGTGGAGAAAAGGGGAGGTGGGATTTGTTTTTGTGACAACAATTTATATTTTTTTGTAGGATCTACTATTAGAACGTTGGGTTATACGAATCTGCGGCATAGTAACTCTCGCTCTTGGTTACTCGCACCATCGCTGCGCGTATCGACCAGAACGTAGCAATACGACTGCGCAACAGCATCAGAACGATGACAGCAAAAACGGCGACCAGTGCGGCGATGACGTTGATGATCAAAAAGTAGATGTGCACACGGTCTACCAGAGAAGAAGCCCCATTGTTTGTGGGGTTGAAGATGAACAACTGGCCAAAGAAAAGAAACACAGCAACCACAAAGGCTAGTATCTGCAGAGCGAATACGCCCCACAGAAAATTACTTGGTGGTTCTGGGTCGACCATGAAGTTTTCGTGATTGACAATCACTTTCATACTTCGGTTCATCATCACGTAGAATGTGATCATTGCAATCACCGCGACCAGTGTGAACCCGTGGAAAAATTGCCAGTATAGAATTTCAAGGACTTCATCGTCGTTGGTGTCGGTCACTACCCATGCAGTGACGATGATGATGATCGTCCAGAACTGGAGAATCAAAATGGGCAATACAAATGAGCGGTTGAACTGCCGCGCTTTGCTCGCTTGTTGCCGCAGCGACTTCAGCCCGCTGAAGTCGCCTTCCATTTTAATGTGAAAGTGTGCAGATGCAAAAGAAGGTTCGTTGGATCAATTTCGATTAGATATACAGAATAACATGTTATTTATTTGTATATTAAAATCGCAGTGTCTGCGGTGGTAATCATGCGCCCTGTCGCTGGTCATTCACCCTGTTTCAGTTCCGTGATAACTCTTTGGATTCCATTGCGAAATTCGTCCAACTGCTTCTCTGCCTGTTTTCTCTTCTTGTGTTCACGCTTCCACCGGTCTTCACTCTCCATCTCTTTATGTTTGCGTTTCTTAGTGAATTCTTCTGCCGCGGTGATCTTCGCCTCTGCCAGCAACTCATTGCAGAGCAAGTTTGTCATGCGAGCGACTTCCGGAGAGATATTGACGATGAAATCGTCTTCGTTCTCGTCTTCGGTCTCTTCCAAGTTCCTTTGCTCGTTGTAACGAATCCTGCCAGCTTCGTCATCCGCGACATACTCACTCTCACTCTCACTCTCACTCTCACTCTCACTCTCACTCTCACTCTCCTCTTCAGCAGCCAACACCATTTCTGCGCGATACTGTGTAATCTTTTTCGTGAGTGCGCGTTTTCCAGCTTTAAGCAGACTTCTCCACTGCTGGTGCAACTGAGTTGTTGTAAATTCATTCCATTCCGGCTGATGACTATCAAGGATTTTTTGCCAGGCAGGATCGGACGCCCCTGCGATCACACTTCTATGATGGTTTGCGCCTTCCCGAAGTGTAGAGTTTAACGTAAAGGCTTCCGCATCCCCGTCTGTAGGTCTGTAACAGTGATACGCCACCTCACGTATCAATGTTGCATTCGTTTCAGCTTTCCAGCTGGCACCAGTGAGGTCGCGTAGTCCACTCGACTGACTACGAGTGGCGGTACTCATATGAACGTATGATGTGCACAAAGGTAGTTAAAAAGAAAGGGAAAGGGAAGGGAAGGAGGGATGTTTTTTTAATTTTTTTGATGGAGAATTAGTGGATGTCTTCTGTGTGGTATAATACGTGTGTACATTTATTAATTGATCATCCAGTGCACACATCATACCATTCCACGACTAGCAGCAGTGACTGTAATAAAATTCTGTTCTAGAAAAGATGTCGCTGCTTTTTTTAATCCGTCCACCCTGTGCAATACGCTCTATATTAAAATCCATGTCTGCGACAGACGACCTCTACGACATGTTCCCGAAGGTGCCAGTCGTCCCTTTCGCCGATGCAAGTGCATCACATGAACAGATTGTCGCGAATGTACTTCACCACTACATAAATTCCAGTGAACCGCCTCAGAAAATAGCAGTTATTATCCCCGCTCCAGATCAAACACACGCGCTGTACTTAGCGCTGTTCCAACGATTTGGCTTGGCAGAAATAGACTCTCTCGCCTATTTGCGCTGGATAAAACTTCGCAACGAAACGATCATCTATTTGTTGTGTGAAAACACTGTCGAAACGATGCGTGGATTCATGGTCGACGCAGTTTTTTTTGTTGGGCCTAACATGGAAACCTACGCCGGCCTGTCGGTGCAGACCGAAGTTGCTATCCCATTGTTGGAAATCCCTGGGACTAAATTGTGCATTTTAACAAAGGATGTGACGCAGCGCATGCAAGTATCTGGATAGGATCCCATTATTGTCTATTACATTCCCTGGGCTTTTTAGGGCTTTTAATATAATATCTTCCATAAACTTTTTTACAATCCTTCAGAAAAAGAGTGTATATACAGACAGGCTTCCTTTCCTGTTGATTTTGACACTGTCATTCTGATATCCATGCGGAGTATACACGATCGGAAACGGGTTTCCGACTTCCCTGCCGTATGCCTGAACCACTGGAGGAATCAGCCGCAACAGTTAACCCTGTACATTGAAGGTGTTGCCTATGTAGATGATGACAAACGAAAAGTGATGTGGAGTGAAGTGGACCGAAGCACTAAGCGCCTGAGTTGCAATGAACTGAGCACTGAGGAGATCAAAAGGGGGGTACGATTGCGAGGTATACCTTTAATGTTAAGACATTGTGACAACATTGGGACCGTCTTCGACGACGCCTATGACATAGTACCAGGCCTCGATGTATCAGGAGTGTTCATCTATGGCTCTGTTCCAGTGAGTGGGCCTCACTTGGACTCGCGCATGTATCTTGCAACAAAGTTGTTGATGTCAAAGGGCCCCATTTCTGCCTTATGCGACCTCAGCTTGACCGTCAAAGCTGACTTCTTCGAAGGTAAATCTGGAGAGAATGACAGTCTACGGAAAACGTTTCAAGAGGTGGGCGTCCTTCCAGAACAGGGCGGGAATCGACCTGACTGCACTGTGACCAAAGCGTTGCTGATCTTGTGTGACGGCACTATCATTCCGAGCTTCTGAGAGAAGCCCCTATCACAACGCATTTTCAATGTCAATTTCTATGCCCACCTTGCGTAGTTGTTGCACAAACCATTGATTATCCGCTTGTTCCCTACGCCACACGAAAGAGCTTTCCATCGGCTCTTTACTCATGCCTTGGTTTGTGCCAGCCACTGAGGCTCTTACATAGGGGGGCGATATAGAACGGGTACTCCGCAAAGGCGACTCCGCGTAAGAACATCACGAGGATGCATGTAACATTTTATATATATATATACATCAAAATCCCGTATCCAACAGATACAGGAACGGGAATATTTTTTTTGCCCCCACATCGCCACTGCTTGAACCGATGCCGTTACTTGCGCATGACTGGACTGCGTTGTACAAAGCCTTCTACTGGGCAGGTAAGCGCCGCGATGCCAAGTACTCGCTTGATCAGGCATTCGTGGAACTGTTCACGAATTATTTGGAAAACAACCCGTGGATTGGCAGCATACCCGAGGGCGAGTTCATCTTTGAAACACTGGAGCTGGCAGGCAGGCACGCAAGCGAAACTTATATGCTCCGTGCCGATGACCTTTCACGCCGAGGTTTTTGTGATGCTGTGCGTGATCTGTTCTTCGACCCTAGAGGTCCCTTGTTCTCACTGGTTGCATACGCCAGAGGCATTGTCCCGGGTTACCATAGGCAATTCTATCGAAATCTAGAGAATTGCTGCTCAGATGTTTACCTGAAGGCGATGCGCGCGCGCAACGACCTGTTAAGGAACCGCGTGAACGAATGCACCAAGACACGCGCAGACTTCTGCGTGGCGTGTCAAACTAAGGGGGCGCAGTTGGGCGATTCTGTTGTGCTTCTGCCCAACTGTGGTCATACTCCTCTTTGTACAACATGTTTCCTGGCATGGAACAAAACCAACAATCAGTGCCCAGTGTGCCGAGCAGTCTTTTGAGCGAGAAATCGATACAATGAAATCGTGGCATATATGTTGCACGGCACAGCACGCGTTCACTTTGAATTCCGTTTGTGCCTCCGTGCACTTTTCTCTCCTTATTTTCCTTTCTCCGTCTTCGTAAAAAAATGGCAGAAAAGGAAGCAGAAAAAGAAGCAACGACTGCAGCGAGCACGCCAAGCAAGGACGAAATCAACGAGAAGTTGAAAGATCATCTCAATGCGATGCCCGATGATAAGGATAAGGAATTGTGGTTCCAGCAAATTACTGAGCGCGTGTTTGCTCAAAATACGGAAAAGGCAGAGCTTGAGAAGCGGCTGGCCGAGACAACTCGGCAGCTGGAGACGCGAGGAGAGCAGGATGTCCAATCTTTCCTGCGCCAATTGGAGCGCATTCGGGGGTTTTCGGACATGACCCAAAAGGATCTACCGTATGATCGAGATTCTCCGGTTCAGGACCAATTGCCGAATGTCACGGCCATTCTAGCAAACGCTGCAGACGCGATGGAGAACGCAGATGAAAATTTGGATACACAGATCGATCAATCGCGCAAGCGTCGGCGACTTGAGGCACAGGACAGTACTCCCCAAAATGCACCTGCCGTTCCAAAAACAAACGCTGATGTCCTCCGCTCGATTATTTATTAGAGTACACAAGCGCGTTTGTTTTCCTTCTCCATCATTTTTTTCACTGGTTGTACTTTATTTCAAATGTTGACTCAGAAAATACATTCCCAGTCACCATCAACGGGTTTCTCCTCCACGATTCTGTCAGCGTATTGAAGTGCGCATTGAATGGATTGAATGTGTGTGACATCACCTGCATAGTTTGCAGCGCTTCACACAAAAAAGAAATACAATAATGGCCTTTGAGGTCACGCGTGTTGCAAAGCGGAGTGATATGAGAGCGCAGCCCGCTCATCAGCCATGTTTGCAAGCTTTTGTTGTAAGGGCAGTGTCCACACTGTTCGGCCAGATAGGGTTTCAGCAGGAGGTTTCGCACAAGGTTGGTCTCGCGCGTTTCAACCAGAGGGATCCAGTGCACGATGCCCTCGTATTCACGCAATCTTGCCTCGGCGTCGCGCACCAACTGCACGCCGGAAAAGTCACGCTGCCCCGTCGACCAATCACCATGGGGAGTGAGGTCGCTTTCAGCCAGGTACACGCCGCACGGTAGGGCGCACCGCTGTGACTCGTATTCGTTGGCGATCACGTAGAGTATGGCAGAGTGCGAGTAATTGCGACGTTCGAGTAGGCTGATCATCTTGGACGTCCATTCGCTGCCAGAGAATAGGATCATGTCTCCTGTGCGCGCATGCATGCACACCTCACTCCAAGTGCGTGTTTCTTCTGACATCTCTCAAAGAATAAAAAAACATGACGGGGATGAGATTTACATGATGTACTGCTTGTTTGCCATTCACGCCGATGGCTGGCGATTTCACGATAGTATTCTTCCAAGTAGCATTTCTAAAGGTAAAATTTACACGCTCTATTCAATAGCTCGAGTCCCCATACAGGTTGACAGTTTCAGGGCGCGGTGTTACGGGTTCCCCGGTCGTGTACCAATTGTGCAGTTTGACCCAAAAGTCTTCTGCTGGATCACACTTGCGCATGGCAAGGAATCCCGCGATCACAGCAACAGGGTTTGTTATATTGCAGCTGTTCGTGCGAAAGATAGCTGGGAACCATTAAAACCCCGATAGACCACACAATCTGGTATATCTATTGTTTTCGAGAAGGTGTCACTTCGCGCAAATAACGAATAAACATCATATACATCTCGCTTTTGCACTACTCTCAAGCCGCGAAGGAACATGAGCTTGATTATAGCACCGTTGAGCTTATCCCAACCGGGAAAAAAGGTTGTTCTGGGTATGTTCGATCAGAACATAACAAAACTCCCGTCTTCCGCATTCATCCAAGAGGCCCACAGAGATTTGCTTTCTTTACTGCAACAAAGCCGAGAGAGGAAACCAGCTGTTTATCGAGGTATGGTTACATCGGTCGGTAATTTACCACCGTTCTACCGCAAATGGATAGGGGATAATAGTGAGTTTCTTTTAGAAAAATCAAACGCTGCCAAAAACCTGTTAGAAATGGTCAGCTACGACGGGATCATTTTGTTCCGTCTATGGGTGCTGTGGGTGCGTGAAGGTGCCTCTTTCACCAGATTCGGTCAGGTTGCTCATTCAGCTTTGCGGTTGCTGAATAATGAAGCACTGCTGTACGATCATCGCTTGGTAGATCTAAGTACAACACGGAAACCACATCTGCGTCTGCATCTAGACGAAACTTTTCGAAAAACTGTCGGATCTCTTTTTGCAGACATGCTGTTCTTGGGTGCGGTTGACAAAGTACGTGCAATGACAAGTGCAGATTTGCACCCCAGGAGGAGTACTGAGGATGACTGGGCAGAACAATTGATGCCTTCGCGCCATTTTTTACAGATGCAGGGAACTTTTGTTGGTGAACTTAGTAACGCAGAAAAGACTTCAATCGTTGCCTACTCAGAAGTCTTCGATGCTGAGGTTTCGCGCTCGGCTTTCGTGAAATATCCATGGCTGGCTCAAAGCAGCGGTCAGGATATGGACGTTTGGTTTGAAGAAAATTGGGGACCATGGCTATCACCAGAGTCGCGATTTTATGTCGACCGAACGTTTATTGCGTTCCTTGAAAATTCTCAGCTCAACAGCAGCCGTGGATATTCTGATCCTGAAGTACACCGTCTTGCCAATGGCTTAGATCGTCATTTTGGGAAGATGTTAAAGATGCAGGGGAACAACTTCACATTCGCGACAGACAATGGTCACCAAATTACTCCGAAAGAACAACGGGAGCATATGGCCGTTGGTTTACAGATCCTTTTCAAGACACTCTTTTCACGAGAATTTATTTTCGCCGTCTTGTTGAGGGACCCTCTGCGAGAAGTATATCGACCCGGAATGAAGATGGGCAATTGGGAGAATCTGACTTTGACAGACCTTGGCAGCGACAGTTTTGTTTTCATGGACAAGGCCTTCTTGGACGCGTTGGCCTCTCTCACCGATGGGAATACCATTCTCGATGCTGTGAAAGAAAGGGCAGGCACCAGTCGTGACCGAAGCAAGCTGAGAGCATTGGCTGATAGTGCTCAGATCGTCGTGAACAGTGTTGCGTTGTACTTAAGGAACGTAGTGGCCACTATGAAGATGTTGCACCTCGCCAATGCCATTTTTCGAAAAGACGGTTTCCCTATTCTGCAAGATAGACCAATTGTTTTGTACCGATTTTTGGAGCTACAAGGGAAACAAAACGATCAGAAATGGTTCTGGGATATCCTTTCTGACCTGGACAATGGTCGGACTAGCACTTTTCACGGACAAGCGTTGCAGAGCACAACCTACAATGTTGGAGATTTAACTCGCGGCTTGAAAGAGGGGAAGTTGGTTAGTTGGGTGGAATCAGAGGATGATTTAGGACAGGTTATGTTGTCCATCGTATGCCCCCTTGGAAGCAGAATCCTTTATACAGATTATAGAAATTGGGGTATGGGGTTAAACCATGACGAAGCGGAATTCTTATTGTCTGCAAATGCTGAACTGTTGGTTTCGTCTTATCGTGTGATGCCCGATATTCTGCAGCAACCAAACCCTCCTGAGTTAAACGAGAGCGGGAAATGGATGATCATTCTGTATTGCACCTTGGTTGTGTGAGAACATAAAGTCACATATAACAAATAGGAAACCGCCAAAACCAGCCCACACATCATGACACCATGTCATGGTGCAAACAACGTTGTACTCATTTTCCAAGTAGAGGAGCGGGTGCCACCCAAATACACGACGTTGGATTGTAAAAAGGGCAAACTGAATTGGATGGAAAATTGCTTTTGAGTGTGAGCAGTAATCTTCTTTCCAAGAAATGAACAAATGATTGAAAATCAATAGTGGATGAAATTTTATTCTTTGTGAGATTTCTGTGACTCGGTCACTTTCACCTTTTTTTGTAATTGAAATACAATTTTACTATCCAGTCAATTATCACGGCGATAATTGACTGGATTTTACCATCCAGTCAATTATCAAGCAAAACAAGCATACCACCGTGATAATAACCAAAACAAAAGGCCAGTCTAACGACACCATCGCGGACACCAGAATAGAATTCTCTACGCACTCCTGGTAATTACGATGTGCCTCTTCCTTCAGTTGGTCATTGACAAAAATTATCATATGACGCGCAGTCCATCTCGACGGTGGATCCACAGCGATGCGCTCGACGCCGTCTGGTACATTGTTGCATGTCCATTGATCTGCTCCAGGCGAAGTACAACACAGTGATTTAACAGGCTGTGCTTCCTGTTCGCAAAAATAATAATCCGGATGAAGATGACAATTGCCACACTCAAGTGTGTATTTTTCCGATGTCGTCGAGAAAATGGCCATGAAATCGGTGTCACATTTGACTTTTGGTTGCACGCAGAGTGCAGTGCTGACGAAGAGTAAAAACAGCAGACTGGACATGGACACGACGGCGGAAATAATTTTTTTCTTGATGACACGTAGGTGTCATCGCAAAAAAAATCGTACACGCCATTCGTCCAATGTCCTCGCTTGAACCGCCTCTTTATCCACTTCCCGAAGATGAAATCACCAAAATCGATGCCATACTGGCACGTGCTCATGCCGCATTTCCGCACTGTCAAGTAAAGATTGTCTACACTTGGACCGCGCAGGCACCTGAAATCTCGTTCGAAAGGATGGGCAATGCCGTCTGTGAAGAAGCACGAGAAAAATTCAACGAGAAGTTCAACAGTGAATGCTACCCTACGTGCAATTTAACGAAATGGGCCTTCGACGCTGTGGATGAGGCGGCAAAGCGTGGGGCTTCGTCGTGCAGCATAACGACTTATTGTTGTTCTTCGAATAATTGTCCACAACAGCAGTTCATAGAATGTGTTCTTGAGATACTTGTTGGGCCATTAAAGTGTATCGATTAATGTAATACAATAATTACTTCTAAGACTTCCCGTCAAGTCTCTTTGGGGCATCGAGTCCCGTCACATGAGACACACTCTCCTTTGAAAATGCCTCTAAGTCCAGAGGGGC
>SDBT01015841.1_pt1 | contig 11972 bp, 12 predicted proteins | sample 2277101 | NCBI WGS metagenome assembly SDBT01 (sample SAMN10404973, study PRJNA504765) | marine sediment metagenome | isolation source: marine sediment core GS10_PC15, 103 cmbsf | place: Arctic Ocean: Southern Knipovich Ridge | collected 2010
TCGCTTATGACCTAAATACACAGTGTAAGGTTGGCTATGTAAAGTCTTATAGATAAACTGGGGGATTACCCCACGGTAGGGACTAAAGTGCTCATGCGGACCGTAGGCATTGACAGGCCTAATCCTGACTGTCTCTGTTCCAAACATAGCCGCCGAGTTCAGTACCTGTAGCTCTCCCACCCACTTGGTCATAGCATAATCGTTCATCTGCCTTATGGGCACTTTATCCATCACATCCTCGCTCATCACTCCCTCATAATCACCGTAGACCTCGGCACTGGAAAAGAATATCATCCTGAACCTTTTCTTTTCTTGAAGACGGAGCATATTCTTGGTGCCTATGACATTGGTCTGCCACAGATTCTCATAGTAGTCTTCACCGTTCCAGCGGCCGTATTCCGCTGCCAGATGATAGACATACTCCGGGGCAACTTTCTCGATAACCCTCTCAAGCTGGCGGTATTTGGAGACATCACAGCGGATATAATTTGCTCCTTCGGACTGACCCAAGTCACAGACCCAGACTTCATGACCTCTTTTTCTAAGCTCGGGGATAAGGTTTGAGCCGATAAAGCCCAACCCGCCAGTAACCAGTATCTTCATGCCTTTCCCTCCGTCTTTAAGTAATTCTTAGTCACAATGCTATTCTATCTTCTTATTGGAGTGCAACGGAAAAAGACATATCTCACTCCTATAACCGCAGCTATATTGTTCTTTAAGTTCTGGGCTAACGATAATCGAAAGCCTGAATTTGTTTCGAACTCTTTCTGGATCTCAAATTCTCGCATTAGCAAAGTTCTAAAACTCGCAAGAGTAAAATGATGAGGATGTGGTGTATCAAGAACATTAAATAATGGGAAAAGAGGTTTACTCCACGCAGGAAATATCTCACATGAGATTATTAATATTCCATAGGCATCCAATACCCGCCGAATTTCTCTTAACACCATCATCGGTGAGCAGGTATGGTCAATAATATTAGCACACCAGCACAAATCTATACTTTTATCTGGCAAAGGTAAATATTCTCCTACACCCCTCACACGATGGCAAGACTTGTCCCTTTGACCAATTACGCGGGCAAAAGGAAATAAGGGGTCTAGGACAAGCTTAGGAGGAATATTAACACCATCGAATGCTTTCTCTACAGCTCGCCCTCCTATCTCCAACATTCGCATATTCTTCAATTCCTTTTCTGAAAGCGAAGTGTATTTACGAATGTACTCAAGGCTGCGTCTACGTATACTATCAGTTAACTCTTCGGGATATGAATTAATCTTCCATGCGGCAGCCTCTGCCTTAAGGGCTTTTCTCCAGCGGCTATTCACTATACTAACTCCCTGTACATTGTCTTCTCATATGTTTTCTGTGGCTGTTTTGTGACAGACTATCGGACATCGCTATCTTCAGCATTGCTTTCCTTTTGCTTTGACCCCACTATATCAACAATCCTTTCCCCAGCTTTTCCGTCACCAAATGGATTAAACCAATCAGTTGCCTTATCTATCATCTTATATGAGCAATTAACGATTTTATTAGCCGTTGTACCGGCTAATAAATTGGCCCCGACCGTTATCGTTTCTGGCCGTTCTGTATTATCTCGCAGGGTGACGCAGGGAACACGCAGGATGCAGGCTTCCTCCTGGATACCACCGGAGTCGGTTAGAATGAGTCTTGCATTTGACTCCAGCTGGATAAAACTGAAGTAATCTTGAGGTTCAATCATTTCCAAGTTCACAGGATTAAGATTGAACTCTGTCATCATCTTGCGTGCACGGGGGTGTACCGGATATACCATAGGAACATTAATCTTCAAACCTACCCTGTTTAAACCTTCAAGTATGGAAGTAAACCTTTCCCGGTTGTCTACATTTTCTTGACGATGAAGGGTAATCAGACAATAGTTTTTTGGAACAAGGTTTAACTGTTGAAGAACATCTGCCTCGTGTTTTGCTATCTCCATGTTTTGTATGAGAGCATCAACTATGGTGTTACCAGTAATAAATATATTTTTCTCATCAATACTTTCACGCATCAGATTTGCCTTCGATGCCTCTGTTGGAGCAAACAGATAGTCTGAGCAATGGTCTGTTAGAATTCGGTTAATCTCTTCAGGCATCTGCTTATCACCACTACGAAGGCCTGCTTCAACATGTCCAACCTTTATATGCAGTTTGGAGGCTACCAGTGCAGAAGCCAATACGGAATTTGTATCCCCTTCCACTAAGATAATATCAGATTTTTCCTGTTTAAGGATTTCTTCAACCCCAGTGAGCACCTTAGCAGTTTGCTCCGCATGGGATCCTGAGCCGACCTCTAACTTGAAATTGGCTTGGGGTAGCTCAAGCTGTTTAAAAAATACCTCATCCATGTTGTATGAATAATGCTGCCCTGTATGCACAATAAAGAAATCGGCACCACGTTTTTCAAGTTCCTTAATGATGGGTGCCATTTTGATGATTTCGGGTCGGGTTCCAAACACTACGGCAATCTTCACTTGTCGAACTCCCTCTCGATTCTGCAACACTTAAAAATCACTGTGTCGCCTTCAGTGTAGGGCTTGCTCTGGGTCTACGCACTGATATCACTACTGATATTTTAGGTTGGCCCATGTCTCCTGCCTTTTCAATTATAGTTTAGTCTTTCCTCCGTTTTATCAGGACATTCAATATTACCCCAGTGAATATACTAAACATGCCAATAGTAAGGAGGAGTACTGATACCAGGGCAGTGCCTACTGGCATTGTGTCATCAACAGAAAGAATGTGAAGCACCCGAGCACCGGCTATAATGCCGAGGATGACCAGGATGCCTCCACCCAGCCCAAAGAAGAATAGGGGTCTTCTCTCCGAAATTAAGGATAGTATTCGTCCCAAGACTCCAAAGCCATGCCTTATTGGATTCAAGGTGGAGCCATCCTCCGTATATGTAATGGAGATGGGAACCTCGGTAATTCTTAGACCCTTCTCGGCAGCGGTGGCTATTGTCTCTGCTGAGACCGCCATTCCATTTTCTCTCAACTCAAGCACGGTTACTGCTTTCCTGGAAAAGACTCTGAACCCAGATTCAGAATCGGAGAGCTTCTCCTTGGAGAGGATATAGCTTAAATATGAAAGAACCTTCTGCCCAATCCAGCGGTAGAGGGGAATACTATCCTTCTGTAGCTTTCTGGAGCCGATAACAAGGTCGGAACCCTCCGAAATGGATTTGACGAGACGAGGTATATCCTCAGGATTGTGCTGGGAGTCGGCATCAAGGAGAACAAGAACACCAGGGGCTTTCCTCTTTGCCTCAGCCAGTATGCTCTGGATAGCTGCCCCATAACCTTTATTTTCTTTGTGCCGAATTACAGTTGCCCCGGCAAGTCGAGCAATCTCGGCAGTGTAGTCGGTGCTTCCATCATCGACAACGAGAACCTCGTCGCCATACTGCCTGGCTTTAAGAACCAGGCTGCCAATGTATTTCTCCTCATTATACGCTGGCATGGCGACCAAGATTTTTAGTTGAGGTGGTTTAGCCATTATATTCCCCTACTTTACTCATACCCCTCAATTCCTGCCTCATCGAAAAGCCTCTTAAACTCTCTGCGAGCAAGGCAGGTAGGCTTGCCGCATCGCTTTTCCCAGCACTGCACTGTAGAGAGGCTAACTTCTATTTCCCGTGCCAATTCCTCCTGCATCCAGATTTTCTTGCTACCTCTGCCGTATCGTCTGTTGATCCGTCATCCACCACGATAACTTGATCAACGTACGGCAGTGTCTTAGTCACTACCTCTGCTATATGAGATTCAGTATTATGGCAGGGAATTACAGCGACTACCCTTGGTTTTACGTCTGTCATAGTGTTCAAAATGTGAAACCCGTTTGCTTATCTCCACGTAGATAATAGCATTTTTAGAGGGTAGATTCACTATCTTGTTTTTACGACAATTCAATCTTCCAACTCGCTTTTTCAAATTTCTTTCTGCTCTATTCCAGTCTTCTCCCTACTTTAGCGCAATCATCATACCTTTCCTGGATTTATAATTCTTTTCCTGACGCATCTCCTCTTTCATCCCTTGTCAGTGTTAAGTTCTTGCACAAGCCCTTGAACACACTCACTGCCTCAAAATAAAAAGGGCACCAGCCACTGCCATTCTTTTTAGCGGTTCTGATGCTCCCTATACGGTTCATCTTTCTAAACCTATCTATTCGGTTTTATGGTGTTCTACATGTTGGAGCTTGAGTCTAGTCCTCTCTTTGGAATTTGTCAAGTATTATACATCTTGTGTAATTATTGCTACTTATTAAGGCTAACTGAGCTTCGCTAGATGAAGCTAATCTGGAACTGTGAGAGATTAATAAGGAACGATTTCAAACAGGCAGAAGCGCCTTAATCCCGGGTCTGATCCAAGAATCCCACGCCGCGGAACGGGGGGTAGGCCAAGAGGCTCAAGAGCCTGAAGAAAGAGAATTCCCGACTTAAGAAGTTAGTGGCTGGACTTTCCCTGAATAATACTACTCTTGAATAGCTTTGGGGTCTCCGTCAATTGTACTGCCTCCTCTCTGCTCTTTCGTTTTCCTCCTGCCGTACGTTGACAATCCCCAGTGATGGTGCTATGTTCTCATTACCGTACTCATGATTACGCCGGAATGGTGGGAGTGTGTCTCATGCGAAGAGTTACGGCCACCCTGATGCTCACAGCCATCCTCATGACTACCGGCTGCCCTCCCCCTTTTGACTCATTAGAGGATGTCTGGGGTTCTTCTTCGTCCGACGTCTTCGTCGCCGTTCGGCGTAACACCATCCTGCACTACGACAGGCCCACGTGGAGCCCGATGACGGGGTGGTCTACCTCCGAGGAATAAGTCCGATCTCCAGAGCCATGGTCACCTGCCACAGAGTCTATTTACCGATAATCATAACTTAAACTGTGGTATACTTTTTGGGGAGTAGATCATCCTATCCAACGCGGTGCGCGAGTAGTATAATCCAAGATAGGGTTTAGCAACATCTGCAGGTAGGTAAGATGCACAACCTGCCAAAGTTCGTTCCACCGCTTTGGTGTGTAAAAGAATAGAGGAAATACCACGAATGTCGATGGCGATTGGACACTTTGCTGCTGGCGCAGGTATAACTCTTCTGGGCTACCAAATGGTTCGTCCTGAAATTCGCCGCAAAGCACCGAACAAATGGTTGATGGTCATACTGGTAGGTCTGTGGGCGATGTTTCCTGACTTGTCTCAGTTCGTAAAGAGGCTTGAAGGCTTCCATAACAGTCTTTGGGCCAACATATGCTTCTTTCACCAAATTATGGACCGGTTTGATGTGCATGATAGCATTTGGGTAAGTGCTGTGCTTGTCGTCTTTATGGGTACCATGGTGGTAAGCCTACTGATGAGTGATATTTGGTACTTTCTGAGGAAAAAGTAATGCTAGCAGGAAACAAGAGTGTCGGCAGCGTCTTCGAGATCTTACTCTGTTTGTGCCTGAAATATTAAATCTGATCCACAGTCAGGTGTTCTTTCTATACTCTTGGGGCGCACTAGATAAATTATGTTCGCTTGGTACTAACATCCAAAAGGTATATTTAGCTTCAAAATACGGTTAATGCCAGCGTAGCTCAGGGGTAGAGCAGCGGTTTCGTAAACCGCCGGTCGTCAGTTCGAATCTGACCGCTGGCTGTATCTATTTTATCATCGGTTGCAAACATTTTGCTAACATCCTGACTTGGTGCTAGCTCTGGTTGCAACATTTCATCCAGCCTTTTCATAGCCGCCTGCTGCGATGTCGGGATAACATAGCTGTATGTATCCAAAGTAAAGGCAACGCTTGAATGCTCTAACATTTCGCTGATAACCTTAGGGTGGACACCACCCAAGAGCATTTGCTTAACTTGTGATATTAGCCTTTTCTCAGGGTAATTGATTCCCTGTTCTTAGCGTCTTGTATTTGTCCTGCCTTGTGGATTTATCTTCTGCCATATTCCCTGTTCTTTCCTTGTTTTGTAGGGAAGATTTCTTTGTTTGTTACCATTGTTTCTCCGCTGTTTATCAGCGTCTTTCCTCTCAGCTATTGAACAAACCATCAAGTTGTTACCTGTCCCACTGTTGACAAATCTTTGAGCCAGGTATAGCCTTACCTAAAGGTCATTAACACAAACAGCGAGCCGAAGGACAGACGAAGATCAAGAGTATAGTGAGATAACTGCTAGGGAGTAGGATATTCTAGCATTCGTTATTGCTTTTGCTGGTTCTTGCATCTCCGTGGATAAGATATAAGAAACTTGCAAAAACTGCTGGAGTCAGGTACGCTTAGCCCCCATGCCAGTGATAACTCATCGTTTCCCCTTAGCTAACTTCAGAAGTGCCTTGGAATTGGCGGAAAGCAGAAAGGCAGACAAGATAATACTTTATCCCTCATCTAGAAGAACGAAAGTGCCAGTACAGAAATTGGGCATCGTTGCTGATGATCTGACAGGAGCTATGGACAGCAGTGGTTACTGCGCCAGCCGGGGCTTGAGTACTGTCGTGATTCTGGATCTAAACTTCCTCTCAGCAGCGGATGTTGTGGCTATCAATACCAATAGCCGCGCCGATGATGCAAATACAGCCAGTAACAAGGTGAGACAAGCGGTCACGAATCTAAAGGGAAGGGTAATTTATAAGAAAATAGACTCTACTTTGAGAGGAAACGTAGGTGCGGAGCTGCGGGCAGCCATGGAAGAGCTGGGCTGTGAGAAAGCAATCGTGGCTCCGGCTTTCCCGTCGGTAGGCAGGACCACTATGGCTGGTGTTTTGCTGGTGAAAGGAGTTGGTGTGGCCGAAACCCAGTTTACTCATGACCCGATATCTCCAGTAAAGGAATCACATATTCCAACTCTACTTGAACAGTCAACCAAGTGCCGAGTGGGTTGTGTAGCTGTAGCGCATATTGAAACCGGAGCGGAGTCACTTTATCACGAAATCAGTAGGATGCCACAAGATATAGTGGTTTGCGATGTTACGACACAATCCCATCTTACCAGTATCGTTCAGGCTACAGCTTTGGCTAAAGGCTGCTGGCTGCTCTGTGGCTCCGGCGGCTTAGCCAGGGAGTTGCATCTTTTCTTCACCAAGGTTCCTAGCGTTAAAAGGACACGACTTGCAAGCCTAGTATCCGGGCCAGCACTGGTAGTGGTCGGTACCCGAAACCAAGTGGCGGCGAAACAGTTAGTGAAGGCAAAGGATGAACTCGGCCTTCCCATTATGAATTTGGAGGTTGAGCAGCTTAATCGAGAGGGTGTCGCCCCCGGGAAGGTTAGAAGCACCGTGGAAGAAATTGACCACCTTCTTGGGCAAGGAAAGAGGGTGGCACTCTCTTCCACCTTTTCTCAGTTTATGCCTGCCTTAAAACAGTCGGTAGCTATCATTATGGCCGAGGTAGTAGCGGGTATTGTGAACTCCCACAAGTTTGCCGGCCTTTTTCTTTCTGGGGGCGACATTGCTGCAGAGGTCTGCCGAAGCCTCTCAGTATCCGCGATTCGGGTTCATGGTGAGGTCGAACCTGGTGTCCCTGCGGGAGAATTTATTGGTGGTAAAGGCGAGGGGATAAGAGTAGTTACCAAGGCGGGTGGCTTTGGCACCGAGGCTGCGCTCGTGAAGTCCATATTATATTTGGAGAAAGGACATTTGCCATGAATGAGGAATATAGACCGCTGCTTGCCATCACCATGGGTGATGCCGCTGGTTCCGGGCCCGAAATTGTCACTAAGGCTTTGGTAGACCTACAAACCAGGGCAGTATGTCGGCCCGTAGTGATTGGGGATGCAGCCACAATGCGGGCAGCACTGAAGATTACTGGTGTACTTGGTGAGATAAGAGCGATAGCGAAACTATCAGAAGCCTTGTTCCGGAATGGCATCATCGAGGTCATAGACCTGCACAATATTCAGCTTGACCGCCTCACAAGAGGGCAGGTTGACCCTATAGCAGGGAAAGCCGCCTTCGAATATATCAAACTGGCAGCGGACCTGGCCTTAGCTGAGAGGTGCGATGCCATTGTGACCTCTGCTATCAACAAGGAAGCGTTGAACAAAGCTGGATATCATTACGATGGCCACACCCAACTGCTGGCTGAACTTTGTGGAGCGCCCGATGTGGCCATGATGCTCGTCTCTGGACAACTGCGAATTACTCACGTAACTACCCATGTTTCACTCCGCCAGGCTATCGAGCAGGTACGCCCAGAGAGAATACTCACTGTGCTCAGGCTTACCAACGAAGCCCTACGGCAAATGGGAATAGATGAGCCTCGCATTGCCATGGCTGGCCTTAACCCTCACGCTGGTGAGAGCGGCCTTTTTGGAAATGAGGAGTTAAAATACATCACGCCTGCCATCGAAGCAGCGCGTTGCCAAGGGATGGACATAGTGGGGCCGTTTCCACCCGACTCTGTGTTCCTACGTACCTCAGAAGGACAGTTCGACGCCGCCATCGCTATGTATCATGACCAGGGGCATATCGCCATCAAAATGCTAGGCATCACGCAGGGGGTCAATGTCACATTAGGCTTACCCATCATCAGGACCTCTGTAGATCATGGAACTGTCTTTGGCAAGGCAGGCAAAGGGACGGCGGACCCGACAAGTCTGATTCAAGCCATTAAGTTAGCCACGGTGATGTACCGCAACCGAAGGCGCCTCTCCCACCCCAGTTAGTTGCTATGTCGCCTTTTTCAACATCTTCCTCCTATTTGTATTATGACGTAACAATTAGCCAAACTGTGCAATCCGAAAGGTTCAGAATATATCATGCGATGCAGCTATAAAAAGGTGCGCTAATTCTCAAAGGGAGATACTCGCATCTAAGACATGCAAACAAAAAAGGAAACCTTTTTGGCCTAAGGTAACAAAACGCTAAAATGTTCATAAGTGCAGGACGGATACAGACTGGTTCCATTCATTAGTTTGCGACGAGCCTTAAGGGATATACTTAACCACATTAGTAGCGTGTCCCTGCAGGAAGTTAATTACGTTATCTACAGCCATTTCTAGACCGGCTAGGGTAGCTTCTGGAACCATGGAGGCAGTATGCAGTGACAGAACTACATTCTCGAGGCTCCGCAGCGGGTGATCAAGAGATAGAGGTTCATTGACGAAAACATCCAGACCGACACCAGCAATCATGCCGTTTTGTAGAGCCTCAACTAGAGTCTGCTTATATTTAGTTATATTTGAGGATCGCTCACGTTTTACAATTTCACGTTCTCACTCTATAATGAGCACAATTTAAGTATAGTAATCAAGCAGGAAAGTGCCAGTTGTAAATTAGTCTAAATAGGGAGGTAATAATGAAGATTACCGATGTGAGTACTACAGTAATACACAATCCGGAAGTATTTATATTTCAGGACGCTACCATGTTTCCATCCCTGTCAGGAGCCAAGGGCTGGGATGAACTCTTTGTCCATGTTAGTACTGACGAGGGGATTGATGGCTTCGCTCCTGGAGGTCGTGGAGCTTCGGTCGACTCGATACGTGCAGTCATCGAGAAAGGATTGAAGGAAGCGCTTATCAATGAAGACCCCTTTGATATTGAGTACTTGTGGAATCGGATGTTCTGGTTGGTACGCGGTTATGGTCGTAAAGGAGTTGCCTTCTGCGCAATCTCGGCTGTAGACATTGCCCTATGGGACTTGAAAGCAAAAGCCTTGGGTCTGCCCTTATATAAGTTGCTAGGTCCATACACAAACAGCGTGCCCATTTATGGATCGGGTGGCTGGACTAACCTATCTGAAAAAGAGCTGGTAGAAGAGCAACTCAGTTATGTGGAGAGGGGCATACCACGAATTAAGATGAAGGTGGGTAAAGACTTCGGTAATGCGGAGGAGGAGGATATAAGGCGACTAGCGGTAGTACGTAAGGCTGTCGGGGATGATGTAGAGATATATATTGATGCAAATAACGGATATTATGCTAAACAAGCTATCAGGATGGCACAGCAGTTTGAGGAGTACGATGTTAAGTGGTTTGAAGAGCCAGTGCTAGCCGATGATATTGATGGATTAGCGATGGTATCTAAATCAATCAATATCCCAGTAGCTACAGGAGAGCATGAATATACTAAGTTTGGTTTTAAAGAACTTATCAGCCGGGGCGGAGCTGATATTGTTCAACCTGATGTCGGGCGTATTGGTGGTGTTACTGAGTGGATGAAGGTAGCCCACCTTGCGCACAGTTATAACTTGCCAGTCGCTCCTCACGCGGCTCAGCTAGTACACCTCCACTTGGCCTGCGCTACACCAAACCTGAAGGTTGTTGAGTATCTGGGCATCTTGGAGGTAGGGGATAAGTTTTTCTATACAGATTTCCCAGAGCCGGAGAACGGTATGTGGTCTCCTTATCCCGACCGTCCAGGACTTGGGTTAGAACTGAATACTGAAGTGGTCAAAAAATACAAGGTATAAAATGTAAGAAGTATAACATTCCGTCAGAATGTTATACTTTACCACTAGGTATTGCAAAGCTTATAATCTTGCATGGGCTGGGTAGTTGGATATTAGTCAGCCAACAACACCATTCGGTACTAGAAACTGATGTGTAGACTTTGTCATGGAAAACCGTGGTTAAGGAGGCAGGAACATGCAAGAGCATATACCAACATACGAGGAAGCGCTATCACTTTTTCAGGAATTTAACAAGAGCGAGAGCCTGCTGAAGCATGCTTATTCAGTAGAGGGAGTAATGCGCTATATGGCACGGAAGATTGGGGAAGATGAGGAGAAGTGGGGGATAGTTGGGTTGACGCACGATCTCGACTATGAGTGTTTCCCAGAAGAGCACTGTAAGAAATCACAAGAGATCTTAGAGGAGCGGGGTTGGCCAGAGGAATACATAAAGGCGATTGTCTCTCATGGCTGGGGAATATGTAGCGATGTTGAGCCGCAAACCGATATGGAAAAGGTATTATATGCTATCGATGAGCTAACAGGACTTATCACTGCGGTAGCGATAATCCGACCATCAAAGAGTGTGGCAGACTTAGAAGCAAAGTCGGTTATCAAGAAATGGAAAGATAAATCATTTGCTGCTGGAGTTAACCGCTCGGTGATTGAAAAAGGGACAGCGCTGCTAGGAATGGAGTTAAGAGACTTGATTACTGACGCTATTATGGGCATGCGCCAAGTAGCTGGCCGGATAGGTCTATGACATCATAGATTACCGTTTATCTAGTCAATATGATTGAACAATTGGCCAGAAAGTGCAAGCTAGGAGCTTTTGACAGGTTGAACGATTAGACCCTCTCGAAGAATTCCCAGATTAGTGTCTTCAAACAATTCCCCACCATAGTCACAGGTCTTTCTACTCTTGAAGAGATAGGCGAGACATGCAGCTACAGCAGCATAAAATTGATCATGAGTTGGCAGCATCTTAATGCTATATCTTTGAATAAAAGTTATCCCTAATCTTCCCGTTAGACCATAACGAGCTCTTCGACTTTCTAATAGTCTCTTCTTTTTCAGACACACTACCGGGCAAGCGCAGGCCAGGCAGCTCTCGAATACACCTCTATAAGATTGATATCTGGTTCTTGCGTCTGCTCCATCCCATGTAGGTGAAAATTTCATATTTTTGCGACCTGAGCATTAATCACTCAGACGGAATTGAAATGTCACTAAGTGAATCCATATAATGGCTGGGCTTACCCTAAGACTTATTTGCCACCAAACTGTTTAGCATCCAGTGGCACAGCCAGATATAAACTGGGGTTTGACGCCAGACAGGACAAATCATTATGCTATCTGGTAGCACCAAGTGGCACATCGGGCTTAGAATTCGTAAACCGCCGGTCGTCGATTCGACTCCGACCGCTGGCTCCATAGATGTGGTCCAGCGTCAACCAGCTTTTTGAAAGTAGTAGCCGACTCCGGGTTCGGTTATAATATATCTAGGTAGGACAGGGGCTGGTTCTATCTTCTGACGCAAATGCGAAATATAGATGCGCACATAATCC
>SDBT01015842.1_pt1 | contig 11971 bp, 13 predicted proteins | sample 2277101 | NCBI WGS metagenome assembly SDBT01 (sample SAMN10404973, study PRJNA504765) | marine sediment metagenome | isolation source: marine sediment core GS10_PC15, 103 cmbsf | place: Arctic Ocean: Southern Knipovich Ridge | collected 2010
ACCCCAGGATGGCTGTGATCTTGTCGGCGTCGACCTCCTCAGGGGCTTCGGTGCCGGCCATCACCGCCTTGGAGTACGCAGTCGCCATATCGACGAATTCGGTATTCCAGGTTTCCAGCACCGCTTCCGGCACCAAGAACCCAGCGGCCAAGAGCATATCCCTGAGCTTGCCAGCATGCTCCGCGATGCCGATGTTGGTGACGCCGTGGAACATCACGACCTTGTTGTGCTCCTCGACGTGGATGCAGATGGCGGCGGAGTCTCGGTCCATCGCCACGCCGCTGATGGTGCAGCCTTTGAACTCCTCGTTGACCTTGGTGAACAGCGCATGAAACTCGTTCATCGCCAGACGCGAGTGCTCGGCCTCCTTCGCCGTGCGCTCATCTCGCTCTCGGTGCCGGCGTCCCTTGCGCTGCCCACCACCCCGCCTGCCACCCCGCTTTTTCTTGTTACTCATCTTTTCCTCCTCTACCGCCGGGTGCTCCAGCGGATATCTCTGCGAAGTTCAAGTCCTCCTTCACACGGAAGAACATCCTCATCTCGCGTAACGCGAGTCCTTCGCGAACCTTGAGCGTTCGGCCAATGGCCTCCCCCGCCATCTGTAGATCCGGGGGACGAAACACACCGAGCATCACGTCCGAGGCACGGTTGACCTCATCGGTGTGCATGATCGTGCCCGAGGCATTCGCTTTGGTGGCATCCTCGCTGACGGTGGCGTTGAAGTGCCACGACATCCACCCCGGGATCGCCAGACGCTCGTGAACATCCTTGTGCGCCATCACCAGCTCGGAGGCCCGGTTGGAGGTCTTATCCAAATTGCGGGGGTCAATGCCGCGCAGCATCCGATAGCCGCTGTCAATGAACCCAGCATCCCCATCGAACGCGCGGCACTCAGCCTCGTAGTCATCGAGGGTGCTCACGAAGGGAGACGCCACAACCTTCAACCGACCCCAAGCCGGAGCCCCCTGCTCCATGTAGGTGTAGTACCGGACGAGGCGCTGATACTCAAACGGGGTGAGGCAGCCGTTCAGGAACCGCCAAGGGGAGATGCGGGCCGCGATGGCGTCGATGCGCACGGAGAGGAGCTGACGGTTCACCCCGGCCGCCGGACACTCCTGCGCTGGGCTCACACCGTGCTCGTAGCAGAAGCGGCACCAACCCTGGACCACACGGTGTCTACGGTCCTTTGGAAGATCCGCCTCAGGTGCCGTCTCCATCGAGACCAGGAACACGTTGTAGCCGAGCTGCCAAAGGAACACCGCCACCAACAACGTAATCCAGGTCTTTCCCATACCTGGCCTAGCCAGGAGGTACCAAATCCCCCAGAACCCCTGCGTAGCGCGCGTGATGGAGGGCCACGGCAGAGGGAGCCCAAGCGGGGAGTTGGTCTGCGCCGCCTTGGCGCGGATGTGATAGGCGGAGAGGCGCTTGCGAACCCCATCCCGCACATCGGGCATGACAAGCCCTGGGCGCGCGGTGGGGAATGCCCGCCGGATGTCGCCGGCCACCTTGTTGAGCCCGGCTACGGCCGTGTGCGGATCAGCCTGCGCGAGCGGCGCCGCCACCTCTTCGGTGAGGGACACATCTAGTTTGAACCGGAGCGCGTTGTCCAACACCGCCTGGGCATAGAACGCAACATGTTCCCGCGCTGGCGGAAGCTGAACATGGCACGCCCCCTCCACGGTCTCCAAGCGCGGCAGCTTGCCCTGATCCCGCACGAACTGCATCACATAGGCGTGGACCGGGAGCCAGTCAGCGGTGAAATGCTCGGCCTGCACCAGCCGCAAATCGGCCGGGCTATGGCTGCCGTTGAGGAGGGAAGCGAAGAACGCGGCTTCCGGGTTCACCAGGGCGTCCCCGGACCGTCGGGCCACTGATCGTTGACGACGGCAAACGGGTAGATGCGGCGCTTGAGCACCGACACGAACCCATCAATCTCCGCGTAGTGGACTGGGAAGTCCCCCCAGGAGATGTTGGAGGTCACAATCACCGACCGCGAACGGTCGTAGGGGATGCGGATGGCCTCCTCCAGCGCGGCGCCCGCTGCGCCCGTGAGGCGAAACCGCTCGGCGCCCAAGTCATCCACGACAAGCAAATCACAGTGGTAGAGCGCGTCGTTGACAGCGGCGAATTCAGGGGTCTCTCGAAACCGCACGGAGGCCAGGTCTCGGACCGACAGCCAAAGCACACGCTCCGCGCGGCGGGCAGCATCCATCGCTAGGATGGCCGCCAAAGCGCTCTTGCCACTGTTGAAGGGGCCGTGCAAGTAAAACCCCATACCGTTGCCGAGCCAGCTCTTGATGTTCGCGATGCCCCCCTCAACAAACTCACGGACCTCCCGCTTGCTGATCTGGGACGGGGAGCAGTGCCAATAGCCAGAGGGGATGCGGCAACGACGCAGCCAATCCTCCCACTCACCTGGGTCTTTAAGATTCTCGGCGTAGTCACGGATCCTACGCATCGACGGGCTGCACACAGAAATCGAACCGCGCGAACAGACGGGGGAACTGCAACATCGCGTCCTCAATCATCTCGTCGAATGTGTGATGTCCCTCCGCCACAAAGGAGCTGTTGGAGTTGGGTCGAGCGTCTCCGGTGCGATCCCAAAACGCGACGACGGTGTGACGACGGAGCTGCACGAGCAACGCCATGCCCTGTGGCATCTCTGGCCTGGTGCCGTACTGCTTGTTCTCGGTGGGCGCCAACCACCCATCAAGACCCTTCGGCAGTGTCTTTCGTACATCCTCAGGAACTCTGCGAAGCCCCCTCCCGTACCAAGCATGGCCACCGCTCGCGTGGGGTTCAGCACAACCAAAATAGTACACGTCAGGCATCCGGTCTCCACTTTCGGCCGGGCCCACGCCGACCGGTGACCTCCGGCTCCTCCGGTGTATCGAGCAGGTCCGACAACACCAGGCGCGAGACCACCCGGTTCTCCTGAAGCTTCTCCTGAGCCACCACGTCCGCCAAGAGGAAGCATTCCCTCCCCTCGCGATGACCCAGGAGATAGCCATCATCCGCGCTGATCTGGAGCCAGCGGTAGTTCCGCAAGCGCTCCAGGTCCCCCCGCACCGTCGTGCGGCCGACGCCAAGCTTCCGCGCGAGCTTGGCCATCGAGTCGAAGCAGATCAGCCGCATCGATTCCTGACCGTCCTCGGCCGGGGGCAACTGCTCCAGGGCTCGACGGATCAGCTCACGGTAGACCGGGCGCGAGGCCGCCAGACGAGAGATGTAGGTCGCTGCCGCGTTGGTCCTACCCATCAGCTCCGACCCCCCACAACAGGCAGCGCGGTCGGCCCTCCCAGGTAACGCAGACCAAAGCGCCACTTAGCGACCTTCTCCAGCGTGCCCGTCTGCATCCAATCTCGGAGCCCCTCCAGGAACAGGAGAGCGGCGATGTACTCGCCGTACGCGTTGGCGTTCTGGATCATGCGGATGAGCCCCGCCGGGTGCCGGACGAAGCCCACAGCGATCCAGTCGCGGGGGTCATCGGACGGAACGAGCCGGTGCCATGTATTCGGGTGGACGCCGCTCTTGGCGCGGCCCTTGAGCGCCACCTGTTCTGGCTCCCAGAACATCTGCGCCGCCTGCTCACCCAAACACAGCACCACACGGGGGCGGATGGCGCGCAGGATCATCAGGGTGCGCTCAGAGCACGCAACCTTCTCGACGTGGGACGGCGGCCGGTCCGGCGCGAAACGGTTGTCGCAGGGGCGGCACCCCACAAGGTTCGCCCAGGCGATGTGCTGCTCGGGGTCTATACCGATCTCGCGGAACAGCTCGTCCTGGAGACGCCCCGAACGCCCACAGAAAGGGATGCCCTGAATGTCCTCCGTCTTGCCGGGCCCCTCGCCCATGCAAAGCACCGGGCTGTAGAGGTTCCCGCGGCAGAACACGACCCTGGTACGCTCCTCCGAAAGGTGACACCCAGGGCAGTTGAAATACTGGGCCTCCACCATCCGGATGCCCATCGCCGGGTCGGAGGGCATCTCCGGGTAGTGAAGCAGCCGGTGACGCACGTCCAGGATAGGGGCGGGGTTGAAGCTGAAGATCGACTCGCCAAGCCGCTGCCTGTCAACCGGCTTCGGCGAGACAACCGTAGTCAACGCCTTGACTGGATCCCCAGGACGGGGAGGACGATGCGATGCTAGATAGACGTTCACTTAACCCCGACAAACAGCAACGCCCGACGCAATCCCCCGAAAGCGCCGGGCGAGCAGGCTGGACTATAGCTATCGGCAGGGCTCTCGTCAACCCTATGGCTAGATGGGGATGCCGATGGTCCTCAGCAAGAGTTTGCCTAGGAACTGGAGCCCGAGCGAGCCGACCGTCTTGAGCCAGCCCTCAACCTCGTCCCAGGCCGCCTGCCGAGCGTCCTCCTCGCTCGCGAGCTGATCGGTGCCGGCGTGCATCAAGGCGCGCCGCTCCACAAAGGTCGCCTCATGCTCCATGTAGTGCCGCTTGGCCTCGGCCTTGTCGTCGTCCTGCCAATGCCCCAACAGGGTGGCGAACCCGACGTTGGTCAGGCGCAGGATCGGCGTCTTGATCGCCGCCAAGCCGTCCAGTGCTTTCTTCGCCTCGTCCGAGCCTTCCGGCAGCTCGTCGGCCTCCGAACGACCCACCTTCATCAGGTCATCGAAGTACTCGTCGCCCTTCTTATCGACGGCGTCGGTGGCCTTCGAAGCCAAGGACGCGGTAATACTGTCGGCCAGGCTCACTTACCACCCCCTTTCGCCTTGTCCCGCGCGTCCTTTCGCGCTCGCACGTCCTCGGGGAGCGTCTCCTCAACACCCTGGTGAAACAGCAACGCCCACCCGAGGTCGTGGTTGTCCTGAGCGATGAGTCGCGCCTCCTGCGGCAGCTTCTTGTCGTTCATGTGGCCCTTGTTGACCGAAATCCCATCTCGGAGAACCTTCTCCGCGGTGGGAGTCAGGCCCTTGCACCCGACCAGGAACAGGGACAACACCAATACCAATAGCAGCTTCTTCACATCTTCCTCCCTAGGAAACCGATTCTACGCAAACCAGGTCACCAACGAGTACTTGGTGCCCGAGATGACCTCCGAGGCTTCGTGGGGATGAGTGATGCCAGCGGGGAACACGACCACATCCCCGCCGCGAGCCTCGATCTCAACATCTTGCCGAGGGAACGTCAGCTCCCCACCCTCGCTGTCGCCGCACAGGGCGACGAAGGACAACATCCGCTGGGACAGGTCGCCGTTGCCCTGGACGAAATCGACGTGCTCGCGGAAGTAGTGCCCCGCCGTGTACTCCAGCACATCGTAAGCCATCGCGCGATCAGCGCAGGCGTGCGAGTTGACCGACTCCTGGTAGGCCCTAATCCACATCCCCTCAAGAGTCCGCAGCACGTTGCGGATGTGGACGAGCGCCGGGACCGCCTCAAGGGTCGCAATGCGACAGTTGCGGGTCTCCTCGTCGTACGAAATCTCCTCGCCACGGATGACGGTCGGCTTGCGCCAGGCATCAGCGGCGCGCACAGCATCCGCGATTTGCGACAGCCACGGGTAAGCCCCTGGCGCGTGCAGGATGTCGCCCTTGACCGTGAATGGGGCCTCGTGGTCCCACTCACCCAAACGGTACCTGACAGCGGACGGAGCGAGCGACCACCCCGCCGTATGCGTGTTCGAGATGTCTGGGGCGAGAGTAACGCTCATGACCTGGGCAGCAGAGCTAGCTCCCCAAAATCCGTACCGTCGTAGGAAGACCCATCCATCTCGTGCCACGCGGTACACGTGGTGGAGTCGGCGATCATCGCCGTGATGAAGGCGTCCCTGGTGCCGCTGTAGAACCGGCGTGTCTGCCCCGCGAGGGCAGAATGGCAACCCCCGGAAGCGGTACACGGCTCGGCGACACCATCCCTCTCCGCGTCACCACCACAGAAGGCTAGGACACGGTCATTGGCCGAGTCAACGATCACGCAAAGAGCCACAATGCCCCTCCTCTACGCCCAGCGAACAAAGTGAGCGGTGAAATTGAACGACGTTCCGGTGGCTTTATTGTCCACGTTGATGTTGGTCGCACCGATCCCCTCGAAGTCGGGGGTGGCCTCGGTGATGACCGAGTTAGCGCCCGGGAAGCTGTAGGGAGTAGACCGACTGTCGTGCGCAGACCCACCCTCGCTCGTCACCTGGCCCTGGAGTTGGTAGTTGATAACCAAACCGCCAAGCGCGTGGTTGATCGCCACCGTGGACGGACCGACGCCGATACTGGAGCTGGTGGTAAACCGGCCCGAGATGCCTGGGCCAGGCGGACCAGGCCCTCCGGGGGGACCCGGACCCCCGGGCGGACCTGGGGCCCCGGCCGAAAGCGCTACGTCCACCACACCCGCGGCACCAGGCGTCGCGCCGGCCGAGAAGTTGACCGTATGGAAGGGCCCGCCCGTAACCGGTGACCCCGCGTTCTGAACGCGGTTGAGCGAGCCTATCTGGGGGACGGCCGGGCCGTTCGGCGCCGCGAGGCCCTTACCCTGAACCGCCGTGGTGGCCGTGGGAATGTCCGCGGCCGCCAGGTCCGAAAGGCGCATCGCGCTCGACGGGAACAGGGGCCGTCCCGGATCGTTCCTGGAGAACACCTTGGGCACGGCAATGAGCCGCAAATCGGTTGGGCTGGTCGTGATGTCGGTCGTAACGTTGACCGCCGTTTCGACTCCGGCGACGTCAGCGAAGTAGGTAATCGTCCATACGCCACCCGATTCGGTGAGGCGCGCGTAGACCTGATGGGGGCCAACCGTGCGCGTCAGGTCGTTGCCGTCCTGATCCACAATGTGTACGACGTTGAGTGTCGCGGTCGTGATGACGCCGCGCACAAAGTCCCCACCGCCCGGCGTCTCCCCGGTGAACAGGCCGGTGACTACGTCGTCGAGCCCTGAGGGCGCACTCCCAAGCAGGCCCTTGTCGATGAAGTAGCCGTCGAAGTCTCTCGACAGCTTGACCTGCGCCGTGATCTGGAAGATGTCGGTGATGTCAACGATGACGGTGGCCGCCTCGGTGATCAGAACCCAAGCAACCGGCGTAGCCTGATCCGGGACGTCGGGGCCCTTGGTGCCGCCGCCGTCCCACCCCGGCGCCCCCTCGAACGCGGCGGTGGCGGCGGGCAACTCGGTGCCCGCGAGCACCTGCACCACGCCCGCACCGTCCAGATAGACAAGGTCGTAGCGGCGTTGGCCCGCTGTGACGGTCGAGAATCCGGCGGAGAGCTGGTCCCCCGCGCTGAACTTGTCGAAGATTTCGTGCCCGCCCGAGTACACGATGCCGGCCTTGACCCTGACCTGGTTCGCGGCCGGGTCAAGCGGCTCTGGGCGGAACCAGGACGCGGGTCCGATGTCGAGGAGGCGTTGGGAGGTTTCCTTCGGTTGCACCATCTGTCTTCGCTCCTAGGCCAAAGTTCTCTGAATCAGCAGAACTTCCTCGGTCGGGTTCAGAGTGAACCCAATGAGGTTGACGCCCTTGTTGCCAGCGGGTCCCAAAACCGGCGCGTTCAGCGAGCCGGCCGCCGCCTCATTGTAGTGAACCGAAGGATAGAGCCTCTGCCGGTCCAGGAAAACATCCACGTTGTTCGCGCCCACCGAGAAGTCAAAGGTGGCGGCGATGCTGGCCTCCCCACCGACCGCTGGCGCCGCAACCGTGAACGCGGTCACCGAGTTGGGGCCAATCAAGCTCACGCCCGCGCAGTCCCCACCCTGGGTTTGGATCAAGAAGGTGACGTTCCAGACGAAGCGCATCTGGAACCCGCTGCTCTTGGCGATGCCGGCGAACACCTTGCGCGCGAACATACCGCCAGCGGCAAAAGGACCGGTGAACAGCCCCGCCTCGGTGTAGGTGAAGCCGTTGGCCTCACTCGTGCCGAACAACACCTCAGCCGTGGCGATGTTCCCCGACACCGTGAGAATCGCGGCCTTGCGCTGACCGGTGGTCTGTTGCAGCGTGAGGTCACTGATCTGAGGCGGCGTTGCGGGTGCGGCGGGGTCACCCAGCTCGATGTAATTCAGGCCGGAGTTGGCGGACTGAATCGACATCTGCGCCATGAGCTGCTCGGCCAGAAGCACAACCAAGTTGTCGTCGTCGACCTCGGTGCTCCACGCCCCCAAAGACTCATCGGCCGCCAGGGCTACGATGTCAACCGTCCCATCCAATCGCCGATGCCGCGCGATAGCCGCCCGCTCATCCTCCTCGGAGACTGGACGGAGCTGAATCTGGAGACGGCCGCTCGTGTGCGGCATAGGGCCCTTGTCGTAGCCGATCCCCAGCGCCGTGTGCCTTTGAACGCCTCGCGCCAAAAGCAGCCTCCGCCTCGCGACGTAGAGCTTGGCCTTGACTAGCTTCATGATCTGCCTCTCCTACCCAAGCACGATAGCGAACCCAGCGGTTGCGACCGGGTGTGTGATGACGACGCGATTTAGCGTCGAGTGGACGAGCGAGTACTGCCCAGCCTGGAGGCCCTTCGTAACCTCCAGGTATGTCTCGATGAACCCCCCAGTAGGAGGTGTCCCCGCGGCGTACGAAATCTCCAAAGAATCGCCGGGGTCGAACGCGTTGAGGGCGGTAGCTGGTGTGCCGGCGGCGTTTGCGCCCAGTGCGAGCGTGGCCGACACCGTGATGAGACCGCCCGTGGTAGGTGTCCCGTTGATCGCCGCCTGAAGCGTAAACGCCGGGGTGCCCGTAACCGGCTCGGCCGCGCGCAGCAGCAGGTTGGAGATGGTCCCCCGGAAGGTGGCCGGGAGAGACCGCACCGTGGGCCCCGCGTCGGTGGTCAACACGGGGGGCGGGACGCCCCCCAACGGGAGGAACGTCACGGGCAGGTCTTTGGCCAACTCCAACTGGTTGCCAGCCAGATCGAACACCTGCACCAACGGGCGCGATCCGAGACCATGGTCGATGGTCCACGTGGGCCCAACCGGCGCGGGGTTGAAGGTGGCCTCCAACTTAGCCGGCGCCGGAATCCCCAGCTGAATGTTCTGCACGATCGTGCGCCACGCGTTATCGAACCATATCTGGAGGCGGACGTTGTTGAGATCCTCGGTGAGGAACCGAGGCATCCCGTCCTTCTTGATGGTCGGAAACTCCGGCTTGCTAGTCCGATTGAGCTGCGCCAACGCGTCGAAGTTGTTGCGGACCTCGTCCGATTTGACCGGAGTCCCCACCGCTGGGCGCGCGAAGAGGAAAAGCTCACCAGGTTCTTGTGCCATGCTGCCTCCTAGTTGAACCCATCGGCGGGAGAGTTGCCTCCCGTATCGATGATGAGCAGGTCAAGTGGGCACAGGATAGGGGCGATGTCATCAAGGCTGACCTGCGCCTCCAACAGCGTGCCCAGGGTGTCCAGGGTGTCCACGCGCATGACATCGTCCCCGCCGAGGGCCTGATCCAACAGGTGCAGTCGATCCTCCCCAAAGGACCCCAAAATACTCGGCACCAAATCCGTGCTCTGCCGAAGGAGCTGCGCACACGCCTCCCGATCAGTGGCGCCTGGTGTGAAGGTGTCGCACAGCTCGATGGTCAGAGCGAGCCCTCGCAGCACGACGTGGATCGGGCGAACCTCATCCATGCGCTCGATGATCGAGTCCACGACCTCCGAATCCACGAAGGGCAGCGGGTTGAACGGGGTGCCTGGGTTCCCATCGCAGATCACGTCTCCGCCAGGGTTCAGGCTGATCTCGATTTCGATGCGCGCCGCCTGGAACGGGAATTCGTCGTCCACACGATCGTAGTTCGCGGTGACGGCGCCAACGGCAGGGGCGCCCAAATCGAACGTGAAGCGCCCTGTCTCGTGGTTGAAGGTCCCCACCACCCCAGACGGTCCGATGAGGTTACCGGGCTCCTCGTCCTCCTCCGTCGAGCGCAACACGGTGGCGGTGTCCGTGATACGCACCGTCCCAGGCTTCGCGGGCGCATCCGGGATCTGTCCCGTAAACACCTGCGTGCCGGACGGGCCGATCGGCTGCCCGATGATCGGGGTGACGACGAAGCGCGTCCTGGAGTAGCGGTCTTGGGACTCGTTGATGGCCTTCTTGAACAGCGGGAAGATGTCGATCACCTCGAAGCCGAGCATCCGGTAGAACACCTTGAAGCCAACGAATTGACCAATGCTCTTGAACGCCTGCTGAAGCCCCAAAACCACCAGCCGCTTCTTATCCTCGGAGATGTCCTCCTTCAACCGGTAGCCAAAGCTGGCGGCGATGTTGCCCAACAAGGACTCGGGGCAACGAAGTGGATCAACGAGCGCGTCCACGCTCTCCAACACCTCCAGCTCCTCACCCTCCATCTGCTCGATGACGAAGAACAACTCCTGGACGAGAGGCGCCAAACCAATTTCATCCCACACGTTCTGCACGGCTGCCTGGGGACCAACGGCCTCATCCCACTGTGCGTCGGGGTCATCCCAATGGATGACGTAGCCCCGTGCGCCGCTCGTCTGATCCTCACGCTGGATGCGCGGGAGGAGGCGGCGGTAGAGGTCCACCCTCAACCTGTTGAACGGCTCGCGGTCAACTTCAGCCATCGCTACCCACCAAACCCAATTTCAGGACTCTTTTCCGTGAGCCGGACCTGACCCAAAGTCGCAACCTGATTGTCGGAGATGGGGATGTTCAGCGCCGGGGGAACGCCCGTGAGGCTGTCGTAGGTGAGCAACAGCTCGCGCCCGGCCGCGATCGGGGAGCCAGCCAGCTCCGCAAGGAAGCGCCCCCGCAAGTGATCCAAGCGGTCCTGCGGGAAGGGGTTGACCGAGCCGGCAGCCGGGGGGCCCCAAAGGCGTCCGGTCTGGTCAGCAAACAGCCCCTTGTCGAGGCCAGCCCCACCCGGCGTCTTGACGCGGAACACCCAACCGGCATACATGAACACCCCGACGTTGGTGACCCGCACGGAGAATGAGGGAACCGCCGTGGCCGCTGGGGGCACCAGGAAGGTCACCGTACCAGCGCCAGTCGTGTAGTTGATGTTGTTGATCCCTTCACGGTCGAGGCTGCCACCATCGATGCCTCCATTGAAGTTGTCGTAGCCGTCAAAGAACTCGACGCCGGGCGTGGCCAGGTCTGTGAAGCGGAGCAGGAGCCGACCCTCCCCACCATTGCCGGAAGCGGACAAGTCCGCACCGGTAGCAAAGGTGAACTGCCGCGTCGTTCCGTCGGGGGCTGGCGTCAGGGTCCCGACGAACGTAGGGCCGGCACCCGGGGCCGGCGGGGGCGTAGCGCTCCACGTGAACAGCACATCCCCGCTCGGGTAGAGAATCTGGGCCGTCTCCGCTACATCCACGTTCCCGAACATAGCCCCATCGCCATCATCGGCCGCTAGAAGCTGCCCACCGCCTAGAGTCTGGGCACCATCCTTGTCGAAGCCGCCCCACACAAACAGACGTCCGGGTTCCAGCGGGGTCAGGTCATCGGGCAGTCGGAGGTCAACGGTGTCCGTTTCCCACGAAGCCCGAATCACCCTGGTGGGTACAGCGTTCCAGGTGAAGGCCACATCTCCGGTGTTGTAGTTGACGGTCCCCACCGAGGGTCCTTGCGTGAGGACGCCCGCGCCGTTGTCGATGACGACCTGCGCAACGATGACCGTCCAGGCGGTCACATCGCCGGTCGAGAGCGCGGTCAGAGTCGTTGCGATGGTCACCACCGCGCCAACACGTGCGGCCGCCAGACCCTTGGCCACAAGCGCCAGGCGGATGTTCTCGGCCGTCGTGTCGTTGTCGGTGACGGCCACGAATTCAGCGCCTTCGGTGATCGTGTCCGGCGACCCATTCAACACCGTGAACCACATGGTGTCGCCGGCTCCGTTCGAGAAGTCCACCACCGTGACGCTGTAAGTGTTATCCGTAAAGGAGAGCGATCCGGGCGTGATCCCCTGGGGGAGCCTCCCCGCCATTTGCGACGTGGTCCCAATCTGGAACCCATCCACAATCCGGTTCAACTCTCCGGCCCACAGTCCGCGTGGGGTACGCTTGATCACCGGGAAGAAGTC
>SDBT01015843.1_pt1 | contig 11970 bp, 9 predicted proteins | sample 2277101 | NCBI WGS metagenome assembly SDBT01 (sample SAMN10404973, study PRJNA504765) | marine sediment metagenome | isolation source: marine sediment core GS10_PC15, 103 cmbsf | place: Arctic Ocean: Southern Knipovich Ridge | collected 2010
TCGACGCCCTGCATGAGCTCGAGCGCGCGGGTCTCCAGCCGGCTCACGTCGGCCTTCTCATTGTTTATCTTCGCCAGGACCGCGGCGTATTCCTTGTTGGTACGGACGGTGTTTAGATGTTCGCGCAGCCGGTCGATGTTGGCGCTGCGGCCCTTGATGTCCACGTCCAGGCCGTCGAACTCGGCTTGAGACTTGCGGACGCTGATCCGCTCCGCCTCGATCGCATCGTGGGCGACCTGCAGTTTGCGATGCTGAGTCTGGACGCGCCGCTGCTTGCGCTCCAACTGCCGACGGATGTCGACGATCTGCAACTCGATGTCCTGAAGTGCGAATAACGCTTGGAGCTTCGCTCCCATTCACGCTCTCCACCGTTCCCAGATTCACTTGTCAAACCCTGAACCGAGCATTATTGCCTCTATGAGCGTCCGCGGCAAGGGGGCGGGCGGGGTGCTGCCAGATTCTCCGCGCGCAGCTAGAATATTGACAGTCTGGGTCCCGGACGGACGTCATCTGCACGAGCCGGGACTACCCCGCTGGAGGCCAATGCCAGATGAGATACCCTGTCCGAACCCTGCTTGGCCTGAGTTTGATGGTGTGGCAGTTGGCCGGGGCGGCCGCCGACCCGCCCGACCGCCAGAACCGCCGTTCGCCGGTCGTCGAGGTGTTCGAGCAGTGCCGCAACGCCGTCGTTAACATCAGCACCACCCGCGTCCAGCGTGTCCGTACGCTGCGTTCGGGCCGGCGGTGGGACGACGTTTTCGATTTCGGCCGCCCGTTCGTGCGCGAGCAGAAGATCAAGAGCGTCGGATCGGGCGTCGTGATCCACGAGCAGGGCTACATCATCACGAATGCCCACGTGGTCGCCCAGGCGTCCGACGTACACGTGATCTTCGCCGACGAGCGAACCGTCGAGGCGCGGATCGTCTCATCGGATCCTGAGCATGACCTCGCCGTGCTGAAGGTCGATACCAGCCGCCCCTTGCCGTATATCACCCTCGGCCGCAGCGCGGACATCCTGGTCGGCGAGACGGTGGTCGCGATCGGTAATCCGCTGGGGCTGCGCCACACGGTCACGTCCGGCATCGTAAGCGCCCTCGACCGCGAGCTCAGGTTCGGCCCGGAACTGACCTATAGCGGATTGATTCAAACCGACGCCGCCATCAACCCGGGTAACTCCGGCGGCCCACTGCTGAACATCAACTCCGAGCTGATCGGGATCAACACGGCGCTGCGCGGCGACGCCCAGAATGTCGGCTTCGCCATCGCGGTCGATCGGCTTTGGAATCTTCTGCCGGTATTGCTCGACGTCGAACGCAGTCAGCGGGTCCGCTTCGGACTCGAGGTCAGCGGCCCGCACGCCCAGGTGGCGGCCGTGCACCCGGGCAGCCCCGCGGCCCGGGCCGACCTGCGCCCCGGCGACCGCATCACTCATTTTCAGGGCGACCGGGTTCGCGATGCGATCGACTACTACGTCCGCCTCTTCGAGCAGAAGCCCGGTCGGACGATTCGCCTGGCCTATCAGCGCGGTGACAAAACGGGCGCTGTCAGCCTCACTTTGGAGCCGATCCCGCCGCCCGACGGGCGCGACCTGGCCCGGCGTTTGCTCGGCGTGGGGTTGGACGAGTTCGACGCGGCGACCCACCGGAAGTACAACTTGTCTCGGGATGTGGCCGTCTTCGTCGACGAGGTGGAGCGGAACGGCCCCGCCGACCGGGCCCGCGTCGTTCCGGGGGATGTGATCCTGCGACTGAACCGCGTGAGTGTGCGAACGTTGGAAGAGGTCGGTCTTGCTCTGGAGGACGTCCAGCCGGGCGAGGAGATCTATATCCACGGTCTGCGTGTGCGCACCGAATCGCCCTTCGTGTGGACAATCGAGATCCCGACCCGGCGCTGAGGATCGGTGACCCTCTCGCAGCGCGGCCATGCCGGCCGCGTATCGAGCTGGGTGCCATGGTCAAGCGCAGCGCGGCCATGCTGAACGCGTGTTGAGCCGGGTGTGATGGTCAAGCGCCGGCGCGGCCATGCTGAACGCGTGTTGAGCAACATGCGCGCGCTGCGCTTGGGCATGGCTGGGTGGCCCATGGCTTCAGCCGTGGGGGACCCGAATCGGTCGAGCATGCCATGCTGATCGCGGGTTGAGGAACATGCCCGCGCTGCGCTTGGGCATGGCACCCGGCTGATCGCGGGTTGAGCAACATGCCCGCGCTGCGCTTGGGTATGGCACCCGGCATGGCACCCGGCTTCCGACCCGGGTCGTCACCGGCGGGACGCCGGTGCCATCCGAGTTGTGTTGGGGGCGCTTGGGGTGTTGCTGGTCTTATCGCAGTCGTTGGTTGGCCGCGTCGCGGCGCTGGCCGAACTGTCCTTCGATCGCGGACGCGTTCGAGCGTCGGAGCACGAGTTGTCCGGCCTCGTAGCGCAGCAGGTTCCCGTAGGCGTCGGTGTAGGCGATGGCCGGCTGCTCGACAAAACCCGCCCAGGTTTCGAACCGATGCGCCCGGGTGGCCGCGGCGCCCGGGAGTGGTTGCTCCCCCAGGTATTTGATGGTGTGCGTGATCAGGGTTCGCGTCTCGGAATCGTAGACCGTAAACGCATGCAGCTCTGTCGGCTTCGGCCCCAGCAACGACGGGAGCAGCCGCGCCCACGCCAGGCCTAGATAGGTTGCATCCAGCTTCAAGGGTCGGCGCGGCTCGGGCAGCGCCTGATCGCGGCTGGTCATGTAGGTCGAAAACAGCGTGTCGCCTTCGCGGACGCACTGATCGCGCGTGATCAGGGCGGTAGGGTCGGAAGAGTCGGCGGATGGAATGTGGGCTTGCCACAACTCATACAGGTCGGTCTCCGCGTCTCGGCTCGAGAACAGCTCGACCCGGCTGAAGTGCACGGTGCCGTCGTCGGCAAAGCTGTAGGAGCGTTCGCGCAAGCGCAGTCCTTCTTTCGCGTTCGAGAAGCGCCCCGGTTGTTGCAGAGGCTCGTTCTCCCGCGTGAACTGCCGCGTCAGATAGCCGATCGAAGTGCCCGCCAGGAGGAGTTCGTAGTAGCGAACCGACTCGTCGATCCGTAGCCGGCGGATGTCGTCCTGGAGTTGGTAGCGGGACAGATACTCCTTTCCCCGCTGCAGCGCGGCGGCCAGCAGGCGGGCCCGCGCGGGGTCATAGAACACACGCAACGTCTCGGTCAGGCGGGTGAAGTCGGCGGGGATCCGCACGTCGCCGCCGCTCTCGGCCCCGGCGTTCTCGGCGTCGCCTGGGAGCTCTCTGGTCACGGTGGCTTGCGAGAAGACCCAGATCGTGTCCGGGTCGAATTGAACGCAGTAGTAGAGCGTCCGCGTCTGATCGAATCCGAGCTGCGCCTCGACCACGACGTAGGCTGCCGGACGCGACGATCCCGTCTCGCCCTTCACCTGGACACGCCGGGCGCCGCTGATGCTGCCGAGCTGCAGAGCGAAATAGTCGATCCAGTCCGGGAAGCTGGGCGACTCCAGCGCGCGAAAGACGAGGATCTGGAGCGTGGCCCGCCCGCCGGGGGCCGCCCCGCGCAGCAGCCCCAGCGACCCGCCTGGACCGAAGAAGCCCGTGCGGTCGTAGTTCCAGCCCGCCGGCACCTGCAATTCGTATCCGAGCGACTTGTCCACATGGGCCACAGTGGCGGCGGCGGTCGCCTCGGACCCTTCCGATTGAGCGCAAGCCGTCGGCGCCGGAGGTGCCAGAATCAGCGCTGCTGCCAGGATGCTCCGCTGCACAAGGTCGTGGCGGCTCATTTCGCACACCTCCAACACGCTCGACGTAGCATGAGTGGCTGACGCTCACCCACGTATCATCGTCACCCAGATTACACTATGTATTGTCAGCCGTCCCGACGCCCCGCCACACCTCAAGCAACCGGTGCCATGCCCAAGCCGAAGGCGCGGGCATGTTTCATGACCCGCGATCAGCATGGCCGCGCTACGCGTGGCCATGGCACCCAATCGGGCTCGCACCCTTCGATTCAACCGTGGCGGTGTACTAGTCCTGATCCGGCCCGGGCGGTCCGGCGCTCTCGTCGTCCTGCTCGGCTGCCCCGGCGTCGCCGGACTCACGCCGGGCGTCAAGCTGGTCCGGCTTCGTCGTGGTTGCCGATCCGCGGGGCAGCAGCCGAATCGCGAGCGTGCGGGCGAAGATGTCGCCCATCCGCTGGCGGTTGCGCGACACGAGCACCAGCACCGCGAAGAGCCAGAACTGCGGCATTAATTCGATCAGGCGCATGAGGTTGCGCGCCAGGATCTGGCCGGCGCTTGGTGGGGTGCCGGCCTCGGAGATCAGGCGCACACGCGCGACGATCTTCCCCACCGTTCGCCCCGCGATCAGTTCCATCACGAGCGAGTACAGCGTGAAGCCCGCCACGCTCAAGCCCCACCACAAGAGCACGTTTTCTTCGGGCAAGCCGCCTTCCACGTCCTGGCTGAGGCCCCAGCGCCCCAGCGACCTCAGCCCCGCGCCCCAGGAGATTTCGACCGCGGCGGCGGCGGCGATCGTGAACGGCGTGAAGTCAATCAGCCACGCCACCAAACGCTGGAGGTTCAGCGCCAGCGCGCAACCCGGCGGCAACTCGATTACCCGGATCAGGCTGCCCCGGCGAAACACGAACAAGCCCAACAGCACCGCCACCAGAAGTACCGGCGTGAGCTGCCGAAGCAGGCTCTGCGTGCGGCTGAGCGTGCCCGGCCCGGCCAGCGCTTGTGCCACGGGCAAGGTCGGCTCGGCCGGTGGGCCATCGACACGGGCGAAGTGCAGGTAGGGTTCACCGTCGGCGGCCCACGCCAACAGGCCGAGGTGCTGGTTGAACCCGACCACATCGGAGTAGCGGGCGATCGCCACGTCGCTCGGCAAGTCTGAGAACTCGAGTTTAGTCTGCTCCTGCCAAGCCGCGTCGGCCTGGGCTGGGTTGCCCAGCAGCCGAAACACAGTCGGCTTCTCGCCCTGGGAAGCCCCGCGCGGCACGGATACCAACGTCGGCACCCGGCTGAGACTCACCACCCGGAACTCGGTCAGGGGCGGTACGGGGATCGGCTCCCGAGCGATCCAGGTTTGCCGCTCGCGGTCGAGGTGATACCAGTTGACCCGACCCGGCTGCTCGGCCGGAGTCAGCAGTAGCAGCATGTCCTGCGCCAGGCTGAGGCGCGGCTGCAAGCGCGGGTTGACGGGCGGCTGAACCGGCGTCGGCAACGGGGCCACCGCTGACCATGTGCGTCCGTCGAAAACCACCAGGCTGAGGGCGGCTTCGCCGGGGTCGAACGGCTGGGGCGCCGCCTCCGAATCCTCGGTTACTTCCTGGGGCAGTTCCGCCGCCGCCGCTGATCTGACGATTGCATAGACCCGGCCGTTCCCGCCGACCAGATCGAGCGGCGTTTCGCGGTGCGGCAGCACCGACTCCGCGGTCGGGGGCTCGGTCCCCGGCGGGTAGCGATAGACGGCGCCGTCGTCGAAGAAGACCAGCAAGTCCCGGTCCAGCACCACTTGAGTCACGATCCGCCGGCGCGTGGACCGCACCCGATTGAAGTCGCTCTTGGTTTCGCGAGAGCATAGTCGTGACTGTGAATCGTCCACCAATATCAGCCACAGGCAATGTTCGTTGGCCGCGATGTGAACCTCGCGGGGCTGGCGCTCCAGCGGCGGGCCGGCGGGCTGCGCCGCGACCGGCGCCGAACACAGCCACAGCACCGCCGTCAACTGCAACAGCGGGGACAGCCAGGCGATGGTTGAGCGGGTGGGGATCATGGGCGGGTCACGCCTTCCCGCGGCGTGTCCGGGAGCTTGCTCTCCGGCGACTCGTCGAGCGAATCCAGCTCTCCGTCCCACTCGTGGGGGAAGTTGCAAAAAGGTGTGTCCTTGGTCCGGTAGCGCACTTCGGAGAAGTCGAGCCGCATCTCGGACCGGTCCAGCTCCCAGTACACCACGTACTTCCGCGCCGTCCAGGGTCCTTCCGGCCCAGAGTCCTTCACCGGCCGGTATTTCTTCAGATACGCGTGCATCACCACCCGCCCGTCGGCACCCCGGTCGATGATCTCCAACGGCATGTACGGGGGCTTCGGATCGAGCACCAGCTCCCGCTTCACGTAAGTCCAGCCGTCTTCGGCCAGCCCGATGAACAGCAGCCGTTGGTCGTTCCCAGCGATCCGCAACAGCGGCTTCAGCGCGCCGTCCGGCCAGACCGGCAACGGTCGCAACATCAGTGCGTCGAGTAGTTGATCGGGGGGTACCGCCATGGGCCGCGCCCCACCGGCTTCGAGTACCTGCCAGCGACCGTGCCAGAGCTTTCGCGTCTCGGGCGCGTCGACCCACAGCCAGTATTGTTCGTCGTTGGAAGCGATTCGAGCCACGCTCCCGCCCAGCGTGTGCTTGATGTCAAAGTACAGGCAGCGCGGGGCCTCGAAGATCACCGTCGCGTCATGCCAGAGGAATCGTCGATCTCTGCCATTTGCGTCGCGGAACCGGAAGGAGGTCAGCCCCGGGCAATACAACGCCCCCTCGATCTTCTCCAGGTTCGCATTTATCCGCTCCATTGCCTGGCGCGCATCCCGCGGCGGCACCGGCTTGCCGCGCATCCCGAGCCCGCGGCCACCGTTGCAGCCGACGATCAGCAGGCCGAACAGTGGCGAAGCCGCGAGCAGCACCACCAGCAGACGCGGCGATCGCGCGTGGTCAATCATCGGCGTGATCCTCATCCGGCTTCGCCGCCAGGGTGCTCAGGTCGCCCACCTCGCCCGACAACAGCGCCTCCAATTGTGCTCCCAGCCGCTCGAGTTGCTGTTCGTCGAGATCCGGCCGCACAACGGCGTGCGCGGCCCCGTCCGGCGGAGACGTAAAGTGCCAGACTTCCTGGCCGGCGTCGCTCTCGCTGCGATCGAACTTCAAGATCTTCTTACGCCACAACAACAGCGCCAGCACGAAGCGCAATTGCCGCCGCTCCGGCGTGTCGGCATCCTCTAACTGCTCGAAGAAATGCCGGATCGCCGCCCGGTCGAACGTCTGCGCATGCTTCGCGGCCGGCTGCGGCCGGTGGGTCTGCCACGACCCGACGGCAAAGGGTTCGTCCGGCGGCCGACAGTTGGCGCAGTAGTCCCGGCGCTCGTAGCCGTCCGGCGACTCGAACAGGTAGGCCTGGATCGCATCCGCCGTAGCGAATTCGCACCGACACGCCGCGCACGCCTCGCCCGGTCGCGGCATTTCCCATTCATTACCCACGCTTCGAAACTCCTTTGCCGGACAGTCGGCTCGATTATAGCGCCGCGCCGGCAGACCGCGAGTCCCCCGCCCGGCAAGGTGCGGAGCGTAACACGGGCCTGGTGGGTTCGTTCCCAGTCGAAACCCGTAGCGCCGGGTCTCCGTGCCCGACGTGGAAACGCAGCGTCGGGCCTCCGTGCCCGACGTGAGCGGGCGTCGGGATCGCCCGGCGACCACGTCGGGCACGGAGACCCCGACGCTACATTCGCTACCCCAGCCCGCTAAGTGCGTCATGCATCCGGCGCGGAGCCGTCGTGTCGCGGGCGACGATGGCCGGATCCTCGGCGAAACCGGCTGGCGGCTGTCAAAGACGGACGCGGTTTATCGGTCAGGTTTCCGCGGCCGACGCGGATTTCCCGAAAAAGCCCGCGGGGGCGGCCCTTCCGTCGCGGTGGTACGGGGCGGTTATTAGAGGACCTTGGCCGGGCGGGGTGTGTGATAATACGCGCTTCGCTCGCGGCAGATTGCCTTTCCCAGCCGCGACGCCAAAGATCGGGTGGAAGGGCATTAGGATGTCCCGTGAGTATTACTCCATTCTGGGTTTAAGCCCCGGCCGGTACGAGCCGAAGCAGATTGCTCGGCAGTTCGAGGCCCGCCGGCGCCGGCTGCTCGTCGAGTTGGACGATCCGGCCCGGCACGACGAGTCACGCCGACAGCTCGACGAGCTATACAAAGCCTATAACACCCTACGAGACCCGCGGCGGCAGGCCGAGCACCTGCGCGCCTCCCGCGGCGAAGGCACCCCCGACGACCGCGTAACGCCTCTGCTCCGGCTGATCGAGGCCTCGCTGGAGGGTGGGTTGCTGCGCTATTCGCGCCGTCTGGAGATCATCGAAGCCGGCCGCCGACTGGGCTTCTCCGAGTTTCACACGCAGTTGCTGATCGCGCAAGTGCAGTTCGGCGGCGAGCTTGTGGTAGTGCCGGCCGCTCACGCGGTATCGCGCGCGGCCGAGCCCCACTCACGGGTCGGAGCGCGTTTCGCCGCCGCCGGGGTGCTGGCCCTGGCGATCTTCCTGGCGACGATCCGCTGGCTGGGTGCCTGACCAGGGCTTTCTCTGTAGCGTCCGGGCCCCGCACCGGGCGTCGCCGTCCTCTGCAGCGTCCGGGCCCCGCACCGGACGTCGACTTCCACGGCCGATACTGGGCTCGGCCGCTACATCGCTCGGCCGCTGCGGGCTTCCTGGAACCGGACAAACGTTCGGCACCGGCTCGTGTCCCTTCGCATGTCTCGTATTATCCACTCGGTCTGCAAACAACGGAGATTTGCCATGAGGCGAGTTATTGCAGCAGGAGTCCTTGGATTGCTGGTGTTGCTCCCGGCCGGCTGTATCGCGGTCTCGGCCAAGGAAGTGAGCAGCGGCATGCGTTTTGAGGCGGTCGCCACCGCTGACGGCGGCATCTACGTCGTTGACAAGAGGAAGCTGACCGCCCGCCCGGTGCGTATGCTGTTCGAGGTGGAGGACGACGAACCGTAGCGGCGTGTTACTCTGGAAGGTGCTCCAACAGCTCTTCCAGATCCGGCAGCACGCGTATGAGCTGGAATTGCGCGAAGTTGAACAGCAGATGCGCCAGCGTGACGGCGATCAGGCTGCGCGACAGCACAAAGAAAACCGCCAGCACGATCCCGATCGCAAAGATCTGGACCCCGCCGCCCAGGATACCTTGCTGCGGCACGTGCAGCCCCGCGAAGATCAGCGTGGAGATCGCCGCCGCCCACCACCAGCTTCCCAGCACGCGGCGTAGATACGGCATCAGCAGACCGCGAAAAATCACCTCTTCGTTAATGGCGACGGCCACCAGCAGGATCAGCGTTGTGCCCAACTGGTCGACCGGCATCTGCTCGATGTACGGGAGGCGCTTGGCCAGATCCTCTTGGACTCCCGGCGAGATCAAATACAGCAACGCCATGAGCAATCCGGTGGTAATCAGAGCCAGGTAGACCCCGCCTAGCGCGCCGAGTCCCCAGAGCAACTGCTGGCCGATCCGATCGCGCCGCAGCCCGAACGCGGCCGGCCTGATCCGGTGCCGCAGTACGAAGTAGAGCAGCAGCCCCACGGCCAGGCCCGCCTGGCACCAGGTTTGGATAATGACCAAGGGGCCGATGGTCGGTGGGCCGGCCGCTTCCCCCACGACCGAAGCCAACAGGGACGGTGCAAAAGGCAGCACGATCGCCGCCAACAGCACCAGGGTCAGGTCGAGCAGCGCGTCGCCGCGCCGAACGTGCGGCAGCTCCAGGTCCGACGGCAGGGCGGTCAGCGGCGGTGACCCGAGTGGTCGGGCGACGACCACGGACCCCGGCCGATCCGAACCTGGAGGGTGTTCAATCATCATCGCTGGTCTTATGTCACGGTCTTCATCGGCGTCAGAACGCGCGCCGCCGCATTGGCGCCGCGTCGTTCAGCCGGATAATAACCGCTTCAGGTGGCAGAACGCAGGGCGGGGCGGCAAATGTTGGCCGCCTGTTTTCATTATGCACGTGGCACGAGGGTGAGACTTTGAAGAAAAGTAACGCACCGCAGTCCGCCGGCCCGCGGGGAGGACTTCAACTTCAGGGTAACGTGGTTCGGCGCTGGCGCTGGAGCCCCCGGGGCGAGCTACTCTCGGCGCCGGTCCGCTGCAAGCGTGAACAATGGTACCTAGTGCGTGGTTTCCCGGCCGAACACGCGGCCGCGATCCGCGCCGACGTGCAACTGATCTTCTTGCGTGACGCTGAGCCGGTGGCCGAGCGGCGGGTCGAGCTCGACGCGGTGGCCGGGGCGCCGGCGGGGGAGGCTTTGCTGGGCTGGGTGCAGGCCCCCGAGGACGTCACGCACCTGCAGGTGTGTTTGCCGGAGGTGTCCGGTGCGGAGTGCTTCGAGCAGCTCGTCCTGCACCCGATCGCCGAGCGCGATCCCAAGTGCCACCCGCTGGCGAACGTCCCGCGCTGGAGCAGCTATCGACCTCCATTCCCGATCGAACGCGTCCTGTTGCCGGTCGCGCTCGAAGCATTGTCCGAACAGCTTGTGGGCGTCGAGATCGAGTTGCTGGCGGAGCCGCGTTCGCTCAGGAAGTTGTTGACCAGGGCTGCGGGGGCGGCCTGCATAATCGATCCCGCCTGGGTACCCGCCCTGGGATTAGAGCTGCCCGATCTCGAGCGGGTGGCGGCCGGCTCGTGGGTGATCCTCGATCTGGAGACGTTCTCGACGCTGCTCGACCGCGGGACGGCCGTCCGCACGAAGATCGTCGCGCATCGATCCGAGCACGAGATCATGTCGGCCCGGGTCGAATACGCCGACCTGCCGACGCGCGGCTTCGCGCTGCAGGACGTACTGCCGTACGGGACCCTGGCGAGCGCGACCGCGTTCGCGACGCGTGTGCTGTTGGCCAACGCCGCCTGGAAGCGCTACGCGGACGACACCGGCTTTGCCACGCTGCTGGCCAGCGAGACGCCCTGGGAGGAGAAGTGCGGCGACGTGTTGTCGGCGGCCCGGCCGATCGGGCGGGGCGAGCTGATCGTAACCGACCTGCCGTGGTTGGTGGCCGGAAAGCACGGCCGTCTGCTGGCGCCGCGGCTGGCGGCGCACCTGCTGCGGATGCACCTGGGCGGGCCGCTGGCTGACCATCTCCAGTATTGGAATCGCTGGGATACGGGGCAGGTCGTGGTGCGGGACGTCAGCGACATGCCGCGCCACTACCCGCCGCTGCGCGCGGTCCGCTGGGCGTCGGAGGAACCGGGTGTGGCCCGGCTCGGCATCACGCTGCCGGCTGGTGACGACGGAGAGCAAGGACGCCACCTGATGCTCTGCACCGGGCGCGTCGATCAGCTCTCCGGCCACGACGGCGTCCCGCCGGAACCGATGGCGATCTTTATGAAATGGCTGGCCCGCGAGGCGCGCGAGGGAACCAAGTGGGCCAGGCGCCATCTCTGCGACACCACCGTTACCTGGCAATTCGACACGGCCGACGGGTTGAAGTATGCGCTGCATTTCGATTCGGCGGCGGGCATCGCGCGGGACCAGCCGGACTGCGCACTGATACTCAAGACGGGCGCCACTCCGAAAGAAAGGCAGGCGGCCCACAAGCGAGCGAACGGCTTGGAGAGCATGACGCTGCCGGCCGGCGCGGGCGTTTTTGGCGACCGCTCGCTGGATTACCAGGCCGACCTCTCCCGCCGGTTACGACGCTGGATCGAACAGGCGCGCCGGTGATGCGTGTGCTGGCGTAGTGTCTCGGAATCAACGTATCGCATCTGAGAGAAGAGTCTCGGGCTTCAGCCTTCTCCGGTGTGACGCACTCGAGCATTGTTCAGCAGTTCCAGCGATCTCCATACGATGCGAGTCTCTTGCTCAGGGGGACTGGGCCACATGAACAATCCGGCGTAGTCCAAACGCGCAAGACTCGTTATGCTCGGCGTGTCCGTGCTGCTTTGAACCTCGAGACAGATTCCCCGGCCGGCACGCTCATTTTCGGGGCAGGTTCGCATGCCAGTAACCTTCATCCTGGGACGCGCGGGGGCCGGTAAGACCCGGCATTGCCTCGATGCGCTGCTGGCCGAGCTCCGGAAACCCGAAGAATCACGCCGACTGCTGCTGCTCGTGCCCGAGCAGGCCAGCTTCCAGATGGAGCGGACGTTGGCGAGCCGCGCGCCGGGCCACGGCTATTGGCGGGCGGAGGTGCTCAGCTTCTCGCGCCTGGCACGACGCGTCTTCGAAGAAGCCGGGCGCGAGCCGGA
>SDBT01015844.1_pt1 | contig 11970 bp, 13 predicted proteins | sample 2277101 | NCBI WGS metagenome assembly SDBT01 (sample SAMN10404973, study PRJNA504765) | marine sediment metagenome | isolation source: marine sediment core GS10_PC15, 103 cmbsf | place: Arctic Ocean: Southern Knipovich Ridge | collected 2010
CGACCTCGCGGACACCGTCTGCCTCTCGCCGCCGGACCAGTTGATTGAGCCGGCCGAGACGGAGCGCTACCGTCAGGCGCTGCTGGAGACCTTCGGCGAGTAGGCGCTGCGTACTACGATACGAAGCATGAACCTGGAACCGGGCGCGCTGGCGCCACACTTCACGCTGCTGGGCCTCGACGGGCGCGAGTACTCGCTGCCGGGCGATCGTGGCGACGAACCTCTTCTTCTCGCGTTCTTCCGTGTGAAGTGCGCGACTTGCGACGTGGCGTACCCGTATCTCAACCGCCTGAAGAACGCGTACCCGAACGGCTGGCAGCTGTGGTCCGTCTGCCAGGACGACCCCGAGCGCGCAGCGGAGTACGCCGGGCGGTTTGCGCTCGCGCATCCCGTGCTGTTGGACGGGGCGGGGCTGGAAGTTTCGCGCCTCTACGACCCACCTTCGACGCCGGCGCTCTACCTGATCGGCCGCGACGGGAGGATCGATTTCACGTCTGAGGGTTTCGCGAAGGATGATCTTAACGAGCTTGGCCGCCGGATCGCGGCTCTCGTCGGCTCTGAAGCCGTCGAGATGGCGGTTGCGGACGACGGCAATCCGGCGCTCAAGCCTGGCTGCATGGCGCGGCAGCGAATGCCGCGGCGGTCATCCGCATAGCGCCGCCGCATGGCGCCAACAGCCGCTTTGTTAATCGTGTAACCCGGTGTTACCATTGGTAAAACTTATAACCCGCGGTCTGGACTGCGGATGGTTAAAGTCCCCGTGTCGGCTCCCGTAACAGGCTCCGCTCGATGATCAGGACGATAACCGAGGTCACGCAAGGAGGACATCGAGTGGCTTTCGAAGACCGAAACCTGAAGTGTGTCGAATGTGAGAACGACTTCGTTTTCACTGCAGACGATCAGGATTTTCACAGCAAGAAGGGTTATCAGGACCCGAAGCGCTGCCCCAACTGCCGTTCCGCACGCCGATCCGGTGGTGGCTACGGTGGCGGCGGCTACCGCGGGGAGCGCCAGATGTATACGGCCACCTGCGACCAGTGTGGCAACGAGGCGTCGCTGCCGTTCGAACCGCGCCAGGACAGGCCGGTCTACTGCAGCGACTGCTTCTCGAAGGTGCGCCCGGCCGGTGGTGGTGGCGGCGGCGGTGGCGGTGGTGGCGGCGGTGGCGCCCGCTGGTAAACCACGCCCGATAACCGAATAGAACTCGAACAGACATCGCACGCCCGATATGATTGGGCGTGCGATGTCTAATTCTACGCTTGGCGCGCTTTCCGGCGTCACCGTCCTCGACCTGACCTGGGTGCTGGCTGGCCCTTACGCCTCGATGCTGCTCGCCGACCTCGGCGCGGACGTCATCAAGGTCGAGCGGCCCCCGTACGGCGACGTCGGGCGCTCGACGGCGCCGTACGTTGGCCACGAGAGCGCATACTTCTTCTCCGTCAACCGCGGCAAGAAGAGCATCTGCCTGGACCTCAAGAGCGAGGCTGGCCGCGACCTCTTTCTGCGCCTCGCCGATAAGGCCGACGTCGTGATGGAGAACTTCACGCCGGGCACGGCCGAGCGCCTGGGCATCGGCTACGAGGTGCTGAAGGAGCGCAATCCGCGCCTCATCTACTCCGCGACGTCCGGCTTCGGGCAGACCGGCCCGGACCGTGAGCGGCCGGCGCTCGATGTCATCGTGCAGGGCATGGGCGGCATCATGAGCATCACCGGCGAGCCGGACGGGCCGCCAATACGGCCCGGCGTTTCGCAGGGCGATGTCACGGCCGGTCTCTTCACGGCGGTCGGTGTCCTCGCCGCGCTACAGGAACGCGAGCGCAGCGGCGAGGGCCAGATGCTCGACGTCAGCATGCTCGACTGCCAGATCGCGCTCCTCGAGAACGCCTTCGCCCGCTACTCGGCGACAGGCGAGGCGCCGAAGCCGATCGGCACGCGCCACCCTGTAACGACTCCGTTTCAGGCGTTCCCGACGGCGGACGGCTGGATCGTGATCGCCCTGTCCTGGGGAGTCGAAAACCAATGGGAGCTCTTCTGCGACAGGATCGGCAAGCATGAGTTGATCGGCGACCCTCGCTTCGAGACGCCCGGGCTGCGCACGAAGCACCATGCGAAGCTCGAACCTGTGCTCATCGACGGCCTGCGCACGAAGACGACAGCCGAATGGCTGAGCGAGTTCGACGCCATCGGCCTGCCGTGCGGCCCTCTGAACGACATCCCGCACGCCGCCGAGCAACCGCAGGTGGTGGCGCGCGAGATGCTCGTCGACATCGAGCATCCGTCCGGCGTCAGTCTGCGGATCGCGAACAGCCCGCTGCGGATGAGCCGCACGCCTGGTGGAGCAAAGGGGCCGCCGCCCGTACTCGGCGCCGATACGGACGACCTGCTGCGCCGGCTGCTTGGCCTGTCGGACGAGGAGATCGGTCGGTTACGCGCGGACGAGGTGGTGTTCGGACCGCTGCCGGGGCCCGTGGAGCGCATCCTGGAGTACGAGCGGACGCTGGAGAGCCGTGGGCGTGAGGAAGACACGGGGGCTTGACGAATCCTGTCGACTCGCCATAATAGCGGGCAGGCGAGCGCGGGGGGTGTGTTGTCCGCCCGTCCGCGTGCGGCAGGATGGGCTGGATGATCCCGTGACTAACAGCCCACCAGTGGGGGTGCTGGTGGGCTTGCCTGTTTCTTGAGGGACCTTCCCTTGCCACGCGCACTCGTCTCTCCTACGATTCCCTCAGACCGTCCAGGAGTTCACACATGAAGATCACCGAAGTCCGCGTCCGCTTGTTCGAAATGCCGATGGAGCGACCGTTCCACCCGACGTGGGAGCCGTTTCCGATCGTCACCGCGCGCACTCACGTCGTCGAGATCCACACCGACGAAGGGATCACCGGCATCGGCTCCGGCGGCGTGCCCGTCCGCTGGGACGTCACCGCCAGGATGCTGGTCGGACAGGACCCGTTCGACCTCGAGGCACACGTCTGGAACCTGCGCTCGATGGCGTTCTTCGTTGGGCGGCCCTGGCCGGTGGAGGTCGCCCTCTGGGACATCATCGGCAAAGCGGCCGGCCAGCCCGTGTACAAGCTGCTGGGCGGTGGCAGCTCGAAGATACGGGCCTACGCCTCGACCGGCGAGTGCCGGCCCGCCGACGCCCGCGTCGAGGCCGCGAAGCAGATCGTGGACGAGGGCTTCCGCGCGCTGAAGATCCGCTTTCACAGCGAGGACTGGCGCGACGACGTGAAGACGCTGGCGGCCGTGCGCAAGGCCGTCGGCGACGACATCGATATCATGGTGGACGGCAACTGGGGCTGGCGCATCCCGCCAGACAAGCAGCTTCACCGCTGGGACCTGCGCACGGCGATCGCGGCGGCGAAGGCGATGGAAGACTACAACGTCTACTGGCTCGAAGAGCCGCTGGACGCCTACGACTACGAAGGCCTGGCAGAGCTGCGCAGTAACCTGACGACGCTGCGGCTGGCAGGAGGCGAATTGAACCGCGGTCCGGAGGAGATCAAGACGTACCTGGAGAAGGGCTGCTTCGATGTCTACCAGCCGGACTGCACGTTCATCGGCGGCATCTCGACGACGCGCAAGATCGCGGCGATGGTACAGTCGCACGGCAAGGTGTTCTCGCCGCACACCTGGACGAACGGCATCGGCTTCGTCGCCAACCTGCACTGCGCGGCCGCCGCCCGCAACGTCCCCTACATCGAGTTCCCGTACGACCCGCCCAACTGGACGCCGGCCGAGCGCGACTCTCTCTTTCGCGAGCCGATCACGATCGACGACGAGGGCTACGTTCACCTGCCGGAAGGCCCCGGCCTGGGCATCGAGCTGGACGAGGACAAGCTCGCGAAGTACGAGAAGTCGCAGACCGACGTTCTCTAGGCTGATCCTCCGAGGGCGGCGCCAGGAGATCGCCACGCGAGTCAGTCCGGATTCGACCGTCAGCTCGCAATGGGAGGTAAATAGATGGATCCGCCGCGAAGCGCCGCCCAGCGAAAGGCCGATGTGATGGAGAAGCTGCGCATGGTGCCAGGCACAGTGAAAGACATCTGGGTCGCCTCCGCCAGCGCCTCGGGCGATGCGTACTTGATACCTCTGTCCTTCTACTGGGATGGAAGCGGGTTGACGGTCGCGACACCGGAGGGCAGCCCAACTGCACGCAACCTTCAACGCGCCGGTACTGCGCGTATGGCCCTCGCACCTACGAGGGATGTTGTGATCATCGAGGGGACATTGGAGTTCATACCGATCGACGCCGACGATGAGCTTGCTGTTGCGCACGCCGAAGCGGCCGGCTTCGACGCCAGGCGTTCTCGGCAGAACAACGTCTACATCAGACTGACGCCGCGACGGATCCAGGCCTGGCGTGAGGTGAACGAACTCCTCGGCCGCGACGTGATGGTCGATGGCCGCTGGCTGGCCTGACTACGCCGCGACTGCGCAACGCCGTTGACGGGGGGATCGCGCCTTGGGTGATTACGGCGAGGGCGTGGCGCTGTTAGCTAATCCCGCCCCAGCCGGCGGGCATGTCGGCGAGGTGCGAGACGTCGTTGAGGCGCCAGATCACGCGCCGGTCTTTGTGCGCCCGCACCGAGCAGATGCTGGCGTTGAACGGGTAGTAGACGAAGTCGCGATCGAGGCCGAGGACCATCGAGACGTAGGTCTGGATGAACGCGGCGTGGACGACGGCGGCGACGCGCTGGCCCGGGTGCGCGGCGATGATCTCGTCCAGCACGCCCTGGATGCGCTTGCGGGCGGCGGCGCTGCCCTCGCTTCCGGGGAAGGCGTCCCAGGTGCCGTCGGCCAGGACCTTGCGTTCGATCTTGCGCCGCTCGGCGATCGGCAGCTGGCGGATGTCGAAGTCCGGCTGTCCCAGCGTCACCTCGCGCAGGTCGCCCTTCGGCACGACCTCAAGGCCGGTGACGTCGGCGATCGCGAACGCCGTCTCCTGCGTGCGCCGAAGCGGGCTCGCGTAGAGCGCGTCGAGGCGGGCGTCTTTCATCCGCTTCCCGAGACGTTCGGCCTGCGTCCGGCCGACGTTCGTGAGGTCGGGGTCGCCGGTCGTCAGGTCCTCGCCGGTGTTGCCCTCCGATTGCGCGTGCCGGATGAGGTAGAGTCGGGTCGCCTCGCCGCCGATGAGGAGCGCGTCGCGGAAGAAGAAGTGTACGGGATCGCCGGTGGGCTGGCCGGGCGGTTCGCTGGACATGGCGGGAGACATCATATCGAAGCGAAACGTCTAAAGGAAAAGAACGGTCGGATATTGATACATTCCCGGCAGGGCAGTACGATAGCTAAGCAAAAGCAAAGCAACGCTTCTTAAAACGTCCGCGAGGAGACCGACATGACAAGATTGCAGGAAGCTCTGACACTGATCGCTGAGGCGGAGGACCGCACGAGGCAAGCAAGGGCAATACTTGAGAAAGAGGTTGGAGCGCCAACCGGTGACGTTTGGATCGGCGGATTGATACTGGCAGAGGTGTTTCAAGAGGGCGGCTCGGTGAGCAGGGCGCGTCTTCACGAGATCGCAAAGAAGTACGGTATGGACAACCGTGGCCTTGGCGGTTTCTTCACCGGCAAGGGCAGTCTGCAAGCAATCGATGAGGTGGAGCGGGTTGTGCTCACACCGCAAGGGATCAAGACGGCGCGCTCGTACTTGAATAAGGTCGAGACGGCCTATGCAGCGCCGGAACCTGAGTTCGCTCGCGCAGCCGAACCGTCGTTCGCGGAAGACTGGAACAGCCCGGAGGACTCCGTCTATGACGACGCCTGATCGAGGCGACGTCTTTCTCGTGCCCTTTCCGTTCACCGATCTCTCCGATGCGAAGCACCGGCCAGCGCTCATCCTGAGTTCGGGCGAGTACAACGGGGCGACCGGAGACGTGATTATCGCTCAGATCACCAGTCGTGTCAGCGCTCCTCTCCGTCCGGGCGATTGCTCGATCGAGCAGTGGAGAGAAGCCGGGCTTCTTGCCCCGTCGCGAGTGCGGGCGAAGCTGACAACGCTGGCCCAGGCCCTCCTTGTGCGTCGGCTCGGCCGAATGCCCGCCAGCGATCTCGCGTCCGTCGATCGATCGCTGGCGGGCGTCCTCGGGTTCTGACGGTCTGCGCTACACTCCGGCTATGAAGACGGGCGTCAGCTACTTTTCCTCGCGCGACCTCCGGCACGTCCGCGCCGACCTGAGGGAGATGGCGGACGCTGGCTGCACCTACGTCGTCCACTGCTTCACCGAGACGGATCTGGCGTTCTATCGCGACGCCGTTCGCGACATCGCCGCAGCGACGCGCGAGGCCGGGATGGAGGTCTGGTTTGACCCGTGGGGCCTCGCCGGCGTCTTCTCCGGCGAGACGTTCACGCGCTTTCCGCAAGAGCACCCGGAGAGCTGGCAGCTACTCTCGGACGGGCGCCGCGTGCCCTTCGCCTGCCCGAACCACCCGGCGACGCGCGAGTTCCTGCGCGGCTGGGTGGACGCTTGCGCTGCGGCCGACGGCGAGGTGGTGTTCTGGGATGAGCCGCACTTCTACACCGGGCTTGCGGTGGGCGACTTCGCGCCGGCCTGGGCCTGCTACTGCGACTCCTGCCGCGAGCGCTTCGGCGGCGATCTGCCTTCCGAGTTCACGGCCGAGATGAAGGAGTTCCACGAGGCGTCGGTGGTGGAGGTGCTGACGGAGCTTTGCCGTTACGGCCACGAAAAGGGGATGCGCAACGCCCTCTGCCTGATCCCGACCGACCTCGCCGGCTATGGCTTTCCGGAGCCGGCCGAGCGCCTGCGGAAGGCGATCGAGGGGCGGTCCGGCGGGGCGTCGGCGTCGGCCATCGAGGCGATGATGCACATGGGCGTCGGCGACTTCGACGTCGCGGCGGCGATCCCGGACCTCGATATCTTCGGGACGGACCCGTACTGGTACCTCTTCGGCAGCGACCCGGAGCGCTTCATGCGCGTCTACAGCGAGGCGGCCGCCGAGTCCGCCCGCAAGCACGGCCGCGAGCTGCAGCTGTGGCTGCAGGCGTTCCGCGTCCCGGCCGGCCGCGAGGAGGAGCTGCGGATGGGCGCGCGCGTCGCCGAGGAAGTTGGCGCGACGCACCTTGCGGCGTGGAGCTACCGCGCGACGGAATCGATGTCGATCCGCTGCGCGGACAGCGAGGCGGTCTGGCGCATCGTCAGCGAAGAGTTCCGCCGGATCCGTTCTGCCACGCCCCCCGCGTAGGCGCTGTTCGCGAAGGGCCCGGCGGTGCTCCGAAGCCGTCCCGTTCGCGCTGAGGTGTCGAAGTGCGAACGGGGCACCTACGCTGCGGACAGCCGAGCGCCGCTCATCCTTCGAGAGCCTCAGGACGAGCGGAGTGATGCCCTGCGGTACTCATCCTCGAGAGTCCTGCGGATCCGTTGGGCCTCAGGATGAGCGGCCGGGGAGTCGCTGCCTACTCGCCGCGGATCTGACGGAGGTGGGCGAGGTCGTGGTCGGCGATGTGCGTGACGAGGACGCTGATCGGGTGCTCGCCGAACTCCGGGTGGCGGTAGATGCGGGCCATGCCGGCCTCGCCCGCGCGGCGCAGCAGCTCGAGGTTGAGCTGGCGGTTCGCGCCATAGGCGGCGAGCGACGTCGCCAGGTCGCGGGCCTTGTAGTCCAGCGCCTCGGCCCACGTGTCCTGGTCGAACGGCTGTAGCTTTGGCCGGTCCTCCGACAGCGTCTGCCGGATGCGCCAGCCGAGCCCGACTTCGATGTCCGCCAGGTGTGCGACGATCTCCGAAGGCGACCAGCCTTCGCCGCCCCCCGTAGCGTGCGGCTCCTTGAAGGCGCGCGCGATCACCTTCGGCATCTGCGCCATGCCGGCGAAGAGGTCGGCCGGCACCTCAACGTCGGCGTCGCAGATCGGGCAGGTCGTTGTCGTCGTCTCGAAGTCCATGTGCACCCAGTATATGGCTGGAGCGCCGTCTAGAATTCGTCGAGGACGCCGGCGACCGTGAGGATCACGGCACTCGTGTTGTAGACCGCGTGCAGGACGACGCCGCCGACGTAGAAGTTGCGCGACGATTTCGGAAGCTTGCCCCGTCCGTTCACCCAGTCGACGACAGCGTGCGTCAGGCCGAGGCCGACGATGAAGCTGGCGGCGGTGTGGAGCGCCACGGGCACGGTGTAGCGGAACTGCGTGTAGGCGTCGGACGGGTCGTCGACGTAGACGTTGACGTAGAACCAGCTTTCGATCAGGCCGAAGACGACGCCTCCCAGCGCGCAGAGGAGGGCGACGTAGATGCGGTTGCGCAGCGCCTGCGGGAACCAGACCTGGCCGAGATAGACGCCGATCGGCTTGAAGAGCTCTTCGATTATCGGCGCGCCGATGAAGATGAGGAGCAGGAAGCCGCCCGATCCGATCTCGGCGATGACGGCGCCGCCGATTCCCAGTGCGCCACCGGCCAGAGCGAGGAGGATGACGGCGATGTGCGTGAGCGGCGTCGCCCGCCTCGGCGGCGGCAGCGCGGGGATCGTGTCGAAGTGCAGCGTCAGCCTCGGGGCAGTCCCAGGCCGCGGCCGGCGATGATGTTGCGCTGGATCTCGCTCGTGCCGGCGGCGATCGTCAGGCCGGCCGTCGAGAGGTAGTACTCGTGCAGGCGTCCTCCCAGCGGCGCGCCGGCGCTATCGGCGGTGAGCTGCGAGGGCAGGCCGACGATGTTGAGCGCGCTGTCGGCCAGCCGTTGCTGCAGCTCCGAGCCGAAGACCTTGGAGAGCGACGCTTCGGCGTTGGGCACCTGCCCGCGCGCCTGCATCGACGCCACGCGATAGGCGAGCAGACGTCCGATCAGGAATTCGAGGCCCAGCTCCGCCAGCCTGGTCGCAACGCCAGGCCGGTCGATCGGCCGCTCTCCGTCGGTAGACGTCCGGCAGTACTCTGCCAGCTCCTCGTAAATGCGGATGCCGGCGACGACGCGATTGATGCCGGAGCGCTCGAAGTCCAGCGTGGCGGCGGCGATGTACCAGCCTTCGTTCAGGCCACCGACGAGGCAGTCGCGGGGAACGCGGACGTTGTCGAAGAACACCTCGTTGAACGTGTGGCGCGCGGTGAGGTCGATCAGCGGCCGCACCGCGATGCCGGGGGACGACATGTCGACGAGCAGGTAGCTGATCCCCTTGTGCTTCGGCGCCTTCGGGTCGGTGCGGACGAGCAGGACGCACCAGTCGGCCCTGTGGGCGATCGACGTCCAGATCTTCTGGCCGTTGATGATGAAGTGGTCGCCGTCCAGCTCGGCGCGGCACTGCAGCGAGGCGAGGTCGGAGCCTGAGCCCGGTTCGCTGAAGCCCTGGCACCAGACGGTCTCGGCGCCGGCGATCGCGGGCAGGTGCTGGGCTATCTGCTCCTCGGTGCCGGCGAGGATGATCGTCGGGCCGACGCGGTCGGGCCCAACGCCGACCTGCGTCGGGGCGCGGTTGTAGGCCATCTCCTCGCTGTAGATGACCTGCATCATGTGCCCGGCCGCCATGCCGCCTTGCTCTTTCGGCCAGCCGAGCGTCAGCCAGCCCTTCGCCGAGAGCTTGCGCTGGAAGTCGCGCAGGAACTGCCAGTGGTCCTCCGCGGCTTCGCCGAAGACACCGCCGCCGCTGCTCTGCGCCCAGCCGTCCGGCAGCTCATCGCGCAGAAAAGCGCGGATCTCTTCGCGGAAGGCCTCTTCTTCGGGGGAGAATCGGAATCTCATACGCTACCCGGCGCCAGCGCGCCGTACTTATACTACACGCGCATGTTGCGATTGACCGGCTCGCTCGCAGCGCTTGTTCTCCTCACTGTCGCCTGTTCCGGCGGCGGGACGGACGAGCCCACGCCCGCCCCCACCGACGTGCTGCTGAACCCGACGCTGGTCGCTTCGCCGACGTCCACCCCCACTCCGACGCCCGGTCCCGTGCCCGCCCTGGCGATCGCCGATGTCTTTCCGCCGCGCGACCTCGGGCAGTACGACCTCGACCCGTCGCGCCTGCGGACACTGATCGCGACGGGAGACGTGATCCCCGCCCGCTACACCGACTTCATCATCCGCGAGGAGGGCGACAACTTCCTCTACACCGTCGAGAAGACCGCCGATATTGTGGCGGATGCCGACCTCACGGTGGTTAACCTGGAGGCGCCTCTCATCGGCCACTGCTCCGTGCACACGGAGGGCTTCACGTTCTGTGGCCGGCCCGGCTTCACGGACGCGCTGGTTGAGGCCGGCGTCGACGTCGTGACGCTCGAAAACAACCACATCGGCAACTGGGGCTACGACGGCATCGCCGAGACGGCGGACCACCTGGAGGCGGCGGGCATGGTCTGGGCCGACCGCCTGACGCCGGCGATCGTCGACGTGCGCGGCCTCAAGTTCGGCTTCCTCGCCTTCAACGGCGTGATCGAGGTGATCGACCGGGCGGCGATGGTCGAGCAGATCGAAGCGCTACGGCCCCAGGTCGATGTGCTCGCGGTCGCCTATCACTGGGGCGCCGAGTACGTCTCGCTGCCGGCGGTCGCGCCCGGCGTCGCGGACGACGACCCGGTGGCGATCGCCCATCTCGCCATCGACGCCGGCGCTGACCTCGTGATCGGCAACCACCCGCACTGGGTGCAGGCTGTCGAGGTCTATGCGGGCGGGTACATCGCTTACGCGCATGGCAACTACATCTTCGACCAGATGTGGAGCTACGAGACGCGCGTCGGGGTCATCGGTAAGTACACGTTCTACGACGACCAGCTGATCGGCGTGGAGTACGTGCCGACGCTGATCGAGAACTGGGCGCAGCCGGCGCCGATGGCGGGCGAGGAACGCCAGGCGGTCCTCGACGGCATGCGCGACGCCAGCTTCGAGCTGTGTGAGGTGTTAGGTGCGAGGTGTTAGGCGTGAGCGCGCCCCGGCGTGTCGTCCCGTTCACCCTGAGGTATCGAAGGGCGAACGGAGCACCACGATGCAGGCCTCAGGACGAGCTGGCCGGAGCAGCTCGCCGGCGGCGACGCTCCGCCAGCACCCAGAGGACGAGCGCGATGAAGAACGAGCCCATCATGATCGCCGAGAGGCCGAGGAAAGCGGCCTGCGTGTCCCAGATGTCGACGAAGACGCCGGCGATGATGCCGCCTGTCCCGCCCAGCCCGAAGCCCGCGAAGAACGAGAAGCCGTAGCTGCGGCCGACGGCGCCCGGCGGCGAGTAGTCCGCGATGAGGCCTGTCCAGAGCGGTTGCGCGGCGAAGTAGAAGAACACGAACACTGAGGCGATAATGACAAGCGCCCAGCCGCTGACGAGGCCCGTGAGCACGAGCGGCGGCACCGTCAGCAGGCAGATGATCGGGGCCAGCAACTCCAGCCGATAGCGCTGAGACAGGCTGCCGCCGATGAGCTGTCCGACGGCGCCGGTGAGCAGCGCGACCGTGACGAAAGCGCCGCCGAAGTCGGCGTTTACGAAGTCCTCCAGGTGCTTTGGCAGGTAAGTGATCGCGCCGCGGTAGACCATGCCGCTGACGATGAAGGCCGCGTAGACGAGCAGCAGCGGGATGAAGAAGCGGTTGCCCTCTTTTGTGCTCTGGTCGCCGGCCTCTTCGGCGGCGTCGACGGCGACCGTCTCCGAGCCGTCGCGCACGTTGAGCCGCGTCGTCGCCATGACCAGCGCCAGGAGCGCCGAGAGACCGCCGATGAAGAAGAACGCGAGCCGCCAGTCGACGAGCAAGGCGAGGCCGATGGCGATCGCCGGCGCCATCGCCTGGCCGACGTTCCCGGCGACGCCGTGGAAGCCGAGTCCCAACCCCCGCTGACGCACACCCTGCGCGACGAGCGAGATGCCCGCCGGGTGGTAGAGCCCGGCCGTCAGCCCGAGACCGAGCAGCGCCGCGCCCAGCCACCATTCGTTTGGTGAGAGCCCGACGAACACGGCCATCACCGCCGATCCACCGAAGGCGTAGACGAGCACCCGCCGCGAGCCCAGGCGGTCGGTGAGGAAACCGGACGGTATTGCACTGCTGCGCAACACCCG